>Ga0247727_10006378_pt1 | contig 23218 bp, 15 predicted proteins | sample WisWelCaveWW1625_FD_202498 | JGI IMG/M metagenome (GOLD analysis project Ga0247727, IMG submission 202498) | Biofilm microbial communities from Wishing Well Cave, Virginia, United States - WW16-25 | ecosystem: Environmental > Aquatic > Deep subsurface > Groundwater > Cave microbial mat | place...
ACGCGCGCGACGAGGCGGCCGATCGCCGCGACCACCACGGCCGCGAAGACGACGTGCAGGAGGACCGGCAGGTCGCCGAACGAGGGGACGCGCCACTTGGCGACGGTGTGGCGAACGATCGCGCCGAGCAGGAGCTGCACGTAGACCGCGACCGCCGCCAGGAGCGCGGCGCGGCGCAGCGCGCGACTCTCCGGTGCGGCACCGCGTCCGGTCGCGGCGCGCCACTCCTTGGAGAGCGTCCAGGCCGTCGCGATCGAGAGGCAGAAGAAGGTCTGCGCGAGCAGACCGTGGCCGATCGAGGTGATCGCCGGCAGTTTCAGGAGCACCGTCAGGCCGCCGAGCGCCGCCTGCAGGAGCACGACGACGACGAGAAGGACGCCGAGCAGGCGCTCGATCGGGCGTTCGGCCGTCGTCCAGAGCCACGCGGCGAGGACGACCGTCAGGATGGCGACGAAGCCTGCGACTTCCCGGTGGCCGTGCTCGATGGCCACGAGCCCGTGCATCAATCCGCGCAGGTGGACGGCGACGGGATTGAAGAAGCCGAGCGACGAGGGCCAGTCGGTCACCGAGATGCCGGCGTCGTGGCTCGTGACGCGCGCGCCGGCGAGCAGGAGCACGAAGGTCGCCAGCACGTGGAAGCAGGCGAAGCGATGGCGCCAGACGCGAAGCGGCGGCGCGGCCTCGAGCGAGGCGTCGCGTGCGGGGGCCGAGTTCGAGGGGGAGGTCGTCACCGACGTCTCACATCGTGAACTTCCGGGCCGGGACGACCGCCGATGCGGCCGTCAGTGCGCCGACGGGGACGGTTCCTGTCCGTCGCCCGAAGCCGGCGGCGCGGCCGCGACCTTCTCCATCGGCATCCACTGCGGCGCGAAGTCCTCCTTCGTGTCGGGGCGCGAGTACTCGTAGGGGCCGTGGTGGGCCGTCGGCACCGGTCCGATCCAGTTTCCGTGCGGAGGCGGCGACTGGGTCGACCACTCGAGCGAGCAGGCGCGCCACGGATTGTCGCTCGTGACCTTCGGGCCGGCGAAGATGCCGCGGAGGAAGTTGACGAGGAAGATGAGCTGCGAGAGGCCGAGCCCGATCGCGCACCACGTCATGAACTGGTTCATGCCCTCGTAGGGCTTGAGGAAGTCGTAGGCGCGGAAGCTCGCGTAGCGGCGCGGGTAGCCGCCGAGCCCGATGATGTGCATCGGGAAGAAGACGCCGTTCATGAACACGAACGTCAGCCAGAAGTGCACCTTGCCCCAGCCGTCGCACATGTGGCGGCCGAACATCTTCGGAAACCAGTGGTAGATGCCGGCGAAGATGCCCATGACCGAGCCGGTGAAGAGCACGTAGTGGATGTGCGCCACGATGAAGTAGGTGTCGTGGATGAAGATGTCGACGGGCGCGTTGGCCATGTAGATGCCGGAGAGTCCGCCGATCACGAACATCGAGACGAAGCCGAGCGCGAAGAGCAGCGGCGTAGAGAAGGTGATCTGGCCGCCCCACAGCGTGCCGAGCCAGTTGAAGACCTTCACGGCGCTCGGCAGGGCGATCATGATCGTCGAGATCATGAAGGTGGTGCCGAGCACGGGGTTCATGCCCGACTGGAACATGTGGTGGCCCCACACCACGAAGCCGAGCCCGGCGATGGCGGAGATCGCGTAGACCATCGGCTTGTAGCCGAAGATCGGCTTGCGCGACCAGACGGCGATCACGTCCGAGACCATCCCCATCGCCGGCAGGATCATGATGTAGACGGCCGGGTGGGAGTAGAACCAGAAGATGTGCTGCCAGAGGATCACCTGGCCGCCGCCGGCGCGAGGCAACGGCAGCTTCTCTCCTCCCACGTCGAAGATGAGCCCCGACGGCAAGAAGAAGTTCGTCCCCATGTGGCGATCGAAGAGCAGCATCGCCATCGCCGACGAGATCACGGGCGTCGCGAAGAGCTGCAGGATCGACGTGATGAACGCCGCCCACGTCGTGAGCGGCATCCGGAACAACGTCATTCCCGGCGCGCGCAGGTTCACGATCGTCGTGAGGTAGTTCATCGAGCCCATGATCGACGAGGTGCCGACCAGGATGACGCCGACGCACCACAGCGATTGTCCCGGCCCCGCCGACGGCGTCACGACGTCGGAGAGCGGCGGGTAGGACGTCCATCCCGCAGCCGCCGCGAGCCCGGCCGGATCGACGAAGAAGCTCGCGAGCATCACGAGCACGGCGCCGAGCCACGTCCAGTAGGAGAGCCCGTTCAGGAACGGGAACGCCATGTCCTTGGCGCCGATCTGCAGCGGGATGATGTAGTTGCCGAAGGCGCCGGTCAGCACCGGGATGATGACCAGGAAGATCATCACCGACGCGTGCATCGTGAAGGCGACGTTGTACCAGTCGTTCGGCATGAGGCCGTTGCTCTCGCCGAACCAGCCGCGCTCGGTGGCCTTGCCCTCGCGCTGCTCCTTGGGAGTGAGGTGCGTGCCCCAGAGGAGCTCGCCGAGGATCGGGAACGGCGGGACGTTCTCCGCCTCGTCGATGGCGTCCTGCAGCGCAGTACCGCTGAGCCCCGTCGCCTGCAGCGCCGCCTTCTCCGTGTCGGTGAGCTGCTTGCCGGCCGGATAGGCGACCTGCCAGCGGACCATGAGCGCGAGCAGCCCGCCGATCATGAACGTGAGCAGGCCGGTGAAGAGGTACTGCAGGCCGATCACCTTGTGGTCGGTCGAGAAGACGTACTTGCGCAGGAACGACATCTCGTGGTGCGCGTGACCGGCCGCGTGCGCGGTCGCGGCCGGAGCGGGGGTCGTGGTGCTCATCGGACGGGCCTCTCCCTCACGTCATCACCTGGCGCGCTACTTCTTCGTCGCCTCGGCCGACATCTGGTCGACCCACTTCTGCCACTCGACCCGCGGCAGCGCCTTGAGCTGCATCCGCATCTGCGAATGGCCGAGGCCGCAGAGCTCGGCGCAGGCGATCTCGTAGACCTCGTCGTCGTCGCTGAACCGCCCTTCGGCGGCGAAGTAATGGCCGTCCGGACCCTTGCTCGTCGCGCGCTGGACGTCGAACCAGACGTTGCCCACGTAGCCCGGGACGGCGTCCTGCTTCAGCCGGAGCACGGGACAGAAGAACGAATGGATCACGTCCTGCGCCGTGAGCATGATCCGGACGTTTTCCTCGTGCAGCACGTTGCCCTGCTCGTCGACCGGCTCATACGGAACGTTCAGCGTGTTCGTCTTCGTGAAGTCGTCGCCCGTGTCGAACTTGCCGTCGCTGCCGGGATAGGTGACCTCCCACGCGAACTGGTGCGCGCTGATCTTCACCGTCGTCTGGAACTCCTTCGGATAGGCGGAATCGGCCGGGTTCTTGATCTTCGCCCAGGTCTTGTTGCTCAGCACGCCGAGCGCCACCAGGATCACGGTCGGGATCACCGTCCACGCCACCTCGAGCTTGTGGTTGCCGTGGGTGTAGACGGCCTTGCGCGCCGGGTCCTTGCGGTACTTGAAGCAGAACCAGACCATCACGCCCTCGACGAGCACGAACGTGATCGTCGTGATCCAGAAGATCCAGTAGTACAGCTCGTCGACGTCCATGCCGAACGACGAGTAGTTGGGCGGCAGCCACCACTTCCAGGTCGGCGCGAAGTCGGACGGTCGGAGGTCCTGCATGGGCGGGGTCCCTGCGTCACTTCTTGGAGAACGTGAAGTCCTGCGTCGTCGTCTTGCCCGTCTCGACGGTCACGGTGGCCGTCTGCTCTCCGAGCTTCTCGTGGCGCGCGACGAGCTTGTGCGTGCCGGGCGGGACGTTCGTGATGGTGAAGCTCCCGTCGGCGCCGCTCACCGCGAAGAATGGATGAGTCGGGACGAAACACCAGGCCCCCATCCAGGGGTGCACCTCGCACTTGAACTTGACCTTGTCGGGTCCGACGAACGACTTCTCGATCGTCATCGGCGCCGGCATGGCGAGGTTCTTCTCCGGATTCGCCTCGCTGGCCGGGATGTAGTGCGCGTTGTGGAGGAACTGATCGGAGCTCTTGATCTTGAGCTTCTGCCCCGACATGACGGCGAAGACGTGCGGCGTGTAGCGGCAGGCGACCTGGTCGACGAGGGCGGCGTCGGCGGGCGGCTCGTAGGCGTCGTTCGTGTCGATCGAGACGTAGGTGAAGCGAAGGGTCTCGTTGTCGTTCACGACGAGCGACTCGTCGTAGATCGCTTCCTTCAAGACCTTCACGCACTCGGGGTTGCCCGACACGTCGATCCTCTCGGGCGCCGGCTTGCCGCCCTGCCACTTGATCGTCCCGCTGATGGTCCCCCCGGTCGTCGGGTCGACCCTCTTGAGGGCGGTCGCCTGGCCGCCTCCGACGTTGCCGAGCGCAGCGGCCGGCCCGCGGATCTCCCGGCGGCTTTTGGACTCACCGCCGCTGCACGCCGCGATGGCGGCCGCGAGGCCGATGGCTGCGGCGGCTGCCCAGAAGGCGCGATCGTTTCTGCTCGTCATGCTCTGGAACCTCGCTTCATTCGCCGAGGGCGCGCCTGGCGGCCTCGACGTACTCGTCCTTGAACTGGCTCGAGAAGAGGTAGTCGCGGATCAGGTTCATCTCGAGCTCCGGGTCGTTCAGTCCGTTCGGATCCACCGAGGTTCGCGGCCCGGCGTCGTTCGGCCAGAACGTCGGCATGCGCGTGGGCTGCTGGTAGAGGTCGGGCCCCTCGAGCCAGTGCCTGACCCAGCTCGGCGCGAGCCGCGTCCGGGCGAGCGTGAGGTCGGGCGCCATGTCGGCCGAGGTCTTGCCCTTGGGCACCTTGCCGCCCGGAATGTGGCAGAGCACGCAGCTCAGCTTCTCGAACAGCGCCTTTCCCGCGTCGTGGTCGCGCGACGAGCGCTCCGGCACCGGCGCGAGGTAGGGGAAGTCGGTCTCGTGGAGGAAGCGGCCGCCCTGCTTCTTGTAGAGACGCGCGACGAGCACCTGGTAGAGCTGCTGCTTGTTGGCGTCGGCGGTGCGCATGCTGCGCTCGTCGTAGCCGGCGAAGTCGCCCTTGAACTTGGCGGCCACCTCGTCCCACTTCGCGCGATCGACGCTCGTGTGCCAGACCTCCTCGTTGCCGAAGTAGGCGACGAGATCGTTCAGCTGCTGCTGCGTGAAGCCGAACGTCGGCATGTTCGCCTTCATCCACGGCCGCAGGTGAGCCGGCGCGCCGCGGCCCGCGCCGAGCACCGGATCGTCCAGGAACGAGAAGAGCCAGGCGGGCTGCGTCCGCGCCCCCTGCCCGTCGAGGATCGGCGGATAGAACGCGCGCCCCTCCTCGCCCGGCTGGAACTGCCGGATCTCGCCGCCCTCGCCGTAGAGGATGTGGCAGCCGATGCAGTTCTTCTCGCGCACGAGAAGGCGCCCGCGCTCGGCCGCCGCCTCGGCCGGAGTCAGATGCTTCTGGATCGAAGAGGCGGTGTTGTCCTTCACGAGCGACAGGACGAAGGTCATCACCGCCTCGCGGTCCTCGCGGTTGAAGTCGGCGGGAATCGCGGCGTGCTCGGCGGCGGCCGCGGCGTGCTCTCCCTGACCCTGCCCCTCGAGTTCGGCGACGTCGGGCCCCACGAGCTGCGAGAACTGCGGCATCTTCAGCTTCTCGAACGGCTTCTTGTCCTTGTTGCGGTCGTAGTACCGCGTGTTGGCCAGCTTCTGCTGGAGCCACTTCTCGCGGTTGAACCAGCCCTCCTGCTTCCAGTCCATCTCCACGATGCCGAAGTCGAGGCGGTCGGCGTGCTTGCTGCCCCAGCCGTTGAGTTCGGTCCCGATCGGCTTGGCGTCCTCGTAGCCGGGGATCTCGTGGCAGCCGAAGCAGCCGTAGTGGTTGAGCAGGAACTCGCCGGCGCGGCGTCGCTTCTCGAGCCCGCCCATCGCGGCGATCTCGGCCTTCGCGCGCGCCTCGGTCATGCGCTCGGTGAGCTTCTCGAACACGATCTCCTCGTAGATCCGGTCGTCGGCCGGCTTCTCGAAGAGCTGCTGCTCGAAGGCGACGTTGCGCTTGGTCATCAGGTAGGCGGTGAAGTCGGCGGCCTGCTGCTCGGTCAGGCGCAGGTTCGGCATGTTCGTTCCGGGAAAGCCGGGCTTGTCCGGCCACAGACTCTTCGGATCGAGGATCCACGTGTAGAGCCAGTCGGCCGTGACCTTGCTGCCGATGCCGGAGAGGTCGGGAGCGTGGCGGAGCGCGGGCAGCTTGTCGGTCGGGAAGTCGTCGATGTCGTGGCAGGCGAGGCAGCCCTTGCCGCCCATCTCGCCGAAGAGCTGCTTGCCGCGCGCGGCGTCGCCGTTGCCCGGGTACTTCTTCAGCTCCTGCGGCGCGGTGAGGTTGTAGAGGTAGGTGACGAGCGCGGTGACCTCCGCCTGGTCGCGCCCAGGCTCCGTCGCGCGATTGGGCCGGTGGAAGAACGACGGCATCCGCGTGCTCGGCCGGAAAGTCGGCGGGCTGTCGACCCACTTCAGCATGAAGTCGAGGCTCGAGAACTTCGAGACGACGTGCGCGAGCGGCGGCCCGACCTTCCGATGGCCGTCGAACGGCGCCATCTTGTGGCATCCGTAGCAGCCGAGCCGCTCGACGAGGTCGCGGCCGCGGTTCCACTTCGGCGCGCCGGGGATGTGGACCTGCTCCTTGTGGCACTTGTAGCAGGAGGCGTCGAGGAACCTCGACCCGAGCATCGGGTAGTCCCATTCGTGGACCGGATGCCAGCCGAATTCCTCTTCCCAGACCTCGCGCTCCGCCTTGTCGGTCGGCGTGTGGTGCGTGAGCTTGAAGGTCATGCGCTGGTTGCCGCCCTGGTGGCAGCCCGAGCAGCCGAACCGGTCCTGGTGGTGGGGCGAGAGCGAGGTGCAGAAGAGCTCGGGCTCCGAGTGCGACCGGAACGCCGCGCTGTCCGCCTTGCTCTCCATCGGGTTCTTCTCGCTCCCGAACAGCACGTTCGCGTTCCCGGGCGGGTAGTCCTTGCTGCGATCGGTGGCGAGGTGGCAGGTCGTGCAGAAGTCGACCTTCGGGATCTTGAGGAAGTTGAGGTCGTCGAAGACCTCATCGACCACGACCTTGCGCGGCGTCTCGCTCGGCGCCATGAAGCTGAAGAAGATCAAGTTGCGGAAGCTGTTGAACCAGCGCTCGTCGTCGACCGAGTCGGCGCGCTTCTGGAAGCGATTGACGTCGCGCTCCGCGGCGTCGAGCGTCGCCGCGACGTCGCTGGCGAGCGCGTCGAACCGGTCGAGTTCCGCCTTCGCCCCGTCTCGCGCCGTCTCGGCCTTCTTCGCCTCGTCGTCGAGCCGCTCGTACTCGCGCTTCAGCGCGAGGAAGTGGTCGTACTCGGCGCTCACGTCCGGATGCTCGGGGCGGAAGGAATCCTTCTCGCCCGCGGCGTGGGCGAGCTCCTCGTACTCGAAGCGGAACGCCTCGAACTCGGCCTTCGCCTGCTTCATGTCGGCGCTGACGAGGTCGAAGCCGAACGAGGCGTCGTGCAGCGCCTTCTCGAGTTCCGGTCGCTTCGCGTGGTCGGACTCGACGAGCGTCCGGAGCCGCTCGAGCTCCTTCGTGAGCGCGCCTTCCACCGCCACTTCCTCGCTGCTCCCGTCGTCGTGCTTCCGGACGACGAAGCCGTCGAGGGCCTTCGTTCCGCCCGCCGCGGCGAAGGCCGACTGGCCCTGTTCGACGGCGCGCTGGTACTCGAAGCGCGCGAAGCGGCGCTGGTAGCCCTTCCACTCGCGCGCGTGGTCGTCCCACACCGACCAGAGGTAGGTGAGGGTCAGCGCCGCGACCGAGAGGAAGAACCACTGGTTGAGCCGACGGACGTCGTAGTACGTCGCGCCCGCATCTGGTTTGCCCTCTTCCGCCACGTGATTGCTCCCGACCCGTCCGGTCCTCTTCCGTCGTTCAGATGTTCAGGAACAGTTCCTGGATGTTGACGATGTACTGCAGGTTGAGTGTCCAGCGCAGGATCATCTTGATCGGCATGGCGACCATGATCAGGAACATGATCATCATGGTCAGGTATCGCGGCGTGCCCATCTGCGCGACCATCTTCCGGCACACCGTCTTCGCCAGCAGCATCGGCGTGATCGCCAGGAACCCGACGACGACCAGGAGTCCCGGCATCTCGCGCATGAGCCAAAACGTCGGCCGGCTCGTGCCGAGCAGCCGCTCCCAGAAGAGCTGGCTGAACTGCACGTTGGCGGTCGCTTCGACCTTGTGCACGTTCTGCGGCTCGAAAGGCCCGAAGAACGCCTGGTTCGGGCCGCGCAGGAACGTCATGAGGATGATCATCGAGACCCAGAGCACCACGAAGCCGAAGAAGAAGGTCGTGATGGCGAAGGGCCGTTCCTTGAAGGTGAAGTAGCCGTTGCCCTTGGGGTTCGTGTCGACGTACGGGATCGCCATGAGCCCGTTGACGATCAGCCCCGGAAGGATCACGCCGGCCAGCCACGGATCGAAGTAGACCAGCATCTCCTGCAGCCCGAGGAAGTACCAAGGCGCCTTCGAGGGATTGGGCGTCTTGTTCGGGTTGCTCGGCTCCTCGAGCGGCGCCTTGAGCCAGTAGGCCCACATGATCAGGATCGCCGTCCCGATCAGCATGCATATGAACTCGGTGTAGACGAGGTCGGGCCACACGAGGACCTTCTTCGGGTTCTCGACCGCCTCCTCGGGCAGGTCGCCGCGCGCCATGCGCTGGTCGTTGCGCACCGCGCGGTAGAGCGCCAGCCACGAGAAGAACCCGACCAGGAAGAGCATGAAGACGATCGGGACGTTGTCGGGCTTGCTGATGTTGTCGTGGAACTGCTGATTGGTCTTGAGCGCCCACGTGAAGAAGACGACCGCGGCCGCGAGCATCGCGCCGGCCACCTTCGGCCGCGTGACGAACTCGCGGAACCGGATCATCCCGAGCACGGCGATCGTGAAGAGGATGAAGAAGCGCGCCGGCGACGCGAGCCAGTTGAAGAAGCTCTCGAGGGCGTGCTGCACGGCGTTTCCTCTCCTTGCGAAGCGCGGCCTAGAGCGGGCCCGAGATGCCGCCGTCCTTGCGGATGCGCCAGAAGTGGACGGCCATCAGGATCGTCGCGGCGAGCGGGATGAAGATGCAGTGGAGCACGTAGAAGCGCAGGAGCGTCGCCTCGCCGACGAAGCGCCCCCCGAGCAGCGCGAAGCGCGCGTCGTCGCCCGGATGGACGAGCTTCACGTCGTCCACCGTGATCAGCGAGGCGAGCGGCCCCTCGTAGCCGGCGATCGGCGTGGCGCGCGCCATGTTCGAGCCCACGGTGATCGCCCAGATCGCCAGCTGGTCCCACGGCAGCAGGTAGCCGGTGAACGACAGCAGCAGCGTGAGCACGAGCAGGATGACGCCGACGTTCCAGTTGAACTCGCGCGGCGGCTTGTACGAGCCGGTCATGAAGACCCGGAACATGTGCAGCCAGACGGTGATGACCATCGCGTGCGCCGCCCAGCGATGGATCTCGCGCATGATCCCCATCGGCACGTGCTCGGCGAGCGCGATGATGTCGCGGTAGGCGTACTCGCCGGTCGGCCGGTAATAGAACATCAGCAGCACGCCGGTGATCGTCTCGACCAGGAAGAGGAAGAACGTCAGCCCGCCCATGCACCACGTGAACGAAAGGCGCAGCCCCGACGAGCGCACGTTCACCGGGTGGAGGTGGAGGAAGACGTTGCTGAGGACGGCGAGCGAGCGGTTGCGGACGGTGTTCGGGTAGCCGTGGCGGAAGATCGAGCGCCAGATCTGGCTGTCCTTGATCTGGTCCATGAGCCCCGGCCGCGGGACGTAGGTCTTCTGCGGCGGAGCGATGCGCCCGTCGTCCTTTTTCTTCGGCGGCGCGGTCGCGGCGGCGGGGGCGGGCGGCTTCGCGCCCGGCGCGCCCGCCGCGGCGGGCGCCGGCTTCTGCGGCCCGCCGTTCGTCGGCTGCGGCGGCGTCTGGTCGGCCATCTCGGCCCTCCTGGTCTGCTCGTGCGCCGGCGTCAAGCCGCGCGCGGTCGTCGTCTCGTCGCCGCCGGGCGTCCGCTCACGCGAAGTCGAGGAACGACTCGGGGATCGCCCACTCGCCCTTCTCGCCCTGGTACTTGACGCTCTTGTCGACGAGCACCTGGCCGTCGTCGGCGCGCGCGATCCGGTAGCGCTCGAGCGGGCGCGGCGCGGGGCCCTCGAAGTTGATGCCGGTCTTGCGGAAGCCCGAGCCGTGGCAGGGGCACTTGAACTTCTGCTCCGCCTCGAGCCAGTTCGGCGTGCAGCCGAGGTGGGTGCAGGTCGTCGACAGCGCGTAGATCCCGAGCTCGTTGCGGACGATCCAGGTCCCGTACCCTTCCTTGAAGCGCTCGTCGACCCGGCCGACCGCGAACTCGTTGGGGAAGCCGGCCTTGAACTGGAGCGGCGGTTCGTAGGTCACGTTCGGGAAGAGGAACCGCAGCACGTAGAAGAGCGTCCCGACGATCGACGAGGCGGCGAAGAGGAGCCAGCTCGAGACGAGCAGCCAGTCGCGCCGCCCCATCTCCTTGGGCACCCAGACGAGTTGCACCTTTGGCCGCGGTTTGAGCGGCGCGGCGGGGGCCGGCGGAGCCTGCGGGGCTGCAGGGGTCGAAGCGGCTGGAGCTGGAGGCGTGCCGCCGGTCGGCGCCGCTTTCTCCGGAGTCTCAGCCATCACGCGCTCTCCCGCTCCCGCCCGGTCTTCCATCTGGCGCGGCCGAGGCGGGGCCGCGCTTCGGCGAAGCACGTACCCTTCACCGCGGGTTCCCCGAGGAGCGACTTTCGACCGCCCGGAACGAAGCGGCGGACAATACTGAGGCCCTTCCGCCCTCGCAACGAGGCGAAAAACCTCCGCCTCGCGCGCTTTTCTCCGCGTCGATCGACCGACTGCCGGTCGCGGGACGACCGCTCGCCGGGTCAATCCTGGAGCCCGGCCCTCACCGACTCGGCGCGGTGCTTCACGTCGGGGTTGGGGTCGGCGGCAGCCCGGTCGAGCGCCGCGCGCAGGGTCGCCCGGTTGATCGCCGGACCAGAGCGCCCGGCGTCGGCGAGCAGCGACTCGATGGTCGCCAGCGCGAAGAGGATCGGATCGGCGGCGGGATCGCGCTCGGAGGCGATCCCTTTTCCGCCGTCGGGGAGCTGCAGCCCCTGCCCGCGCAGCCACTCGCGGTCGACCATCGCCTCGAGCGTCGCCAATCCATCGCTGCGCCCGAGCTTCCCGAGCGCGAGCGCGGCGTTCATCCGCACCCACGCCTCGTCGTCCTCGTGCAGCCGCAGCAGTCCGTCGACGAGCGCCTTCGACGGCGCGCCGCCGCCCTTGACCGTCTTGCGCCCGACCATGCCGAGCGCCTCGGCCGTCGCTTCTCGGACGCCCTTGTCGGACTCCCTGACCAATCCGAGGAGCTGCGCCTCGGCCTCCGGCGTGGCGATCGTCCCGAGCGCGCGCACGTAGAAGATCAGCTCGCGCCCGGCCTGCTCGAGCTCGTCGCCGCGCGCGCTCTCGGGATGGGCGAGGCGCTCCCTCGTGCGGCCGATTCCTTCCACGATCAATGGGGTCGCCTCGGGGTCGGCGATCGTCATCCAGAGCGGGGCGAGGTACTGCCGGATGCGCGGCTCGGTCGGCCCCGCCCGCGTGAAGACCTCGCGCAGCTTCGCTCTCAGCTTCGGGTCGGCGAGCTTCTCCGGGGACGAGCGGGCGATGTCGCTGATCTGCGCCGCCGCCTGCCACCGCTCGTTGACGCCGCCCGTCTCCATCGCGGCGATCCACTGCTCGACGCTCTTCTCCTTCCCGAGCAGCGACCCCATGAAGAGGAAGAGCCCGACGATCACGCCGACGATCAGCAGCGGGACGACGAAGAGCGGGACGAGCATCCTCGGGCTGGTCGAGCCCGGCGACGCCGCGTCGCCGAGGTTCTCGAGCTCCAGTCCGTGCCCGTTGGTCGAAGGTTCGCTCGAAGTCGTCATCCCGGCCCTGCCTCGCAAGCCCGGCACGATACTCTGCCCGATCGAGACCCCGAATGAGCAAGGTGCTGCGCCACCAGAAGATCCTCGAGCTCGTCCGCGCCGGCGGCGTGCTGAACCAGGAGCAGCTGCGCTCGCTGCTCGAGCAGCACGGCTTCGAGGTGAACCAGTCGACGCTCTCGCGCGACCTGCGCGAGCTCGATCTCGTGAAAGGCGGCCACGGCTACCAGATCCCGAATCCCGACGCCGCGCCGGTCGTGTCGCCCACGGCGCGCAAGCTCGAGAGCGCGCTCTCCTCGTTCCTCCTGAGCGCGATCCCCGCGCAGAACCTCGTCGTGCTGAAGACCGCGCCCGGCCATGCCCCGGCGCTCGCCGTCGCGCTCGACCGCGCGCCGGTCGCGGGGATCCTCGGATCGCTCGCGGGCGACGACACGATCCTGCTCGTGACGGCCGATCCGACGGCGGCGCGAGGCGTCGCCGACCGCCTGCTCCAGATCGCGCGCGCTCCGGCATGATGTGGTTTCCGCCGCGTCGCGGTACCTGCCCGGATCCGCCGCGCGGCGTTCGGAGCCCGCGATGACGCTCTGGGGTGAGCTTCACTCGGAACCGACGGATGAATTCTTCGCCCGGTTCTCGAGTTCGTTCGCGTTCGACCGCCGTCTCCTCGCCTACGACCTCGAAGGAAGCCGAGCGTGGGCCTTTGCGCTCGCGCGGATCGGCGTCCTGAACAAGGAGGACGTCCAGAAGATCGGCCGCGGGCTGCGGGAGATCAAGAAGCGCGCCGCCGCCGATCCGCGCTGGCTCGACCGCCATTCCGAGGAGGACGTCCACTCCTTCGTCGAGGCCCGCCTCCACGAGCTGATCGGCGACGCCGCGCACCGGCTCCACACGGGACGCAGCCGCAACGACCAGGTCGCGCTCGACGTCCGCCTCTACGTGAAGGACGTCGCCCGACAGCTCGTGCGCGCGGCCGGCGACCTCGGCTTCGAGCTCGTCCGGTTCGGCGAGCGCCACGCCGAGGTGGCGATGCCCGGCTACACGCACCTGCGTCGCGCACAGCCGATCCTGCTGCCCCACTTCGCGCTGGCCCACGTCGAGATGCTGCTGCGCGACGTCGACCGCGTCCGCCAGGCGCGCGAGCGCGCCGACGTCCTCCCGCTCGGCAGCGGCGCGCTCGCCGGGACGGCCTATCCCGTCGACCGCGCCCGGCTCGCGCGCAACCTCGGCTTCTCGGAGGTGACCGAGAACAGCCTCGACGCCGTTTCCGACCGCGACTTCCTGGTCGACCTGCTGCACGCCTGCGCGCAGATCGGCGTCCACCTGTCGCGGCTCGCCGAGGACCTGATCCTCTACTCGACGAACGAGTTCGGCTTCCTCGAGATCGGCGACGACGTCTCGACCGGCTCGAGCCTGATGCCGCAGAAGCGCAATCCCGACGCGCTCGAGCTCGTGCGCGGCAAGACGGGACGGCTGGTCGGCAACCTCACGGCGATGCTGACGACGCTGAAGGGACTCCCGCTCGCCTACGATCGCGACCTGCAGGAGGACAAGGAGGCGTTGTTCGACTCGGTGGACACGGCGCTCTCCTGCCTGCACGTCATGAGGACCTGCGTCATGGGGCTCGGCGTGAACGAGTCGGCCTGCCGCGCCGCCGCGACGGGCGGCTTCTCCAACGCCACCGACCTCGCCGACTACCTCGCCCGCAAAGGCGTTCCCTTCCGCATCGCGCACCGCCTCGTGAGCCGAGTCGTGCGCGAGTGCATCGAGAGCGGCGTCACGCTCGACCACTTCCCGATCGAGCGCTACCGCCAGATCTCCGACCAGTTCGCCAGCGACCTCTACGACCACCTCACGCTCGACGCCGTGCTGGCCGCCCGCGCCGTGCGCGGCGGCACCGCGCCCCTCGCCGTGCACGTCGCGCTGAAGCGCGCCCACAAGCGCCTGCTCAAGGCGCTCGCCTGAAGGGGCTGGGCATGGCGTCGCAGGACGAGACTCCGGCCGCTCGCGCTCCCGATCTCAGCGCCTGCGACCACACCGTCCAGATCCCGCTCTCGCGGCAGTTCCTCTTCCTGCACGAGCCGCTGCGCCGCGAGGCGCTCGCCGGCCTCGACGCCGACGTCGCGAGCAAGGCGGTCCCGCTCGTCGGGAGGCGGCCCGAGCTCGAGGAGCTCCTGCTCCGGCTCGGCCATTCGCGCGGCGGCTGCTTCCTCATCACGGGCTACCGCGGCGTCGGCAAGACCTCGTTCGTGAACCACGCGATCGGCCGGTTGCGCGCCGAGCTGCGCCGCGGCGCGTTCGGCGGCGGCGGTCCGTCCGAGCTCGTCGACGTCCACCTCTCGCTCGCGCGCACGACCGACCCGATGGGCGTCCTCTTCCGAGTGATCGACGGCCTTCATCAAGGTCTGCGCGAGCACGGGCTGCTCGGGCGGCTTCCCTCCGACCTGCGCTCCGAGCTCGAGATCGCCTGGCAGCGCACGAGCTTCCAGATCGCCAGCAGCCGCACGCGCAGCTCCGAGACCGAGGGCTCGGTCGAGGGCGCCGCGTGGCTGGGGCTCACGCCGAGCCTTTCTCACAAAGAGAGCCGCTCCGACCAGCTCGACCTCCAATACCTCGCCTACGACGAGCGCGCCGCCGAGCGCGACCTGATCCGGATCACGCAGCGGCTTGCGGGCGGATTCGCTGCGCCGCGGCGGCTCGCCGACCGGCTCTGCTTCTGGCGGCGGCCGCCGGCGCCGCTCAAGCTCAAGATCGTGCTCGTCTTCGACGAGCTCGACAAGCTGCAGGAGGCGGCCGATGCGAAGAGCACCACTCCCGTCGACGAGCTGATCGCCGTCCTCAAGAACCTGCTCACCACGTCGGGCATCTGCTTCCTCTTCATCGCCGGCAAGGATCTCGAGGAGCGCTGGCGCCAGGACGTCGGCGCGGGCGACTCGATCTACGAAAGCGTCTTCAGTTTCAATCGCTACCTGCCCGCGCTGTGGGACGACACCAACGAGCTGGTCAACGTGCTCGTCGACGCGCCGTCGAACGCCGGGTGGAAGATCCCGCCGGGACACGATCCGGAGCTCGTCTTCCAGGACTTCCGCGACTTCGTCGCCTTCCACGGCCGCGGGATCCCGCGGCGCTCGCTGCGGCTGCTGCACGGCTTCGTGCGCTGGAACGGCGAGCGCTGCGTGGTCGGCTTCCGGCGGCGCGACTACCGTCGGATGCGCTTCTTCGCGGGGCTCGAGGTGCTGCTGCGCGAGCACCGCGACCTGTTGCTCCAGACGCGCGATCCCGCGGTCGACCCGGCCGACCGCGACCACGCGCGGCTCGGCCTTTACTACCTCGTCGACTGGATACTGGCGCAGGGCGAGGCGAGCTTCACCGCCGCCGAGGCGGTCGAGGCGTCGCGCCGGATGTCGCGCAAGATCGCGTTCGTCGAGCGGCTCGCCGTCCCGGCGGTGCGCGACCTGATCGAGCTCTTGATCGAGCAGCGCTACCTCGAGAAGACCGAAGGCACGAGCCTGCTCAAGGTGCAGCGCCAGGCCGCCCCCGAGCCGCGCTATCGCGTCGCTCCCGACCGGCTGCGCCAGCTCGGCGGCGCGGAGGCGGCCGCCAAGGCGGGCGCGCTCCCGACCGCGCCGCAGGCGCGACTTGCGAAGGTCGGGCGCTTCGAGCTGCGCGAGCTCATCGGCGAGGGCGGCTTCGGGAAGGTCCATCGCGCGATCGACCCCGAGAGCGGTCGCGAGGTCGCGGTGAAGCTGCTCGCGCCCGACGCGGCACGACTGCCCGACATGCGCGCCCGCTTCCTGCGCGAGGCGGAGTTCCTGCGACGGCTGAACGAGCCGGGTCACGAAGGCGTCGTCCGCTTCCTCGAGCACGGCGAAGCGCCGGGCGGCGAGCTCTACGCCGCGATGGAGTACGTCGAGGGGACGACGCTGCGCGAGCTGCTCGGGCTCGCCCCTCTCGAGCTCGAGCTCGCGCTCTCGATCGCGCGGCGCACCGCGCTCGCCTACGGCTACGTCCACGGGAAGGGCGCCCGCCGGCTCGACGTGAAGCCGGGCAACATCGTGGTCGCGGCGGACGGGCGGATCGTCGTGATGGACTTCGGCATCGCGCTCTTCGACGGCGCGAGCGAACCCGAAATCGGCGTCGAGTTCGTCGGGACGCCGGCCTACTCGGCGCCGGAGCAGATCAAGAGCGAGCCGATCGACGTCCGCGCCGACGTCTTCTCGCTCGGCGTCGTGCTCTTCGAGATGCTCGCGCGCAGGAAGCCGTGGGAGGGCCAGGGCGGCGACCTCGCCGCGCTGCACGAGCGGATCGCGGGCGGGCCGGTGCCCCGCGTGAGCGCGCACGTCAACGTCCCGAAGTCGGTCGACGACCTCGTCGCGCGCGCGATGGCGCCGAAGCGCGAGCAGCGCTTCGCCTCGATGAAGGAGATGGCGGACGCGCTGGCCGCGGCTCTGGCGCCGGCGGCTGCCGCGGCGCCGTCTGCGCCGTCGGCGCCGTCTCCGCCACCTGCGCCAGCGTTGAAGAGGAGTCGCCCTCCGACCGCCGTGAAGGAGGAGACGAAGTTCTTCACGATCCCGGCCCGCCCGTCGCGTCCTGCCGCGGCGCCGGCCGCCGCGCGGCCTGCATCGCCCGCGGCTCCGAAGCCGGGTGGCCTGCTGCGCGTCGTGCGCCTTTCGCAGGACCAGTCGATCCTCGACTCCTTCGACGTCCCGATGCGCGACGGCCTCGTGATCGGACGGTCGAAGCCGTCGGACGTGACGCTCGACGCGGCTGAGGTGTCCCGGCGTCACGCTGTCATCGAGAGAGGACCCCTCGAGGAAGAGGCCGGCGCCCCGCGCTGGTACCTCCGCGACCTTGCCGCGACCAACGGCACGTTCCTGAACGGCCAGGTCGTGCGCGACCGAGTCGAGCTCAACGCCGGCGACGTGATCCGGATCGGCGACTACGAGCTCTTCCGCGCCTGAGCGGTCACGGTCACCGCTTTCCGGTCAGGTCTCCGCACTCACCCTTCGTGCACTTGCAGTTCTCGCCGCAGCCGCACTTCATCGCGTCGAGCTCCTCCTTCGTCCGCTTCCTGCGCGGGTCGAGATGGGCGAGGTCGGCGAGCCGCTTCTTGAAGCAGAACGGCTTGAACGAGGGGCTCTCCTCGTTGTGGCACTTGAGGCAGGTGGCGAGCGCGGGCCTGGCGTCGATCTCGTCCTTCGGGATCTCCTGGAGCGCCTGACCCTCGCCGTCGCCGCCCGCGGCGGTCGCGGCCGACGCCATCCGCGCCTTGAGGTGGCGCTCGCCCGGGCCGTGGCAGGTCTCGCACTGGACGCCGTCGCGCCGCTCGAAGCCCTTGGCGAAACGCTCGGCCGGCTCGCCGGCTCCCGTCGTGTGGCACTTCGTGCACTGCTCGGACTTCTGCGGGTCGTCGATCCCCTTCTCCTGCCCGAGCTTCTTCGCCTCCGGCGTCGCCAGCGTCTGGAACGCCTTCGAGTGCTTCTCGTCCTTCCAGCGATTGAACTGGTCGCCGGACTTCGCGGAGTTGTGACAGTTCTTGCACTTGGACGCCCCGATGTACTTCGGGGCGGCCGGCGGCTTCGCTTCCGCCTGCGGTTTCGGCGTGGCCTGCGGCCGGGCGGCTGCGACGCCCGCCCATCCCGCGGCGATCGCGAGCAGCCCGAGCAGCGATCGAGAGAACCGACGGCCCGCCTGGAAGCGCTTCATGGCAACCTCGTTCCTCCGTCCCGGCGACGCGTCAACGCGCCATGTGCATGACCTCGACTGCGAACTCCGCGTCCGTTCCGTGGCAGACCTCGCACGACTCGGCACCGCTCGGGCTCGTCATCGCGTCGATGTGGCCGGCGGCCGCGCTCGAGTCGTGACAGGCGCCGCAGGCGGCCCTCCACTCCCGCGTCGGCGTCGTCTGGCTCGGATGCTGCCGGACGCCGGGCGATCGCCAGTTGTCGGCGGTGCCGTGGCACCTCGTGCAGTTCATGGTCCGGCCGGGAAGTGCGGGGAAGAGGACCTCGCCGTACCGGTTCTCGCTCGAACTGAATCCGAGGACGGTGTAGGTCGAGGCGTTGGTCAGCTCCTCGCCCATGTGGATCTTGTGCAGCATCGTCCGGAAGTTGATCGACACTCCCGTCGTCGGCAGGGTCGCCACCGTCGTCCCGTAGATCGGCCAGTCCTCGTTCCCGGCGACGCCGTGGCAGAGTACGCAGGTATTGAAGTCGCGGCGGTTGCCGCCGTGGAAGGGGCCGACCATCGTGTGGCACGCCTCGCAGTTGTCTCCGGTCGAGATGATGCGGTACGGCTCGATCGTCGAAGCCGCGCCGTAGAGCAGGTTCGCGGTCGACGCTTCGCCGATCCCGTTGTAGGTCTGCACCTCGTTCTGCAGTCCGAGCACGCTGTTCTTGCGGCCCCAGATCGAGGCGCTGTAGGTGCCGTCCACGTAGCTCAGGCCGGACCACTCGCCGACGCTCTGGCCGAGGTCGGGCGAGTCGTTCATCGGCGGGACGTAGACGGTCTGACGCGCGTCGCCGGCCGCCCGGTACCACCCGAAGGCGCCGTCGGTCCGGTAGCTCATGACGATCGCGTTCCCGCTCCCGAATCCGGGCGCGAGCGAGGTGATCGCCCCGGTGGCCGGCGTCAGCATGTAGCTCGCCCCCTCCTGCCGGAACGTGAGCGTCGCCTCCTGGAACCCGGCCCCGCTCGCGTGGGCGTAGCGCAGCGGAGTCCTGAACCAGACGCGCTTCAACGCGGCGTCGACGTAGCCGATCAGGAGGTACTCCTCGAGACCGGCGACGCCGTCGTCGAGCACGGCGTAGTCGCCGTTCGCCAGGCCCGGATCGATCGCGTTCACGACGACGAAGCGATCGCGTGCGCCGGCGGCCGCGGTGAGGGTCGTCGTCGCGCCGGCGAGGGCGGTGCGCTCGAGAAGGACCTGTCGCCCGTAGTAGACCGGCACGTTTCCCGCCGTGAGCATCTGGCCCACGCTGCCGTTTCCGTCGCCGAGGTACTCGGTCGGCAGGTCCATGGGCAGTGCGTAGGTGTAGGAAGCCGCGCCGGCCGCGGTGTCGTAGTAGAAGCGGTCGCCCGCCGCGAACGAGCTCCGCCCGGCGACGATGGCGAAGAGCGCCGGGTTCGCCGCTCCGCACCGGAAGACCACGAGATGGATGCTGTTCCCCGCGGCGAACGCGGTGGTGGTGCTGCTCAGGATGAACGAGACCGAGCCGTCGCTCGACGTGAAGAACGTCGACGCGTTGAGGCTCGCCGGCATCGCGCCGCCGCCCATGGCTCCAGTCACCGAGCCTGCCACGGTGAACGAGGTCGCCGAGCTGAAGGCGACGGTGATCGTCTGAGGGACCGCGCTCGAGGTCAGCAGGACCGTGCCGAGCGACGAGCCGCTCGGGTTCGTGCTCGGAGTCGCGGGCAGCGCGGAGGCGCCGAGCGCCCCGCTCGTCGAGCCCGTCACGGTGAAGGCCGTCGCCGAGCTCCACTGGACGGTGAGCGTCTCGGAAACGGTCGCATCGACGGCCTTGCTCATCGACCCCTTGTTCGTCGTGCTCGAGGACTGCAGCCGGCCCGTGAAGTCGACCGGCATGCCGCTCGAAGCGCCGTTGGGGGTCGCGAACGGGAAGACGTGCTGGTAGTTCCAGGTCGGCCCGACCAGGATCGTGCGGGTGCCGTCGAGCGTCGAGAGCGGGACGTCGCCCCCCGCGTCGTCCTTCACCGTGAAGGTGATGCGAGGCTTGTCCCCGGCCTGGAACTTCCCGCCTGCACCCGTTCCGCCGGAGATCGACGTGATGTCGAAGTTCACGCCGGCGTTGATCGTCGGGTCGTTGACGGGATGCAGGTGCGCGAAGTCCGTCGAGAGCGGATTGCCCGCCGCGGCCGGGCCGGAGGGCGCGTGGCAGTTGAGGCACGCCGAATCGTCCGGCTGCATCGCCATCGGCAGCTGATTGGCGACGTAGTCGTGCGTCCAGTCGACGTCGTCGTGGCAGCTCCCGCAGGCGCGGCGCGACGGCTGCGATCGGTGGAGATCGCCCTGCGCGGGCGCCGTGAGCGGACCGCTCGATCCGTCGGGATCGCCGTGGCACTTGCTGCACTGCGTGGCGCCCTGGAGGATCGTGTTCTCCTGCGTCCGCTGGCTCGAGGTCAGCGCCGAGTAACCGAAGTCCCTCGGCATCGACGTGTTCAGGTTGGGCCAGACCGGGAAGGCGACCTCGGAGTAGTCGCGGGTGACGCCGGCGCCGTCGACGAGCTCGTAGGACGCCGGCGTCGCGGCGTAGTTCCGCGAGCCGTTGGCGTTGGTCGCGACGCCCAGCACCGACGGGAGGTGCACCCCGTCGTGCATCTTGTGGATCATCACGCGGAAGTCGATCGACGTGCCGTTGCCGCTGTTGTCCTCGGCTCCCGACGTGTGGCAGAGGACGCAGAGCTCCGCCGTCCGGCGCTCGCCGCCGTGCGCCTGCACCGAGGTGTGGCAGCGGTTGCAGTTGTCGGACTTGACGACCTCGCGCGGCGCGATCATCGCGGCGCTGCCGAAGAGGATGTCCTCCGTCGCCTGGCCGACGTCGTCGAAGGGCTCGCCGTCGACGACGTACTCCCAGCGGCAGAACATCCCGACCGTGTAGGTCCCGGCGAGCAGCGCCTGGCCTGCGAGCTCGCCGTCGCCGGCGCCGAACGCCGCCGAGTCGTGGTACGGAGCGAGGTAGGTCGCGGGAACCGGAGCGGCGAAGGTGTAGGCGAAGACGCCGTTCCCGAGGTCGCGTGACGCGGCGAGGAGATCGGACTGCTCGGCGATCACGCGCTGGTAGTTGAACGTCGGCCCCGACACGAGGATCCGGCCGCCGCTCAGCTCGGCGAGGCCCCAGCTCGATCCGTCGTGCTTTCGCGCCGTGAACGTCACCGTGATCCGGTCGCCGATCCGGAACGCTCCCGCGGGTCCCGTGGCTCCCAGGATCTTCGTGACGTCGAGGACGACTCCCGGCGCGTCCTCCCACTTCGCCAGGTTGCGCGAGGTCGGGACGGTCGGCGTCGTTCCGTTGATCCCGTTGCGGCCTCGGCTTCCTTTGCACCCGCCAAGGAGAAGGACCGAGAGCGCGAGCAGCCAGCGCGTGCTCCGCCGAGAGATCGGCGACGTGGTTTTCATCGAAGGATCCTCTTCATTCGTCATGGCGGGACTCCTCACCGGCGGCCTCGCTGCGCGCGAGGTCGGCCGCACGCAAGAGCAGCGTCTCGTCGGCGTTCGCGAAGAAGGCGATCGCGGCTCGACGCCGCTCGTCCGCCGAAGCGCGGCCATTGCCAGGATCGGCGAGCACGAGCTCGAGGAGCCGCCGGCACGCATCGGGCGACCTCGGCGCGTCGGCGACGAGCAGGTGGAGCGCCGCTGCGCGAACGTCTTCGTCCGTGCCGCCGGCGGGATCGAGCGCGTCGGCGAAGAGCTCGTCGGCAAGCTTCCGGTCGCGGCGGCGGGCGACGCGCAGGAGCGCGACCTTCCGCACGAGATCGTCGTCGCCGCGCAGCCGCTCCCGGGCTTCGCGCGCGAACTCCGCCGGATCGCGCCGCGCGAGATCGTCGAACCGCTCGCGGTGCCACCGCTCGCTCCCGGGACGGGCGCGCCGGCTTCCCGATCGCGCCCGTTCGCGTGCCTCGCCGGGCGGCTCCTCGATCGTCCGCGCCGGCAGGAGGTCGCTCGTCGCAGCAGCGGGCTGCGAGGCCGCGGTCGCGACCGCGACCAAGGACTCGGCGGGCTCGAGCCGCGAAGGCGCCAACCGCGCGACGTCGAGCCCGGTCGGCGTGAACCACCACGCCACGGCGGCGACGGCAGCGAGCGTTGCAGCCATCACTGGTGGCAGGCGTTGCATGAGTCCCCCGGATCGGGATGGGGCAGCGGCGCGGTGAGGCCGTGGCACTGGCGGCAGTTCATGCCGGGCGCGTGGTCGGGCGGCTGCGGCGCGGCGAGAGCGTGGCTCGGCGCCCCGGCATGGCAGACCACGCAGTTCTCGCCGCTCACGGGAAGATGGCAGGTGACGCAGTGGCGATCGATCGGGCTGCCCCAGCTCGAGGTGTGGCTGCGCGGCGCCGTCTCCCGGTGGCATCGATCGCACGCATCGGGCTGATGGCAGGTGGCGCAGCGGCCGCGGTCGCCGCGGACGGCGATCCCGTGACCGCGCTCGCGCCAGAAGTTCGTGTGGTCGTCGGGCGCGGACTCCTCGTGGCAGCGGATGCAGTCGAGCTGCCGGGTGTGGCAGATCGAGCAGCGAGCCTCGTCGGCGCCCCCCGCGGCGACCACGTTCCTCCCGTGGAGGCGTTTCCAATCGGCTCGGTGGTCGTCGGGCGCGCGATCGACGCGGATCGTCCTGTGGCAGGCGGCGCAGTCGTCGTTCCGCCCCGCGCGCTCGTGGCAGCGGACGCACTCCTCCATCGTCACGCGCGCTTCGGCCGGCACGGCCCTGCTCGCGGCGACGTCGCCATGGCACTCGCTGCAGGCGAGCGAGCGATCGGCGACGTGCGACTCGTGGGTGAAGATCACCTCGTCGGAGAACGCCGTCACGCTCGCCGCCCGGAGCGCGCCTTCCTCGAAGAACGACGCGGCCTGCTTCGCCGGCTCCTTGCCTTCGTCCATGGCCTCGTGGCAGAGCTGGCACTGCTGGAGCACCGGCATACCGGCCCGGTCGCCGCTCTCGGCGTCGCGGTGGCACGACGCGCACTCGAGCCCCTGCTCCTCGCCGTGGAGCGAGTGGTCGAAGCGCGGCGTTCCGGAACGGAACCACGGGAGCACGAGGCAGGCGGCCGCGAGCAGCGACGTCGCCAGCCACGCGATCGTCGCGCGGCCTCCGGCCCGTCCCGAAGCGGTTCGATCGGCGCCTAGAAGGTCCATGTCGCCGCCACCTGAAGCGTGTGGTGATGAGCAAAGGCGTCGACCTCGTAGCGGTAGCTCCCGCGCAGCCGGAGCTGCCGCGAGCAGCGCGAGTCGACGCCGACGTACCAGGCGCGCACGTGGTCGCGCTCGGCGCTGGCGTAGTAGTCGTACTCGTAGAGCGCGTACGCCGTCCCGAGCCGCGCCTTCGTCTCCTTCGTGAACGCCTGGCTCAACTCGGCGCCGGCGGTCTCGATCCGCTCGGCGTCGGAATCCCAGAGCTCGCCGGTCACCGAGATCGTCATCCCCTCGGCCGGCCAGTCGACGAGCGCGGGCTCGACGAACCAGCGCTCGAACTCGCGGTTGAACTGGCCGACGTCGGCGTGGTCGGCGAGGCGGCGGACGTCGGCCCCGATCGTGAGATCGACGTGGTCGCCGAAGCCCTTC
>Ga0247727_10006379_pt1 | contig 23217 bp, 17 predicted proteins | sample WisWelCaveWW1625_FD_202498 | JGI IMG/M metagenome (GOLD analysis project Ga0247727, IMG submission 202498) | Biofilm microbial communities from Wishing Well Cave, Virginia, United States - WW16-25 | ecosystem: Environmental > Aquatic > Deep subsurface > Groundwater > Cave microbial mat | place...
TTCTCTTCGAGCGTGCAGCAGTTGCGTGAGAAGCCGCTTTCAGCCACCACCGGCTCGTTCCGCTGGCACCTGCGCCTGCGCCGTCCGAGCGAGAGCGCCACGCTCGAGCTCGAACAGGGCCTTGGCGCGGATGAGTTTCATGAGCAGTGGACCGACGACGCCGCTCCCGCGGGAGCGTCCTGGTACTACGCGCGCATCATCCAGAAAGACGGCGAGATGGCCTGGACCAGTCCGATCTTCGTGACTCGAAAGAGTGAACAGTGATCCGTACGCGAACAGGCTGGTTGAGCCGGCTCAGGCTGGGAGCAGTTCTCCTCGGCACGATCGCGGTGATCGCTCGCGGCCTCCAGGACGACAGCGCCGCGGACGGAACGATCCTGTCGCCGTCGCGATCGGAATTCCCGTCCCTTGCCCCGACTCGAGTACTCAAAAGCCAGGTGGAATTCTTCGCGGAGCCCCATCTCCTCCCCCTGAAGGGGGATCGAGCGCTCCTGTGCTTCAACGGCTACACGCTGGGTCAGGGTGACCGCATTCATGTCGTGGAGATCGAGCCCGACAGGGCTTACGACGTCGACACGATTCCTGGCGACGCCGCGAGCCTCTTTCGTCCCACCGCAGCTCTGGACGCGTCCTCGACGGCCTGGGTGTTCTTCACCCAGCTCCGCCACCGCAAAGCGGTCCTCGCCTTCTCTCGAAAACTCGACGAGGGCTGGTCCCCACCCGCCGTGCTGCGCGAAGGCGAGGGTCCGGCGCTCAACCCTTCCGTCGTACTCCACGGCACAGAGCTCATCGTCGCGTGGCAGGAATACGTGCCCGCGCTGACTCGCGGCGTACACCGGATCCTGGCTGCATCGGTGCAGCCGGAGGGGCTGGGCGACCCGGTCACGCTCAGCCCGCCGTTCAAGAGCGCCCTCCACCCTCAGGTGGTCTCCGACGGTCAGTCCGCGTGGGTGGTGTGGACGCAATTCACCGGCGCCGACTACGAGATCTTCGCTCGTGAGTTCGTCCCCCACCGGGAACGGCAGCCTTCAAGCCTCAATCTCAGCCAGAGTCCGGGCACCGACGACCTGCATCCCGCTGCAGCCCTCGCCAGGGATGGCTCGCTGTACGTCGCCTGGGATCAAGTGCAGGGGATCCGCAAGGGGCCGAGGGCGAGCGATGGCGGGGCCGACGGCGACGCGCAAATCGTGATGCGTTGCGTGCGAGACGGCAAGCGGTACGAGCTTTCGAGCTCCTCCGCGCGGACCGAAGAGCTCGAGAGCGCCAATTCAATCGCCGGTGGCTTTCCAGCGCTCGTCGTCGACCCGGCCGGACGACTGCAGCGCGCCGCCCGGTTTCTTTATCGACCAGTGAAAGGGGCGTTCAGCTTCCCTCTGCGCGTCGATTCCTTGAGCGGGCAGAGCTTCGGCGAATCGTGCTGGATCCGCGGCAGTGACGGCCGCCTGGAGCCTCCCCGATTGTGCGCCACCGAGAACGGGACCTGGGTTGCCTATCAGTGCGCCAACCAGGAGGTCGAAACCGAACGAGACATGGTCACCCCGACGTCGATGCAGCGCAACAAGGCGCTCGTGGCCCACGGGCTCCGCCTCACCGAGGGAAGACACTCCGCCGCGATCGGCCTCCTGTTCCTGCCGCGGCCGGTGGATTCAGCCGAGGAGATCGATCGGGTCGAGCTGCCCGCGGTCACGGATGGTTTCAAGGCAGAGCCGGGCGAGCACGAATCCGCCGAGCGGAAGGAACCGACGGAGACCGCGCGCGATCCGGTGGAGATCGACGGAGTGAGCTACCAGCTCTACTTTGGCGATCTGCACCGGCACTCGAGCATGTCGCAGTGCAGCAAGGGATTCGAACCCGACCCGCTGGATCGTTTCGACTTCGGACGCGACGTCCACCGATGTGACTTCTACGCGCTGACCGATCATTCCGGTCGGGTCGACGAGTTTGACTGCTGGCAATGGACCAAGCTGGTCGATCTGTTCCAGACTCCCACGTTCTGCACTCTGCCCGGATACGAGTGGTCGACCTTTCGATTCGGCCACCAGAACGTGATCTTCCGGGACCTGCCGCTCGAGGTCATCGGCCCGGAGCATTTTGACGCGCTCGATCCCGAGGGTCTGTGGAAGCAACTCGAGGAAGGCCGCGCGATCACCATTCCGCACCACTGCGCCGAAGGCGAGTTCCCGACGGACTGGAACTACTCCGACCCGCGCTTCCTCAGGCTCGTCGAGGTGTTCCAGGCGCTCCGCGGCAACTACGAATTCAGCGGCTGCTTCCGCCAGGCTCGCAAGGCGACGGTCGAAGGCAGCTTCATCCAGGACGCGCTCAACATGGGCCATCAGTTCGGGTTGATCGCGAGCACCGACCACGGAACCGGCCAGAGCTTCGCCGCGGTGTTCGCCAAGGCCCTCGACCGCGACTCGATCTTCGATGCCCTGCTCGCGCGGCGCACCTACGGCTCGACGGTCCGGGACCTCTTCGTGGATTTCCGGATCGACGGCGCCTTCATGGGCGAAGAGGTTCAATGCTCCGCCGCGCCCGGGATCGACCTTCACGCCCGCGGCGTGGGCAAGATTGCGATCGTCGATGTGTTTCGCAACGGCGAGCTCGCCCGGTCCTTCGGCCGGGTCGAGCGCCCGGTCCGCGGCGACCGGAAGTTCCTCGATCTCAAGACGCTCCCGGTCGGCCCCGAGCGCTCGCCCTGGACTTTCCTGCTCCGGATCGACCAGGGCCGCATCCGCGCCACTCACGGCCTGGCCCCCACTCGGGTTCGCAAGGGAACCCGGATGGAGTGGACCCGACCGGACGAACGCAGCGCGCGCCTGGATCTCGAGCTCGAGCTCCCCGTCCCGCAGGGACTGTGGTCGCGGATCATCCTCGAGCAGGCGGAAGATGCGACGGTCTCGATCGAATCGATGGGCGAGAGCTTCTCTTCGAGCGTGCAGCAGTTGCGTGAGAAGCCGCTTTCAGCCACCACCGGCTCGTTCCGCTGGCACCTGCGCCTGCGCCGTCCGAGCGAGAGCGCCACGCTCGAGCTCGAACAGGGCCTTGGCGTAGATGAGTTTCATGAGCAGTGGACCGACGACGCCGCTCCCGAGGGAGCGTCCTGGTACTACGCGCGCATCATCCAGGAAGACGGCGAGATGGCCTGGACCAGCCCGATCTTCGTCCAGAGAGACTCGTAGCACCAGCTCCCTGCAACCGTCATTCCCGCGAAAGCGGGAATCCAGGCCGTCGACGCCCCCGCCGTCACGAAGGCCGCATCGCCGCCCCGAGCCCGGTGGCACCCGGATCCGGCGATCTCTGAATCGTGCCGGACGGGTGCCCTCATCGATTCTTCTGCAATCGCGCGAGGGATTCGAGGGCAAGGGTGTTGCCCGGGTCGAGGTCGAGGAGCTGGTTCCAGGTGCTCACCGCATTGGCGCCATCGCGCAGGTACTGGTAGCACTGCGCGATGCCGGCCAGCGCGTAGATCGACTTCTGGTCCGTGAAAAGTGCCTGGCGATAGGTCTTGATCGCCTTGTCAAACTCAGCCGACTGGGTCAGAAGATCGCCGCGGATAAGGAGGGGCTGCACTCCCTTGACGCTGCACTGGTCGAGGCGCCCCAGCAGCTCCCAGGCCGCGGTCGAGTCGCCGGTCCGCTGCGCGAGGCGGATCGACTGGCGCAGGCCGTCCTCGAGCTCGGGCCAGATCCTGAGCGCCGTGTCCAGCAGGATCTTCGCCCCGCCGGGTCTCTCCGGCTCGATCCGCGAAGCGAACGTGCACAGGATCTCTCCGAGGGCGAACTGCGCCTCCGGGTAGTCGGACGCGGTGGATGCAAGTCTCTCAATCTCGTCGTTGCTGCGCTTCTCTCCGCCCAGGATGCGCTGCAGCTCGCGCGCCATCTCCACGCGCCGCCGCAGACGATCCCGGTCCGTGTCGGACAGCTCGCGCAGGATCGATTCGGGGGTCTCCAGCAGATCGACGAGAAGGCGGTGGTAGGGACCCTCCGCGTTGCTCATCATCGCAGCCTCCGCCGCGTACTCGAGCCGGGGCCGGCTGTCGAACGACCGCGGGCCCTCGCCTCCGAAGCGGCGCAGCGACTCGGTGCCGGCGACGAAGCCGCTCAGCAGCGTCCACGCGGTGAACGGCCGGCCCGGAGCCTGGTGGTTTTCGAACGCGCCCGCGAGCAGGCGCCGGTCGAGCTCGTCGATCGACACCTCCAGAGGCGAGAACCCGGCGACGAACAGCGCCTCGCGATTGGTGAGGCCGGTGTTCCACAGGGTGACGTACGGAAACACGTCGACGATCGTGCGCACGACGCTCTTGATCGCCTCCGCGTCCAGGAGGTAGGCATGCAGCCACTGCAGGAAGATCCCGCCGTCCGGGTTGAGACGGCCCCTGGCCTCCTCGAAGGCCTCGCGGGTGAACAGATGCGCGACCCCGGGCACCCACACGTTCGAAGGCTCGGAGATGATCAGGTCGTACTGCTCGGTTCCGAACCGGAGCACCGTGCGCCCGTCGGTCGGGAGCACCCGGAAGCGCCGGTCCGATCCGAGGCCGTGGTTGATCTCCTCGAAGTAGGACAGCGACTTCACCACCGCGGGCGACAGCTCGGCGCAGTCGACGCGCTCGAGGGGAAGGCGCAGCACCTCGGCCGCCGTCTGGCCGGTTCCCAGGCCCACCACCAGGGCGATCCGGGGATCGGGATGCAGCACCGCCGGCAGCACGCCCAGGAGCGACTGGGTGCTCATGTCTCCACGCGTCGTCGACCCGTCGGCCTTTCCGTCGAGCGTGAACAGCCGGGTGTCGCCGTCCTTGACGACCGCGACCGTGGTCTCGAAGTCGGTGTGCAGATAAAGGAGCAGCTTCTGCCAGTCGAGGGACGGATCGCGCCGGTACATGTAGGGCGCCGAGTTCAGGACCTTGAAGTTCCAGTCGCGCGTGAGCCACAGGGGCAGCGCCGCGAGCACCACGGTCGCGGCCACCGCCGTCACCGCGTGCCGGCCGTTGCGCGCCCTCTGCAAGAGCAGCGGCAGGGGCGCCAGGAATCCCGCCGAAGAGAACGCGAGCATGCTGCCCTGCATCCCCAGGCCCGGAAACAGGAAGAACGCGGTGACCAGGAGACCGAGGATGTTTCCCAGCGTCAGGAACGCGTAGATGCGCGCGGCGCGCGCCGCTCCGGCATCGCCGCCCGCGGCCACGGCCGACGGATACGAGGCCCCGAACGCGATCGTCAGGGGAGTGAGCAGGAAGAACGCGAGCCACGAGCGGCGCGCGAGCTGCTCGGCGACCGCTCCGCCGTCGGTCATGTCCTGCAGGATCAGCCAGTCCGGACGAGTGGCGATCATCCAGTGGAGCGCGAGGCAGAACACGCCGACGAAGATCCAGCAGCCGACGAACACCGCACGCGCGACGTGCGGGCTGCGCTTGACCAGCGGCTGAACCGCCAAGGCTCCGATTCCCAGGCCGAACACGTAGCAGGCGAGCACCACCGTGAACGCGCGCGCCGTCGGACCGAGCAGCATGCCGAGGAGGCGGAACAGCAGCACTTCAAGTCCGAGCGCCGAAAGTCCGCCGATCAGCACGCACAAGAGGATCGGGACCTCGGACTCCTTCGGCGGCGGCGGTGGAGGCGCCGGACGAGTGCCGTGGACCGGGCGCGCGCCGACGGCCGCAGCCGGCGCGGCATTGCGCGTGAGGAACAGGACCAGAAGGTCGAGCAACGCCACGGCCGTGACGCCGATGCGGACGCCAAGTTGCGGCACGAGGAAGAAGCCGCCGAGGCATGTTCCCAGGGTGGCTCCGAGCGTGTTCACGCCATAGGCCAGCGCCGCGGCGTTTCGCTGCGCGAGCCGCTTCTGCAGTGCGGCGATCGCCAGCGGAAACGACAGGCCCATGAGAAACGTCGCCGGGAGCATCAGGAATCCGCCGACGACTCCGCGCAGCGCCGCCCCCCATTGATTGCTGAGCAGAGCTCCCCGGGAAAAGGTGCGCAGCAACGGCGCCGCGAGCGGCAGACCGAGGATCGCGATCGAGCACAGGGCTGCAACCGCCGCCTCGAACCGGATGAAGGCCTGCCTGGGATCGACACAGCGCTCCGCGAACCGGATCCCGGCCATCGCGCCCAGGAACAACCCGAACATGTAGACCGCGACGGTCATCACCTGGGCCATCGCCGTGCCGCCGATCCACGGAATCAGGGCCCGCGACCAGAGAACTTCGAAGGCGAGAGCCGCGAGTCCGGTGGTGAACAGCGCGGCGAGCAATCGGCGATCGGAGTGCATCCGCGGTAGTGTAGCGTTCCAATCCTCTCCAGCCCGGATGATGCATGAAGACGATGGACCCGTCATTCCCGCGAAAGGTAGCCGTCATTCCCGCGAAAGCGGGAATCCAGTTTCAAGGACTGCGGGCGAGCACAAAGTGAACGGCATTGGGGCGAGAGCCCCGCCGCCGCAAGCGCGGTCACGCTGAAGCAGGCATCGATCGACCTGCCGGCGAGGCGAGGGAGTGTTCGAGAATGAACCGCGATCAAACCGCGATTGCGACAGAGCTCGGAAAATACCGGAAGGCGATCACTCTGGCGGCGGATTCTTCTCGTTCTCCTCTGCCTCCCGGATCAGATTGAAGAGCGCCGCGTCGATGACCTTCTCGCCGGGGACCCGCACCGCTTCACCAAGTCGCAGCTCCTGCAAAACCTGTCGTAGGTCCACCATGAGACCTCCCGCGGTGTCGCCGAGCGCATCGCGCATCATCTGCGAAGGCGCCGGGAGCCAGCCGAACCGCGGCCGACTCGCGAGGTCGGCGACTTCGGCAGGTGCAGGCGCTTCTTGGCGAGTCCAGCCGATCGCTTGGAGAGCCAACGCTTGAAGGACTGTTGACTCTCCCCCGATGGTCTCCCCGCCAACAATCCTTCAACACTGATGTCTTCGTCCACTCCAGGCCAGTGGATTCCCTCACCACCGCCGATCAGGCGCCAGCGGTTTCGCTCTTTCGGGGTGCTGTGTTGCAGACGAGGGTACCACGCGAGGGGCGCGATGACCGTGCGGCCGTCCGACAGGTCCACCTCGACCGCGTCGTTCGTGACCTTCACTGAAATCGCGCGGGGCGCACTCGTCTCAGTCGTTGAAGTAGTCATTCCAAGCCCTCAGCAGTAGACCTTGATTCTCTGTAACCATCTTCTGGAGGCGCCCGACCTCGTGGCGACCAAACCGACGACTGCGCTGCAATCGAACCGGATCGAGCCACAACTTCGCGCTGGTTCCGCGACACTCGACATGAACGTGCGGGGGTTCGTGCCGGTCTCCGGCGTAGAAGAAGAAGCGAAGCGACTCCCTGACTTGCTTGAGCGATCGAAGTGGACATCGGGGTCGCTGCAGCGAATCGAGTGCAGAGACCCGTTCTGCTGGGCGCGGTCACTCGCCGACGACACGGGCCAGCGCGTTGCTGAGATGATTCATGCCTGAGATCGAGAACGCGAGAGCCTGGGCGTCGAGGGGGAGTCCCCATACCGCGGGATCGTTCGGCAGCCTTCCCGCCGCATAGGAGAGGTCCCCCGCAGCGTCCGTGCTCCCCACGAACAAGACGACGAAGAACGCACCGGGCAGAACCGACCACGGAGGTCCCCCGAAGCCTTTGAGATTCGCGAAGTCGCCGCGATCGGACACAAGCAGAACGACGTTGCTCTGCTCCACCGCATCGAGCGTGAGGACGATCGGGCTGCCAGGGTGCAGATCCCGCGTCATGTCGAGAACCGGGAACTGGTCGATCCGTGTCACGCTGCCGGTGAAGTCGGGACCATCGCCGCCGTCGGCCTGTCCCGAGCCTCCGGGTCCGCCCAGGAGGACCACGCGAGAGACTTCGGCGCTGCTCGTGTCATCGAGACGCAGCCCCGTACCGCCGGCGCCGCCGTTCCCTTGTCGGCCAGCGCCGCAATCGTCCGCGGGCCCGCCATCGCCGCCGCGCAGCTCGTGAGACTCCGTGCCTAGAATCGTGACCGTGGAATCCGATGCTCGCAGCGCATCGCCCCCGTGACCGCCGTCCAGCCAGTAGTGGCCTTGCGAGGGGTCGTACCCACAGCCTCCGTTCGCCCCGGCTCCTCCGCGAATCAGCGGACTCGAAAGCACCAGGAGGCTGCTCTGGAGGCCAATTCCCGGTCCACCGGGAAGACCGGTCGTCACGAAGCCACTGCAACCGCGCACCGTGACGTCCGCCATGCGAACCCGCGAGTTCTCGATCCGGATCACGTCGCGGGGATCGGATGGTTCGCCGCCGAACAACATGGAGCCATCACTCGTCGCGGTCAGATCGGTGAACGACACGTTGGCGGAGCTCACCACAGAGAGCAGGCGGTTGGTCGCGAGGAAGCCGGATTGATGGAGGGTGATGTTCTCCAGCACCACTTCACCGCCGCAGTCACTGATTCCGAGAGCCGTCGTGCTGTCCATTCCTGCGATGCCGGCACGGAGACCCGCCGGGATACCCACGATCTGGACGGTGGCAGCGACCTCAAACGGGGCTGTCGAGGACCGGACGATGACGCCCTTGTCGAGGACGAAAGGCTCGTAGGTGCCAGGCCGGACGAGAATGACGTCGCCATCCTGGGCGGCGTCGATCGCGGGTTGAATCTGGTCGTAGTCAGCACCCGATCCTCCAACGAACCAGGTTTTGCTGAATCCTTCCGAGACGAGCAGAACGAGAGAAAACGGAACGAGCAGGAGATGCGCCCTGACGCTCATCGCCGCCTCCTTTTTTGGCTCTCCTGACATTCTTGTGGGTCGTTTCTTGACGAAACTCAATGAAACGCATTGATAGAGACGTGACCATGGTGCGGATGCCTTCGACCGAGACTCGCAGAAGCTCAGAAGACGACGGAGTAGACATGTGGCATGCACCGGAAGCTCCCTGGTCAACGTTGATTTGGGTGCCAGAACCGCTGCGCAACTTCACCGTTGGTGCAGATCTCCCATTTCGCTCGCCCACAAGAATGTCAGGAGAGCCCTTTCTTGAGTCCTTGAGACCCTGCCAAGCCAGCATCGCTCGAATGCGCCTCTGCAAGAGAATACCGGGCCCGGCCCGGTATCGCCGGTCTACCGCAGCAGTCTCTCGAGCTTTGGCAGCGCCGCGCTCAGGTCCTGGCCGTCGCTGAGCGAGGAGACGAAGCTGTCGCGGCGCTCGCGCAGGCGGGAAGGAACGGTGACGATCGTGAACTCCGAGGGGTCGAGGCCGGTGCGGAGCTCGTCCCAGGAGAGCGGCGTCGAAACGCGCGCGCCCGGAACGGGCCGGACGACATAGGGCGCGGCGATGGTCTGACCGCGGCGGTTCTGCATGTAGTCGATGTAGACCTTGGCGCCGCGCGCGGCGACGTTGCGCTCGACGGTGGCGATGTCGGGATGCTCGCGCACCACGTGCCGCGCCAGGGCCTCGCACAGCATCCGGCTCTGGTCGTAGCTGTAGCCGCGGGTGAGTGGCAGGTACACGTGCATCCCGGTCGAGCCCGAGGTCTTGAGCAGAGCCTTGAGACCGACGCCGGCGAGCAGCTTGCCGAGAGTGCGCGCGATCCGGACGACGTCGGTGAACGGGGCCTGCTTCGGGTCGAGGTCGAGGACGGCGAAGTCGGGCTGGTCGGGCGCGTCGACCCGTGACATCCAGGGATGGAAGTCGATGCTGCCGAGATTGACGAGGTACAGAAGAGTGCGCAGGTCCTCGCACACAAGGAATGCGCGCCCTTCCTCGTCCTTCCACCGTCGGGAGCGGATGAACGAAGGCGCGCTCGCCGGCAGATGCTTCTGGTAGAACGACTCGCCCTCGATGCCGTCGGGAAAGCGATGGAGGTGCAGCGGCCGGCCGCGCAGATGCTGGACGAGGACCTCGCCCACCTGCTCGTAGTAGCGGAACACGTCGCCCTTGGTGATGCCGCAGTCGGGAAAGTACACCTTGTTCGAATGAGTGATCGCTCTTGCGGGAGAAAGGCCGCGCGTCGCCGCCTGGAGCAACCGGGCGATCGACTTCTTTCCGGGCCTCTTTGCCGACAGACGAATCCGCAGCCAGTCCCGCGAGCGACCTTCCTGATAGGGACTGCTCAGCCGTTTGGCGACGACTCCGGCGAACCCGAACTCGACCGCCTTCCGGCAGAACAGCTCTCCGTCCGCGGCGACGCCGCTCTCCACCGTCAGCGAGGCGCTGTTCTCCGGCAACAACGACTCGAGCAGCCGCTGTCGGTCCTTGAGCGGCAGCGGCGCGACGTTCCAGCCCTCGATCCGGACGACGTCGATCGCGTGATAGCTGACCGGGCGCTTCACACCCGTGCCCAGGGCGCATTCGAGCTCCGCGCGGCTCTCGAGGCCCTGCTCGTCGCAGGCGACCAGGACTCCGTCCAGCCAAACCTCCCCGGTCCGGCATCTTTTCAGCGCCGCCTCTACCGCGCCGCAGTCGAGGTCGACCTTCGATCCCTGGCCGTCGCGCCACTCGATCGAGCCACCTCTCTTGATCGCGAAGAGCCGCCGTCCCGGATGCTCGGCCTCGAACACGAATTCCGCAGAGTCGAACGCCCGACCTGCCGCTGCCGGCTCCATCCGCCTCAGGCGCGAGGGCGCGGGCTCGAGCCGTGCCGCCCTGAGGTCGAGCTCGAAGGCGATCTCCGGCCGCGCCGTCTCGCGACCGTCCCGGGTCTTGAGGATCAGCCATTCATCCTTGTCCTCGCCCGTGCGCACCAGGTGCCATTCGCCGCGCAGGCGCAGCCCACAGAGGACGATCTCCAGCTTGCCGGCGGCGAGCGCCGCACGCAGGTCGCCCTTCCCACGCAGAAGGAAGGTCCCGCGATCGAACACCGTCATCGTCCCGGCCCCGTACTCTCCCTTGGGGATCACTCCCTCGAACCACTCGTACTCGAGCGGATGATCCTCGGTGTGGACCGCGAGGTGTCGTTCCTTCAGGTCGTACGAGAAGCCGCGCGGAATCGCAAAGCACACCAGCGCATCGCCGGCCTGCATCCGCAGGTCGTAGTGCAGGTGGCGCGCCTGATGCCGATGCACGACGAATCGGCATTCCGCTCCGGCGCCCGCCCTGCCCTCCGGCTGGACCCTCGGGCGTGCAGCCTTCTTCGGTCCCGGCTCGGGAGTGCGGGAGAAGTCGCGCAGCTCGCGATACTTCGTGAGCGAGCCCTTCTCCGGCCGCCGGCGCGCGCCGGACGTGGGTGCCCGACCGCGCCCGTGCTCTTTTCTGCCGGACGGAGCACGCTTCTTCATTTGCAGGTGGACTCGAGGTACTTCAGCAAGGTTGCTCGATAACGCTCCGGAACCGGGACGGGCTTCAATCCTTCGAGCTCCACGCACACTGTGGTCACCCTGGCCTTCGCCTTCACGGTCCCGTCGGCGCCGACGATCTGGTAATGGAACACGACCGAAGTGTTCCCCAACTTGGCGATTCCCACTTCGACTTCGACCACCTCGCCGAAGCGCAGAGGGGACAAGAACTGCGTGTCGAGCGCCACCGTCGGGAATCCCAGGCCGTCGTCCTCGATGACCCGGGCATACGGAGCTCCCACGCACTCCTCGAAGAAGTCCTCCATCGCCCGGTGGAAGTAGTCGACGACCCTCGGGTAGTAGGCGATGCCTGCACGGTCGACGTCGCTGAATCGCACCTTGATCCGCGTCCGGAACCTGCTCATCCGAGCACCTGGGCTTCGTCCGCGATCATCCGCGCCAGCGCTTCCAGCCATCGCCGGCCATTCTCGATGCTGGCGCGCGCCGGAAATCCGAAATAGGCGCGCTCGCCGCCCGCCTCCTTGAAGGTCTTCTTGCCTTCTGCGAGGGCCTTGCCGATCGACACCGGATGATCAGGCAGGCTCTTTTGCACTTCGGTACGCACCAGCGCCGGCGCGAGCGCGAGCACCAGCGACGTCTCGTAATCACCGGCATGGCAGGCGCCGCTCCTGAACTCCTCGCCTAAAGCCAGAGCATGGGGTTTGCGCACGCAGTCGGGAAAGACCACCCGCAGGCCCGCGCCCCGTGCGGTCTCGACCGTCCTCTGCAAAGCCTCCCGATGCGCGGGCTCCAGGTGAGCGTTGCAAAGGACCAGGCCGCGGGCGCCCTGGCACTCAAGCGAGCGCGCGATGTCCACGATCAGAGTCTCCAGGACGGACGCCGAGATGGTGATCGTGCCGGGAAACTCCGCGGCGCAGTCCGTGACTCCGTACGCAAGAGGCGGAAGACGGACGGTTCTCACGCCGCGTTCCGCGAGCAGCTCCGCGGCGCGAAAGGCCATTCCGCGCGCGATGATGACGTCCGTCGAGAGCGGCAGATGCGGTCCGTGGGCCTCGGTCGAGCCGACCGGCAGGAGGGCGACGTAGCCATGACCGGCCGTCTCGCCGACATCCGTAAAGGTGGCCTCCGCCAGATCGATCCCGGTTGGCGACATCAGGAGATCGCCTTCTCTTCGATCACGGAAGTCGACCTGGACCGTTCACCGCGCGCGCGCTGGCGGTCGCGCAGCTCCGCGCGCGCGATCTTGCCGCGGTCGTTGCGCGGCAGGGCGTCCAGGAACTCGATCGCGCGCGGGAACTTGTAGGCCGCCAGAAGGCTCTTGACGTGCGCCTGCAGCTCGGCGCAGAGGGGCACGCCTGCCTTGAACCCGGAGTGGACGACCACGTAGGCGAACGGTGTCACCAGTCCCGCCGAATCCTCGCGGCCGACGACGCAGCACTCGCGCACCGCCGGATGCTGGAGCAGGCACTCCTCCACCTCGCGTGGCGACACGAAGATGCCGCCGACCTTGAGCATGTCGTCGGCGCGCCCTTCGTAATAGAACCAGCCCTCCGCATCGCGGCGGAACAGATCGCCGGTGATCGCGGTATCGCCGTGGAACGTCGCCCGTGACTTGTCGCGATCGAGAAAGTAGCCGAGCGCAGTCGACCCGCCCTTGATCCACAGCGTGCCGACCTCTCCCGGCGGCGCGTCCTCGCCGGTCGGGCCGACGATCCGGCATTCGTATCCCGGAACGAGGCGTCCCAGACTCCCCGAGCGGACCTCCTTGGGGTAGTTGCTGATGTAGATGTGGAACATCTCGGCCGAGCCGATCCCGTCGAGGATCTCGACCTGGAATCGCTGCTCAAAGGATTTCTGCAGAGCCGCCGGCAGCGCCTCTCCTGCCGAGATCACCATGCGCAGGCGCGAGAACGCATCCCCGACCACGTCATCCCGGAGCTGCAGCACTCCGTTCAGCGTGGTGGGAACCGCCGCCAGGACCGTGGGATGGAACTCGCGGGCGTTCTCGACCAGCGCCTCCGGTGTCGAGCGTTCCGGGAACAGCGCCGTGCTCGCCCCGCAGGCGAACGGGAACATCAGGTTGGTTCCGGTCGCGTATCCGAAGAAAAGCTTGGACACGGCCATCGTCACGTCGCTGTCCCGGATGTTCAGGACCTGCTTGCAGTAGCGCTCGATGTTGAAGGCGAAGTCCTGGTGGAAGTGGATCGCGGCCTTGGGCTTGCCGGAGGTCCCCGAGGTGAACAGCCACCCGGCGACGTCGTCCCGATGAGTGTCGAACGGCTGCCCGGCCGGCGACGTCGCCGCGATCGTCTCGTGGTACTTGTGGAGCGCCGCGCTCAGCGGCCACACCTTGAGCAGTCCTCGAGCTTCCTGTGCGAGGTCCGCCGACTCCTCCAGCGTGCCGTCCTCGACCAGGACAACGTGCTCGAGGAAGCGCGCGCCCTTCGCCGCGCGCACGAACGCGGGCAGGGTGCCCTCGCCCACGAAGGCGACGGGGGCGCGCGAGTAGTCCAGGTAGTAGCGGTAGTCGTCCTCGGGAAGGCGCGGATTGACCATGGCGAACACCGCGCCCGCCTTGAGCACGCCGAGCCAGGCGGTGACGAACTCGGCGACGTCGGGCAGGACCAGGAGCACGCGCTGCTCGGGTCGCAGGTCGAGGTCCTCGAGGAGCCGCTGGACCTTGGCGGATTCGACGTCGATCTCGCGATAGCGCAGGCTGCGCCGCCGGGAGCGCACCGCGACCTTCTCCGCTCGCAGGGCGAGATTCTGCTCGAGCAGGTAGCGCGCCAGGTTGAAGCGCTCGGAAAACTCGCTCATCTGCGTCGCCTCCTGCCTGTCCTGGATTCAGTACGCCGTGCCGCTGGCGGCGTATTTCTCGTACGCGCGCCTTAAGATCGTCTCCTGCACCGCGTCAAGGAACACCATCAGCTCCTCGTCGGTCGTGTAGAAGTGCGGAGAGACCCGGATCCCCGCTCCGGGCCGGAAGTCGACCAGGACGTCGCGATCGGCGAGGCACTTCACCACCGAGGGACCGTGCGGAACCTCGATCGTCAGCGTGCCGCCGCGGCGCGCGCCGTCGCGCGGCGAGGTCACCTTGAAGCCGCGCTCCTCGGCGACCGCGAACAACAGCGCGGTCTGGCGCATCGATTTCCTGCGGATCGCGGCCACGCCGAGATCGCCAACGATCCGGTATCCCGGCAGGGCCGCGTACAGCGCCGGGATCGCCGGGCTTCCGTGCAGGAAGCGGTAGTGATCGCGCGCGTAGCGGATCGGCCCGGGAACGAAGTCGAATGGAGCCTCGTGCGCCATCCAGCCGGTGACTTTGGGCTCGAGCTCCTTCATCAGGTCGGGACGGACGTACAGGTATCCCGCTCCGGGCCCTCCGCACAGCCACTTGACGCTGCCTCCGGTGACGAAGTCGACGTTCAGCTCGCGCACCGAGAACGGCACCGTTCCGGCCGACTGGTAGCAGTCGAGCAGCACCATCGCCCCGACGGAGTGCGCCCTTTGGATGATCGCCTCCACGTCCTGGAGGGCGGCGCTCTTGTAGAGCACGTGGGAGATCGGGACGAGCAGAGTCTCCTCGTCGATCGCGGCGACGATGTCCTCGGTGGGAACGGTCATCCCGTCGCGCGAGGGGACTTCGACGATGCGCGCGCCGTCCCGGCGCCGCGCCTCCCACACGTACATGACCGACGGGAAGTTGAGCGAGGTGTAGACGATCTTGTTGCGGCGGCCGCGGAAGTCGAAGCAGCTCGCGACGATCGACTGGCAGACCGAGACGTTCTGGTGCATCACCACCGTTCCCGGCAGGGCGCCCAGGATCCCGGCGAGCAGGTCGCCGGTCGTCCGAGTCATCTGCCACCAGCCCTCCGCCCATGCCCGGATGCCGCGCGTCTCCCAGGTCGTCGCGTACTGGGCGAGGGACTCGTGAACCCCCTTGGGCATCGCGCCCAGCGAATGGCTGATCAGGTAGGTGGACCGCTCGAGGATCGGGAACTCGCCGCGGCGCGCGAGGAGCCTGTTCTCGTCGTCCCGTTCCTGTTGAGTGAGCTTCGTGGTCATTCCATTCTCCGGCCGGCGACGTCGAGTATGCGGATCGACTGTGGCGATCCGCCAACCATTTTCGGCTCTCCTGACATGTTTGTGGGCGAGTGAAGTGAGAGATTTGCTCCAACGATGCAATGCGGATTGGTTGGCGAACCCCCAGTGAAATGAAGAAGTTGCGCACCGGTTTTGGCACCATGGGCGACGTCAATCACCAAACCAACGTTGCTGCCCTCTCGACGCTGGCGCCCCTTGGACGTGGGTGCCTGGGAGATCGAGCTGGTGGCCTCCTTGTGGCGAGTGGACTGCCACCACTGCGGAGTCACCGTGGAACAAGTGAGCTTCGCGGAACCGAACTCCGGGTTCACCAGGCCCTTTGAGGACTTGGTGGGTTGGTTGGCGCAACGCTGCGACAAGACCCCTTGCATTCTTCAACACTGGCTACACGACCGGCATGTCGGAAGGACAGAACGCCAAGGCACGGCAATGGAGTCTTTGATTTCTCTCTAGAAACCACCCACAAACATGTCAGGAGAGCCCCATTTTCACGCAGCTTGCGTGCGGCTCGATCGGAACCGCCGCCCCCAGCGCAGGATCGGACTCTCCAGGAAGTGGTACGACAGCGCCGCGACCACGAACGAGGTCAACACCGCCTTTCCGAGCAGGAGGCTCCGCGACCCGTCCTCCGTCAAGGTGTACATCCCAAGGAGAATGTAGATCGGCAGGTGGTACAGGTAGAGCCCGTAGCTGATCCTGCCGACGAAGCCCGCGGCGCCGCTCGCGAAGAGCAGCACCACGGAAGCGCCGACCGCGGCGATCGATGTGTGATGACGCGCCACGGAATCAAGAGCCTCCCAGCCTTCCCGGGCACGGACAAGCACCAACGCCAACAGACCCAGGAGCAGGGAAAGGAGAGTCGCGCGGATCGAAGCAAGGCAGATCCGGCGTCGCGCCGTCCGACCCGCGGCTCCTCCCTCCGCGATCGACCCCCGTCGAGCCGCCTCGAGAATTCCCAGTAGGCCGGCCATCGCCGCGCCGATCGGCAGGACCGCGGTCTTCAGACCGAAGGGATGAACAAAGGCGGCGCCGTAGCGGGCCGCCAGCAGCAGGATCAGCGTCGCGCACGACAAAAGAAGCACGCGTGCCGCCGGATGCGCGGCAAAACGTGACCCGGCCTCCTTCCAGAACCTGCCGATCACCGCACACAGGAGCGCCATGCAGATCGTCCATGCGACCAGCGACCCCGCGACCACCAAGAGTCCCAGAGCCTTGAATCCAAACTCCTTGCAAGCGAAAAGCCAGTACAGACCCTTGAAGCAAAAAGTCTCGATCAGGGCATGCAGGCCGAGGTAAGCGCAAAGCCGCATGGCCGACGGCCGGCAGAGGCGCTCCACCGCCGCCGCGTGCGGCCCGCCGCGACCATTGGCGTAGTGCAAGGCGATCGAGAGTGCGACGATTCCTCCGGACAGCACCGTGAATCCGACCAGCTTGACGACCGGAAACCAGTTTCCCGGAATGCGCAGAGCGCCGCCTCGGACGATCACCGCGGCAGCGATCGCAAAGGTCAGGGCGAACGCCGCGACAAGGACCGAGCGACGCTCGACCTTCCTTTCGAGGTACGCGATCAACGCGCCCAGAGCCAGCGACTCGGCGCGGAACATCGTCCCCATGTAGATCAGCTCGCGCGGGTCCCAGGCTTCGGCGAGGCTTTCGCCGCCGATGCCGCGCAGCCAGTCGGTCCCCCCGTCGCTGCCGAGCCAGACGGCGACGATCGCCGACCCCACGGAAAGGGGGAGCAGGCACGCGGCCACTCTGAGGCTGGCGCGCACGCTGAGCAGATGCACGGCGACAGGCCAGAGCAGATAGAAGTGCTCCTCGACCGCCAGCGACCAGCTATGTTGCAGCAGGCCTTCCCCGGGATGAAACGGAAAGTAGAAGTTGGAGAGGTAGAAGGCGCACCACTTGATCTCCGGGCTGGGCTTCAAGCCAAGGATCAGGAACACGACCAGGTAGTAGATCGGAAAGATCCGCAGCACGCGCCGGAGCAGGAACGGCAGCAGCGGCGATCCCTGGGTCTTGTCGACCAGCAGGATGCGCGTGATCAGAAAACCGCTGAGGACGAAGAACAGGTCGACGCCGAGATAGCCGGGGTGGACGTACGCCTTGAGCAGGTCGACCGGCTTGCCCAGCCACCCCAGCGGCACGTGCGTCCACAGGATCATCAGCACCGCGATGCCGCGCAAACCGTCGAGAGCCGGAATGTGATCCTTGCGGAACGGCGCGGCGGCGTCGTTCATCTCCCCCTCGTCTCGAACACGGTGAGAACCCTCTGAAGCGGCTTGCGCTCGAGGTCCGGCACGACGACGTCGATGGCGGGATATCCCACCGGCAACAGCAGGTAGGCCCTCTCGTTGCGCGGCCGCTCGAGGATGCGCTGCAGGAATCCCATCGGACTGGGAGTATGGGTGAGGGTCACCAGGCCCGCGTGATGGACAGCGGCGATGAAGAAGCCGGCGGCGATCCCGACCGACTCGTGCGCGTAGTAGTGGCGAACGGTCGCGCCGGCCGCATCGATTCCGTATTCCTGCGCGAACAGCACGACCAGCCAGGGCGCGATCTCCAGGAACGGCTTCTCCGAGTTCGTGCCGAGGCGCTCGAGCGCCGCCAGCCACTCCGCGGGCATTCGTCCCTCGTAGTTGTGCCGCTCCTCCTCCTCCGCTGCCTGGCGGATCTCCTTCTTGATCGCGGGATCGCTGACCGCCACGAACGACCAGGGCTGGCGATGCGCGCCGGAGGGTGCGGTCGAGGCCGCCCGGACCAGATCCTCGATCACTGCTCGCGGCACCGGCGCGTCGCTGAATGACCGCACGGTCCGGCGCCGGTCCATCCACTCATAGTGGGCACGCGCGCGCCTTTCCACGTCATCGGCCGCGACCCGGTCGAACGCGTAGGGCACGAATCTGGGACCCGTTTCCGCCATGCGTCCTGCCTCCGAAGCCCATCCCCCTGACCCTTCAGCGCAGCTTCGAGACGTAGCCCGCCCACGCCGACTCGAGCTGCTTAAAATCGACGCCCGCGAATGCCGCCTCCAGCGCCTCCGCGCGCGCCTTCTCACCGGCCTTGCCCTTGTCGGCCAGCGAAGGAGACTCTCCGAGCCCGCTGACCGCGGTCGAGTAGGAGCTCTTCAGCGTCTCGAAGTACGTCGGCAGGATCCGGCTCCAGGCCGGGTTCCGGGCGACGACCTCGCACTCCTTGAGGAAGAACACGAACGACCATCCCTGTGCGTAGTACAGCGACGCGTTCTGGTAGTACTCGCCCTGCTCGGCCCGGACCAGCTTCTCGAGCGGCACGTGCTTCAAGTCGGCCAGCGCCTGCTGGATGCGCGGCAGGCGCCAGGGGTTGGTCTCCACCTCCTTGATCCGGCCGGTGTTGCGGAACACCACCGCGCCGCTGAAGTAGTCGCCGAATCCTTCGTTGAACCACGAATGCGGCGGCAGCTCCCCCGTCGAGTAATGGATGTACTGGTGAAAGGCCTCGTGCTTGAGGACGATGTAGGAATCCTCGTTGCCGTGACCTTCGCCGGCTGCGTTGTCGAACATCACCAGCTCTTCGGTCGCGAAGTTCCAGAAGCCCGCGGTGCGCGGCATTCCCCCGTACAGCAGGTACTCGTCGCGGTCCCTGCAGATCCGGAGCACCGACACGGCCTCGACGGTCCTGACCGCGGGAAACAGCTCTTCGTAGAACGCGCGCATCGCCTCGATGTCACGGACCACCTTGTTCAGGAGGTTGGTGTCCCGGCTGTGGTAGACGATCAGATAGTTGGGAGTGTCGACCGCCTTCCAGCCCTCCACGAGCTGGCGGCGCCTCTCGATCCGGAACGGTGCGTCCTTGAACTCGGGGTGGCGGCGATACAGGAGCTCGGCGCTCTGCACGTCGGCCTTCTCCGACTCGGTCAGCCGGAACGAGAACGCGCCGCGCCGCAGCGCACGAATCTGCCGATCGGTCTCCTCGGCGTCGGTGAGCGGCACCACGGCGAACAGGCCGGTCCGTTTCGAGCCCGAGTCGGCGATCCAGGCCCGTGCCGTCACCGGAGGCGGATGCTCCTTCCATTCGATGACGTGCTCTTCGAACAGGCGGCCCTTGTCGACGACCTGCTGCACGCTCCTGACGCACAGCTTGGGCAGGCGCTTCTCGACGAATTCCTCGATCGTGTACGCCAGGAGCTGCTCATTCCTCGCTTCCTCCTCGGAGCTCGAGGCGACGGCCTTCTCGGCGGCCGCGTCCCCGGTCGACGGCGTGACCACTTGCTTCTTGGGGAGGGACAGCACCCAGATCTCGACGTTTCCCACGGTCTGCTTCTGGTCGACCAGGGCGCGCGCATAACGTGCGAGCAGCACCGGATCCCCGGGCTGGACCGGAATCTCCTTGAACCCGCGCGGACAGAAGAAACGGAAGCCGGCCGACTTGTTCTCGCAGATGACGTAGCCTTCGGGCGCCTGGCTCTGCGCGCGGGCGGCAATCGACGAGCACGCCCACCCGACCACGAGGGTCCGAACGCACGCAAGCGGTAAACGGCCGAGGTCCAACGGAGGAGTGGTCTCCGGAATGTCGCCGGATCAGTCCGCGGCCTTGGGCGGCTCGCCGCGCCGGCGTCCGGTGAGCTTATCCTCGGGAATCAATAGCCTCTCGACCACCTTTCCGGCCTCCATCGCATCCAGGATCTCCGCCAGGTCCGCGGGCGTCACTCGCCCGTACCAGACTCCTTCGGGATAGATCACGACCGTCGCGCCGTTCGCGCATTGATCCAGGCACCCGGCCGCGTTGGCGCGGACGATGCCGGAGAGTCCGCGCTCCTTGAGAAGCTGCTTCAGCTTCTCGCGCAATGCTGGACTGCCTTTCTGCGAGCAGCATCCTCGCGGATGCTCCGGCGGCCGGACGTTCTCGCAGACGAAGATGTGATGTTCGAATCGTGCCAAGGATTCTGGCTCCCGTCACTGCGGCCGGAGCAGCTCGCGCGCCAGGATGAGCTGCTGGATCTCGCTCGAGCCCTCGTAGATTCTGAGCGCCCGCACCTCCCGGTAGATGCTCTCGACGATCTCGCCTTCGACGACGCCCCTTCCTCCGAAGAGCTGCACGGCCTGATCGGCGATCCGCCCGGCGGTCTCGGTGGCGACCAGCTTGGCCATCGAGGCACAGCTCTCCACCGTGCCCGCGCCGTGACTCTTGTCCTGGGTCCAGGCTGCACGGTAGACCTGCAGGCGCGCGCTCTCCAGCTCGGCATGCATCTGCGCGAGCCGCTCGCGCACCATCTCGAACTGGGCCAGCGAGCGCCCGAACTGGCGGCGCGTCTGCACGTGGTGAAGAGTCTCCGCGAACGCGCGGCCGGCAAGGCCGACTGCTGCAGCACCGACGCTCGGCCGAAAGCGCGTAAGGGTGGCGAACGCGATGTCGAGCCCCTCGCCCTCCTCGCCCAGACGATGGTCGAGCGGCACCCGGCAATCCTCGAACGCCACGGTGCCGATCGGATGCGGTGCCAGAGTCTTGAGGCGCTCCACCACTGAAACTCCAGGAGTGGCGGCATCGACGACCAGGGCCACCATCGGCACGTCCTTGCCGGCCGGCGTGCCCTCGAGCCGGGCGAAGACCGTGTAGAAATCGGCGATCCCGGCATTGGTGATCAGCGTCTTGATGCCGCGCACGAGGTAGCCGTTGCCATCGCGGCGCGCGGCGGTCCTGAGCGATCGCGCATCCGAGCCGGCGTCCTTCTCCGTGAGAGCAAACGCCGCGATGCGCTCTCCGAACGCGGCGCGCTCGACGTACTCCCGGATCAGGGAAGGGCTGCCCGCTCTTCGAATCGGGTCGCTGCCCAGACCCTGCAGGGCGAGCTCGGTGTCGGCAAAGCCGGAGACGGCCGCGATCTCTTCACGGGCGACCGCGAGGCTGCGCGCCTCGCCCTGGACGACGGCGGCCAGCACGTCCGCCTGTGCCAGGGCCTTGACGAAGGCACGGGCCGCGGCCGATTCATCGAGCGTTCCCGAGGCAAACGCACGCAGGATCTCTTCGAGAGGAGCCTCTGCGCGCGAGCGGATGCGGGCGCGCAGCTCTTCATGGCGCGGCTCGAGAAATGTCGTGGGCAGTGGCTCGACCCGGTGGATCATCCCGAGGCGTTCTCGCGGATGCGCCGGAAGTCGGGTTTGCGCTTCTCGAGAAAAGCCTGGTGAGCTTCGCGGTAGTCCTGGTCGCGCATGCAGATCGCCTGCGCCTGGGCCTCGGCCTCGAGGGCCTGCTCCAGGCTCATCGACATCTCGCGGTACAACATCTCCTTGGTCATCGACAGGCCGAAACGGGGGCCGTCGGCAAGTTCGCGCGCCAGAGCGGTCGCCGAATCCATGAGCTCTGCATCGTCCACCACCTGCGTGTACAGTCCGATCCGATGAGCTTCATCGGCCGTGATGAAGTGGCCGCGCATCAACAGATCCGTCGCGTGGCCGTGACCGACGACGCGGGGGAGCAGGTAGGCCGCGCCCATGTCCGCTCCACACAAGCCCACCTTGGTGAACAGGAAGGCGATCCTGGCGCTCCTGGAGGCGACCCGGAAATCCGCGGCCAGGGCGATCACCGCGCCCGCCCCGCAGGTCGTGCCGTTGAGCCCGGCGATCACCGGCTTGCGGAGCATGCAGATGTTGCGGACGAGAGAGCTCGCGAGGCGCGTGAACGCGAGCAGCTCCTCGCCGTCCATCTTGAGCAGAGGGCCGATGATCTCCCCGACGTCCCCTCCCGAGCAGAAGGCGCGACCGGTGCCGGTGAGGAGCACGCTGCGCACGGACCGTCTCTCCTGCAGGTCCGCGAACGTGCTCGCAAGCTCCCGGTAGCACTCGAAGGTGAGGGAGTTCAAGCGCTCCGGCCGGTCGAGCCTGAGGACCGCGACGCCGTCCTCCTCGTGGTATCGAAAGTTCTTGGGACTCCAGTCTTTCATGGCGCGCCTCTGTTCCTGCCGAGGATGGCGGCCGTCGCCTCGATTTCGACCTTGGCGCCCTTCTCCAAGAGCCCGCTCACCTCGACGAGCGTGCAGGCAGGATAGTGTCTGCCCAGGATTCGTCGATAGTGAGCGCCGACAAGTCGTTTCTCGCGAGCGTACTCCTTGCGGTCGACCACGAAGATCGTCAGGCGGATCAGGTCCGCGGGCGCGCCGCCGGCCGCTCGCACCACCGTGACGACGTTTTCCAGCGCACGCGCGAATTGCTGGTGAAAGCGGGGCGAGACGATGCGGCCCTCGAGGTCCCAGCCGACCTGCCCGGCGACTGCCAGGATCTGAGCGCCCGCGGGAGCGAGCGTCCCGTTGCTGTAGCCGCTGGGCCGTGGCCAGGCGTCCGGGTGGACGCCTTGCGATCGTTGCTTCGCAGGCCTTTTTGACGGAACGCGTCTCATCCGGCGAGCTCTCCGCCGTCGACGTCGAGGGCCGCTCCGTTGATGCCGGACGCGTCCTCGCTCAGCAGAAAGCACACCAGGGCGGCGACCTCCTCCGGAGAAAACAGGCGTTTCTGCGGCGTGCGCTGAAGGATGGTGCGCAGCACCTCGTCGCGCGAGCGACCGCTCTTGTCTGCGATCCGATCGAGGTTGCGCTCGGTCATCCCGGTGTCGACGTATCCCGGACAGACGGCGTTGACGGTGACGCCGCGGCCCGCGAATTCCAGGGCGACGGAGCGCACCAGTCCCAGGACCGCGTGCTTGGAGGCGGTGTACGCGCTGATGTACGGCCCGCCGATCTTGCTCGCGATCGAGCCCAGAACGACGACCCGCCCGAATCCGCGTGCGGCCATCCCCGGCACCACGGCACGCAACAGGCGGAAGACCCCGAGCACGTTGACGGCAAAGATGCGCTGGAACATCTCGTCGGTCGTGCGCTGCAGCGAAGCGCTGTCCGCGATT
>Ga0247727_10006380_pt1 | contig 23216 bp, 18 predicted proteins | sample WisWelCaveWW1625_FD_202498 | JGI IMG/M metagenome (GOLD analysis project Ga0247727, IMG submission 202498) | Biofilm microbial communities from Wishing Well Cave, Virginia, United States - WW16-25 | ecosystem: Environmental > Aquatic > Deep subsurface > Groundwater > Cave microbial mat | place...
CCCGCCTGACCAATGCGCGCAGGCAAAAATTGATTGCGCCGCCGAAGGATAAAGTTGCTGCCCTTCCGCGAGCAGCTTGAATTCATTCACTGGTATTGAGTCTAAGCTGCGTATCAGCCCGCGGGAAAATAGAAGAATATGATCGGTAATACCTCAAACTTCATGATCCGTTGCTCGGTCGTCCTGATCGCGCTGTTGCTGATTGCGCCAGCCGCTGTGGCGCAGAAATCCAAACGCAAGCGCGCGCCGAAAACTCAACCTGCGATCTCGACTCAATCGAATCCTCCTGTTTCCGAAGCAGAGAAGAAGCAGTTGAGTGAAGCCGCTGCCCAATCGCGGGCCAATCTGTTGGCGGCGTCCACGGCTTATCGCGAGAGCCTGGAGCGGCTGCTCGCATTGCAGAAGCAGGATGAAGAGCGGATTGCCGCGAGCATCGAAAAACAGCGTCAACTGCTCAACCTGGGCGTGATTGCCAAACGCGAGATTGAAGAGAATGAGCAGTTGCTCGGCGCCGCCCGCAGCCGCGTGGCCGAGACGCAGAAACAACTCGGAGAGGTTGATCATCTGGTGGCCGAGGTCAACGCTGCCGAGGAATTGGCGAAGATGCCTCCCGCGCCGCTGGGAATTTATCGGTCGGCAGGGTTGCTGGTTCGTTACGTCGGCGCGTCGCGCTGGGCGCTCGGCGATTTCGGCAAGGTTGACGCGTTCTTCAGGTTGAAATTCGGCCAGCCGCTTCCGGTCAGCGCCATCGGCCAATCAGGCACGCACAACCGTTTGGGATTCGATCATCACGAAGCGATAGATGTCGCCGTCCATCCTGACAGCGACGAGGGAAAAGAGCTGATCAATTACCTGGCATCGCAAGGCATATCGTTTATCGCCATTCGCGGAGCCATTCACGGATCAGCCACCGGCGCGCATATCCACATCGGCCCGCCATCGAAGCGAATCATTTCAAATTGAGGTTTACCGGAATGCCAGACACTATCAGGTCACGCAAGCGGATCATGCAGGCGGGTTTAGCCCTGCTGGTCTGTTGTTTTGTCTTCGTCAGTCTCTTGATCTATGGCCGCAGGGCGACTTCGCAACAGCCATCGGGCGATCGCGCGGAGCGATTCCGGAGCATGTCGAAGGACGCCGAAAGCCGCGGATTGGCTGAGCCGTTCAAAGGAATCACGACGGACGGCAATGTCGTCCCGGGTCTTTTCCCGATTCGTTCGACCGGGGTTTCCACCGAGCCTGTCCGCAAGGCCGCGGCGGCTTTTCTCTCTTCTTTGACGCCAGAGCAACGCGCCAAAACGATGTTCGCGCTCGATGACCCGGAATGGCGCAAGTGGATGAACCAGCATTTCTACATCCGGCAAGGCGTGGGCTTCAACGAGATGACTGAGCAGCAGCGCGAGGCCGCTATCGGTCTGCTTCGCGCCTCGCTCAGCGCCAAGGGATTGAAGCTGACGCGCGACATCATGCGGCTGAACCACACACTGGGCGAACTGAACAACGACGATTTCGAGCAGTACGGCGAATGGCTCTATTGGATCACGGTGATGGGGACGCCCTCCGGCGATGAGCCGTGGGGATGGCAGCTCGACGGGCATCACGCGATCATCAATTACTTCGTTCAGGGAGACCAGGTGGTGATGACGCCGGCTTTCATGGGTTCGGAGCCGGTGATCGCCAACTCCGGCAAGTACAAAGGCGTGGCCATTCTGCAGGACGAGCAGAATAGGGGACTGGCTATGATCAACGCGCTGAGTGAAGCGCAGCGCAAAAAGGCGATCATCCAGGTTTCAAAGACCGGCAACAACAACGTGGGCGAGGCCTTCAAGGACAACGTCGCCCTCGACTACGCCGGGATTCGCGCGGCGGAGCTTTCGGCCAAACAGAGAGAGCAGTTGCTCGACCTGATCGCAGAGTACGTCAGGAACATGGACGACGGCCACGCGAAGGTGAAGATGGACGAGGTCCGCCGGCACATCGAAGACACCCACTTCGCCTGGATCGGCGGGACTGATCCGAAGAGCGTCTTTTACTATCGTATCCACAGCCCGGTCATCCTGATCGAATTCGATCATCAGCAGACGGTGGGCTTGCGCCACCTCGTGACCGACCCGCGCGCGCCCAACCACGAGCACATCCACACGGTCGTCAGGACTCCGAACGGAAACGATTACGGCAAGGACCTGCTCAGGCAGCATTACCAGCGCCACCCACACCCGCACAAACACTGATCAGTGTTTGAAATGGCGCATTCCCGTGAAGACCATTGCCAGCTTGTGTTCGTTCACGGCCTCGATCACCTGCTTGTCGCGCACCGAGCCGCCGGGTTGAATGATCGCCGTGACGCCGAATTTCGCGGCTTCGTCAACTCCGTCGCGGAAAGGGAAGAAGGCGTCGGAGGCAAGCACGCTCCCGGCAAGCGGCAGTTGAGCTTTCATCGCTCCGATCTTCACCGAATCCACGCGCGACATCTGGCCCGCGCCTACGCCGATCAACTGGTTCTCAGCCGCATAAACAATCGCGTTCGATTTGACGTGTTTGCAGATCGCCCAGGCGAAACGCAATGCCCGCAGCTCAGCTGTAGCCGGCTTGCGGTCGCTGACGATCTCGAACTTTTCTTCGTCGAGCAGCTCGGCGTCGCGGTCCTGCACCAGCACGCCGCCGCTGATCTTTCGCAGCTCGAACTGCGATGAAGAAGCGTAATCATCGCCCATCCTCAGGACGCGCAGGTTCTTTTTAACCTTCAGAACCCGCCTTGCGCTTTCAGTGAAGCCGGGAGCGATGATCACTTCGGAGAACATCTCGGCGATCTCTTTTGCCGCCGCCTCGTCAACTGCGTTTGAAAAGGCGATGATGCCGCCGAACGCCGAGACCGGATCAGTGGCTCTGGCTTTGACGAAGGCTTCGAGCGCGCTCGCGGCAACGCCCACGCCGCAGGGATTGGTGTGTTTGATGATCGCGCAGGTGTGCGGAAGATCGTGCGGAGCGATGGCGCCTTTGGCTCGCGCCTCAAGCAGGTGCATTCGGTGAAGCTCCATCGCCAGCTCCCACGCGGCGTCGCTGTCAATCAGGTTGTTGTACGAAAGCTCCTTGCCTTGCAGTTGTTCGGCGGTCGCCACGCCGCGCTCATTGCTGCCGGCGATTTTGTAGAGCGCCGCGCGCTGGTGCGGGTTTTCGCCGTAACGCAGGCTGGTCTTCTTTCGCAGGTTGATCTCGATGGCGTCGGACAGGCCGAACAGATCGGTCTCGGTTGATTGTTTCGAGGCGAGGAAGCGCGCGATCTCTTTGTCGTAATCGGCAGTGTGTTTGAAAGCGGCGGCGGCAAGCTGGTAGCGAAGATGGAGCGTCAGCGCGCCGCCGCGCGCGTCCAGCTCTGACGAGACCTTGCCGTAATCGCCCGGGTCAACGACCACCGCGACATCATCGTGATTCTTCGCCGCCGACCGGATCATCGCCGGGCCGCCGATGTCAATGTTTTCAAGCGCATCCTCCATCGCCGCATCGGGTTTTTGAATCGTCTGCCGGAACGGGTAGAGATTGACGACGACCAGATCAATCGGCTCGATGCCGTGTTCGCGCATCTCCGCCCGGTGCCCTTCGTTGCCGCGGATGCTCAGAATGCCGCCGTGAACTTTCGGATGAAGCGTTTTCACCCGGCCATCGAGCATTTCGGGAGAGCCAGTGAGATCGGAAACGTCGCGCACATCGAGTCCGTTTTCGCGCAACAACTTTGCAGTGCCGCCGGTCGAGATGATTTCAACCCCGTGTCGGGAAAGCCGCTGCGCGAATTCGACGATGCCGGTTTTGTCTGAGACGCTGATCAGCGCCCGCGAGATTTTCTTCAGTGATTGCTCCTGCACTTCGGTCCCCTCAGCAAATGTGGAACAGACTTTAGTCTGTTCAGAATGCGAACAGACTAAAGTCTGTTCCACTTGAACTATCGGCCGTAGCGTTTCAGTTTACGGTAAAGCGTCGAAAGGTCAATGCCGAGCAATTCCGCCGCGCGCGGTTTGTCGTCGTTCACGCGGTCGAGCGTTTCCAGAATGTAGCGTCGCTCCAACTCGTCGAGCGTCATCGTCTGCCCGGTCAAATCGCGAATGGCGGCTGGGGTTTCACGCACTTTTTGTGGCAGGTGGGCAAGCTCTACGCGCTCGTCGCTGAGCGTGACGGCGCGCTCGATGGCGTTCTGCAACTCCCGCACGTTGCCGCGCCATTCGTAATTGATCAGCGCCTGGAGCGCTTCGTCGCTGACCGGTTTTGGAGGGAGGTTGAGCGCGCGCGAATATTTTTCGATGAAGTAGCGGGCGAGCAGCGGGATGTCCTCGCGGCGCTCGCGCAGCGGCGGAACCGCGATGCTGAAAACGCTCAGGCGATAGTAAAGATCGTCGCGGAAGCGATGCGCCGCGATCTCTTCTTCCAGGTTGCGGTTGGTCGCGGCGATGATCCGCGCGTCGAAGGTCTCGGTCTTGGTCGCGCCGAGCGGAATGAATTCGCGCTCCTGCAGCGCGCGCAGCAGCTTGACCTGCAAAGACGGCGGCATCTCGCTCACTTCGTCCAGGAACAGCGAGCCTCCGTGCGCGGCTTTGAGCAGCCCGGTTTTGTTCGTCTGCGCGCCGGTGAATGCGCCTTTGACGTAGCCGAACAGCTCCGATTCGAGCAGTGTTTCCGGCAGTGCGCCGCAGTTGATGGCGATGAACGGGCCGTCGGCGCGAGGCGAGTTGTAATGAATCGCGCGAGCGATCAGCTCCTTGCCCGTGCCCGATTCGCCTTGAATCAAAATGCTGCTGGCGGTCGAGGCGATCTTTTCGATGAGCTTGAAGATCTCCGCCAGCGCATCGGAGCGACCAATGATGCTCTCGAAGTTGTATCGCTGTCTCAATTCGCGGCGCAGGTAGCGGTTCTCGCTGAACAGCTCGACCTGCCGCAGCGCATTGCGGACGGTTTGCAGGATGTCCTCGTTGATGAACGGCTTGGTGATGTAATCGTAAGCGCCTTTGCGCAGCGCGGCGATGGCCGTCTCGACCGACGAATAGGCCGTGATCATAATCACCAGCGCCTCTTCGTCGAGCTGTTTGATGCGGTCGAGCAGCTCGATGCCGTCCATCTTTTCGAGCGTGATGTCGCTGATCGTCAGCGCCGGAGATTCCGCCGCGAAAAGCTCCAGCGCCTGCTCGCCGCTTGCCGCTTCGATCACGCGGAAGCCGGCGTCTTTCATCAGGCCGGCCAGAATGCCGCGCATCAGGTCTTCATCTTCGACGATCAAAATTGTTGATTGCTCGGTCATAAGCTCGATTGCAACTCAATATTTGTCTTTCGGGAACGTGATGGTGAAAACGCAGCCGCGCTCTTTGTTCGTCGCCGTGATTTGGCCGCCGTGCGCCGCGACTATGCTCTGGCAGACAGCGAGTCCCAATCCGGTTCCCTGTCCTCTGGCTTTGGTGGTGAAGAACGGGTCGAAGATGCGATGGAGATGTTCAGGCGGAATGCCTATGCCGTTGTCCGCGATTTCGGCGCTGATCTCGCCGTCGTTCAAGCTTGTGGCAACGCTGATCTCGCCGTCTTCAGTCTCGTCGCCAATCGCATCGCGGGCGTTGAGCAGCAGGTTGAGAAAGACCTGCTGCATCCGATCCGAATCGAGCGGAATCAAAGGCAAAGGAGAGAATTCGGTTCGGATTGACAGTTGTTTGAACCGTTTGTCGTAGCCGGCCAGTTCCAGACTTTTCGTCAGCACCTGATTCAAATCGGCCGGCTTCGGCTCCGGCGATTTGGGTCGGGCGAAATCCATCAGGTTGCGCAGCACGCCGGAGATTCGCGTAATCTGCGCCAGGATCAACCGCAACGTTTCGCGGTCGCGTTCGTCCTGCGTCCGGGTCAATTGCGATTGCACGAGCGACGAGATCGAAGCGAGCGGGTTGTTCACTTCGTGTGCGACGCCTGTGGCCAGCGCGCCCGCCGCCGCGAGCTTCTCCGTTCGCATCATCGCCAGGTTGATCTCTTTCAGCCGCGCGATGTCTTCGGCCATCTTCCGGCTCATCGTGTTGAAGCTCGACGCCAACACGCCCAGCTCGTCGTTCGAGGTCAGAGGCGTTTCAGCGCCGTAATTGCCGCGCGCGACGTCCAGCGCGACCTCGGTCATTTCGCGCAACGGGCGCGAAAGAATCCTGACGATCAACAGAACCAGGACAAGCGAGGGAATCGTGCCGGAGATCGTGCTGAAGACGACGAATTTCTTCCATCCCGCAATGTCGAAGCCGAACGCCCACAGCGCGACCGGAACCTGGAAGAGCAGGAAGCCGAAGATCCCCGTCACCGCGACGGCAATCGCGACTTTGTAGGCTATCGGGAACAGCCGGAACTGATCGAGCGCCGTTTGCAGCGAGAAGAGCTTGAAGTTGGAGATGGCGTAGGCGTAGATCAACGCGCCGACGACGATGAAGATCGAGCAGATCGGCAGCAGGTCGTAATAACCGAACGCCGGAAGAAGATTGCCGCTGCCGACCATCATCACGCCGGTGATGACGGCCGAAACGATGACTGAAACGATCTGCTTGCCCCACAGCGTCCCGCGATGACGCCGGTATTTGCCGTACAAGATTGCAATGCCGATGCCGAGTATCAGGCTGGTGTAGATTCCGGTCAGGTAAGCGTAAGGCGTTAGCTCGATGCTGAACCGGTCGTCGTGAAATCCTGCGTGCGTCCAGAATCTACCCTGAACCAGCAGCGGTGTGAAGAACAGCAGCGGCAGCGCAGCCAGGAGAATCCGATTCCATCGCGGCGGAGAGTTTTCGGGAAAGACCTGAGCGAAGAGCAGGAAGACGATCTGAAGCAGGATGCCGATGAAAAGACTGATCGCCGCCCACCACGAGGCGTCCTCATTCGGATGGTGGAATCCCCAGAAGGCGAGGTCTTTGACGATCCACAGAATCATCATCCCGACGAAGAGCGCAAAGATGCGGTTGACGGCCAGGTGCGGCGCCGCGACCAGCACGTAAAATCCCAGCGCCAGCGTGATGAACAATGATGCCATCAGGATCAGTATCAGCATCGCCCGTAAACTCCAATCGCTCTCATTCCTATCACAACTGTCGAAGAAGCAAAAGGAATGAAAGCGATTGAATGGTTGAAGTTTTTCGGATCAGTACCGCGAGCGGTAGCGAGCGTGATCTCAACCGCGACTTCGGATCAGTACCGCGAGCGGTAGCGAGCATGATCTCAACCGCGACTTCGGATCAGTACCGCGAGCGGTAGCGAGCATGATCTCAACCGCGACTCCATTGTGGAAGCGCCGCTCGCTACCGCTCGCGGTACTGACTCGAACTGCGGCGCCGGTTCAGGATTACGAAGCGTAAATCGGCAGCAGCCGCTCGATTTCAAAACCGCGCCGTAATGAATGCGCCACGCCATAAACCGCCGGCGAGTAGATTTGGCAAGGCACGATGCGCTGGGTTGCGGCCAGCGCAGGATGCATCAGCTCATCGCCGGTCAGCAGTCCAAGCTCTTCGAGCAGATCGCATCGGGCATGTTTCAGCCGACCTTCCGCCAGCTTCAGGCCGGAATACCGCGTTCGATAAAAACCCAGCGAGCCATCCCGCCGCTCGAAGAAGCTGCTGAAGGTGTTTGAGAGAAGCGACGCCGGCAGCGGAGCCTCTTTCAGTTGTCCGGTTGCGAACGAATTGCCCGTATCGCTGATTTCCCAACTGGCGTTTGTCCAATGGCTCTGGGTTTGCAGACGATAGTTGCGATAGCCTCCGCCAGCCTTGCCGTAGTCGGCCTGAAATTCCATCGCGCTCAGATGCCAGGGCAATGACCACAGATTTCTCGATGCAACCGCCGACAGTGAACCTAAAGAGATGCCCAACAGCCAATGAGCCGGTTCGCCGTCACGACGAACGTGCAGACGGTAGCAGGTCTGCTCGAAAGCTCCACCGCCATTGAGCCGCGATCCCGAATCGAGAAAAGAGACGACCGAGACCCAGGCGGTCTTGCGCCCGTTGACGACCGATTCTTCGATTTCAAATGAATCCGGCGCCAGAGATTTCGCCCTTTCGGCGGGCGCCGAATAGACGATCAACGAGAAATGATGAAGCTCCGTGTTTGTGCTGACGTTGCCGTGTTTGGCCAGCGGCGCTCGCACTTTGGAAAGCAGCGAAACCACTGGCGCGATGCCGATGACTGCGGTCGAATGGTTGGGGAGAGCGTTCAAAGGATTCACCTCTTTCTGGTCTGATTGATCGAATGTTGCGGTAGAATTCAGCGATTCCCAAAGCAGATGACGTGCCATAAAATTGGCGACTGTAAATGGCTGATTCTTCGAGCCGGGTAGCTTTTGGGTGTTGATCTCGTCAGGCAGTTTGCAAATCGGGTGAGAATGCTTGGCGAATTGCAAAGGCTCGGATTGGACCAAGCAGGGTGTGAGCGAGGGGGGCAGGGTAGGAATCGAGAGTGATGGCTGGAATGAGCCGAACCAACTTGATCGAAAGGCGTTGCATCTATGGGGGGGCGCGAACGGATGCAACCCCGGCATCGCTCGTGATTGAAAAGTTGCAAACGCGCGCCCCCTGCCGAAACAATCCCAAAAAGAATTGAGGAGACTAAACAATGAAACTCACAGGTCTGAAGGTCGGAGCGTTTCTTTCACTGCTGCTGGCGCCCTGCATTTTCCTCCCGGCAAATGCGCAATGGTCTGGAGGCTATCCATACCCGGCTCAGTACCCCAATCAAAATCCCAATCGCGACATCTCGCAGTTCCGCTGGTCGGGCGTGGTTGACGGCACGACGCTCGTTTACATCAAAGGCCGCCAGGTCAGGGTCGAATCACGATCGGGCCTGCCGGTTCAACACCAGCGGTATGAATTCACTGACCCGTTGCCGCGCGCGGCGGTCGAAGTGAGTCTGGTCGTGCTGGAAGGCCGTGGTCGCGTGCGATTGGTCCAGAATCCGCGCTCGAACAACGATTTCACCGCCGCCGTGCGGATTGACGACAACAGCGGAGGCCGCGATGTCTACAGCTTCGAGCTGCGCTGGTCCGACCGCAACCGGCGCGACGAAACCGGAGGATGGACGGGGCCGCAATCCCGCAATGTTGACACCGTCGTCTGGCGCGGGCGCGTGGACGGCGAATCAATCATCCGCTTCCGCAGCGATGAATCGTGGAACGACACCGTCAACGGTCTGGGCGTGTCGAACGCACGTTACAACTTCGGCGCGCCGCTCCCCAGCAATCCGGTCAGCGTCAATCTGACGAACACCGCAGGGCGCGGTGAGATAGTGATCATCGAACAGCCCAGCCAGAGCAACGAATACACCGTCAGCGTTCGCGTCCGCGACCGCCGAGGCGGTTCGGGCAATTACGCTTTCACGCTGGCGTGGGAGAAACAGCATTACCGCGACGTTGATCACGGGCGCTGGATTCCTGAACCGGGCAATCGCGTGCGAGGCCTGCGCTGGACAGGCCGGGTTGATGGCCGCGACCTGATCTTCATCCGCGGCAATCGGCTCTGGACGGAGCATCGCGAAGGGCAGCCGATTCGTGACGAAGATTACCGGTTCTATCAGCCGCTGCCGAACGCCAACCGGGTTGTTACTGTGCGAAAGGTTGAAGGGCGCGGTTCAGTGCGGGTCATCGAACAGCCTTCGCGCAACAACAACTACACTGCGACGATTTTGATTGAAGATGGGGATGGCGGGGCGGATCGGTATGAGATCGAGGTTGAGTGGTAGGCGATTTGCAAACCCCATCTTTACTGGCCGGTTACGCTGAGTGGCCGGCCATTTATTCCTTCCACACTGTGTTCCTTATCCAGTTACCAGCATCAACTGCAATTGCGTCTGCAGTTTCTGCATCGCCTTCGCAATCTCCGCAAACCCTTCAGCCTCGCGCACCGGCGCGAGCATTGGGTCGGACATCAGGAACGGATAATTGCCGTAACCAGCCTTAGCCGCGCCGCGCAGCATTTCCAGGCTCGCTTCAATCTCGCCCAACTGCGCGTAAACCTGCGCGGTGATGTAGTAGTGGTAGCTGCCGAGTTGCACGCTTGAAGAGAACGCTTCGGCCAGAATCTGTTTGCCCTGTTCCGTCTCGCCTTTGAACGCGCAGAGCAGGGCGCGGGCTTGCGAATAGAACAGGCCGGCGCTTCCGCTGGCGACCATCGCTTCGAAACGGTTGACGGCTTCTTCGCGGTTGCCTTCGATGAAGTCAATTACGGAGAGCCAGAAGTGTTTTTCGGGAACGGCGTCGGAGCAGACTGAGAACTCCCGATACGCTTCGTCGTAATTGCCCTTCTGATATTGAATGAAGCCGAGCATGTACGGGTAGGCCACCGGGTTGATCTCGGCGGCTTTGCGGAAGAGCGTCAACGCGATGTCGGGCAACCCGGCGTAATCGTAGGCGTGGCCCATCGCCTGGTAAGCGTATTCGCTGTTGGGCGCGGCCTGCAGCAGTTGTTTGCAGATCGTCAGCGCGTTTTTCACATCGCCCTTCTCGCCGTAATAGACCGCCAGCCAGAAGAACGCGGCGGGCTGTTGCGGGTTGATTTCGAGGGCCTTGAGCGCGGCGGCTTCGGCTTTGTCGAACATCGTTTCGTCGCTCAGGTAGGCGCGGGCGTTGATGTAACGGCCTGCCAACGCGGCCCACGCCGGAGCGTAGGACGGATCGAGTCCGACCGAAGCTTCGAGCATCTCGATGGCCTGCTTGTGTTCCGTCGCTGTATTGCCGAACGCCAGGCCGCGCAGGTAGAACTCGTAGGCCATCGGGTTGTGCGCTTCGTCGCGCTTGATCGCCTCCTGCTCGCCGGTTGTGACCTTGAGCTTCAAGCCGCGAATCAGCTCTTCGCAGATTTTGTCTTGCAGCGCAATGACGTTGTCGAATTTCAGGTCAATCCGTTCCTGCCAGAGAATTTCGTTTCGCAGCACGTCAATCAATTGGACGTTGACGCGGAACATCTCTCCGGCTTTGAGGTAACTGCCGGAAAGGATCGTTTCGACCTGCAACTCGCGGCCAACGCTGCGCGGGTCAACCACCTGGTTGCGGTATTTTTCGACGGCTGACGACGGACGGACGATCAATGACTTCAATGGCGCGAGCTGCGTGATCACGCTGTCGGCGAGCGCGAAGCCGAGGAAGTCAATCTCGGCTTCGTTTGCCAGATTGCGGAGCGGCAGGATGGCCAGGCGGCGACGATGCGTGCCGGTCAGCGAAGCGGTGGTCACGGAGTCAGATGCGTGCGCCGACCTCGCCGTCGCAAACTCATCGTTCGCGTCGAGAGTGCTGACGAACTCCGTCGCATAAGCAGCCGGATCGTCGAAGGCGAGTCGCAGAGCCTGCGCAAGCCCGGTTGCCGATGTAAAGCGCGCATCGCGGTTTTTTGCCAGAGCCTTCATCACCACCAATTCGATCTCATCGGAGATTTCACTCCGCTGTTCGGCCACTCGCGGTGGTTGCGTGTTGACCTGATGCATCAGCAGAGTCGCTGGGGGAGCCTGACCGAACGGCGTTGCGCCGGTCAGCATTTCGTAAAGCACAACCCCGAGCGAGTAGACGTCGGATCGCGCGTCGAGCTCCGACCCCAGGCTCTGTTCGGGCGACATATAAGCCGGCGAGCCGATGATGTTTGTGCCGGTCAGATTGGTGTCGGCCTCTTCTGCCTGAGCCAGGCGCATCTTGGCGATGCCGAAATCGAGGACTTTGACGACGGTCAGTCCGTCGGATTGTTCTTCGATCAGAATGTTGTCGGGTTTCAGATCGCGGTGAACGATGCCTTTCGAGTGGGCGGCGGCCAGGGCCGAGCAAGTCTGCTGCATCAATTCGACCGCGTAGCCGATCTCCAGAGGGCCTTGCTTCAGCAACTGGCGCAAGCTCTTGCCGCGCACCAACTCCATCACGATGTATGGGCCGTGTTCGCTGATGCCGTAATCGTAAATCTGGATGATGTTGGGATGGCTAAGTGAGGCGGCGGAGCGGGCTTCGCGGCGAAAACGCTCCTGCATCTTTTCGTCGCGGCTCAAGGCGGGAAGCAGCATCTTGATGGCCACGGGGCGGTCGAGTCCGAGCTGGGTGGCTTCGAAGACCGCGCCCATTCCGCCGCGACTGAGCAATCGCTCGATGCGGTAACGGTCGGCCAGCACCGCGCCGGAGTGCATCCCGTACCAGCTTTCGCGCGGCGGTTCGTTGGGCGCTGGCGGATTCAGATCGCTGTCCTTCACCTCGGTCATGCTCTCTTCTCCAATCAGTTTGGCTGTCGGGCCGGATGAAAGTACGATGAACGGCATACACCAGCTTTACGTGAAGGTTGCCGTAATCAGATTCATCCCGTCTTTTTGCGGAATCTCAGTGCGCTGACGGTGATCATAATGATGCTCATAACAGTCAAAATCAAACCCTGTTTCCACAAGTCCTGAAGCTCCGCGCCGCGCAGGATGATGCCGCGAAAGATTTCGATCAGGTAGGTCGTCGGAATGATTCTGCTGATCCATTGAAAGAAGACGGGCATAGTATCTATCGGAAAGATGTAACCGGAGAGGAAGATCGAAGGCATCATCGTGCCGAACGCGGCCTGCGTGGCTTCCTGGTAAGTTCGGGCGCGCGTCGAAATCAGCAGACCGAAACCCAGCATTGTCATGATGAACGGCGTGACGAGCAGGATCAGCAGAAAGAGGTTGCCGTTAATCGGCACGTCGAATGCCCAGCGCATGAAAAAAAGCAGGAGAGCGATCTCGGTGTACGCGACGACTGCGTAGGGAACTATCTTGCCGATCATCAGGCCGAGCGGTTTGATCGGAGTCATATAAAGCTGTTCGAGCGTCCCGCGCTCGCGTTCACGGACGATGGCGATGGCTGTCAGCAGCACCGTCATCATCTGCATCAACACGGCGATCATTCCGGGGATCAGGAAGTTGGCCGAGCGCGAATCGGGGTTGAACAGGACTTTCGGGCGCGCTTCGACCGGAAGAGTTTGTCTGATGGCCGTGACGCTCAAGCTCCGTTCGAGCGATTCGCGCAGCGCGATGGCGTTGGCGACGTTCAACGCTTCACCGGCGACCGACGATTCCGAGCCGTCAACCAGAACCAGGTAGCTGGCCGTCTGGCCGGCCAGCAATCGCCGCGAATAGTCGGGCGGAATTTTGACGCCGACCCTGGCGCGACCCGAAATGATCTCGCGGTTAAGCTGGTCATCGGACATCACGTACTTCACGACCTCGAAATCGTCGGAATTGACGAAACGATCAATCAGGCGGCGGCTCTCCTGCGTCTGCGCTCCGTCGTAAACCGCCGTCGGGATGTCGCGAACGTTGGTGTTGATGGCGAAGCCGATCATGAAAAGCTGCAGCATCGGGATGAAGACCGTGAAGAAGAGCGCCATCGGATCGCGGCGGATGTGAATCGCCTCTTTGCGCAACACGGGAATCAGGCCGCTGAACGGGTTGGAGCGCATGGCCAGCGGTTGGTCGGTGGTCGGTGGTCGGCGGTCGGAAACTTTCATCGGTTACTCTTTCAGGGAATTTGTCAGCGTCACGAACACATCTTCGAGCGAGGGCATAATCGGACGAATTTCAGCGTCGGCAAATCCGTCACTCGCCAGATCGGTTTTGACCTGATCGAGGCTGACCTGGTCGCCCATCAGCAGGTGAATTGACTGGCCGAAGATCGTCGCGTTGTGCACGTATGGCTTGCGCTTCATCGCGGCCAGCGCATTCGACGTGCGCCTGGTATCAATTTCGATGCGGCGCGTGCCCGCCGGCGAGACATCGGAAATCTCTTTCAACTCTTCCGGCGTGCCGTAAGCGATAAGCTCCGAAAGGTAGATGTAACCGACGCGCCCGCAGCGTTCGGCTTCGTCCATGTAATGCGTGGTGACGAAGAACGTCACGCCCTGTCCCGAAAGCTCGAACAGCAAATCCCAGAGGTCGCGCCGCGCCACCGGATCAATGCCGGCCGTAGGCTCGTCCAGAAACATCAATCGCGGTTCGTGGATGAACGCGCAAGCCAATGCCAATCGCTGCTTCCATCCGCCCGACAGTTTTCCGGCGCGGCGATGAAGATAAGGTTCAAGGTGGGTCAACGCGATTGCGTCGTCTTTCCGTCGCCGCAGGTAATCGCCGCGTAGCCCGTAGACGCCCGCGTAAAAATTGATGTTCTCCATCACGGTCAGGTCTTCGTAGAGGCTGAATTTCTGCGACATGTAACCGACCCGCTGTCTGATCTGATCGGCCTCTTTCACGCAATCGAAACCGAGCACGGAGCCTTTGCCTTCGGCGGGCGTGAGCAATCCGATCAGGGCCTTGATCAACGTAGTTTTGCCCGAACCGTTCGGGCCAAGAAAACCGAATATCTCGCCCGGCTCGACCGAGATCGTGACCTGGTCAACGGCGGTGAAATTACCGAAACGAACTGTCAGGTCTTGTGTGGTGATTGCAGGCATCTATTTTTCCAGCGTCACATCAGCCGCCATTCCGGGCTTCAACAATCCTTCGCGGTTGTCTATGCGGACTTTGACGCCGAAGACCAGGTGGTTGCGCGCGTCGCGGCTCTGCACGTTGCGTGGAGTGAATTCGCCCTGTGAGTTGATCTGCTCGATCGCGCCATCGAAGGTGCGGTCGGTGAACGTGTCAACCTTGATCTTCGCCTTCTGCCCGACTTTGACCAAGCCAAGCTGCGGTTCGGGGACGAAGACGCGGATGTAGATTTGATCTTTTTCGAGCAACCGCGCGATGGTTTGGTTCGGCGTGAACAGATCGCCGGGGCGAATCGGCAGGACTTCGACGACGGCGTTTGCGGGCGCTTTGACTTCGCCTTCGGCAATCTGGACTTTGATCTGTTCCATCCGGGCCTTGGCTTCGGCCAATTGCGCGCGGGCGTCGGCAATCTCTTCGGCGCGCGGACCGGCCAGGACCAACGCTTCGGCTTCCTGCGCCTGACGAAATCGTTCTTCGGCTGCGCGCACGTCTTCTTTGCGGCTGCCATTGAGCAGAAGGTCTAAACGCTTCTTTTCAGCGTCACGTCGAGCGCGCGTGTTGTCCAATCGGAACCTCGCCGCGTCGAATTCCTGCTGCGAGGTGTCGCCGGTTGAATGGAGCTTCTGCCCGCGTTGAAAAGCGGCTTCCGCGTTGTTGACGTCGGCTTCGGCCGCGGCCAGCGAGGCGCGAGCCTGTTCGATCTCTTCGGGGCGCGGCCAGTTGCGGACGGATTCGAGACTGGCGCGGGCGGTTTCAGTAGCGGCGCGAGCCTGCGCTTTCTCTTCCGGACGCGCGCCGCGTTCCAATCGTTCGAGCCGAGCCTGTTGTTGTTGGATTCTCGCTTCCGCTTGCCTTCGTTGCGCGTCAAGCTCGGCGACATCAAAACGCACGAGCGGCTGTCCGGCTTGCGCCTCCTGACCTTCTTCGACCAGCACGGCCAGAACTCTTCCGCCGACTTTCGAGCCGACGCGAATCTCGCGGGTTTCAATCGTGCCGGAGAAGAGCAGCGGATTCTCCCGTTTGAATCCGAAGGTCTTGTTGGCGCAGCTTCCGTGGAAGGCGGCTGCGCAGGACAGCGCGAGCAATGGAACCCATTTCAGCTTTCGTCTGTTGCTCAATTTTTTCATTGATGATTCCTCCCGCACGGTCAGTGATTGTTTGCCGACCGTTGTCTGCGCATCGTCAGTTGGTTTCGCGGCGGCGCGGGGCCGGGACACGTTCCGGCAAATGCGCGGTGGTGGTTTCAGTCACACTGAGACCGGCGGGCGGAGCGGCTTCAGCGACGAGTTGATCGGTCGTTTTGGCGGGAAGCGCATCCGGCGTTGGCGATGCGGGCAATGCCGTTTGCGTCTGTTGCTCTTTGAGTTTAACCAGGCGCCGGCTGATGAACAAGCCGTTGATCATGATCGCGACTCCGATCAGGAACGGGATTATTCCGACCAGCCATAGCTTGCGAACGATCTCGGCCTCGTTGCCGGACTGCTGCTTCGCCACCACGTCGAAGAAGAAATAGAGAAAGATCATCACGCCGAGGCCGACGAAGCTGGTGATGACGCCGCCCTTGATCTCGTTGAGCCGCTTCTCTTCCGGCGTGACTCCGCTGCGCCGCTCGCGCTCCTCTTCGCTGAGGAACATATCCGCCACCCAGGTCTTGCTCCAATCGAACTTCTCGTCGGCGGAGCGGGAGAACATCGTTTCGCGCACGCCGCGCAGATTGGCGCCGCACTGGCGGCAGAACTTGAGATCATCGCTGATTTGAAGACCGCATCCCGGACAGAACATAGCCACTCCTTCCATAGGTTTTTTTGGCGATTTCGTTTGAAGGCCGGCGCTAATGCTATCAGTTCCCGACCGGTCAGCGCCACGCTGCGGAATACGAAATGATCTCCCCCGCAGTTCATCGCTTCTTGATTTTGCGCCCTGAAGCCGGCTGCGGCTCGTAATCAAAGGCAGACCGTGCCCAAACAATCTTTCAAGGAGCGATCAGTTATGCGAGAGAAATGCGCGATTCTGTTTTGCTTGATGGCCGCGGTTGTCGTTCTGGCGCTGGGCGATGCGGCGCAAGCAGGAGAGATGCCGGCGGAGATCGTGGTCAAGCGGCTTCACAGCGGGGCGATGCCGGAGCCGGACATCGGCGCTTGCCTCAATCTCGATTGTGGGAATCAAAATATCTCCGCCGTGATCGAACAAATTCGCCGTTGCCGTCGTAGCCGTCGTAGTTGGAAACAATTCGGAAACATTTCGGAAACAATAATGAGGAGGCCTTATGACGACCTGTCGCGCTTGTTCAGCAGAGATCGTTGGCCGGGACCGCTTCTGCCGGAACTGCGGCGCTCCGGTCGCCGTTTCGGTTGAAGACCTGACGGATACTTACCGCTTCAATCCTACCGCCTCGCCTCCGGCGAACGTCCACACCGATCCAACCAATCCGTTCTACGCTCCGCCGCCAGCCGCCTACCCCGCAGCGCAAGGCGCGGTTCAGACCGCCTCGCTCGGCAAGAGATTGTTTCAGCGGAAGTTCGTTTGGGTGATGATCATTCTGCTGCTCGCCGTCTTCTTTGGCTCGGGCATCGGGATTGGCAGGATGTTCCTTCCCCGCTGGGGCGAGCCGGTCCAATGGCAGGCCCAGGGGACTGAAGAGCAGGCCGAAGCCGCCCGCCGCGCTTATGAGGAAGCGGTCCAAAACGCGCTGGGCTTCAAGCAGGGCAGTTTCTCGGACGCGGAGTTTGCTGGCGTGCAAGGGATTTTCGTCAACAGCCTGATGAGCGATGACTGCCCAGCCGCTCTGGCCATGATTCAAGCGGGCGATCTGCTGATGGAGCTGAACAATCAGGCGGTGCGCAACAACACCGAGCTGTCGCAGGCGCTGGATGCGTTGAAGACCGGCGAAGAAGTCCCGGTGAAGCTCTATCGGGACGGAGAGACCGTAAGCTCGCGCATCAAGCTCGGTGATCGCTATTTTCCGCCGCTGATGCCGAAGCCGGAGCCGGACGACCAGGGCTTCCTGGGGATACTGGATTCTGCGCGCCGCTGCTGCCTCCCCGGAACCAAAAAATGGGGCGTGGAGATAAACGAGCTGCACGTCAACGGCCCGGCTGAGCTGTTCGGGCTGCGACCGGGCGATGTCATCACCGAGTTCGACCAGCATCCGGTCAAGACGCCCAATGAGTTCAACCGCCGCATCCGCGCCGTCAAGCCCCGCAGCAAAGTCTCGGTGACGTTCTATCGCGGCAATACCGAGCAGAAGGTGGAAGTGATCATCGGCCATCGGTGGTAGCTTCCCGGCTTTTTCTGAAAACTCTTTTGGGATGTCTACTTCTTCGCCATTTGAGTGGGTCGCACGCCCGCGATGTTCAATCGCATCCGGTACAGCCCGCTGCGAGCGCACAGGTACAGCGTCTTCCCGTCGTCATCGCCCCAGGCCATATTGTGAACGTGCTTTGGCGCGATGATCGTGCCCAGGTGTTTGCCTTCCGCCGAGATCACCCACAAGCCGCCGGGGCCTGAAACGTACAGATTGCCCGCCTGATCAACCTTCACGCCGTCCAGCGCGTCTTCGCCCGGCGCGCTGGTCAGATCGAAAAACAGCTTGCCGTTCGACAGCTTTCCGTCCGCGCTCGCTTCGTAACGCATCACCACCTTCTTCTTCTCGTCCCAGTTCCCAACGTACAGGTATTTTTCGTCCGGCGAGAAGGCGATGCCGTTTGGGCCAGTGAATTCGGTCGTCAGCAGTTGCAGCTTGCCTTTGTAGATCGAGTAGGCGCCGCTGAACTTCAACTCCTTGCGCGGGTCGTCGCCGAACTTCGGCAGACCGAACGGTGGGTCGGTGAAGAACAACGTCCCGTCCGAGCGGTATACCAGGTCGTTCGGGCTGTTCAATCGCTTGCCCTCGAAACGGTCGGCCAGCACAGTCTCGCTGCCGTCTTTCTCCAGGCGAATGATGCGGCGATTGCCGTGTTGGTTGATCGTCAAACGTCCCTGCGGATCAAGCGTCAGACCGTTCGATCCGGGCTGGCCGTACTCGGCGATGTCCGCGCCTGAGTAACCACTGGGCGTGCGGAAGACTTCCAGCTTGCCTGGCTCGCTGCCATTCGGCGTGTACTTCCAGATGATGTTGCTGTTCGGATCGCTGAAGAGCAGGTGCTTGCCATCCTCACCGGAAGAGGGGATCCAGATCGGCCCCTCGGTGAATTTGAAGCCTTCGGCCAGTTTGAAGACCTTCGGGTTCGGGCCGACGATTGCTTCAATCGCCGGATCGTTCTTGACGATCCGCACGTTGACTTCGCTCGGAACCAGAGCCAGCGGCACGTTCGAGCCGCGATAAAAATCGAGCTTCGCCTCGCGCACCCAGATGAAATTTGTCGGCGGATTCGAGAGCGGGCCGTTGATGCCGAAGACGGCGAGCTGAATCTGCTGGCCCGGTTTCACGTCGCGGCCAATCACCAAACGGTTCGGCGCGTTCCACCCACTGATCACCGATCCGCCCATCTGACCGAGGTATCGCGTGATCTCGCCGTCCACCCAGACTTCGGCGTAATCGTCGAGCGCGGTCTGGAAGACGACGGTCGAACCTGCGGTCTCGAAATCGCCGACGCGCTCCGGAATCGTGAGCTTGACACGGTACCAGTTGAAGCAGATGCGGCCTGTCGAGCGGCGGTCGCTCAAACTGGTTGGCGCAATGACCTCCCACTTCGAGTCGTCGAAATCGGCGACTCCGGCCTTCGGCTCATAATCGTAAGTTTTGATCGGGCGACCGGTCGGTTGCTTGTCGGGGCCGGGGCCGCGAAAGTCAACTTCGACGATCCGCGTGTCGCTGTAGCGCCACTCGCCTTTGACCAGCTTCGCGCCATCTTCGCTGGCCAGATCAATCGTCGCTTCCGGTTTGCCTGTGGGCGCGCCCGGCGTCGCTTGCGAAGCCTGCGCGGCGCGCGACGCAAGGTCGGAAAAACCTACGTAGAGCGTCGCGGCCAACGCCAGCAGCACCGCCGCAGACATCAAGGATATAGCTCGTGATTTCATTATCTCCCTCCTCTAAGCGCGGCTTTTTTCATCCGCTTCTTCAGAAAAAGTAGGGCAAACTGTCCAGTTTGCCTGGTCTTCTCGAAAGACGTCTTTGAGGGAAGCAGAGCAAACTGGACAGTTTGCCCTACCCTCGCGCCCGCCGCAGTTTTACCGGGCTTTGACCACGTAATAGTTGATCGGCCCCGGCGTCTCTTTGAACCAATGCGGAGTTCCGGCTGGGACGATGATCACATCGCCTTTGCTGATCGTGCGCGTCTCGCCGCCCTTGATGTCTGTGCCGCGAATCTCGCCCGGCCCGATCACCTTGCCGCCAACCAACTCACCGCCGGTGACGAAGACGGCCGAACCTTCCAACACGTAGATGATGTCGGCGTCCTGTTCGTGGACTTCGACCGCGCCGGCTTTGTCGCGGTGGCTGGCGTGAACCATGTACTTGTTGCTCGCGTCAAAGAGCACCGCGCCTTTTTCAAACGCGGCGGCGACCTTCTCTTTCTCGAAGTAACTGACGGCGGCTTTCGCCGAGAGCGCGCTGGCGCCGGCTACGGCCAGCTCTGTGTCCTGCGCCGCGCTGGCCGCGCCGCTCACGCCGACCGCGCCGACGATCTGGCCGTCAACCACAATCGGCACTCCGCCCTGCAACGGCGTGAAGAGCGAATCGGGCAGCGAGACCATCGCCGTGCGACCGTTCTTGATGATCTCCTCGAAGGCTTTGGTCTCGCGTTTGAAGAGCGCCGCAGTGCGCGCTTTGCCAATCGAAATCTGCGAGCCGGCGGCGAACGTGCCATCCAGCCGTTCGAGCGTCAGCAGATTGCCGCCGTCGTCAACCACTGCGATGGCCGCGCCCGGCGCGTTGAGCCTTTTCGCCTCCATCTTCACCGCGTCAATCACTTTCTTTGCGCCGTCGAGCGTCAACGCCTTCTTCTCGACGAGCAGTTGCGCCTGAGCCGCAACCACCAGCAGGGGCAGCGCGATCAGCGCCAGCGCGGGTATCAAACTTCTCGTTATCGTCTTCATTTCTCCCTCCGAAAATGTTCGACAAACTTCAGTTTGTCGTTGGCTTCATCATTTGACTCATTGCGGAGCCAGCGACAAACTGAAGTTTGTCGGACACCGCTGATGCGAGCGATGGATTACATCTTCGCCATCGCCGCTTGCGACGTGATCGTTATCTTGAACAGTTCGCCGTTCCTGATGAAGAAGGTCGAACTCTTCGCGGCGTGAACCTTGCCGTTCTCCGGCTCACCGGCGTTCGGGTCTTTCTGGCGCGGCCCTTGATTCGGACCGACGCCCGGCTCTTCGTCCTTCTCGGTGCCGGCGTCGTAGAGCATGAAGCTCGACGTGATGTCGCCGCTCAGCGGTTTGCCGTTCGTGAACAAGTCAATGCCCTGACGCTTCGGAGCGTAGAACCAGTCGTTCGACTGGCCGAACATCGTCAAGACTGACAGCCGCATGCCAGGTTTCGCGGTGAACGTGAATTCGTAAGCGCCGCCGGGGCCAATCGGAGCGGGGCTGCTGCCGCCGACCGGCGTGTTGAAGACGCCGTGCAGCATTTCACCGTGCGAGCCTTCGTGACCGCGGCCTTCGAGGTTCTTGACCAGAGCGCCGGGGTTGCCGGATTCAGCCTCCTCTTCCAGACCGCCGTTGGCCACAACGCCTTCGCGGTACAGGCGAACTTCGCGCTCGTGAACGACCCACAGGCCCGGTGACAGGGCAAAGGGCCACTTCGCGCCGTCTTTCGCCACTTGCCCGTCAGGATTCGAGACGTTCTCGATGCGGACGGTGAACTTCACTTCTTTTTTGTCCTGCGCGAGCGACACGGTGTAGATACCGAACATCATCGCGACAGCAGCCAGACTCAGAAAAAGTTTGCGTTTAATCATTGTTTGTTCTCCCTCCAAAGAATGTTAGTTGTTAAATCAGGACAGCATAGAGACTGCCTCAGCGTTTACGGTCTTGCCGCGCTCTCCGAAATTGCACCGGAAGATGCAGCGTTTGTCGTTATGGTGATGCAGCTTGGCGCACAGCACGCTGTGTGAGCTTCCCAGCCGCAGGTAAACCTCCGCTGCGAGTAACATCCCCAGCGGCGGAGCAGTGAAATAAATCCAAAGAGCGTTCCAGGCCTGAGCTGCGAACGCAGACCCGAACGTGCGAGCCGGGTTCATGCTCATCCCCGAAAGCGGGGCTTCAAGGCTGATGTAAGTAGCAACCAGAGTAGCTGCGAATAACCCGGTGTACCTTGCGATATTCATTCTGTTCGAGACATTCAGTATCACCGTCATCAGGATGAACGTGATGGTTACTTCGGAAATGAACGCGACGCTCACACCCGATGCGCCAGGCATCGTGGTCACGTAATTGACCGACGGATGGCGGAGCGCGCCGCCAATCGCCAGCGCGGCAATCGCGGTTCCGGCGACTCCGCCGATGAATTGAAAGATCGCGTAAAAAGTGGCATCCCAGCCTTCGATCTTGCCCAATCGGAAGAAGGTCAGCGTGACCGAAGAGTTGATGTGCGCGCCCGATTGTTTGCCCCACGGCGAGTAGATGATCGAAGCGGCGGTCAATCCCATCGCCAGTCCCATCAGCGCGCGGCGCGCGAAGGGATCGGCGATTGCCTGACGAACCGGCGACCCCGGATATTCGAACAACGCGCTGAACGCGCAGGCGGAGATCATGAAAAACCCCAGACCTGCGGCTTCGATCAAATACTCCGGCCAGTGTTGTTTCAATGCGTTCAGCATACGAGCGACGTGCTTGCCTTCTGCTCTTCCTGCTCCGATTGCGGGTTCAGCTCAGGCAGAACCAGTCTTCCTGACATAGTTACCTCATAACCGTGAAGCTCCGGCCGTGTTACTTCCGTGCTCCCGATCAAGCCGAAATAGTTACTTCCTGTTTCGGATTGACTGACAATCTCGTCAACATAGTAAGGATTGAAACCGGCCATTTTATTTCCTCCATTTTTTCCTGGGAGCGCAGGCAAGGATGCCTGCGCTCCCAGGGCTATTCAGTGACGTGCAACATCGAGTTAAACCCGCCGTCGGAATGACCGCGAACCGGTTCTGCGCGTGCGTGTGCGCGTGTTCGATCTGTTTGGGTGCAGCCTTCATCTCTTCTCCCGTTGAAATTCTTCGAGCCGCCGTGAGCCTGCTGCCGCTCACTTGCGATCCTCGTGCTGATAATCCGCAGCGCGGTGCGGATTATTCCAGTCGCCGGAATTCTTTTGGTGAAGGGCGAAGACGGCTGCGTGAATAAAGCCGGCGTCTGACACCTGATGTTTGAATGATGATCGGCTATACTTCGGCTGGCCTTGAGCATTCAAAGACGAAATCCGAAGCAGCGAACTGACCGATGAGATCGAGGAGGACTCATGCTCGCGGAGATGCCGCTTTTGCTCGACACTCGAGAATATCCTCGCTTCGGCGAAAGCTTGCCGGGCGTGGAGATGCGCGAGGGCAAATACCTGATTCGTTTCGCAGAGAGCGGCGAAGACCTGGACGGGATTTTGAAGCTGCGCTTCGACGTGTTCAATCTGGAGCTGGGCGAAGGGCTGGAGAAATCGTTTCTGACGGGACGCGATCTGGATGAATACGATCCGGCCTGCCACCACCTGATGGTGGTCGAAGAGACGAGCGGAGAGATTGTCGGAACTTATCGCGTGCAGACCGGAGCGATGGCGGCAGCAGGCAGAGGGTTTTATTCAGCCGTCGAATTCGATCTCTCGCATCTGCCGCTGGAAGTGCTGG
>Ga0247727_10006381_pt1 | contig 23215 bp, 16 predicted proteins | sample WisWelCaveWW1625_FD_202498 | JGI IMG/M metagenome (GOLD analysis project Ga0247727, IMG submission 202498) | Biofilm microbial communities from Wishing Well Cave, Virginia, United States - WW16-25 | ecosystem: Environmental > Aquatic > Deep subsurface > Groundwater > Cave microbial mat | place...
ACCACACAGGGGGGGGGGTACAAACCCGTACAGACTGGACGCCTCCCTTTCAGTTTAGCCAGGCGGGATTACTGCCACCGTGAATCCTCGGCCAGCGCGGCGTAGCAGCGGCGTATGCCATTGAAAACAAGCTGGATAGAGGTTCGGGCCTGCGCCTTATCCCGGGCCGGCGCGAAGGGAGCACAGCCCCGGGCCGAATGTTCTGGGCTTCGGGGTGAAGGGAATCTGGTGGGAAATGCGGGTTACACTACTCCCGCCAATGGCAGAATCGTTTTGCGAAGTGGCTGTCCCCGTACCGCTCCACTCCACATTTACGTATCGAATTCCCGGACGCGCTGAAGAGGTTGCGTTGCCCGGATGCCGCGTCGTGGTGCCATTCCGCAGGCGCTCGCTGGTTGGAGTCATCCTGGAGTGCAGCGCGCACCCGCCGCCCGCCGCAATCCGTGAACGCGTCCGCGAGATTGCCGAGGTGCTGGACCCCCAGCCAGCCCTGACTCCGTCGCTGTTGAGCCTGGGGCGATGGCTCGCCGGCTACTACCTGGCCCCGGTGGGAGAAGTCTTCCGAGCTATGCTGCCCCCCCAGGTGGAGGTGCGCGCCCGGCGCGTGTATGCCATCACCGCGGCGGGCAGAGAGCGGCTTGCGCGGATGCAGACCAGGGCCGAGCGCGACGATGAGGAAGCTGCTGAACTCTCTGTCCTGCAAACCCTGGCGGAGGCGGAAGAGGCCCTGGCGGCCTCGAGGCTGAAAAAACTGCCGCTGGCGGACGCGATGCTTGCCCGGCTGGCGCGCGCGGGCGCGATTGAAGTGCGCGAAATCGCGCGCCCTCGCCGCCAGCGCATGCAGCGGGTTGTTGCCTGGAACTCGGCTGCAATAGAGGAACCCGCCAGCGCCGCTGAGCAGCGTGTCCGCGAGATGCTGACCTCGGTCCGCGGCCCGATGGCGCTCCCCCATTTGCTCGAGCAGGCTGGCGTTTCGCGAAGTGTAGTCGAGCGGCTTACGAAACAATCTCGCCTCCGGGCGTGGGACGAGCCCCTGCGCGACGAGCCAAATCCCTTCGAGACCGGCTACTCGCCCCCGGCCAACGTCTTGAACTCCGACCAGCAGCGCGCCCTGGCGGAAATCACCTCGCGGCTCGAAGCCCGCGCGTTCTCCACCGCGCTGCTCTACGGCGTCACCGGCAGCGGCAAAACGGAAGTCTATCTGCGCGCCATCGAAGCGGCTCTGGCTCGTGGCCGGACGGCCCTGGTGCTGTTGCCGGAAATTGCGCTGACCCTGTGGATGAGCCGCCTGTTGCGCGCGCGCCTGGGTGAGCCGGTCGTCGTCCTGCACAGCGCCATCCCGGAGGCGGAGCGCGCTCGCGACTGGTGGCGCGTGCGCCGCGGGGAAGTCCGCGTGGTGGTGGGCACGCGCTCCGCGGTCTTCGCCCCGCTCGAAAACGTCGGCCTCATCGTCGTGGACGAGGAACACGAACCCGCCTACAAGCAGGAAGAAACGCCGCGCTATCACGGTCGCGACACGGCCATCGTCCGCGCGCGCGACCACGCCGCCCTGGCCCTGCTGGGATCCGCCACCCCGTCTCTCGAATCCTTCCACCATGCGTGCTCCGGAAAATACCAGTTGATCCGCCTCGAGGGCCGCGTGGAAAACCGTCCGCTGGCCGCCGTCCGCGTCGTGGATTTGCGCCAGGACTTCCGCGCTCGGCGCGACCGCCCGGTGCCGGTTTCGGAAGCCCTGCGTGACGCCATCGCCCAGCGCGTGGACCGCGGCACGCAGGCCCTGGTGCTCATCAACCGCCGCGGGTTTTCCTGGATGGCGATGTGCCGCAGTTGCGGCGCATCTGTGCAGTGCGAAAATTGCAGCATCGCCCTCACCTACCACAAGCGCCGCGGGCAGATGCTCTGCCACTACTGCGGGTACCAGCGTGCTGTTCCCAAGCTCTGCCCCAAATGCCAGTCGCCGTACATCTATTTTTTCGGCGAGGGGGTGGAACAGGTCGAGGAAATTCTGCGCCGCGAATTTCCCCGCGCGCGCGTGGGCCGCCTGGACCGCGACGCCGTCCGCACCAGGCGCGCCTTCCAGCAGGTACTGGCGGCTTTTGACGCCGGCGACCTGGACATCCTCGTGGGCACGCAGATGGTCGCCAAGGGACACGATTTCCAGCGCGTCACCCTGGTGGGCGTTGTGGCCGCGGACCTGACCCTTTCCCTGCCGGATTTCCGCGCCGCCGAGCGCTGCTTCCAGTTGCTCACGCAGGTGGCGGGGCGCGCCGGGCGCGGCGAGCTCCCCGGTGAGGTGCTGGTGCAGACCCATTACCCGGAGCACTACGCCATCCAGTGTGCTGCGCGGCAGGACTACGAAGATTTTTTTGAGCGCGAGCTGCGCTTCCGCCGCCTGATGCAGTACCCGCCGTTCACCGCCCTCGCGAATGTGATCGTGCGCGACCGCAAGTTGGAAAACGCCATCCGCTGGTCGCGCGCCATCGCCGCATTCCTCGACCCGCGCCAGTCGCAGGGGCTGCGCGTGCTGGGCCCGGCGGCGGCTCCGCTGGCGCGCCTCCGCCGGGACCACCGCTTTCAGTTCCTGCTGAAATCATCGCGGAGGATGCAGTTGAACCGTACGCTGGCCGATTGCCTGAAGTTTTGCGCGGAAAAAGAAATTCCACGGGAAGCGGTCCTCGTGGATATGGACCCGCTGAGCCTGCTCTGAGTCGTAGGGGCGCTGCTTGCTGCGCCCCCTTCGCGCGTCTACTGGGCTGTTGGCCAAGTTAGGTCGGAACCGCACTACTGTGATTGCAACGGGACGGGCATGAAACAGAGAATAAAAATGAGAATGGCGATGGCCGCCCACAGGCGCCGCGCGGGGTCCAGTGGTTCCCAGTAATCGAGCAGCCGCGGGTGACGGAACCCGAACAGCAGCAACAGCGCGGACCACATCATCCAGCCCGGCCAGATCCAGCCCAGCAGCAGCAAGCCGAACGCAACCAGCAGCGAAATTCGCCGGTGGTTGCGGCTGTCCAGCGCATAGACGATGTGGCCGCCATCGAGCTGCCCGGCAGGCAGCAGGTTGAGCGCCGTGGCAAACAGTCCCACCCACGCCGCGCGACCCACCGGATGCAGCAGCAGCTCATCAGCGGCAACGCCCGGGCGGAGCAGCGTGGCCAGGATGCGTTCCAGCAACGGGCGGCCGAAAGCGAAGGGCGCGTCCAGCCCGGCCCCCGGCACCACAGGCGAATAGGCGATGGCCGCGGCCAGCGCTGGGACGGCGAACAGAAAACCAACTACGGGTCCGGCCAGCCCCACGTCAAACAGCGCCCGGCGGTTGACGATGGGCGACCGTATGCGGATGAACGCACCCATCGTGCCGATGATGGTGGGAGCGGGAATAAAATACGGGTAGCTGGCGGCGATCCCGTAGTACCGGCACGCAAAATAGTGCCCGAGCTCGTGGGCCAGCAGGATGCTCATCAGCGTGAAGGAGAAGGGGATGCCCAGAAGCAGGAGGCGCGGTTGGGCAAAGAGTTCGCCGAAGAAGAATAATCCGTCGGAGAACGGGGCGCGGCGCTGTGCGTAAGACAGTGCGAACTCCGTCCCCACGATCAATGTGGAAAATATGGTCACCACAAACAGCAGAAGCGCCAGCAGGCCCGTGGCGCGTCTGGGCGGCGGCGGGGGAGGGAGAGGTTCGAGAAACTCCGGGAATGGCGGTCCGTCTTGCTGACCTTGATCCGCGGCGGCGGCGCTGGCGGGGCCGCCGGTATTCAGACATGCCGGGTTTCCGTTATTGCCGCCCATCGCGGTTCCGACTGCGCAGCCGTAAAGGTAGCACGCCCTTCGGAGTTTCGTGCGGGGCGCAACTCGGGGGGAGCCCGCGAGGCATCACCAGAATCTGGGATCGCGTGCGTTACAGCGTTTGCAGCTCTTTGCCGGGTTTGAAGCGCACGGCCTTGCCTGGCGGGATGCTCACTTCCTGGCCGGTTTTGGGGTTGCGGCCGATGCCCGTCTTCCTCGGCTTCACGTTGAACACCCCGAATTTGCGCAGCTCGATGCGCTGCCCGCGGCCCAGCGCATTTTTCAGGGCTTCAAAGACTGTTTCGACCGCTTGTTCCGCCTTGGTTCGGCTGATGTTCGTTCGCGCCACCACTTCGTTCACGATATCAATCTTGATCAATGCAGCCTCCGCAAAGAGGAGCCTATGCTAGAGACGCAGGCGCAGGTTGTCAAGTTTGCGAAGAGCAGGGTAAGATGCAGCGATTTTCCGCAATCATTCTCGGTTCCCGGGAGGGAGAATGACCGTACGGCCGGACCACTGGATCCGCAGGATGGCGCTCGAACACAGCATGATAGAGCCGTTTGCAGACCGCCAGGTGCGCGAAGGGGTGATCAGCTACGGGGTCTCCTCGTACGGCTACGACATGCGCGTGGCCGACGAGTTCCGCATTTTCACCAATGTGAATTCCACCATCGTGGACCCCAAGCATTTCGATGCCCGGTCGTTTGTCGAGTTTAGGGGGCCCGTGTGCATCATTCCCCCCAACTCGTTTGCTCTGGCGCGCAGCGTCGAGTATTTCCGCATCCCGCGCGGCGTGCTGACCATCTGCGTGGGCAAATCCACGTACGCGCGCTGCGGGATTATCGTCAACGTGACGCCCTTCGAGCCCGAATGGGAAGGCTTCGTCACCCTGGAGATCAGCAACACCACGCCTCTACCCGCAAAAATCTATGCCCACGAAGGCCTCTGCCAGGTGATTTTCTTCGAGTCCCCCGACCAGTGCGAAGTCTCCTACAAAGACAAAAAGGGAAAATACCAGGCCCAGCAGGGCATCGTGCTCCCCCGGCTCTAGCCCGCATCTATCAGGCAATTCCGGCGTGCGTGGTTCGAGAGCAAGCGCTCTGCCACCGTAAAGTTTGCCCGCAAGATTTGCGTGTGGGCGCTGCCCCGAAACTTCGGGACTGCGCCCCAGTTGTGCGGATTATTTCTGAGACGTGACACCGGCTGGAGCCGGCCTATAACGGCGGGTCCGCCGCCGATGCGCGCCCGCCGGTGCGCGCGCGGATGACGCCGGTCTGGTCGGTGAAGAAATAGCGTTCGCCGGTTATTCCAGGCGTCACCGGGTCCGCGTGGATCGTGTATTCGATGATTTCGCCCTTTTCGTTGGTGGCAGCCGCGGTGTAGGTGAAGGTATAGCCGGACTTGGTGCCCGACGCCAGCACGGCGTCAATTGTGTCGGCAGTCTCGGCACTGAGGGGTTCCCCGGGTCCCAGGTTGGCCAGCGCCGGCGCAAAGCCGCCATACGTCGCGGAATAAGATAAGTTTGCTGTATTGAGGGTCCGCAAGTTGCCCACAGCAGACGCCTCGTTGGCCATCGTTCGGCCCTCTGCGCCCACCCCGGTAACACAGCCTTCGACAGCAGCGCCAATCTGGCGAAAACCCTCCCCCGTATAGACTTGCCCGTGGAAATTGGCAGCAACCTGTTTGAGGCGCTCGCGTTCTACATCAGCAGCTTCAAGGTCACCGCGGGACTCCAGTATCTCCACCAGGATTCTGCTGGCCGGTTCGATCTGCACGGCCTGGCGGGCTGAGTCCAGCGCCTCCTGCGAACGCCCACGGTTCTTGTAAAACGCCGCCAGCAGCGCATGCACGAACGCAGAATTGGGGCGCCGCCGCCGGAGCTCTTCGAATTCCCGGATGACAAAGCTGGTCCCGGCGCGGAAACGCAATATCTCAGCGTATGCTCCGAAGATTTCGGGTCCATCGGGCACTCGCGGCAGAAGTTCCCTGAACGATCGGCTCGCGCGGCTCACGTCGCCGTCCTGGACAAACTCCAGCGCGACCAGAGTGAGCTGGGCCTCTACGGAGCCCGGGTTCTGGGCCGAGTACGAGCGGATCCTTCCTGCCGCGCACTCCAGGCTCGCCAACTGACTCCGCGTTGCCTCCAGCCGCTGCTTGTGCCGGGCGTTTCCGGCATCCAGTCGCACTGCCTCCCCTAGATGATGCAGGCCTTCTGTGATCCACATCCCCTGTTCAAGTGTGTCCGCCATCCGCGCGTGGACCTCTGCTGGCTTCGGATGCTGCTGGGCCAGGTTTCGGAAATCCGCCCGCGCCTGCTCCGGCTTGGATGTCCGATAGAACAACCATCCGATCTGCGTGTACCAGTGGATGTCATCCCGGTCGGACTGCTGGAGCAGACGGTACTCGGCGATGGCAGATTGGAGGTCATCGGTCTCCTCGAGGATTTGGGCAAGCCGCGAGCGCCACTCCACATTGTCGGGTGTGAACCGCAGGGCGTCGCGAAGGGTGCCAATGGCCGAGGCGCTGTCTCCGCGCGCCTCGTAGATCTCCAGCAGACCCTTTCGCGCGGCGGATTGGTCCGGCTTGAGCTCCAGCGCGCGCTGAAACGCGGTGATCGCCGCCTCGAATTCTTTTTTCTGCGCCAGCGCCTGGCCCAGCGCGATGTGAACAACTGGATTCTCAGGCTCGTCCTTGATGTATTGCCGGGACCTTGCAGTGCGTTCCTCGGCGCCGGGATCGGAAAATTCGACGCGGACCCGCATTTCCACTTCCACCGCCTGGCCGCCAATCACCACGGGTTTATACTTCCACTGCCGGACCGCGTCCTCGGCCGCTTTGCGCAGCAGGTTTTCGCCCGATTCCGCCTGCGCCTCTTTGACCGACCCGTCTTCAGCGATCAGGACATTCAGGAAAACTACTCCGTACACCCCGGCCTTGCGGGCTTCAAGAGGATGCTCCGCTTCGACGCGTTTTTCCCGCTTCAGCGCCTCTTCGTGTGAGCGGTGCGGCGGGCGTTTGGCGGCGGCCTGGGCGGGCGGATTTTCCGGCGGGTTCTGCGCGCTCGCCGCGCCGGGAGGAAATGCCAGTAGCATCAGCAGTGCCGGGAAAATTCTGCGCATTCGACGCTCCGCGCCCGTCCGCGATTCAGCGCCAATGATGCACGGAAATCCAGGCACCGTAAAGTTGAGGGACGTAAGCATACCCGAAGGTGCCAGTCCGCCGGCCAAACACCCGCACCCTCTTACGGTTGCGAGTTTGGAGTCAGCAGCTTGAGTCCCACCACGCCGGCCACAATCAGCGCCATACACACAAGTCGCGTCCACTCCCGTGATTCGTGGAACAGGTACATTCCGAACAGTGCAGTCCCAACTGCCCCGATGCCCGTCCAGATGGCATACGCCGTCCCGATGGGCAGGTGCCGCGCGGCCAGCGCCAGGAACCAGAAACTCCCCACAGAAGTTACAATGGTAAAAACGCTTGGCCACAGGCGGGTGAAACCGCCCGTGAATTTGAGTCCCACTGCCCAGCCAATCTCGAGCACCGCCGCGCACATCAGGTACACCCACGGCATGGACGTCCTCCCTGGCGATCCAGTTCCGGTCTGGATGCGCCTGAATCATAGCTGGGAATTAGCAGAAACGGGGAGTTCAAGAATTGGTGCCGGGCATTCAGTCGCTGGCGCGTGAAGCGTCAGGCCAGGTCCGGCGCCTCACTGAGGCTGGGGCACAAGCTCCGCGAGTGCGAAGGCCGCAGGGCCGTCAAGGACTTCGCGGACTTTGGCGTGCAACGCGGATTGAGAGAAGGGCTTCTGGAGCAGGGCTACGCCCGGTTCGGCGATGCCCTGGCGCGAGAGCGCGTCGCGGGTGAATCCGGAGATGAACAGCGTGCGCAGTTCGGGTCGCTGCGAACTCAGGCGGAACGCCAGCTCTGGGCCGCTTAACCCGGGCATTACCACGTCGCTCAGCAGGAGTTCTATGGAGCCGTTGTGATCCGTGAACACCCGGAGCGCGTTTTCCGCGCTGCTGGCCGTCAAGACCTGATAGCCGCGCGCCTGGAGACCTTGCTGGATGAGCTCGCGGAGAGAGTCCTCATCTTCGACCAGTAGCACGGTCTCGCTTCCCCGCGACACAGGGAGTGTTTGCCGCGGCGGCTCAGCCACAGGCTCCGGAGCTGGCACGGCGGGGAAATACACGCAGAACAGCGAGCCGCATCCGGCATCGCTGCTCACCGAAATGAAGCCCCCGCTCTGCCGCACAATTCCGTACGTGGTGGCCAGACCCAGTCCGGTGCCGTTGCTGCCGTCCTTGGTGGTGAAGAATGGTTCAAAAAAGTGGGGGAGCACCTCGGGAGGGATCCCGACACCCGTGTCCCGGACGGAAAGCTCGACGTAGGATCCGGCCTTCAAGTCCGGGTAAATATGTAAATCCTCTTCGCGCAGACTGACGCTGCGGGTTTGCAGGAGGAGCTGGCCTCCCCCGGGCATCGCATCACGCCCGTTGATGACTAGGTTTAGCAGCACCTGCTGAATTTGCACAGGGTCGGCCCGGAGATGCGGCGGGGGCTCTGCCAGGCGCGTGTCAAAACGGATGTCTGAACCCGTCAACTGCCGCAGCATGGAGTCTGCGTCCTGGATCACTGCATGCGGGCTGATGACCCGGGGCTTGACGATTTGTTTTCGGCTGAAGGTCAATAGCTGCTGAGTCAGTGTCGCTGCGCGGGTCGCGGCTTCTGGATTTCCTCCAGTTTCATCAGGGAGGGCTCCCCTTTTCGCAGACCCATTTCCATCTGCTCGCTGTAACCCAGGATTATGGCCAGTAGGTTGTTGAAGTCGTGTGCCACCCCCCCGGCCAGCCTCCCCACGGCTTCCATTTTCTGCGCATGGCGCAGTTGTTCGTTGGCAACTTCCAGCTCGGCTTGCAAGGCCCGCGCCTGGTTTTGCCAGCTCCGGTGCTCCAGATAGGCAAGGAGGCTCAGCCCTGCGAGCTCCGCCAGGACTAATGCTTCCCGCGCCGGCCGGCTCGCTTCATCCAGCTGTCCGAAGGAATACAATCCGAAATGGAGAATGGGGAATGCCAGGGCATAGACGGAAAGCAGACTCCGCGAGGCCCGAATCTCGCCTTCCCCTGGCACCGCCAACCTCGCCGCTGCCGGGAATGGCACTGTGCCCGTGCGGATGGTCAGGATGAGCGTCACCAGCGGCGCGTACCAAATCAGATCCTCTGGCGTCCCCAGGTCCAGGTGCCAGAGGCGGATGTAGTCCATCCAGCTCAGCGTGTCGCACACCAGCCAGAGCGCAAACGTTACGCAGATACCACCGTAAACGGCTCGCCAGCGCGGGGAGCCGCTCTCGGCATACGAATAGGCGTAGCGCACGATTAAGTACAAATCCAGGGCCACGAATAGCAGGATGGAGGGCAAATTCGACATGTAGATGGCCGGGTTCAGCCGGAAGGGAATCAATACAAAATAGACCAGCAGTCCGAAAGCAAAGCACACGGCAGAGTAGCTGGCGAAGCGTCGGCCCGCCGCTCGCTGGCTCCACCCCGGCATCCGATGCGGCTCTGTGCATGCCGCCAGGGCTACGCACAAGTAGGAAGCCAGGTAGATGCAATCGAGGGAGATCAGCGGCCACGTGTCACTCGGGTCGGCCGGGCCTATCATCAGGTAGACAGCTTCCGCTGCCAAGGCCAGTACATTGGCTGCAACGATGAAACCCCAGAAGTGTCGCTCCTCGGCATGCGCGACTTGACGCAGGCCCGCGAGTGCGCTCCAGATGCACAGGGCCAGAAGCAGGCTATCCGCATAGGAAGCCGAAAACTGTCTCATCTGCTCGGGAGTGAGAATCGGAACGAGGTACAGGAACAGGATCAGCGCAAGAACTGCGCCGGTCATTCGGATGGGGGCGTCGTGCCGCAGCGAGTCCCACAGGCGAATCGCAAACTGCTTCGGGTGCTGAGCGCTTCTCAATTTCCTATGCTCGTCCACCGCTATGCTGGGGTCCCCGATTTGCAGCGACCCGGCGATACGCGGACACACGTTGCCAGGCCCTGGCCCACTGGAGACTCCGCAACAGGTTTATCGGCCAGTTTGGGGAAAACTTGAGTCCTGGCAGGTAGGGTGGGCTCGTTTCCCAATCTCTAAAATTCACGCCCGCTGCGCGCCTTGGTCGTCAGCTCCGGCGGCTATTCGGGCCGCAGGGAGACCTGCACGGCGTACCCGCGGCTGCGCCAGCCGTCCAGGCCGCCTTCCAGCGGGCGCACGCGTTCAATGCCTCGCTTTTTCAGCAGCAGCGCCACACGGGCGCTGGAAGCTTCGTTGGGTCAACTACAGTACAGGATGATGTCGCGGTCGCGCGGGATCACCGCGGCGGCCTCGTCGAGTTCTGCGGCAGCCATATGCACCGCACCGGGTATCATTTCCGGCGCCCCCTGGAATTCCACTTCGCCGCGCATATCCACCACCACCACTTTCTGCCCGGCGTCCAGCATGGTCTTTAATTCATCCGGAGTGATGCGCGCGATGCGCAGCTGGCGCAGGAATCGCTGGCGCTGGAAGTATTTCCAGCCTACATAAGCGCCCAGTGCGCCTAAAAGGATGACCACCAGCCATGTCCCCAGCGGCAAGGCGTATTCGGCCACACGTTCGAGCTGCCCGCTGAAAACGTAGCCCAGCAAGACAAACGTTCCTGCCCACAGCAGCGCGCCCAGGCCGTCAAATATCAGAAAGCGCGAGAGCGGCATTCGGAAAATCCCCGCCAGCGGCGGAGCCGCGGTATTCAGCCCGGGAAGGAACTTGGCAAGCAGCAGAGATTTTGCGCCGTGCTTTAGAAAGACCTCTTCTGTGCGGCGCACGCAGGAATCCGGTTCCAGGGATACGCGGCACAGGAAATTCAGCACCCGGACGCCTTTGCGGCGGCCAATTTCGAACCAGATCGTATCGCTGAACAAAGACGCCAGCACGGCTGCGGCCAGTATGATTCCGGCGTCGAGCTTGCCTGCACCGGCCAGCGCTCCTGCGGCCAGCAGCAGCGGCACCGCAGGGAGCGGAAGTCCGAGCTGCTCAGCCCCGACCCACAGGAACAGCACGGCGTAACCGTGCCGCACCAGGAACTGGATAGCGTTCTCCATTGCCGATTGGATTCAACCACAACCCCGCGGATTCACAGCATCGGAGATATTTTTCCCCGGCTACGGCTTGCGTGTCGGCCGCAGCAGGATTTCACTGATAAAACTGTTGGGCGCCTGCGTGACCAGCATCTCGACCGCGTGCGCCACGTCGTCGGGCCGCAGCATTTTCTCCGGGGATTTGCCCGTGTGGGGAGAAAATTCGGTGTCCACGCTTCCCGGGCAGATGACGCTGACCCGGATGCCATGCCCGCGCAAGTCTTCCGCCAGGCAGCCGGTCAGGCCTTGCAGTCCCCATTTGGAAGCGCAATAGACGCCCCCGCCGGCGAAGGCATTCTTGCCGGCCAGCGAGCTGATGTTGATGATGTGGCCGCGGCCGCGGGCGATCATCGCGGGTGCCACGGCGCGGCTGCAAAGGAAGGCGCCTTTCAGGTTGGTGTCCATCACGCGGTCCCAGTCTGCAACGGAGGTCTCGTGCGCCGGGCCAAAGACGCCCACCCCGGCGTTGTTCACCAGGATTTCGACTTCCCCGAGGCGTTCAGTGATCTGCCGGAACATCTCGGAAACCTCTGCCTCGCGGGACACGTCTGAGCGGATGGCCAGGACATCGATGCCGGCCTCGCTAAGCGACTTCTCGGCGCTGCTCAGCCTTGCGGAATCCCGGCCACAGATGGCCACTCGGGCACCCAGACGGCCCAGGCAGTGCGCGATAGCCAGGCCGATTCCACGGCTGGCCCCGGTGACTACGGCAACCTGAGCAGAGAGTGGAAGCCCTTCTGATTTCATTGCGGTACCCTCGTCGAGTTGACCAGAGTGGAGGTACGAAGGTACCAGAATGGGCGGGCGACAAAGAGACGAAAAGTTACATCCTACGGAATTGGGAGGGGAACCAGTCTGGGAGCGCCGGGAGGAGTTGCCGGGCAGTCTTTGAAAGCGGTTGCGCCCGGCCCGGGGATTCTTTATAATTTCCCGATTCCGGGACCGCAAAGATGCGAGTCTAGCGCTCCGACACACGCTCTCCGGATCAAGGATAGAAAATGCCGAGGAGGCAGTAAGACCCATGAATCGTAAGCTCTTGAATTTCGGCTTCCTGCTGGCAGCGCTCCTGGTCCTCACAGGTGTCGCAGCCGCGCAGGACGGCCCCGCCAAGCCGGAATGGACCATGGCGGAGCACAGGGCCTACACCGCCTGCACAGATGACACAGTTGCGGCTTCGCGCGTCAAATGCCTGGACGGATTCTTTGCCGCTTTTCCGAATTCGAAGTTGGCCGTCTATGCCTACCGCGTCTACTACACGTCGTACGGCGAGCTGAAGCAGTCCAGGAAGGTAACCGAATACACGGATAAGATGCTGGCGCTGGGTTCTGAAAAAGTGGACGCCAGTACCCGCCTGGAAGCCGCCTACGTTGGCACGACCAATTTCTACGCCGGCTATTTGCCCAATATCTCCGACAAAGAGGCATATCTGACTGCGGGGCGCACTCGCGCGAAAACAGGTCTGGAGATTGTCGCCGCGCTAAAGAAACCGGAAAACCTGACCGAGGATCAGTTCGCCGCGCAGATGAAACAACTGCGCGCCATTTTCTACCACGCCGTCGGATTTACTTCGCTGGAACTGAAAGACTACAGGGAAGCGATCGAAGGGTTCAAATCCGCGCTGGAGCACAACCCGGCTGACGGCCTCGCTTGGTACCGCAAGGGCGTAGCGCACTTGCAAAATACTCCCCCTGAGCACCTGGACGGCTTCTGGGCGGTGGCGAAATCGATTTCGCTGAAAGGCCCCGGCGAAGCGCAAGTGCGCAGATACCTGCGCAACCAGATGCTCGCCTACCAGCAGCCCACGTGCGAGGCCTCGATTGACGCGCAGATGAACGAACTGCTGGCGCTCGCCGGCGGCGCGGCCGAACGCCCGGCCGGGTATTCCATCCCCAACGCCGCCGAATTGGAAAAGGCTCGCGCGGAAGTGGGCACTTTTATTGCCGACCTGAAAGGCGGCGGCGACAAGGCCAAGATTACCTGGCTGGCGCTGTGCAGTTCGGAGTTCCCGGAATTATTCGGCAAAGTATTTGAGGTGTCCGAGACCGCCGGGACCGTGACCATCAAGGCCTTCCTCGGCGCCTCGCAGGAGGAGATTGAAGCCTCCACCGCCCCGAACAGCGAGCTCAAGGTGAGCGAGCAGCCGGAAGCCGCGCGCCTGGTCCAGAAGGCGGGAACCAATGAAGGCATTTTCCGCTTTGCCGGCACCCTGGCCGGATACGAGCCGGAGCCATTTCTGCTGAAGTGGGACAAAGTAAAGGTGAACGCGGAAGACATCCCGGAAGCGAAGCCCGAGCCCAAAGCGCCTAAAAAGGCCCCGGCAAAGCGCCCGGCGAAGAAACGTCCTCCAACTCGCTGAAGTGCTCCATTTGAAAGCTTGAGGCCGTCCTGGTTCGCGCCAGGACGGCCATTTTGTTTCCGGAGTGCTGTGCAATCCCGATCCCGGCGTTACCGCCGGCGGCGGCCGCGGCTGTCCAGGTGGTACTGGTCAAGCTTGCGGCTGAGCGTATTGCGGTGGATGCCCAGGACAATCGCGGCGCGGGACTGGTTGCCGCGTGAATGGTCCAGCACGCGCTTGATGAACTTCTTTTCGAACTCGGCCACGGCCTCATCAAAATGAATGCCGCGTTCCACCATCTGTCCGACGAGGGATTCCAGTTGGTCTTTCACTGTCGCTCACTCCCTGCACGCGGGGTCGCGCCGCCTCTATATCACAAATCCGAGCCCGTCACGCGCCGGTAGGCCTCGCGGTACTTGCCCGCGGTGGCAGAGACCACTTCGGCGGGCAATTCGGGCCCCGGCGGCTGCCGGTTCCAGCCCATCCGGTCCAGATAGTCGCGGACGTATTGCTTGTCAAAACTGGGCTGGCTGCGTCCGGGAGCGTAGCCGTCCGCCGGCCAGAAGCGCGAGGAGTCCGGCGTCAGCGCCTCGTCAATCCAGATGAGCTCGCCGCCGGCGAGGCCAAATTCGAATTTGGTGTCGGCGATGAGGATCCCGCGCTCGGAGGCGTAAGCGGCAGCGCGGCGATAGAGCTCCAGGCTCACTTTGCGCGCGCTCTCGCACAGCTCGCGGCCGGTGAGCGCAGCGGCCTCGTCGAACGAAATGTTTTCATCGTGGCCGGTGGTGGCTTTCGTGGCTGGCGTAAAGATGGGCTCCGGCAGCCGTTCGGATTCACGCAGCCCCGGCGACAGTGCGATTCCGCACACGGCGCCCGTCTTCTGGTAGTCCTTCCAGCCGGAGCCGGAAAGATACCCGCGGACCACGCATTCGATGGGTAGCGGCTGCGTGCGGCGGCAAAGCATGGACCGCCCGCGCAGCACGTCGCGCTGGGTTCGCAGCACGGCGGGAAAATCCGTGGCGCTGACCACGTGGTGCGGCACGACGTCGCGCAACTTCTCGAACCAGAAGAGCGAAATCTGCGTCAGCACGCGGCCTTTGTCGGGGATGGGCGTGGGGAGCACGACATCGAACGCCGAAAGCCGGTCGGTGGCCACGATCAGCAGGTGCTCCCCGGTTTCGTAGAGGTCGCGCACTTTTCCGCGCGAACGCAGCTTCGCGCCGGCCAGGTTGGTTTCCCATACCACAGGGCTGACTTGCGGGATTCCCACGCGCGGATTCCTCTCGGTGAGGCGGCGCGTATTCTAGCGCAGCGCAACAGGATGTCAACTGGGCCGGCGCGCAGGCTGAGGAAATCTTTTTGAATGAAAGTGGATTCTTGCGAACGCCTGCCAGGGCTATGCCGCGGTCGAGACAGGCGCGGGCTCTGATTCTTCCCACTTGACGGAGACCAGCTTCGAGACGCCTGGCTCCTGCATCGTGACGCCGTAGAGCACCGGTGCCATTTCCATCGTGCGCCGGTTGTGCGTGACGATGATGAATTGCGTCTGCGCGCTCATCTCTGAAATCATGCGCGCAAAACGGCCCACGTTGGCTTCGTCGAGCGGTGCGTCCACCTCATCGAGGATGCAGAAGGGGCTGGGCTGGTAGCGGAACACGGCGATGAGCAGGGACAATGCAGTGAGCGCCTTCTCGCCGCCGCTCAGCAGCAGCACATTTTGCAGGCGCTTCCCCGGCGGCTGCGCCACGATGTCAATGCCGCTGTCGTCGCTGCCCTCGATCTGCGTGAGCCGCATTTCGCCGTGACCCCCGCCAAACAGCGTGCTGAACGCCGTCGCGAAATGCCCGTTGATCACGCGGAAGGCTTCCTCGAATCTCTGGCGCGAAACCTCATCCAGTTCCTGGATGGTTTGCTGCGTGTCCGCGATGGCCTGGAGCAGGTCCGCGTGCTCGCGGGAGAGCATCTCGAAGCGCTGCTCGCATTCCTTGAATTCCTCGAGCGCCATCATGTTCACCGGACCCATGGCTTCGATGCGCGATTTCATTTCCCGCAGCGCCGTGTCGGCCGCGGCCAGCTCTTCGCCGCTGAGCAGCGCGGGTTCCTGGGCGATGAGGTCTTCCGGGTGGACGTTCAATTCCGCCAGGCACGTCTCGCGCAGGTGGTTGCGATCCGATTCGTTTCGCGCGCGCTCCACTTCGTGTGCCGCCCGCTCCTCGCGCAGGTCGCCCAGCGACTGCCGCGACATTCGCAGTGCGTCGTCCACCTCCACGGCCCGGACTCGCGCAGTGTCCCATTCCTGCTCCAGCGACGCGCGGGAAGTTTCCAGCCGCTGCTTTTCCACGGCCAGCGCCTGGCGTTGCTGTTCGGCAACTGTGGTCGAGGCGGCCAGTTCCGTGGATTCCTGTTGCAGCGATGCCTTCTGGGACTCCAAGGACTCCCGGCGCGCTACCCATTCGCCGTGTTCTTCCACCATTCGAGTGACAAGTGCTTCTGCGGCCGCGCGGCGCTCCGCCTGTGCCGCCAGCTCTTCGCGGCGCGCTGCAAGCTGCTGGAGCGCTGTCTGGAGTTTCTGGCGGATGACCGCCAGGCGTGCGGTGGTCTCCGCGATTTCCGCTTCCGCTTTGCCGCGCGATTCCAGGGCCGCCGCATACCGCGCGCGGAGCTCGCCTGCGCGGGCCCCGGCCGCCTCGGTCTCGGCGTGCAGGCGGGCACGCTCGCCTGCGGCCTCGGCAAGCTGCTGGCGCATACGTTCCAGTTCTTCGCGGCGCTGCTGACGGGCCATTGCCGCAGCTACCAGCGATTTTTCCGCTTCGACGTGCGCGGCGGCGGTCTGCTGGTGTGCCGTCTCCACGCGTACGCGTTCTTCGTCCAGCCACTGCACGCGGGCTTCGAGTTCTTCGGTCTCGCGCTGGCGCTGGGCGGTCTCCGCTTCGATCACGCGCAACTCGCGTTTCATCGCCAGCGGACCCGCTTCCCCCGGGCGCCCGCCGGTGACCAGGCGCCCGTGGTAGCAGGAGCCATCTGGCGTGACGAAGTGGTATTCCTTGTGCGCGCGGGCCAGCGATTCCGCCACTGCTGGTGTTTCCACCAGGAACGCCGAGCGCAATTTGGGGAGGAACTGCTTGGCTGCAGGTCCCAGCGGGTCGCGAAACTCCACCAGCTGGTCCAGCCGGGCCACCACGCCCTGTTCGGGCCGGAAGGGCATCGGAGATTCGCCCGGCGAGAGGTTTAGCTTGTTGATGGAGTCCACGAAAAATGTGGCCCGGCCGCCCACCTGTTCGCGCAGCATGGCAATGCCGGCCCGGGCGTGGTCGAAGGTCTCCACGACCACATATTCCAGCTCGTCGCGCAGGAATTGCTCGACCGCGGTTTCATGCTCCTCCTGCACTTCGGCGAAATCGGCCAGTACTCCGACAGCGCGGAAACCGCGCGATTCCCCCTCGCCGTTCGCGGCGAACAGCTTTTGCACGGCATCCGCGGTGTAGGTGTGGTCGTTGAGAACCTGTTCGAGCGTCGAGCGCCGCGCGCGGCTGTTGGCCAGCGTCTCTCGGACAGCGTCGCGGCGAACCGCCGCTTCGCGGTGTTCCGCGCGCAACTGCTCGATTCGGGCCTGCTCATCCCGCGCCGTGCGGCCCAGCCGGCCAGCCTCGGCCTCGGCGGCCTGAAGCTGTGTGCAGGCGGCAGCCGTCCGCTCTGCCTGTGCATCAACCTGCGCGCGCAGGTGCTGCTCGAATTCTTCCACCCGGGTGCGGTCTTCATCATGGTGGGCCAGAGTGCCTTCCGCTTGGGCCTGCTCGCCATGCAGGCCGGTCAGCGTTTCGCCCAGTTCCCCGGCCGCGCGCCGCAGGTCTTCGATGCGCGCCTCTGCTGCCTGCTGGTCGGCCGTCAGCCCCGCGGCAGAGGCGGCCAGCGCAGCAACATCCTGTTCAAGGCGCAGATGTTCTTCTCGCACCGCGGATTCGGATTCGCGATGCGCGCGCAGCTTTTCGGCCAGCTCTGCGGACTGTGAAGCTGCGGCCTGGATTTCGCCTGCAAGCAGGTGCAGGCGGGATTCCAGCTCCTGCGCACGCTGGCGGTTGAAACCGATGCGGTTTTCCGCGCGGTCCAGCTCCAGTGAGCATTGACCGAGCAGGTTCTGGTTCCGGCGCAGCTCCGCTTCGAGCTCGTAGTTGCGGGATTGCAGCCGCGCCTGTTCCGCTTCGAGCTCTTGCAGCCCCTGCCCCTGCGAGTGTTCCTTGTCCGCCGTTTCACGCAGGCAGGTCTCGATGCGTTCCGCTTCGGCATCCAGGTCTTTCGCTTTGCCGGCCAGCACGGTGCGGATCAGGCCGCGGATTTGTTCGCGGATTTCCGCATACCGCCGGGCCTTGGACGCCTGGCGCTTGAGCGACGCCAGCTGCTTCTCGACTTCGACCAGGATGTCGTTTACCCGCGCCAGGTTGAGCTTGGAAGATTCCAGCTTGGCCTCGGCGAGGCGTTTCTTGGTTTTGTATTTGCTTACCCCGGCTGCTTCTTCGATGATGGCGCGGCGGTCCGTGGGCTTGGAGCTGAGGATCTGGCCGATGCGGCCCTGCTCGATGATGGCGTAACAATCCGGGCCCAGGCCCGTGCCCATGAAGATTTCCTGGATGTCGCGCAGACGCGCCACTCGGCCGTTGATCACGTATTCGCTCTGGCCGCTGCGATACAATCGCCGCCCGATCACCACTTCTCCGGGCTTGAGATGGATGGGGGGCTTGTGCTCGCGCTTCCGGCGCGGTTTTTTCCCCTCCGGACCGCCTTCAGCAGGCGCGTCGGAGACAGCCTGGCCTGCTCCGGCTGCCGAATCGACTGGAAGTTGTTCGCAGCCCTCCAGCCCTTGTGCGTCCCCGCCATCTTCCGTGTGGGATGTCGCTTCCTCTTCCTGGGCAGCTTTTTCCATTACAAATTCAGCGGCAGCGGCCAGCTCGGGGTCCACCAGCGTAAGCGAAACCTCCGCCAGCCCCAGGGGTGGGCGCTTGGCGGTGCCGTTGAAAATGCAGTCGCTCATCGTTTGTGCGCGCAGCGATTTGTGGCTCTGCTCTCCCAGCACCCAGGAGATGGCGTCCACGATGTTGGACTTTCCGCAGCCGTTGGGCCCAACGATGCACGTCACGCCGCTTCCGCTGAACGTGAGATGAGTCTTGTCGCTGAAGGACTTGAACCCCAGCATGTCCACTTTTCGAAGTTTGAGCAAGGCGGCCCCTCTGCGCTCCCGGCCTGCGCCCGCAGCAGACGGACAGGGAGACGAGTCTTTATGCTCCGGCTGGAGGTTTTCGGGCGACACGAACGTTGGAGGGTCGCTTTGCAGTGGCCCAACCGCCTGGCGCTGTGGGTTGGCGGTAACGCAGCAGAATCTAGCACAGCCATTCCGGGCTGTAAAGCGTGATGCGGCAGGATGTGTCCCCTGCGTACTCCCTTGCTGGCGGCTGTTCGTCCTGCCGGTTCCAGAGAATTTCTGATTCTTGTTGCCAAATGCCTGCCCGTCAAGTATCCTCTGTTGCAACGGTGCCCTCCTGAGGGGATGTAAAAAAAGAGGGAACGACGCAGGCCGGAATCTGCCCGCTCCAGTTGCCAAGGGGCGACTTGCGGGACAAATCCTGAGGAGGCCACTCTATGGTTCCCGAATCCAGCCCGAAGTTTCCGTCACCACTCCCGGACCAAACCTGCGCCCACGCGCCTGAGCTTGCGGAACAAGCTGGCGCATCCGCTGCTGTCACCCGGCGCACTTTTCTGGGAGGCGTGGGCACTGCGGCGGCTGCGGTCGCCGGCGGCGTGATTGGCACTGCGGCATTGCCGGGCTCGGCTGCGGCCAATCCGCCGGCCCCGCCGATAAATCCAGCTGTCACAGCCCAGCGGCGCACAGACGCGAGAAATCTGCGACACGCAATGGCCCAGTTGGCATTCCTCCGGCCGGTGGTGCCCCATCCCAACAACGGGGAAGAGGTGTACGCAGGCCGCATTGCCAGTTTCCATAAGGGCCTGCCGCACAACGCTCTGGGCGAAGTGGACGCGGGCGCCTACAACCAGCTTCTGTTCGCTTTGAACACTGGGGATCCGGCGGCATTTGAAGCCATCCCGCTGGGCGGTGTGCGCAAGTTGCGCAATCCGCTCTCGGGTCTGAGTTTCGATCTGGAAGGCCCGGACAGCCATCACCTCTTTTCGCGCCCGGCGCCCCGCATCGATGGCCCGGAAAACTCCGGCGAGATGGCCGAGCTGTACTGGATGGCCCTCACCCGCGATGTGCATTTCTCCGACTTTGGCTCCAACGCCGACATCGCCGCCGCGGTTGCAGACCTGAACAACAAGTCCGATTTTCGCGGGCCCAAATCCGGCGGCGCCGTTACTCCGGACACCGTCTTCCGTGGCAACACCCCGGGCGACCTGGCAGGGCCGTACCTTTCGCAGTTCCTGCTGAAAGACATTCCGTACGGATCGCTGACTGTCTCCCAGAAGCAGACCACGGTGATGCCGGGGATCGAGTATATGACCGCCTACGGCGACTGGCTCAGCGTGCAGAACGGCAACGCCACTGGCCCCGACGTTTTTGATCCCACATCGCGCTACATCCGCAATGGGCGTGACCTGGGTCAGTACGTTCACGTGGACGCCCTTTATGAGGCCTATCTCAACGCCTGCCTGATTCTTCTGGGGATGGGTGCGCCAGAAGACGCCGGGAATCCGTACCTCAGCAGCAACAAGACCGACGGCTTCGGCACCTTTGGCGGCCCGCACATTCTCAGCCTGGTTACGGAAGTCGCTACGCGGGCGCTCAAGGCTGTCTGGTACCAGAAATGGTTTGTGCACCGGCGGCTGCGCCCGGAGGCCTTCGGCGGTGTGGTGCATAACCGGATCACCAACCCTGCCGCCGCGGGGTATCCCGTGAACGCGGAAATCCTGAACTCGACGGCATTGCCGGCCGTCTTCAGCAAGTACGGCACCTACCTGCTCCCGCAGGCGTTTCCGGAAGGCTCGCCGCTGCACCCCTCCTACGGCGCGGGGCACGCCACGGTGGCCGCCGCATGCGTCACTATCCTGAAAGCCTGGTTTGACGAGTCCTTCGTGATCCCCAGCCCGGTGGTGGCCAGTTCGGACGGGTTGTCGCTGCTCCCGTGGGTTGGCGCCCCCCTGACCCTCGGCGGCGAGCTGAACAAAGTCGCCGCAAACGTCGCCACCGGCCGGAACTTCGCCGGCATCCATTGGCGCACGGATATGAGCGAGTCACTGAAACTCGGCGAAGCCGTGGCCATCGGCATCCTCGAAGAACAGAAGGCCACATACCGCGAGTCGAGCAGCTTTACTCTCACCAAGTTCGACGGCACGACGGTCACCATTTAAGACATCCTCCGCGAGTGGGCGATAGGGGCGGGTCTCCGACCCGCCCCTTTTTCGTTACCGGTCTCGCGTTTGCCCGCATGCGAACGGCTCGATTAGAATGTCCCCGCGCAGACGATGAACGAAATCTTCCTTGAAAACACTTTGACCGGAAAGAAGGAACCATTCGTACCGCTGCACGCGGGTGAGGTGCATATCTACACCTGCGGGCCCACGGTATACGACTTTGCGCACATCGGAAATTTCCGCACCTTTACCTTCCAGGACATCCTGCGCCGTTTTTTGCGCTCCCAGGGCCTGCGCGTTAACCAGGTGATGAACCTTACGGATGTGGACGACCGCATCATCGCCAACGCGGCGTCCGCGGGCCTCCCCATCCGCGACTACACGGGAAAATACATTCAGGCATTCCTCGAGGACATGAAGGCGCTCGGGCTCGAAATGCCCGAACGCATCATCCGCGCCACCGACCACATCGAAGACATGGTCGCTCTGATCGAGCGGCTGGGCCAGAAGGGGCTGACTTACACCAGCGAGGGCTCCATCTATTTCCGGATTGCTGGATTCCCCCAATACGGCCGGCTTTCCAAAATCCAGGTGGACGGGATGCAGGCTGGCGCGCGCGTGGACGTAGACCGCTACGACAAAGACAACGCGCGGGACTTTGCCCTCTGGAAAGCGCCCAAGCCCGGCGAGCATTTCTGGGAGACGCGCATCGGGCCGGGCCGCCCCGGCTGGCACATCGAATGCTCAGCGATGGCCATGCGCTACCTGGGCGAGACCCTGGACATCCATACGGGCGGAGTGGACCTGTGCTTCCCGCACCACGAAAACGAAATCGCCCAGAGCGAGGGCGCCACGGGGAAGCCCTTTGCGCGTTTCTGGCTGCACGCGGAGCACCTCTTCCTGGAAGGCGAGAAGATGTCCAAGTCCCTGGGGAATATCTTCACCCTGCGCGAGCTGCTGGCCCAGGGACACCGGCCTTCTACCATCCGCTACCTGCTGGCGTCGGTGCCGTACCGGACGCAGTTGAAATTCACGGCCGAGAGTCTCCAGCACGCCGCGAGCGCCGTCGAGCGCCTGCGAAATTTTTCCGCGCGGCTGAAGGCCGAAAAATTTCCCTCGGGGGTGAATTCGTTTGCCGGGCGGGCGCGGCGCGCAGAAGACGAATTCCGCGCGGCCCTGGCCGATGATCTGAACACTTCGCGGGCGCTGGCGGCTGCCTTCGACCTGGTGCGCGATGCCAATTCGGCTATGGACCGCGGCGGCTTCGCGCACTCCGACGCCGCTCCGGTGCAGTCCTGCCTGGAGAAGTTTGACGCCATTTTTGACGTGCTGGTGGATCGCGACGCGGAGCGGCTCGCCGCTCTGGGGATCCACGTTCAGGGCGGCACCATCAGTGAGGCCGAAGTGGAATCCCTGGTGGCGGAGCGGCAATCGGCCCGCAAGCGCCGCGATTTTGCCGCCAGTGACCGCATTCGCCAGCAACTGGCCGAGCGTGGTATCATTCTTGAGGATACCCGCGATGGCGGTGTCCGATGGAAACGCAAGTGAAGCATTCCACCACACGCAGTGCCCTGCACGTCCTCCCTTCCCGGGAACGCCCCTCACTTTTCGGCGTAGACTAGCCTCCTTTCGCTTCTCACTGGCACTGGCCGGTGTGGCGTCCTGCTGGTTAACGATCACCCATTCCGCCAGCCACCGGCTGGCGTTCGGATCCGTTGGAGGAAAAATGATTTCTACGAAACAAACTCTGGACACAAAGCTGCCGCGGCTGGTGACCGCCCTTCCGGGGCCGGAATCCCGCAAGGTTGTGGAGCTCGACCACAAAATCCTTTCTCCCTCCTATACGCGCGATTACCCCCTCGTGGCAAAGCGCGCCCGCGGCGCGATGGTTGAGGACATGGACGGCAATGTGTTTCTCGATTTCGCGGCCGGCATCGCCGTGGTCAGCACAGGCCATTGTCATCCAGACGTGGTGGCTGCCATCCAAAAACAGGCCGCCGAGCTGATGCATATGTCAGGCACGGATTTTTATTATCCGCAACTGGTGGAGCTGGCGGAGAGGCTGGCAGCTGTGGCGCCCGGCAAGGAGCCCAAGCGCGTCTATTTTGGCAACTCGGGAACCGAGGCCGTCGAAGCGGCCATCAAGCTTGCCCGGTATCACACCCGCCGCGACAAAATCATCGCCTATTACGGCTGCTTCCACGGCCGCACTCTGGGTGCGCTCTCCCTCACCTCTTCAAAGGCCATCCAACGCAAAGGATTCGGGCCGCTGGTTCCGGGGACCTATCACATCCCTTATCCCAACCGCTATCGCTGCCCGCTGGGGCACAAACCCGAGGTGTGTTGCAACGAGGCCACGTCCGTCCTGGAGAATGAACTCTTCCGGCGCATTGTAGACCCCGAGGAGGTGGCCGCAGTCTTTATCGAGCCCATCCAGGGGGAGGGCGGATATCTGCCCGCGCCAACGGACTACCTGCTCGATTTGCAGCGCGTCTGCCGCAAATACGGAATTTTGCTCGTGTGTGACGAAGTGCAGTCAGGTATGGGCCGCACGGGGCGCTGGTGGGCCAG
>Ga0247727_10006382_pt1 | contig 23210 bp, 31 predicted proteins | sample WisWelCaveWW1625_FD_202498 | JGI IMG/M metagenome (GOLD analysis project Ga0247727, IMG submission 202498) | Biofilm microbial communities from Wishing Well Cave, Virginia, United States - WW16-25 | ecosystem: Environmental > Aquatic > Deep subsurface > Groundwater > Cave microbial mat | place...
TGAGGCCCTTGGCGAGCTGGGCGCCGCTAAGGCCGGTGCCGGTCGCGTTCATGCTGGATATCAGCACGGGCGACGGGTGCAGGAACCCCTGGACCTGCGCCCATGACTCCACGACGATCATCAGGATAACGATGATTTTCTGGACGCCTTGGTAGACGGACTTGTCGTCCGAGTTCGTGAGGTCGAGTTTGAAGATTTTCGCGCCCGTGAAGAGCTGCATGATGATGGAGCCGGTGACGATGGGGCCGATGCCGAGGTGCATGATGGACCCTTGCGCGCCGCCGAGGATCGCGCGGAACTGCGCAAAGAGGTCGACTTGGCTCGAGGCCGGGTCGAGGCCAAACAAGAACACATTCGTCATGCCGAAGTAGATGAGGAGCGTGATCGTCGTCCAGAAAAATTTCGTCTTGAAGCGGACGTGCTCCTTGGGCTTTGCGACGACCGGCATCCGGCGCGCGAGCGGCCGCAGCCAGTAGAGCTTGCTCTTCCCGCGGAGGTCCAGTTCCGCGTCGGGGGTGAGCTTTGTCTTTTTCTTTTTGGCCACGCCGCCCCACCCTCCGCCTTAAGGTTCTTCACGCGGGGCGCCCTGCAACGCGAGGGCCGCTACTTCTTGGGGAGGCCCTTCTGGCCCCCTGCCGCGGCTTTGGCCTTGGCCTGCGCAGCCTTGCGCGCTTCGGCGCGCACATCGCCCTTGCGCTTTTCGGTGGCTTCGACCGACCCGCCGGCGGCCTTGATCTTCGAGACGGCCTGCGGCGAGGCCCACTTCACGCGCACTTGGAGCGCGCGGGACACATGCCCGCCGCCGAGGAGCTTGCCGATTCCGTGGGTGCCGAGGTCGAGCGGCCCCGCGGACGCGCCCGAAAGGGCCGCCCAGCGCTCTTCGAGCTGCTGGACGTTGATCGCCTCGACCGGGTGGGTCGCTTCGTCGGGCATCGTGAACCCGTGGACGCCGAAGTGCAGCGGGTCGTATTTCACGGTCCAGAGGTACTTGTGCTTGTGCAGGCCGGCGTTGCCCGAGCCTCCGCGCTTGCCCTTCCCGCGGCCGGCCTTCTTCCCGCGGCCCATCGTGCGCTTGCCGCGGTACTTCGATGTGCCCTTGCGGGCCTTCCTTGCGATTGGCATTGGCGTGAACCTCCCTCTCCTTCAAATCATCCGGTGGATGAGCGCGTTGATCTTCTCGCCCCGGTCGCCGAGCGAGCCGCCCGACTTCCAGTCGCGCACGATCTTCTCGTAGCCGCTGCGCGGCGGCGCAAGGCGGAAGAGAGGCTTGACGCCCTTGAGGTGGCGCAACTCCGCTTTCTCCTCGACGAGCGCCTTGGCAAGCTCCTCGACCGTCTTGAAGGGGGTGTTTTCGGTGAGGAAGGCGCCGGTGATCGGTTTGTCCCCGGTGAGCCTTCCGCGCTTCGTCAAAAGCTCGAGCATCGTCTTCTCGTCGACCGGCCCCCATGTGACATAATCCTTCACCTTGAGGAGGGTGCCGCGCCACTGCGCGCCGCCTGGTATGATCGTGCAGTGGTTCGCGCGCGTGAGGTGCAGCATGCGGAGCGCGTCCTTGGTGTCGGTGTTGATGTTGACGGTGCCGCGGACGCGGACGACGGCGAGGCTCATTCTCCCACGCTCCCCGTGCGGATCTTGAGCCTCTGCATCTGCTCGGCGTTGATCTTGAAACGCGAGACGTTTGCAAGCGCGTTGAAGGTGGATTTGGCGTAGTTCACCGTGGTGCGGCTCTGCCCGCGGGTGAGCCCCCACACGTCCTTGACGCCGGCGAGGCGCAGCACGTGCTTCGCGACGTTCCCGGTCGCAAGGCCCACGCCGCGGGGCGCGGGCCGCAGCAGCACTTCGGTCGAGCCCGACTTGCCGAGGATGGTGAGGGGCAGCGAGTGCGGCGTGTAGCAGCCGCACTCCCACGAGCCGCACCCGCGGCGGATTTCGATGACCTTCAGCTTGGCCGCGTCGATCGCTTTCCGGATCGAAGGCCCGACTTCCTTGCCCTCGAATTGGCCAAGGCCGACGAAGCCGTTGGAGTTGCCGACGGCCACGGTGATTGAGAAGCGAACGCGGCGCCCGGAGTCGGTCATCCGCTGCACCATGTTCACGTCGAGGACCTCGTCCTCGAGGCCGGGCAGGAGCGCGTCGACGATCTGTGCCTCGCGGAGCGGGAGCCGGCTCTCGAGCGCGGCATTCATGGTCTTGAGCTCGCCCGTCTGGACGAGGCGGCCGAGCCGCGTGGTGGGCACCCATTTTGCGATGTCGAATGTTTCCTCAGGAGGCCTTCCCATCATCGTCGTTCCACGCTCCGTTGTCAGGTTTCCAGGATTTGCTTCTTGGCCGCCTCGAAGGGGGCCGCAAGCGAGGCGTTGATGTGCGCGCCGCTGAGGCGCTCCTTGGGGGGGAGGATCTCGGCCGCGTGCGGCACCTTGACGCCGCCGTCGACCGCCCCTTTGAGCGCCGCGAACACGCCGCCGCCCTTGACGGGCTTCGAGAGCCCCACGTCGAGCACGGCTTCGCCGACGCCCGCCTTCACCGCGCGGCGCGCGGCGAGCAGGCCCGCGAGGTACGACGAAGGCGTGTTGGCGTGGGCGGAGGCCCACCCGAACTTCTTGAGCTCCATCGAGGTCGCCGCCGCGCGCACGACATCGCCGGCCTCGGACACGTCGATGAACTGGACGATGGTCCGGCTGGTGGTCCGTCGCACCACGAGGCGCGTCTTGTGGCTCTTGAGGAGCGCGAGGCGCTTGCGGTAGTCGGTCTTTCCTTCCCGCCTGCGGCGGAACTTGACGGCGAATCTGGGTCCGCTCGCCATGGGCTCACTCCTCCTTCTTGCCGCGCGTGCGGCCGAGGAACCCCTTCTTCGGCTGTTCCTTCGGCGCCTTCTTCGCGCCCTTGTCGTCCGCCGGCCGGGCCTTTTTCAGGGTCGCGGGCTTCAGGTCGGTCGGTGCCTCCGCCGCACGCGGGCGGCCGGGCAGCGGCTTCAGGTCGCCGCGGGCTTCCATCTGCAGGAACAAGTGTCCGCGGCTGTGGAACTGGCCGCCCTTCGCCATGCGGTAGTACAGCCGGTACTGCTCGGTCGTGATCTTTTTCGCCGCGCGCAGGTTTGCAAGTGCGCGGCGGATCTCGCGGATGTTGGTGATCCAGCGGGTCTTGGAGTTCGAGCGCGCGCCCTTCTTGCCGCGCCTTGAGCCCGCGCCGCGCCGGCGCCCCTTGCGCCGCTGCGCCTGGAACGCGCGTGCGCGTCCGCGGGACACGCCCCGGTCGGGCCTTTTGCGGATATAGCGGCGCACAATGAGCGAGCGCACCGCCGCGCGCGTCGTCGCCTCGGAAATCTCCTGCAGTTTCTCCTTGTCGGGCGGCATGTACACGCGGTTCAGCCCGCACTTCAGGATGGCGGCCGCCATGCGCCGCTGGTTCGTGACGTCCGTCATTCGTAGCGCCTCCAATTCAGCACCCGGATGCCCAGCTTGCGGGCGTCCTTCTGGATCTCTTCGCGCTTGCGCCGGCCGACGGACGATGCGATGCGCACGGCCTCCCGGGCCGGGTCCACGGCTTCGAGGCCCGAGGGGTTGTGGACGATGACTTCACGGAAGCCCGACGGGTGCAGCCCGCGCGCGGCCTTCGGGCCGCGGTGGCCGATGGACACGACGTCCGGGTGCGTGCGCCAGTGGCGCCGCATCTTGGATTGGATCCCCTGGGGGTAGCGCCACTTCGTGCCGAGGCGCTGGTAGCGGAACCACTCCTGGCGGTGGAATTCGGGGCGCTTCGCGTTCTTGGCTTTGCGCAGCGCGAGTGCCTCCTTGAGGGCGGCGTCGATCACCGGGCGCGGGCGGGCCTTCGACTTTGCCCTTTTCACTTCGCCCCCTTCGGCTTTCGCCGCCTCGGCGGCGCTCTTCGGGCGCTTCCCGGACTTCGGCTTCGGAGCCTCTTCGGCCTCGCCTTGAGGCTCGCGGGCCTCCTCTTCTTCCGAGTCCTCTGCGTTGGATTGAAGCGCGAGCTCTTTTGCGGCCGCCTTGTCCTCATCGCCCGTGCGGCCGCGCGCGGGCTCCGGCGTGGGCGTGCCCTTCGCCGCGGCCTTCTCGCCCTTCCCCGCCTTGCCTTCCGCCGCCATTTCACTCACCCTTCACCGTGATGTAGATGCCATCCTGGAACACCCGCGGGTCGAACCCGCGGATGCGCGTGCCCTGCTCGATGTTGGCGGCCGTCGCCGAAACGGCCTCGAGGTCGGGGCCGGTCACGGTGACCTTGTCCCCCGCGACCATCACCTTGGTCTTGCCGACGATGGCCGCGCGTCGAGGGCTCTGCTCTCCGAGGAAGTTCTCGATGACGAACTCGCCTTCGTGCGCGGTTGCCTTGATCGGGAAGTGGGAGTAGACGATCTTCATGGTGTACGCGTGGTCCTTCGCCGCGCCCTCGACCATGTTGCGGATGTGCGAGGCCCAAGTTCCCGCAAGGGCGCGGTCGCGCTTTCGCGCGTCCTTCGCCGTGACGAAGAGCTTGCCGCCCTGCCCCGTGAGGCGCACGACCGGGTGCGCGAAGGTGCGCTTCAGCTCGCCGTTCGGCCCCTTTACCGTGAGCGTTGCCCCGTCAAGCTTCCAGGTGACCTTCTCCTGGAACTCGACTTCCTCCTTGACCTGCCGGACGCCCATGTTCTCCCCCTCCTTCTCTAGTACACATAGGCGAGCAGCCGCCCGCCGATGCCGAGTTCCTTCGCCTTGCGGTTCGTCATGACGCCCTTCGTCGTGGAGAGGATGAGCACGCCGAAGTCCTGCGCGGGGAGGTAGCGCTCCTCGAACTTCACGATCTCGCCGAGCCCCACCGGGAAGCGCGGCCGCACCGCGCCGCAGCGGTTGATCTTCCCGGCAAGCGCCACCCGGTACGCGCCGGCGCGGCCGTCCTCGACAAACTCGAAGGTCGCGATGTACCCCTCCTCCTGCAGCACCCCGAGGATGCGCCCCAGGAGCTTCGAGGAGGGCCGGAGCTGGCAGTTGCCGTGGCCCGTGAGCTCCGCATTGCGGATCGCCACCATGGCGTCGGAAAGTGGGTCGTGTTGCATTGCGGTTCCCCCTAGCTGTACTTCTTGAACCCGATCTCGGGCGCGATCTCGCGGAAGCACTGGCGGCACAGGCGCATCCCGTAGCGCCGGACGATGCCGCGCTGGCGGTCGCAGCGCACGCAGCCCTTGCGCTTGGTCTTCAGCTTCTTGCGCTCTCCGGCCACCTCACACCACCTCCGCACTGAATTTCTCGACAAGCCACGACTGCGCTTCCTGCGCGTTGATCCGGTGGGACCGGGGGATGTGCCCCTTAGCCCGGCGGCGCATCGAAACGCGCCCGCCCGGGCGGCGCAGCGTCACGCAGACGTCCATCCCGAAGATCCCGATCTCCGGGTTGTACTTCTGGTTGGGGAAGTTTGTGTAGTCCGGGACGCCGAACGAGAAGTTGCCTTCCTGGTCGAACGAGTACCAGTTGATCTTGTTGTTGCGGATGTAAAGCGCGGTCTTCAGGAACTCCTCGGCCGCCCGGCCGCGGAGCGTCACCTTCGCACCGATCGGCATCCCGACGCGGATCCCGAGCTCCTTGTTCTGCGTCTTGGAGCGCGTCCGGGCCGCCTTGCGCCCCGTGATCATCTCCAGCACCTTCTCGCCCTTGATGAGCTGTTCGCCCGCCTGGCCGACGCCGATGTTCACGACGATCTTGTCGACGAGGATCCGCCGCATGGGGTTTTGCGGCCCCTGCGTCGCCGGAGCGGCTAGCGCCGCCTTGGGACGCTGCCTCATGCAATCACCTTTTCCACGGTCTGGACTTCAGCGCGGTCGCGGCCCACGACAAAAACGTTGGAGAGGATCGTCGAGATGCCCTCCTCGAACTTCACGATGTTCGGGCGCGACGAGCGGACAACTTCGACGCCCGCGACCTTGGCGAGCTGCCCCGTGTGGGTGCCGGAGATGATGAGCGCGGTCGCGCCCTGCTTGAACTCAAAGGTAGACACGACCTTCTGGCTCGGCACTTCGATCTGGAGGGTGTCGCCCGGCTTGTAGCGGGCCTTCGTCGTCTGGAGGTTGCGCCCGTCGTGGAGGTTGTACTGCCACGCGCCGCCCCGGAGCGTGCGGGAGTCCTCGACGCGCACGAGCTTCCACTTCGCCTCATCCGCGGAGATCCGGATGGGGGTGAGCCTCCCGTGGGCGTCCAGCAGGATGCGGAAGTGCTCGCCCGTCTTGTCCACGGACACGACGTCCATCAGCCCCACCGCGAACTTTCCGTCGGTGACGGCCCGCCCGTCGACCTTCACTTCCCGGCCGGCGAGGATGAATGCGGCCTCGCGGGCGGTCTTCACCAGGCGCAGGTGGTCACGCAGCAGCACGACGAGGCTCACGCTGCGCGAGAGCGGGTGGGCGCCCGGGTTCGGTTTGGAGACCCAGTAGAAATTCTTGCGGGCCACGCGCATTGCCCGCGGCGCGGTCATCCGCTTCAGGTGCTTGCTCATCGTTTTCCCCCCGTGTGCCTCATGCCCGTGCGTGCGCGTTCATGCGCTCCAGCTTCGCCTTGCGCCATGGGTCCGTCGTGTCGAAGGCGAGGATCGTGATGTTGCGCGGCTCAATCGGCCGGTCGGCGACCTTGTTTCCGCGCTTGCGCTGCTTGAGGTCCTCGATGTAAACGAGGTGGCGCTTGTAGTCGACGCGGGTGACCTTCCCCTGGACGTCCTTGAGCTTCGCTTCCTTGCTCGTGTACCCGCCGGCGTCTCCCTGGCCCCGGTCGATGACGACGCGGTCGCCTTTGTGGACGACGGCGCGCCGGATGCCGGGGTACTTCGCCTCCGCACCCGAAACGTGCACGGTGAACTGCCGGTGCTGGAGGTGCGCCGGCGCCTGGAAGTGGCGGCGCCGCTGCTTTCGCGGTTTCGACGACTTGCCTGGTTTTGCCATGCGCTTGCCTCCGCCTCACACGATCATCGATGCCTTCGCGGCGATCTGCGACCACCGCTCAGCCGCTTCGCGGGCCACGGGCCCTTTGATGTCGGAGCCCTTGGCGTCGCCCGTCTCGCCGACAAGCACGCAGGCGTTGTCCTCAAAGCCCACCCACGTGCCGTCCGGCCGCCGGAACTCCTTCTTCTGGCGGATGACCACGGCGCGCTCGATCTGGTGGCGCATTTCCGGGGTGCCCTTCTTGACGGCCACGGTGATGAGGTCGCCGATGCCGGCCGCCGGCGTGCGGCGGGCCGTGCCGTGGTACTTCAGCACGGCGACGATTTCGACGATCTTCGCCCCCGTGTTGTCCGCGCAGGTGAGCCTCGCGCCCTTCGGGAGCGCGCGGATAATCTTCGCAGGGATCCCCTTCATGGTTTTTCCTCCTTGAGCCTCAGTCGGACTTCGCGCCCTGCTTTGGCCCACTGCCGGGCTTTGCCTTCTCGCGCTCCTTCTTGGGCCTCACGGGGCGCGCCGAGAGCTCGAGGGGAATCTCCTCGGGCTTTGCCGTCGGCAGCCTGAGCGCCTCTTCCTTGGCCGCTGCCTTGACAATATTGATGACCACGAACGACACCGTCTTCGCGATCGGGCGGCACTCCGCGATGCGGACGAAGTCCCCGACATTCACATCCATGCAGGGTGGCGCGTGGACGGAGTACTTGCGCGACACACGGCGCAGGCGCTCGAACTTGGCGTCCTCGCGCTCGAGTTCGCGGCTTACGACGACGGTCTTCGCCATCGCCGTGGTGAGCACTTCGCCGTCGAACACCGAGCCGCGGACGGGCAGGTTGCCGTGGAACGGGCAGTGGCGGTCGTCGCACGATCGCGAGGGCGCCGCAACGCCAAGGCCGATGTCGCGCCCCGCGCCCTTTCCGGAAGATGATGTTGCCACGGTTTCCTGCCTCCTTTTGCCCTTACGCCGACGCTTTCGCCGCGCGGGCGCGCTTCACGCGGTCCCATGGGCGGAATTCGAGGGCGGTGAGGTCGAGCGTGGTGCGGTCTCCCGTGGGGAGCGTGAGCGTGACCGCGGTGCCCCGCTTCTGCACGACGACCTCTCGGCCGTCGGCCTTCTCGACCGTGACCGTGCGCAGCGTCTCGTCGACGAGCGTCCCCGACGCCCCCACGAGCGTGGGGTCGGACGCGCGCTCGATGCGGGCCGCAAGGCCGACCCACTCGTGCTTTGCGAGGTTCCCCTTTGTGCGCATTCGCTTCACTTGTCCTGGATTGAGAACCCCATTTCCGCGAGCTTCTCCGTCACGCGTTTCTTGTGGTCGCCCTGCAGCTCGACGCGGCCTTCCTTGACGGTGCCCCCCGACGCGCATGCCCGCTTCAGCTCCTTGCAAAGTGTGTCAATGTCAATGTCCGCCGTGTCAATCCCGTCTACGATCGTTACGACCTTCCCGTACCGCCTTCGAACCGTGTAAATCGAGATGTCCTGCTGCTCCTTCGCGATTTCTTCGCAGACGCAGACTTCGTCTGGGAGCCCGCATGTCGGACAGATCCCCGCCATCTTAGCCCTCGCTCTTTTCCCGCATTACCGTGAGCACGCGGGCCACCTGCTTGCGCAGGGCGTTCACTCGTCCAGCACTCTTGCCGCCACCGACGGTGGCGACCTTGCCGCGCTCGATCAGCAACTCGTTTTGGAGCTCGCGCAGCTTTTTGGCGCGGTCGTCGCGCGTGAGCTCGCGGATCTGTTTGGCCTTCAGCGTCGGCACGGTCGTGTTCCCTCCCTATAGTGACTTACTCCGACGAAGGCCGCTCCGGGGGAGCGGCGTCGCCTCCGCTGTCCTTTGCGCCTTCTTGCTTTCCCGCATCGGCCGCGGGAGGACTCGATGCACCGGCCTCGCCCTCGGTCGCCGGGGGTTTCTTGGCCCGCGAGCGGCGTGGCTTCGCGGCTTGCGCCTCGCCCTGCGCGGAGGGCGCTTGCGGTGCTGCCGCGGGCTTCCGGGCGCGGGGGCGGCGCTTCCCCGCGGTCTTGCCGGCGCTTTCGACGAGCGCCTTTGCAAGCTCCGCTTCGGAACTGGCGTCGGCGGGCACCCCGATGTCCACGCCCGCAACGACCTCGCTCTCGTCGAACTTCCTGGGTATGAGCCCCTTTACGAGCGCCTCCTCGGGCTCGATGACATCGATCTCATCGGGGAGTTTTGCGTTGGGGTCCATGATCTCGACCTTGATGCCCATCATCCCCGACTTCTTCATCGCGGTGGCGTAGGCCCTCCACATGAACTGGAGCTTCGGCTCGCCGCAGTACTTGACATGGCCGGCCTTGAAACGCACCGTACGGTGGCGCTCGCCGGTGAGCTTCCCGGCGATCGTCACCTGGCACCCTTTCGCGCCGGCTTCCATGATGCGCAGCACCGTCGAGTGCCCCGCGCGCCGGAAGTGCCACCCGCGCTCGAGCGCGAGGGCGAGCTTCTGCGCCATGATGTGCGGGTTGAGCGCCGGGTTCGCGACCTCGGAGACCTCGATCTGCGGGTGCTCGAAGTGGTAGTCCTCTTCGACCGCGCGCGTGAGTTCGTTGATGGTGGAGCCGCGCCTCCCGATCACGAGCCCAGGGCGCTCGGCGATGAGGGTGATGTGCGTGCCCAGCGGCGTGCGCTGGATGTCGATGCCGCCGAACCCCGCGCGGGCTGTCTGCGCGCGCAGGTACTCCTTCAGGAGCACGCGCCGCACATTCTCCTTGATGAATTTCCGCTCGCTCACCATGCGCTAGTCCTCCCGGCTCGATTCGCGCTCTTCCTTGCGCCGCTCGAGCTGCGTGTCCTCGCGGACGACCACTTCGATGTTGATCCGGTGGCGCGCCTTCTGCGTCGCGCGGCCATGCGCGCGGGGCATCCAGCTCATGTGCGTAGGCGCCATGTGCGCGGCCACATGGACGAGCCGCAGGAAGTCGGTCTTGAGGTCGCGCTCCTCCGCGTAGGCCTCGGCGTAGTGGAGGGTGCGCAGGAACTCCTTGGCCGCAAGCTGCGGGTAGCGCCCGGGCGAGTTCGGGATGCGGTGGATCTCGCCGGTCACGCGCCCCTTCAGCACCTTCCCGGGCTTGTGCGTGATCTGCCTGGTGTGGATCCGGTAGGGCACATGGACCTCCTTTCGGCGCACGGCCTCCAGGTACTCGATGGCGTCCTGAAGCGGCCAGCCGCGGATCGTCGCGGCGATTTCGCGCGCCGCCTTGCGTGAGATGTCCCGCTCCAGCGCGAGCGCGCGCGCATACTTCGCGCGGCCGTCGTCGGAGAGGTCCTCATAGCGCGCCGTGAGGCTGCCGTCCGCGTCGCGCCATTTCTGGTACGTGTATCCGGCCATTCGCTCCCTCCCGGTTTTCACTTGAGCGGCAAAAACTTCGAAGAGCGCGTGGCGCCGACGCCCGGCCCCGTGTGCTTCACGGTCTTGCGCGTGGCGGCGAACTCGCCGAGGAAGTGCCCGAGCATGTCGGGCTGGACATCCACGTCGCGGAACTCCTTGCCCGTGTGCACCTGGAAGCGCTTGCCTACCATGAACGGCAGGATGACGATATCCCGCCGGTGCGTGCGGTAGGGGCCCGCAACGCCTGCCTGGATCGTCTCGTAGAGCTTTGCCTGCTCGGGGGACGCGCCGCGGGAAATCGAGCGGCGCAACCTCGATGGCAAGAGTTCGGAGAACTCGTCGATCGAGAGGGCGTTCAGCTCTTCCATCGTGTGGCCGCGGAAGGTGAACTCGCGCTTCAGGCGCGCCGTGATCTTCGAGCGCGCCTTGCGCAGCCGCCGCCGCGCTGCCTTGCCGGAGCCTCCCTGGACCTTTTTCGCCATGATGTGCACCTCAACGATTGCCTACTGGCCCTGCTGGAGCTTGGCCTTGCGCTTCTGCGGCGACAGGCGGCCGACCTTGGCGCCCGGCGGCGAACTTGTACTCACGGTCGATGGGCGCCCGACATGCTGGTGCGCGCCGCCGCCGTGCGGGTGGTCGACCGGGTTCATCGCGACTCCGCGCACCGTCGGGAACACGCGGGCGCGCGAGCGGCTCCCGTGCCACTTCTTGCCGGCCTTCGTCCACGGCTTGATGGACCGACCGCCGCCCGCGGGCCGCCCGAGGGTCGCGCGGCAGAGGGGGTCGAGCGCCTTGAACTGCCCGGAGGCAAACTGGACGATGACCTGCGCGCCTTGGCTCACGACCACGCCGGAGCTGCCGGCAGCGCGCGCGAAGCGCCCGCCGTCGCCCGGCCGGGCTTCGACGGCGAAGATGCGCGCGCCGATCGGGATCTTGATGAGAGGCAGGACATTGCCCGCGGCGACCGGCGCCGCGTTGCCAAGCTGGACGGTCTGGCCGACCTGCGAGCCCTCGGGCGCAATCATCAGGCGCTCGCCGGCCTTCGCGAAGTCGACTTTGAGGAGCGGAGCCGTGCGGCCGGGGTCGTGGATGATGTCGATGATCGGCCCCGCGTCGTCGGCGGGCGCGGGGTACTTCACGCCGCCGGGGCCGCCCTTGTGACGGTGCGAGGGCGAGCGGAACTGCCGCCCCTTGCCGCGCCGCCGTACGAGAATCCGTTTGCCCATGCGTTTTCCCCCTACATCTGGCCGAGGCGGGTGTAGATGTCCTCGGCGTTGTCCGCTTGGCTGAGTTTGATGACGGCGCGCTTGCCCCGCCGCGTGTGGAGCGTATTCACGCGCACGACCTTGACATTGTAGATCTCCTGGATGGCGCGCTTGATCTGCGGCTTCGTCGCGGTGTCGCGCACGACGAACACGACCTTGTTCTGGTTGCGGTTGAGGTCGCGGCGCATCGAGCGGCGGTGGTGGAGAGCCTTCCGGGTCTCGGAGCGGTTCTTCGCCGCCTTTTCGCCCCTGCTGAGGGTGGCGTCTTCCGTGATCGCCTTGCGCGTCGCGGAAAGTTCCTCACGCGAGGCCTTCCGGAACTCGTCGAGCTCCCCGGGGGTCAGCCGCTCGGCGGCGTTCAACACTTTTTCTGAAGTGAACCGCCCAACGGGGCGAATGAGCACGTCGTACGGGTTGAAGTCGGCCACGGGTTTCACCTCAGCGTCCGGATTTCGGTAAGCGCGGTCTCGGTAATGACGGTAAGGCGGCCGGGCGCTCCGCCTGGGGCAAGTGCTTCCGTCGAGAGGTGCCGCGGTGAAATCACCTCGACACCCGGGAGATTGCGCGCGCAGCGCGAGAGTTCCCGGTCGTTGGCCGCAACGATGAGCACGGAGCGCGGCACGCGGAACCGGCGCCCGCGCATCTTGCCGCGGCCGGCGCGCTGGTGCGTCCCTTCCCGCGCGCGGGCAAGGTCGTCGCCGAGCCCGAGCTTGTCGAGAGCGTTCGAAAGCTGCTGGGTCGCCCGCGTGCGGCCTTCCTCATCCTCGCCGCGCTCGAACTCACGCCACAACCCCTCGAACTTCGCCTCCACGACGACGGGGAGCTTCACCCCATCGTCGAAGCGGTGCCCGCGGGCGCGGACGAGGTCCACGCGCGCGACGGCCGCAAGGGCCGAGCGGCGTGCCTTGCGCCGCTCCTTGATATTGATCTTCTCGCTCCTTACCTGCGCCACGCGAGGCGGGTGCGCGCGCGCGCCGCCGACGTTGTTCGGCGAGGTTGCAGCGCCGTTCCCCTGCTTGAGGCGCTGCACGCGCGAGATCCCGTGCCCCTTGCCCGACCACTCCGTCGAGTGGCGCCGCCCCGCCCATACGCCCTCGACGGGGGCGCCGTACGCCTGGCGGCGGTTCGCGCGGGCGGCCTGGACCGCGCGGGCGATAAGGTCGACGCGGAGGGGCTCCTCGAACACCCGGGGCAGGTGCACCGTCCGCAGCTCCTTCGCATCGAGCGAGAGCACCGGCACCGCGATCGACGACCGGTCGGCCTGCACATCCACGTACGCGGCGAATTGTTCGGCCTCCTTCTTCGGCTTCTTGGCGGGGGACTTGTCGGTTTTCTTGACGGAGGCGTCCGCCTTCTTGGGCGTTGCGGCTTGCGGCGTGGCCTGGCTGGGCGCGTCCGCCACGGGCGCGTGGTCCTTCTTTTTTTCTTCCGCCAGCGCCCTCACCTCCCTACTTGCCTTGCTTGCTTTCGGTCGACACGTAGGTCATCTCGACCTTCACGCCCTGCTTGCGGTGGAACCGGCCGGGGTCGCGCAGCCGCACCATGCGCTTCGCCGGGCCCGGAATCGAGCCGTGGAGCAGGATGTAGGGGTTCGCGATCTCGCCGTAGCGAATGAAGCCGCCCTTCGGCGTGATCTCGGCGCCGTCTTCGCCGTACTTCAGGACACGCTTGTTGAACTCGGTGCGCTGGTGGTACCCCATCTGGCCGGACTGGGGCACGCGGAAGGTCACGTAGGAAGGGTGCCACGGCCCGAGCGTGCCGAGCTGGCGGCGGTGCTTGGAGTTCTTGTGCGTGAGCAACTTGACGTTCCAGCGCTTGATGCCGGAGGTCCATCCCTTCCCCTTCGTCACCGCCGTCACGTCCACCATGTTCCCCGCGTCTGAAAAGTCGGTGAACTTGACTTCCTTTCCGAGGTTCTTGGCGGCCCACTCGAGCCGGCCTTTGATGTCGCCGCCGGTCACCCGGATCTCCAGCACCTCCGGTTTCTTCTGCCCCCCGCCGCGGACCTTCCACGGCTGCGTGTTGCAGATTACGCGGACATCGTCCACGAGCGTAAGGTCGAGCTTCGAAAGGTCGGCGGCCGTTTTCTTGGAGGTCGGCAGACCCGGGTCGGCGTCCAGCTTTCGGTCTTCCTTGCTCACCGACTTCGCGCCGACAGCGCGGCGAAGCTCCTTGTCCAGCTTGGTCGCCCACACCTGGGTGAGCGGGCGCAGCCCCTCGTCGCCGCGCTCATAAAGCCGCACGCCAGCGACCTTCATGGGGGGTACTTCCACGACGGTCGCGGGCTCGGCGACCTCCTGCTTGGACGTCGTCGAGGTTTCGCGGAAATCGAAGATGAACACGTGCGTCATGCCGGCCTTGTAGCCCGCGAACCCCTGCAGGCGGACCTCTTGCCCACGCTTGGGGTCGCCGTCGGGGAAGGAGCGCCAGCGGCCCTTCTGCTGGGCGGCCCTCTTGCGCGGGCTATATGCGAGCGAGCCGCGCTTGCCATGGTGCGGTGTCCCCACCGGTGTTGCCTCCTTCCTCTGCCTTCCCGATTTCCCGACCGCCCCTGCTAAGAGGTGGCCCTGCAACCGGGCTTCCCGCCCCAAACGCAAGCGGCTTGCGCCGCCCCGGAACCGTAACGGCTGACGCGCGCGAGAACACTCATCTCGCGCGTCGCGGGGTGCCGGAGCATTGCCCGCAGACTACCGTTTGGTTTCGGTCGTTTGGCCGAGTATCGCGGGGATATGGCTACTTGTATTTAAGCGGGACGGTGGGCCAGTAAGGAAGTCTGGCCGAAAAAAAATCGCTTTGCGCGCGGAGGCAAAAATCGGCCGCTTCACGAGGCGTCGTCATCGACCGGCGCGCCGCCCTTCGACTCGAGGATCATCCGCGAGATTTCGTTGAACGTCTCGCGGACGCTTGCCCCTTGCTTGGCGGATGTGAGCTTGTACGGGGCCTTGTACTTCGCCGCGAACGCCCTGAGCTCGTCATCGCTGATCTGGCGCTCGCTGGACAAGTCGGCCTTGTTGCCGAGGATGATGAGCGGGATCTGGTTCGTCATCTCGTACATCGATTCGATCCACCCGTCGAGGTCGTCCATGGTGGACTTCCGGGTCAGGTCGCACACCGCGAGCGCGCCCCGCGCGCGGTAGTAAAACGAGTGCGCGAGCACGGGGCGGAACCCCTTCTGGCCCATGATGTCCCAGATCATGAGCGTCACACTTGTCTTCGCCGGAGGGTTCTCGACAATGACATCCTTCTTCGAGACCTTCGTGCCGATCGTGGTGATGTACCGGTCGTCGAATTCGTCCAGCACGAAGCGGCGGATGAGCGAGGTCTTGCCGACGCCGTTGCCGCCGATGAGGCAGAGCTTGTACTTGCGAGTCGTTACCGCTTCCACCAAGCTCTGGCCCCCTTCCACGTGCGTCTTGCGACTCAATCAAACCATTCTGGCGTAGAAGAACCTATCGCCGCATCCGTCAGCGGTGGTTGGCGCGCGCTATCTAAACGCCCCGACGATCTTGGAACCGGGGGCGTCGAAGGCGGCGATGAGGACGGGGAGCCCCTTGAGGCGGACGACCGGGCGGTCGAACGTTACGCGCGCCTTGCCGGCGTCGAGCGCCTCGATTTTGGCGGGCACGTCGTCGAGGCCGCAGATCGCGTGGACGATTTGGCCGGCGGCAGCGGCCGGCTTGAAGAATTTGTTCGGCGTGAACTCGCCTTCTACCGCGTCCTGAGCGGCGATGGTCGGGCTCTCTGCAAGGACCGTGCCCCGCGGGAGGTCTTTGACGTCAATTCCGCGGAGCGCGAGCCCGACCCGGACGCCGGCGGGCCCCTCCGTGTGGTCGTCGTCGTGAATCTGGATGGAGCGGACCTGCGCCTCGCCGCCGCCGGGGAGGACTCTGAGCTTTTGGTGAACCTTCACCGGCCCCCCGTGGACTTTTCCAAGGACCACGGCGCCAACGCCCTTGACATCGAACGCCTGGTCCACGAGGACTAGGGCGCCCTCGACCTTGCGCGGCCGCCGGTCCGGGTCCATGAGGAAATCCGCAACCTCGAAGTGGCTGGTCGCGACCTTGTACCGCTCGAGGGCCGTGCCTTTTAGGAGCGGCGCCAGCTGCTCGATGGTCACCGGCCCCGGGGCGAACAGGATTCCCGAAGGCGGCGCGAAAAGGTCGGTGGCGACGACCGCTTCCGCAAGCGCTCGTGTGAGCTCGCGGGCGCTCACCACGACCGCATCGGCCATGCCAAGCGCGAGGGCGAGCGGCGGAAACTTCTCCGGGAAGCGGTGCGGCACGACCACCGACAGCACGAATTCGTTTTTCTTGTGGTCGTAGATCGTGAGGTCGGTCTCCGTGCCCTTTTTCGCAATCTTGGACGCGAGGTCGAGGTCGGTGAGTACCGCGGCGGTGAGGGCACGCGTCACGTGGGTCATCGAGAGGACTCCTTCGCGAGGCGTACGCATCCCCGCGCACCGTTTTAGGGTTTGCCGCCCCACCACGGGAGGTGCCCTGCAAACACGCGCGGGACCGCGTCAATCATGTCGGTAGGCTTCAGCGAATGGCCGAGGGTCTCGAAGGCGATCTCCCCGGCCCTTCCGGACACAAATGCACCCACGCGTCCGGCGTCGAAGGGCGAGAGGCCCTTGGCGAGCATCGCGCCGATGAGCCCGGTGAGGACGTCGCCGGCGCCGCCGACGGCCATAGCGGAAACGCCGGCGTCGTTGAGTTTCATGCGCCGGCCATCCGTGATGACGCTGACATGGCCCTTCAGCAACAGGGCAGTGCGGTGGGCCGCCGCCGCTGCGCGCGCGGCGGCCTTGCGGGTCTTGACGTCCCGAGAATCTCCCGCCGGCTGCTTGGAAAGCAAGCGGAACTCTCGGGCGTGCGGCGTGAGGATGGCGCGCGATAGCGTACCTTCAGGCACCAGCGTTGCGGCAGCGATGGCGTCGGCGTCCACGACCGCGGGCACCCTCAGTCCTTGGAGGAGAAGGCGCACGGCATCCTGCGTTCCCCGAGCCCGGCCGAGCCCCGGGCCGACCGCGAGGGCGGCGCACCGGCGTTTGGAGATTTCGGCAAGCAAGCCCTCCACATGGGAAGCCTCGACCTCGCCCCCGGGGAGCCCGTGGACAACGAGCGTGGGGTCGAAGCGCCGCACGACATCGGCAACGCGCTCGGGCGTGAACACGTGCACCAGCCCGATGCCAGCCGCATGGGCCGCAAGCGCCACGAGCGCGGGCGCGCCGGAGTAAGGCCCGCCGGCGACGACGGCAAGGATTCCGCGGTCGGCCTTCTCGGCAAAATCGTCGACGCGCGGGACGAGCAGCAGGTCGCCCGGCCCGGTGTGGGTCCAGGCTTCCGGCGGAAATCCAATGCGCACCGGCACGATGCGGCCCGAATTCGCGCGGGTCATCCCAACTTTGGGGGCTTCGATGGTGACGGTGAGGTCGGGTCGGACGGCGGGCGCGAACGGGAACCCGCTCGGCACGTCGATGGCCACTTTGAGCGCCCCGACCCGGTTGATGAGGGCGATGAGCTCGGGGTAGGGGGCGCGCGCGGGTCCGGAAATCCCTGAGCCGAGGAGGCCGTCGAGCACGACGGCCGCGCCGCGGCACGCCCTTTCCACGGCGGTCCGCCTCGAGGGCGACCAGTCAATCTTGCGGACCGACCGGTCGGCTTCGAGGTGCTTCAGGGCGCCCCCCGAGATGCCCGCGGCGTCGACGGCCTCGCGTCCTTCGGCGAACACCACAGTGACATGGAAGTGGCCGGCAAGCTCGCGCGCCGCAACGTATCCGTCCCCGCCGTTGTTGCCCTGCCCGCAGAAGACAACAGCGCGCGGGTGCGCGCCCTTCACGCGCCTGCGCACTTCGCGCGCGACGGCCTTGCCCGCGTTGTCCATGAGCGAGGCCATCGACGCGCCGCGGTACTCGGCGTTCAGGTCGGCGATGCGGAATTCCAAGACCGGAATGGCGGCGGCGCGCCCCACGCGTTTTCCCCGCGCTTGCAACGGCGGCCCGGGCAAATGAACTCTAGTTGAGAGGATTCCGCTCGACTTCAAGCGCTTCGGCGGTCGGGTAGCGCTCCACCACGAAGCACTTCTCGGTCAGCTCCCCCGCGAGCTCCTCGAGCACCCACGCGGCAACCTCTACGCGTGCCTCGAGGGGGTCGATGGCGATGAGCTCGCGGGGCACTTCGAATTCCTCCATCAGGCGGTTCGCCGTGCGCGCGGGGTCGCGGCTTTCGATGACGCCGACGACGATGAGGCCGTCCTTCGAAAGCAGGTCGAGCGGGCGCGCGGTCCTCTCGGCGCGCCGCAGGATTCGGTTGGAGAGCTGCACGGCGTCCTTGAAGCGCGAGGAGCAGTAGTGCATGGGAAGAGCGGCGCCGAATTCCTTCACGAGCTTTAGCGCAAGCTCCTTCGACCCCAGAATTGCCGCGCTCCCGTCGTCGGCGACCGTGAGGCTGCGGCGGGCGAGCTCCTCGCCGTTCGTGTGGGTGTACTCCAGTTCGTTGAGGTTCACGTAGTCGACGGGCAGGCCCTGGGCAAAGTCGAGCAGTCGGCGCAAGCCCACCTCGACCCCCGGGATCGCCGGCACCTCGAACCCAACGCGCAAGCCGACGGCCCGCGCATCTCGCATGGAGGTCTCGAACGGGGACCCGGCGAGCCGCATCCAGTGCGACTCGTGCGGGTGGAACCGGATCTCGTCGAGGCCCGCATCCTTGAGGCGCCGCAGGAGGGCGCGCTCGGGGTGCTTGGAGGTGTAGAGGTGAATGTCGAAGCCGGGGCCGAACTCCGCCTTCACGCGCCGCACCATTTCGAGTGTGAGTTCCGGCACGAGCATCGGGTCACCGCCCGTGACCCCCATCCCAGTGGCGCCCATCGCGTGCGCCTCCTCGATGACCTGGGCGGCGAGTTTCGAGGGGTCCTTACCAAGGCACAACCGCTCGTTGGCGTACATCGCGGGGTTGTGGTTGCGCGTGTCGGAGAGTGGGCAGTAGAAGCAGCCCGTGTCGCAGACGCCGGTGACGAAGAGCACGAGCTTCTGCCCCTCCGCGCACTGCGTGCACGAAGTGGAGAGCGACTTCGTGTGCCGCTCCAGGATGGGGAGATCGGATGCCTTGCCCAACGCGCGCACCGCCTGACCGGCGGCCATCCCGGGCGCTGCCATAAAAGGGTTGGCCGCCGATGGGCGCGCGAAAGCGCCGCACCCAAGCGTTGATATGACGCGCGCGGCTTGCGCGGCTCGGGCCCGAGGTATCCGGCCCGCGTCATGAAGCTCACATTCCTTGGCGGCGTCGACGAGATCGGCTCGCTTGGCATTGTCCTCGACATGCGGGGCAAAAAGCTCCTCCTCGACTACGGCTTCTCCCCGCACGACCCTCCCAAGTTCCCGCTCCAGCCTCCCGACTTGGACGGCTTCCTGCTCTCGCACGCGCACCTCGACCACTCGGGGATGTCTTCGTGGGTCGCCGGCCACCGCGACTGCCCCATCTTCGCGACGCCGCCTACGCAGGTGGTTGCCGAGCTTTTGGCCCGTGACTCCCTAAAGATCGCGCGGGCCGAGGGCTGGAAGGACCCGTTCATCGAGGCCGACATTGAATCGCTGGAGCGGGCGTGGAAGACGGTGGCATTCGGCCGGAACTTTTCCGTGGATGGGTTGAATGTGCAGCCGGTGTCGGCGGGCCACATTCCCGGCTCGACGATGTTCCGCGTCGAGGGCGACGAGGCGGTGCTTTTCACTGGCGACCTCAACACGCGCGCGACACGCCTGATGGCGCCGGCGAAGCCGGTCCCCTGCGACACGCTCATCATCGAATCGACCTACTCGGGCCGCGAGCACCCGCCGCGCCGCGAGAGCGAAGCCGAGTTCCTGGACGCGATCGACGCGGTCGTGGAACGTGGCGGCGTGGCGGTCGTGCCCGCGTTCGCTGTCGGCCGCACGCAGGAGGTGCTCATGGTGCTGAAGCAGGGCGGCTTTGAAACCTGGCTCGACGGGATGGGCCGCACCGTTACCGAGATGTACCTCGAGACCCCGCAGTTCGTGCGGGACTACCCGGCCCTCGAGCGCGCGCTCGAGGACGTTGAGGTCGTGCGTTCGCCGAAGGGGCGCCAAATGGCGCTCGAAGCGGATGTGGTCGTCACCACGTCCGGGATGGTCGAGGGCGGCCCGGTGTTCCACTACCTTTCGAAGCTCGAGCGCGACCGCAAGAACGCGGTGTTCCTGACGGGGTACCAGGTTCCGGGCACGGGCGGCCGTTCCATCCTGGACACGCGCACCTACGAGGCCGACGGTGTTCGCCACGCGGTGGACGCGGAGGTGCGCAAATTCGACTTCTCGGCCCACCTCGGGCACTCCGACATCGTGGAGTTCGCGAAGGGGTGCGGGGCGAAGCGCGTCGTGCTGATCCACGGAGAGGACCGCGAGCCGGTCGCGGCGGCGCTGCGGAAAGAAGGCTTTGAAGTCGTGCTCGCGGCCCGTGGCGACACGGTGGAGTTCAAGGCGAGCGCGTGACGGGCACCCGCCTTTCAAGTGAGGAGCACAGCGAGAGCCACGCAGGCGAGCAGCGCGGCGCAGGTCGTGGCGAGGTACGAAGGGATCATCACCGCGACGGCGGCGTTGATCGTCGCTGAAATGCGCACGGTAAGGCCGGGGCCGAACACCTGGACCTCCGGCGCGGTGCCCGACGCAAAGGCCGCGCTGGAGGGGCGGATTTCGGCGAGGGCCTTCTCGACGGCGGATGTGACGAGCCCGACGAGGCGCACGTTGTCGCGCTTCGACCCGACCTCGTTGTCGGCGCCCATCGTGGCGTTGACCGCGTGGTTGTCGGTCGTGAAGATCTCGGCGAGCGCAACCTTGTCCTTCAGCGCCTCCTGCATTTCGGCGCGCAGGCCGCCCTTTAGGTTGTTCCCGTCGATGAGCACCCACGCCGTTTTCTGCCCCGCCACTTCGGTGACGGCGGCGAGGATTCCCTGCGCGCCCACGGCGTATTCCGCGCGGTCGGGCGGTGCGAGGGCAAGGGCGGTCCAGCCCACCTTGAGCGGCGCCTCCGGCAGGCCTGCGACCTCCCGGGCGGCCTCCACGCAAAGCGACACGAGTTCGCGTGCCTCCGCGCTGCCCGCGTGCACACGCCCAAGGTCGCCCTCCACCGAGTTGTGCCCGTCGAGAAGGACGCTCTGGGGGAAGCCGGCGCGTGCTACGGCTTCGCGGACATCGCGCCCCACGCCGAGGTCGAGGTCGTCGGACGACCTCGGCGCGCGCGACTGCGCAAGGATGAGGGCGCCGCCGATTTTCTGGGCCGTCACCGTGAAGCCTCCGCTCGCGCGGCGGACGGACGCGGTCGCGGTGGGCACGCTTTTGGCGGGCTCCAGTGCGGGCGCGACCCTCACAAAAACCTTGGAAAGCTGGTCGCGCCCGGTGGGGTTCTCATCGTGGGTCGAAGCGCCGTGGAACACGGCAACCTGCGGGGCGACCTCGGCAAGCGAGGCGGCGGCCTTCGCGGGCAGGTCAGAGCCCCCGAGGTCGGCGTAGGGCCCGGGGTGCAGTTCCGGCACGAACCACAGCAGCTTGCCGCCACCCTCTTGGGCGAAGCGCAGCGCGTCGAACCGCACGTCCTTCGGCTGGCCGTGGCGCGCGAAAAACGCCTCCATCTTGAGCGCGCCAAGCGGCGGCTCGCCCTTCGACGACCGGGCGGACCACCCGGCCCATGCGTCGAGCACGGCGTGAAGGAGTTCGAGCCCGTTCTCCTTGAAGTTGCGCGCAAACGGCGCGACAACGATCCGCACCCAGAGCGCGGATGCGGCGGCGAACACGAGCACGAAAAGGATGGCGATGTAAAATTGCAGGGGCGTGATGAATTCGAGGCCGAGGAACACGGCGTAGCACCCGGCAGGCATGGTGAGCGCTGGCGCGAGCGCGCGCGGGAGGTTTGGGTCGGCGGTGCCGGCGAGCACGATCATGTTCACCGACGCCGCGAAAGCGGCGCCTACGAGGACTGCCCAAATCCAAAAGCCCCCGGCCGCCGAGGGAACGAGGCTTCCGACGAGCGTGAACGCAACGATGACCACGAGGTCCGTGACGGCCAAGGTGACGCTGCGGCGCGCGGTAATGGTGCCGCCGAGCTGGCGGTAGAAATTGAGCGCGGCCCCCGCGCCGAGCAGGGCCGGCAACAGGACTCCCGCAAGCGCGGCGGTCGCCGCCCGTCCGACCTCGAGCCCGGGGGGCCCGTAGGCGAGCAGCGCGAATTCGAGGCCCCCAAGGACGCAGGCCGCGACGACTCCAAACGCGGCCGACGGCGAGGACACCGCGAACCTCGAGACTTCGGACGCGCGCAGCACGGCGTCGTCGTGGCCGCGATCAAGGAGCCCCGGCTTGCCCGCCGCCATGTCCCGCCTACGCCCCCTTGACGGCCTTCACGAGCGCCGAGAGCTTGCGGTAGGGGTCGGCCGACCTCTCGACGGCGGTGCCCGTGACGATGATGTCCGCCCCCGCCTTGGCGGCCGCACCCGCCTGCTCCGGGGTCCGGATCCCTCCGCCCACGAGCAGCGGGATGGAGATGGTGCCCTTCACCGTCCGCACCATCGCAGGAGGGACGGGCCGCGGTGCGCCGGAGCCCGCCTCCAGGTACACGCACTGCATGCCAAGGAATTCGGCGGCAAGCGCATACGCGGCGGCCGTCGCGGCATCCGCCCGTTTGACCACATCCGCCGACCCCACTTTCCCGACCTTCATCCCGGGCTCGACGATAATGTACCCCATCGAAATCGGCTCGATGCCGAAAAGGCGCACAAGGGGCGCGCCGCGCATCTGCTCGCGCGTGAGGAACCGCGGGTCGCGGCTGTTCATCATGACCATGAAGTAAATCGCGTCCGCGCGGGGGGTCAGCAGGCTCGCGGAGGTCGGGAAAATGATCACCGGCAAGTCGACGGCGGCCTTGATTGCCGCGACCGACAGGTCGAGGTCTCCGTGCGTGTACCCCGTCGACCCTCCTATCATGATAGCATCGGAGCCCGCGCGCTCCGCGGCAACGGCGATTCGCACGGCGGCCTTCCCGGGGTGGTCCTCGGGGTCGACGAGGGTCATGTGGAGTTTCTCGCGCCGCAGCCGCGCCCAAAGCGCGTCCTTGACCTTCATCGCAACCAACCTCCGGCCGTAAACGCCAGGGTTGCAAGCGCCATTCCGACTTTCGACCAGCGCTGCGAGCGCCCGGGGGCGGCGCGAGCAAGGTACGCGGCGTAGATGAAGGTGGCGTCCGCGGCGGCGATGGCCGGGATGTAAGCGAATCCGAGAACGGCCAGCGGAAAGAACGGCGCGGGCGAAAGCGCGACGGCGGCGAGGGTAGCGCCGGCCGACACGCCCGAGGCTCGCCCCGCCCCGACGCGCTGGGGGAGCGTGCGCCTCCCTTTGTCCGCTTCCATGTCCTGGTTGTCTTTTGCGACCTCGCGCCCGAGGGTGGCGAGTACGCCGAGGGCCGCGAGCGACAGCGTGGATGTTGTGTTCCCCACGACGATCCCGCCAAACCAAAAGGTCGCGCCCGAAAGCACGCCGATTGCGAGGTTCCCCACGAGGCCCCTCGCCTTCAGCACGGCTTCGTAGGCGAGCATGAGGAGGGCGAGGCCGCCGACGATGAGTAGTGCGGTGAGCGACACGGTCGCGGCAAGCGCAAGCGCCGCCCCGAACAGCCCCGCGGCGCCGCCGAGGGCGGCGC
>Ga0247727_10006383_pt1 | contig 23209 bp, 20 predicted proteins | sample WisWelCaveWW1625_FD_202498 | JGI IMG/M metagenome (GOLD analysis project Ga0247727, IMG submission 202498) | Biofilm microbial communities from Wishing Well Cave, Virginia, United States - WW16-25 | ecosystem: Environmental > Aquatic > Deep subsurface > Groundwater > Cave microbial mat | place...
CATCCCGTTCTAATAATTACAGAGTGCAGGATAGCACGGTTGTGAGTGTAAATAATATCAGTGATGGATTCATTGCAAATGTTTTCCCGAATCCAAGTAGCGGAATATTTACAATTCAAATGACAAATGGAAAAGGGCAGAGGGCAGATGTAAAAGTTTACAATGTGCTTGGAGAAAAAATTTATCAGTTATCAGTCATCAATAATAAATCTCTTATTGATTTGCGCAAGCAAGCAAAAGGAGTTTATTATCTGCAGATTTCTACCGCTGATAAAGTAATAACAAAGAAAATTATTATTGAATAAATATAGATAAAAATTTATTTGTCCAAAACCGCTTTAGCATTTATTTGCTGAAGTGTTTTTTCTGTTTTTAATAATAAAATAAAATGAAAAAAAATATTTCGCACATAATTCTCTTATTATCCCTTGTATTTTTATTTTCATATACTTCTGTATTGGCGCAGGTGCAATTGGTGAAAGACATCAACACAGCCGCTACCATTACGGGCTCGTGGCCCTATGGCTTTATGGACGTAAATGGAACCATCTTTTTTTCCGCGAGCGATGGGAGCAATGGCATTGAACTCTGGAAAAGCGATGGAACGACTAACGGAACAGTACTGGTAAAAGACATTTATTCGGGATCCAATTCTTCCAGCCCTAATAATTTTCTTAATGTTAATGGCACGTTATTTTTTACAGCGACTAATGCTGCTTACGGAATTGAGTTGTGGAAAAGTGATGGCACCGCGGCAGGAACGGTATTGATAAAAGATATTTATCTTGGTACTTCAGGTTCAAATCCGGGCACTCCCTACGTGATAAACGGTATTATTTATTTTCCGGCAAATGATGGTGTGAATGGTGTCGAACTTTGGCGTAGCGATGGCACTGCTGCAGGTACGTATATGGTAAAAGATATTTATCCGGGAAGTCTTAACGGTGTATTCAACAGTATGTGTGTGATGGGAACTGAGTTGTTCTTTTTAGCCAATGACGGAGTGAATAGTTACGAATTCTGGAAGAGCGATGGAACAGCCATCGGAACAAACATGGTTAAAGACATCAATCCGGGCGCTTCAGGTTCAACACCCAACAATTTTATGGTGATGAACGGGGCTATCTATTTTCAGGCCGATGATGGAACCAACGGAAATGAACTTTGGAAAAGCAACGGAACTACAGGAGGCACTTCTCTGCTGAAAGACATTAATCCTGGTGCGGGTAACTCTAATCCAAGATATTTGATTGCTGCAAGCAGTACACTTTTTTATTTTCAGGCTGACAATGGTACTACAGGAGAAGAACCCTGGAAGAGCGATGGCACTGATCCCGGAACTGTTTTGTTGCAAGATATTAATACCGGCTCTGCTTCTTCAAACATTATGAACACAATTGTAAAAGTTGGAACTCAAATTTATTTTACCGCGTATGAGGGAACAAATGGTTACGAATTATGGACAAGTGATGGTACTTCTACATCTATGGTAAAAGATATTTTTCCGGGCGCTGGTAGTTCCGGCCCGAATTATCTCACTGAAAGAAATGGCAGCACTGTTTATTTTAATGCAGATGACGGAAGTAACGGAAAGGAATTATGGCGCAGTGACGGCACGCCTGGGGGAACCGTGATGGTAAAAGATATTTATCCGGGAGTGAGCGATGGAAATCCGGGAGGCATTGCCAACATTAATGGCACACTTTATTTTCTTGCATACAATCCCGCAAATGGCGCTGAGTTGTGGACAAGTGACGGCACTACAGGAGGAACTAATCTTCTGAAAAATATTGCTCCTGATATTGGCACATCCGCTCCCGACAATTTCGTGAAAGTGCTGAACACATTATTCTTTTCGTCCAATGACGGGACTAATGGAATTGAATTATGGAAAAGTGATGGAACTGCTGGCGGTACCGTAATGGTAAAAGATATTTATGCCGGGGCGAACAACTCGTATTCTTCCGCAGGTGTAAGTTTTAAGGACACGCTTTTTTTTGTTGCGCTGGATGGAGGCTCAACAGTTGTCTGGAAATCTGACGGCACATTGGCAGGAACAGTAAAAGTAAAACCATCCGGTGGGTATACTTATTTTTCTAATACAAATTATCGGCTTACACCTTCCGGAAATAACATCTTTTTCTGTGGGCAGGATGGCGGCTTCGGCCAGGAGCTATGGAAAACGGATGGCACGGATGCAGGAACAGTAAGGGTAAGAAATATTTCATCTGGCGATAGTAAGCCAAACGGTTTTACCGATGTAAACGGAATTGTGTTTTTTTCTGCGGATAATAATATGAATGGCTATGAACTCTGGAAATCAGACGGCACAATGGCTGGAACTGTTATGGTAAAAGATATTTGCGTAGGAGGAGGATGCAGCAGTTTTATTTATCCGGTTCCTGCCGGTAGTATGATTAACAGAAATGACACACTTCTTTTTCAGGCATTTGATGGAGTGAATGGTTTTGAACTTTGGAAAAGTGACGGCACCAGCGGAGGAACTGTTTTGGTCAAAGATATTTATTCAGGTGGGAATAGTGCTTACCCGAGTAACTTAACGAACGTAAACAGCCTCACTTTTTTCTCTGCTAATGACAACATTAACGGAACGGAACTCTGGAAAACAGACGGAACAACTGGAGGAACAGTAATAGTAAAAGATATTTTTCCAGGTTCATCAAGTTCATATCCAACCAACCTTAAAAACATTAACGGAAAATTATTTTTTTCTGCTATTGATTCGGCCAATGGAAATGAATTATGGATGAGCGATGGAACATCGACAGGCACTGTTCGGGTGAAAGACATTTATGCCGGAACAGGAAGTTCGTCTCCCGCTTCATTTGCAGAATTCAATCTCGCAGCATTTTTTACTGCGGATGATGGAAACAGCGGAGCAGAAATCTGGACCAGCACCGGAACCGCCATTCAAACTGCTCTATCAGGAGATGTTAATCCGGGAGCAGGTTCATCTTCTCCTGCAAATTTGACTGCTGTAAACAGCACATTGTTTTTCTCTGCCAACGATGGAAGCACAGGAACAGAACTCTGGAAACTAAACTTGCAGCTCGCATTAACTGATACAGGAATGATTACAAATTTAACTTGCAATGGAAATAACAGCGGTGCCATAAACCTTTCCGTATCAAACGGTAATCCTCCCTACACCTTTCTCTGGTCAAACGGAGCAACGACAGAAGATATAAGCGCACTTTCTGCTGATACTTTTTCTGTTGTGATATTGGATTCATGGGGATGGACGATTGCAGATACGTTTATTGTAACAGAGCCAACCGCATTAACTGTCACTCTTTCATCGCAAACAAATGTAACCTGCAATGGAGGAAATAACGGAGCCGTTGATATTTCTGTTTCTGGCGGAACAACTCCCTACACGTTTGCATGGAGCAATTTTTCCACTACTGAAGATATTTCAGTATTAATTGCCGGAAATTATTCCGTTCTGATTACAGATGCGAATAATTGCACGCAAACTTTTTCCACTTCCATTACGCAGCCATTGTCTGTTGCTGCAACAACTTCCGTTACCAATACTTCTTGCTTCGGAGGGAATGACGGAACTGCTTCTGTGAACGTGACAACTGGCGTTTCTCCCTATACGTATTTATGGGATGCCTCAACCGGTTCTCAAACCACACAAACAGCAACCGCACTTAGCATAGGAACATATTCCGTAACTGTAACAGATGCCACTGGCTGCACCGGAACTTTTGCAGATTTAGTTATACAACCCCCGGCATATTCCACCACTGTGGCAATTACACCTGTGGTTTGTAACGGAGCAAGTAATGGAGGAGCAGATTTAAGCGTGAGCGGTTCAACTCCTCCTTACACTTATTCATGGTCAAGCGGGGCAACAACACAAGACATCACCAATATGATGGCGGGAACATATACCTTTACAATAACCGACAGCAAGGGTTGTACAAAAACAGATGTTGCAGTTATCACTCAGCCCGCATTGCTGAATCCAAATTTTTCACACACAGATGTTACCTGCAATGGCTTATGCAATGGAACAGCAACGGTGAATCCAACAGGCGGAACTTCGCCATACATTTATTCCTGGCAAACCTCTCCTGTACAAACTTCACAAACGGCAACCGGATTATGTCCGGGAAATTATAATATCACCATCACTGATAATAATGGATGTGTGAATGTACCGTCAATCACTATTTCTCAGCCGTTTACATTAACAATTTCAATTTCTGTAACCGATGCCACCTGCAACAATTCCGATGGAAGCGCCACAGCGAATGTTTCCGGAGGAACCTCTCCTTATACATTCAACTGGTCGAACGGAAATTCAAATCAAACGGCAAATAATCTTGCAGCAGGAAATTATTCTGTAAGTATTACAGATGCGAATGGCTGCACCGCATCTGCCACTGCAACTGTTTCTGTGGTTTCACTTCCCCAGCCCATTTGCATGATCACTGTTGACAGCATTTCAACTTACAATCAAATTGCTTGGGAAAAACCAGTGAGCGTTCCAATAGACAGTTTCAGAATTTACCGCGAGATTGCTTCGGTGTTCACTCCCATTGCAACTGTTCCGTTTTCTCAATTAAGTTTTTATACCGATACAACCAATGGAGTAAATCCAAACATCACTTCTTACAAGTATAAAGTTTCCGCCATTGATTCCTGCGGGAATGAAAGCGCCCTGAGTTCATTTCATCAAACCATGCATCTTTCCGTCAGCCCTGCCATTCCACCTGCGAGTTATAATCTTTTCTGGAATGATTACATCGGAATTACAATAACACAATACGTCATCATGCGCGATTCTTCTTTTACCGGATGGAGTGCGATTGACTCTGTTAGTTTTGGAAACAATGCATGGACAGATACGCAGACGTATTTACCCACTGATACTATTTCTTATTATATAAGAATTGACCACCAGACAGGATGTGTGGCAACCATAAAAAATCCTCAGCCAATGGTTACCAACCTCAACTCATCCCGTTCTAATAATTACAGAGTGCAGGATAGCACGGTTGTGAGTGTAAATAATATCAGTGATGGATTCATTGCAAATGTTTATCCAAATCCGAACAGCGGAGTATTCAACGTGCAGATGAGTAAATTTGAAAATGTGCAAATGAAAATATATAATTTGTATGGAGAATGTATTCATCAGCAAATCTGCACATCCGCACACCAGCAAATTGATGTAAGAGGATTCTCAAAAGGAGTTTATCATTTGCGGGTGACAAGCGGCAACAGCATTATCAATAAAAAAATAATTATACAATAGAAAACTTATCACAAGGAGTGGAGAGGAAGTGATGAGTAAGGAAAATAAGGTAAGTTTGCAGCCGCAAACCGACTTTTCATGCAGCAGACAATAAAATTCAAATCAACTCAGGAGGAGACTTCTTTTTTTGACGAGATTAAAAAGAACGTGGCTGACTACTTTACGGAAAGTAAAATCTCATCTCTTGCCAATACTGAAATGATTGTTAAAATTACCTTCTGGATTCTTTTCTGGGGAGTTTCGTGGTATGGAGTTATTGTTTTTAAAGATTATTTTTTTATCGCTTTCTTAATCGGAACAGCACACATGTTAACGCATACCATGATTGCGTTTAATTTTGTTCACGATGCAAATCACGATGCGGTATTCAAATCAAAACAAGCAAATAATATTTTAGCGCATTTTATTGAACTGCTGGGTGTGAACCGAAAAATCTGGATGGTGGCTCACAACCAGGAGCATCACACATTTATAAATATTCACAAGCACGACAGCAACATTGAAGGATACGGTTTTTTACGGTTATGCCCTGAAGACAAATGGCTCTGGCATCATAAATTCCAATGGCTGTATGCCCCGTTTGTGTATGGTTTGGCAGGATTAAACTTTGCAACCATTAAGGACTTTAAATTGATTTCCAGATATGCTAAGAAAGAAAAACTCGATGTTACATTTAGATTTCTTCTGGAATTCATTTTCTTTCGGCTCGTATATTTAACGTATATCTTCATCATCCCGATATTTGTTTTCAGCGTAAGTTTTAAATTGATATTGCTTTTTTACTTTGTCGGTCATTTTTTCAATGGTATTTTGCTTGCGATGATTTTTGTTACAGGGCATCTCACCGAAACGGTTGCTTACCCGCCTGTAACTAATCATACCGTAAACAATAATTGGGCGGTTCACGTAATCAGCACTACGGGCGATTATGCAACTGAGTCAAGTATGCTGCCATGGCTTGTGGGCGGATTAAATCTGCATGTAGCCCATCACCTGTTCCCCAAAATTTGTCATGTACATTACAAAGATATTTCGCCCATCATTAAAAAAACCGCTCTGAAACACGGATATGCCTATCGTGAAATTCCAACATTCGGCACTGCGCTAAAATCTCATTTTTCATTATTGAAAACATTAAGCAATCCCGCATATAAATAAAAAATTAACCAACAAGTCCTCTCCCTTTAGGGAAGGGGCAACATAATTCCCATGGCAGATCAAAAAGCGTTAGATGCACACTACACACGGATGGATAAAATATTTCGCTTAAGTTTAGGCGACAAAGGCGCTTACAGTTGCGCCAGATTTGATGGCGATTTTTCCATGACCACCGAAGCAGCGCAATTAAAAAAGTATCAGTTCATTATTGATGGATGCAACATTAAAAAAGGTTCAAAGGTTTTGGACATCGGCTGCGGATGGGGCAACTTTGTAGATTATTTAGGAGGCATGGGAGTAGATGCTTATGGAGTTGTGCTGGCAAAAGGGCAGGCGGATGCCTGCATAAAAAATGGCTTGAATGTTAAGCACATGGACTCTAAAAAAATTACTCCTGAAACATTCGGAAAGTTTGATGCGGTAACCGCTATGGGAAGCCCCGAACATTTATGTTCTGTGGAAGAATATGCGGCAGGCGAGCAGGAAAAAATTTATAAAAGATATTTTAAGCAAGTGGCAAGTCTGCTTCCGGTAGGCGGGCGTTTTTATTGCCAGTCAATGACCTTCGGTCCGAATATGGTTAAGTTTGAAGACATTCCATTTGATAAAACCGATTTAAGTAAAAAAGAATTTACAAACGAAGAATACATGGATATAATCTGCCGTGTGTTCCCCGGTTCATGGCTTCCTTACGGAAAAGAAGGATTGATAAACCCCGCCACCGAAGAGCATTTCAAATTAATATCGGTTGACAGCGGCAGGTTCGATTACATCGAAACCATTCACCGATGGACAGCGGCATTCACTAAATTCAGTTTCCAAAAGTATCTTCTCTTCGCGTCTTTCATTCCCGATTATTTATTTGACCCCACTTTCAGAGAATGGATGCGAAGGTTTAAAATACAAGCCAACCTTCACGTGTTCACCCGCCACATCTTTGACCATTACAGGATTGTATTTGAAAAGGTGAAGGATTAATTTCCCCCTTGATGAAGGGGGCGCACACGAAGTGGCGGGGGATGTCTTGGGCATGCCCTCCTCTAAGCTCAGGTCGGGCTGTGGAGTTTATCCCGATGCATATCATCGGGAGGGTGCGCTTCGCTTCCGTGCTTCGCACCAAGCCCTTCACATCCCTCACGCAAAATCGCAAACAAGAAAATCAAGGAAAATATTTATACACTTCCTTTCTGTTGGCAAACACAGTAAGTTGAATTGTATCGTTAATCATATAAAACCCTAATCTATAGTCGCCAATTCTAATGCGATAGGCGTTTGGTGAGCCAGTCATCTTTTTCAACTGTTGAATTTCAGTAAGGAAATTTGCTTGTTCAAGTTTTTGAATTGCATCCTCAATCTTCTGAGCAAGTTTTTTATCTCGGATTTTGGAAATGTCCTTGCTGAAAGATTTGGTGGCAACAACAATCATCAGGCGGGTTACTTGACCTTGCGGAGTTGCTCGTATATTTTTGAAACTGGCATTGTTTCATCACCTTTCCGCTCTTCCATCATTGCAAGCAATCCGGCATCTTCTTTTTGTTCTTCAGAAAGTACACGCGCTTTGAAATGCAATTTCTTTGCCAGTTCCATAAGCAGTTTAACAGATGAATCATTATCTACATTTATCATAAGCGTTTTCATATAACAAAGATAATATTTTTATCGGAAACTTGGCTGACGCACGCACACGTGCCCCTCGCTCTCCCCCTTGTAAAGGGGGCGCACACGAAGTGGCGGGGGATTTTTTTCTACCTTTCAAAGGGGGAATGTTGAGCGAAGCGAAACAAGGGGGATTCGCTCAGGTCAGGCTATCCGCTTCAATCTCTGACCAAAGCGTCAGAGGATTTTTGCTTCTATCCCTCACGCAAACTGCTCAAATGTCCACAGGACATTTTCTTCTCACGCAAAACTTTTCCCTTCTATCTTATTTTCCACCCATGCGATAAAATCAAAATAATTCAGAGACTGTTTTTCGTAAGGGTTTTTTGAGATGGCGGTTAATTGCTTGCCGAAGGCAGCAAACAATTCTTTTTTCTTTTTTGCGGAAATGCTTGTGATAATTGTTTTTGAAAAGCGCATGAACGCTTCTTCTATTTTATAAAACGTCTTTCTTGTTTTCAGGAAGCGTTCCGCAGAACTGATGGCGCTTTCTATCAGTTCCATGTTTCCCGATTCGTACTGAATGATGATGTTCAGTATGCGGGCAAGTGATTGATAATCGGGACGGATTTTTGAATCGGTATGATGGATGATGCGGTTCAGCCAGCGAAGTGCCTCTTTATGTTTTCCGCATCCGAAATAAACAATGGCTGCACAAAAGCAAATAACGATTTTACCTTCCTCAATGATAATGGTATCCGACTTTTTAAAGTTCTTTTCAAATAATTGAACCAGCACAACTCCTTTTTCAAAATTCCTTGTTTTGATGTGCATTGCCAAACTTACAGCGGAACAGCAGTGAGCGGAGGCAACTTCAGCCCAAGCACCGCAGGAGTTGGCACATATACCATCACCTACACCTACACCGATGGAAACTTTTGCACCAACACCGCCACCGCAACTATTTATGTAGATGCCTGCACGGGCTTGTCCTCCGTAGCGTCAGCGCAGGAGGATGTAATTATTTACCCCAATCCCACAAAGGGAGAGTTTACAGTTTACGGTTTACAGTCTGCGGTTGAATTGATAGTTTACAATCTCTTCGGAGAAAAAATAGTCAGCAAAACCGTAAACCGAAAACAGGAAACTATAAACCTGAGCGGAGCGAGCGGAATTTATTTCCTGCAAGTGAAAACGGAAAATGGAATTGTGACGAGGAAGATAATTAAGGAGTAAAACCCCCTCTGTGTCTCCCCCTTGTTCAAGGGGGAGATGTCACGAAGTGACAGAGGAGGTATAAGAAAGCCCTTTGAGAAATCAGGGGGCTTTTTTGTTTTTGCGCGAGGGGTCGCGCCCGGAAAGAAACCGGACCTGAGCGGATGGGAAATCAAAGGGGTGGAATGACGAACGGATATTTAATATAAAATTATACTTTTGCCTCGCATTGGTCGCTGACATTCATCGTCAGTGTTAAAAGGGAATCACGTGCATCGTCCTGCGAAGTTTAAACGGAGGAGGATAAATCGTGAGCAGTTCCCGCTGCTGTAAGTCCAAAAGGACTTCTGCCAAAACAAGCCACTGTTCCTGATAGAGTAGGAGCGGGAAGGCGGCAGAAGAGGACAAGCCAGAAGACCTGCCTGTGCAAATTTGCTGAACTCCATTCAGCAGCATTCAGCGTTTCGGGAAGAAAACAAGGAATGAGAATAGGGAAATTACTTCCTCTATTTCTTTTTCTCTTCTTTACTTTTTCCCGCGTGAATGAAATAATTAATTAATCATTGCCATTCTTCTGCGATGGAACAGATGAAAGGCAAAACAAAAACAAAAACAAAACAAAATGAAAAAAGCAATTTGCCTCTTAATTGTACATTGTACATTCTACATTGTACATGCCTTTGCACAACCCTATGTGCATCAGGTAATTTTTCTGAATGAAGGGTATTATGATTACACAAATCAGGTACAAGTTGTACCCGTAACGCTTGGCGCTTATTCGCCCGTAACTCAAACGTACGCTGTCGTTGACACGATTCTCAATGCGCGATTTGGTTCGGATGTAATTATTGACGGACAATCCATTTATGTTGCAGCAGACAGTTTTATCGTGAAGTATGACAAGGACACTTACCAGCAAACAGGAATGCAAACTGTGTATGGTGTGCGTAAACTTGCTGCGTGGAATAATCAACTGATTGTTTCCCGCGGTGAGGCGGTAAAATTAAATTCCTATTTAAAAGTGTACGACAAAAACTCTTTGAGTTTTCTCTACGAACTGGACACACTTGTTGGCGCTAAATATTCTGCCGAAGGAATTGCAATTTACAACGACAGCGCTTACCTTGCGGTGAACAATGCGTATGAATGGGGAAATGAAAAAGGATTGCTCGGCATCATTGACCTCAGTAATCAAACCTATGTTGCGGAAATAGATTTAGGCGTTGATGGAAAAAACCCAGATAACGTGATGAAGAGCGGAAATATGATTTACACGCTGAACAACAAAGATTTTTCTTCAAGTTCAGTTTCATCATACAACGCGAACAACCGCACAAATAATACAGTGAATGTCGCTATCGCATCGGGATGTTCCTCTTCAGAACGTGTGGGAAACTTTGTTTATTATCAGGAATATTCTTTAAACAAACTTGCACGTTTTGATGTGAACACACAAACGGTTTTTGATACCCTCAACGGCACACTTTCTTTCTATGGATTGCTGGACGATACCATTAACAGCGTTCTGTATGCAACCACAACAGATTATGTTTCTACAGGCGATGCGTACATTATGCAATACAACGGCACCATGCTCGATACATTTGCCGTAGGAGTTTCACCTGGCAACATGGCGCTTGATGTGAGAACAGCCACAAGTGTGACAGAGCAAAATAGTTTGTCACAAATTATTTTCTATCCGAACCCCGTTGTTTCAGAACTGAATGTTCAATTTTCTGCAAAGGAAAATTATACGCTTACTATTTATAATGGTATGGGCGGTGTGGTTTACAATGCAACGATTTCGGGAGCAGTGAAAATTTCTGTGTCGGGACTTTCAGATGGAATTTATTATTTAAAATCTGGTTCTTCTTCATGTAAATTTATCAAGCAGTAGTTGTTAAGAAAAGGGGGAGAGAGGAAGCTCCCCTTTTTATTTCCTTTCTCTTTAAATCTTACCTTTGCCTTACAACAACACAAAATTTCCTTTAATGAAGAAAGCAATTTGGCTCTGCATCCCGACAAAGTCGGGACTCATCGTAGCAGTTTGTATTTTAATTGTCAATTGTCAATTGTCAATTGTCAATTGCTCTGCCCAGTTCATCAATATGCGGAACAGGTCTGCATGGAAATCACCCGTTAAACCAGATACCTCATCCGTCATCCGTCATCAGACATCCGACATTGAAGATACTTCTTCGGCAAAACACTTGTCTGAAGTTATTGTCACGGCTTCGCGCACAGAAAAAAAGTTAGATGAGGTAGGCAGAAGTGTTTCCGTTATTACTTCTGAGGACATTAAAAACTCGGGCGCTAATTCCCTTGCTGAACTTCTTAATCTTGCCGAAGGTATTTACATTACAGGCGCTCAGCAAAACTTCGGAACCAATCAAAGCATTTTCATTCGCGGAGCAAACAGCAATCAGTCGGTTGTTATGCTTGATGGAATTTCCATCAGCGATCCATCCACTCCCGCAGGCGCGGTTGACTTTTCTGAACTTTCTCTCTCTGATATTGACCGTGTAGAAATCGTGCGCGGCTCGCACAGCACGCTTTACGGTTCATCGGCAATTGGAGGAGTCATCAACATCATCACAAATAAAAAAATGAAACAAGGTTTGAACGTAAGCGCTACAGGCACTGCGGGCGCTTTCGGTGAGGAAACTTCTTTCATCTCGGAAAATATTTCTCTGAATTATACATGCAAGGGAGGATTTTATACAACCTTGAATTTTAATAACGCAAACATAAATGGTATTGATGCGACTGTTGATACTACTACAATTCCCGGAATGCCGCGAGATAAAGACGGCATGAACCGTTTTGATTACGGTGGAAAAGCAGGATTCCAGAACAAGCGATGGGATCTAAGTGTTGCCAGCAGGAATACGGAAACAAATTCCAACATTGATGACAGGGAGTTTGATGACGATGATAATTACACGCTCGGCTTCACACGCAAATCATTTTCTTATTCTGCTTCCTGCAAAGTGGACAGCGGCTTCAGCATTTCCATCAATGGCGGTAATTCCTTCATGACACGAACTGGCCTCAATGACTCTTCGCTGATTGATAACATGGGAACTTATGACCAGAGTTATTACAAAGGAACATACACAGGAGCAGCATTTACCAATGAAATCCAATTGCAGTTCAAACAAAAAAATTTCAGCGTTGTGCTTGGTGGCGGCTCTAATGACCAGACGATGAATCAGGAAATCTATTCTTATTACTACGGCTGGGAAGATTCGCTTAGTCTTGATACACTCGATTTAGCATCGCGCACCAACAGTTTTTTTCTTCTTGCTGATTTGAATGGATCAATTATTTCTGAAAAAGCAAAAGCGTTTTCTCTTTCTCTTGGAGCGAGAAGCAACAATAATAATACGTTCGGCAGCAGCATCACCTACAATATAAGCCCGATGGTAAAAGTTTCTTCCACATCTTCCATCTACGCAAATTTTTCTTCAGGATATAACGCGCCTTCGCTTTATCAACTGCATTCTCCTGATAAAGACCCGTCTTCCACCATCTCGCGCGGCAATGTAAATCTTCGTCCTGAAATATCTGAAACAAATGAGTTTGGCGTGTATCAGAAAATAAATGATAACACAGGCATCCGCATTGGGTATTACAAAACTTTGGTAAGCGATGTTATCGAGTATGTTTATCTATGGGATAAAAATGTTTCCATTAATTCTCTTTCCTATCTTGATTTCCGCGGTGATACGTATATGAATCTCGGACGGCTCACCACAGAAGGAATTGAATTGGAAGCGCACGGAGCCATCGGCAAAAAGTTTTTTCTCTCGGGTAACTTTACTTACATGCGCGGAAGGCAGACGGCTTCGTATGAAGCCATTGACACCGTGAAGTCAGAAGGTAACCATGTTCAGGTGTATGCTAACGGTGGATTTGTTGATGCTGCTGATATCCACACTTCAGATCTCACGCGCAGACCTGTTACAGCAAATATCTCTCTTACCTATTCTCCCTGCTCAAAAGTTTTCTTCAAGTCAATACTGAAATATGTTTCCAAAAAGAATGATGTTTATTATGATTACCTGCTTGGACCTTATGGCGCGCTTGGAAAAACCCCTGTGCAGGCATACACATTAGTTGATTTGATTTCAGGAGTGAAGTTCAATAATAATATTTCAGGATTAGTGAGAGTTGAAAATATTTTTAATGTTTCCTATTCGGAAATCAGAGGATATTCTTCTCGTGGCAGAGGATTTTATTTCAGCATCAATTATTCCTTCTGATTTATGTCTTCAAAAAAGCCATTAATTTTTGTTACGAACGATGATGGAATTACTTCTCCGGGTATCCTTGCTCTTTCTGAAGCAATGAAAGAACTTGGCGATGTGGTGGTCATCGCTCCGGATAAACCGCAGTCAGGAGTAGGGCATGCGATTACCATCAACGCGACATTGCGAATCAACAAAACAAAAATTCATAACGTTAAGGAAGAGTACAGTATTTCAGGAACTCCGGTGGACTGCGTTAAAATGGCGCTCAATAAAATTCTGCCGCGCAAACCTGACCTGTGCGTGTCGGGCATTAATCATGGCTCAAATATTTCCATCAATGTGATTTACTCCGGCACCATGTCTGCGGCAATTGAAGGAGCGATTGACGGCATGCCTTCTGCGGGTTTTTCGCTTATGGATTATTCCATTGATGCCGACTTTTCCGCGTCAAAAGAAATAGCGAAGGTAATTTGTGCAACTATTTTGAGCCACGGACTTCCAAAAGATATTTGCCTGAATGTAAATATTCCCCCGCTGCATCTTTCTGAAATCAAGGGCATCAAAGTATGCAGACAGGCAAAAGCAAACTGGATTGAAAAGTTTGAAGAACGAAAAGATCCTTCCGGAAATCCATATTATTGGCTCACAGGAGAGTTTGTAAATTATGAAGAAGGAAAAACCGATACGGATGTATGGGCGGTGAAAAATAATTTCGTTTCTGTTGTTCCTGTGCAGTTTGACATGACCGGTTATTCTGCAATTGCTTCCTTGGAAAAATGGAAACTGAATAAACCATTTACTGTGAACACTTCGCTTAAAAGGAAAAAACATAAATGAACCAACCGGCAAGAAAAAAACTTGATTCGCTTTGGATAGGCACAGTGATTGGATTATTATCTCCCTGGTTTACTCTTTTTATTTTTTATTTAATAAGGTATAACCACATCTCTTTCGTGAATTTTTTTAATAACCTTATTCTCGGATACAACATCCTCACTCCTGTAATAAGTTTGTGTGTAATTACAAACCTGCTTGTTTTTTTTATTTTCATCTGGACTAACCGTAACCAGAGCGCGAAAGGAGTTTTATTCGCTACTTTTATTTATGCCGGCTATGTGGTTTACCAAAAAAATATTGCATGAAATTTTACATCATCGCAGGCGAAGCATCGGGTGATTTACACGCATCTAATCTGATGCGTGAAATAAAAAAATTGGATTCTTCTTCTTCATTTCGTTTCTGGGGAGGTGACTTGATGCAAGAGCAGGTCGGGGAATTGGTGAAACATTATTCTGAACTTGCGTTCATGGGGTTTACTGAGGTAATAATGAATCTTAGAACCATTCTGAAGAATATTGAATTGTGCAAGAAAGATGTTCTTAACTACAAGCCAGATGTTCTTGTGCTTGTTGATTATCCCGGGTTTAATCTCCGTATTGCCGAGTTCGCAAAAAAGAATGGAATAAAAGTTTTTTATTATATCTCTCCGCAAGTTTGGGCATGGAAGAAGTCCCGCGTGCATCACATTAAAAAATATGTTGACCGCATGTTTGTCATCCTCCCTTTTGAAAAAGAATTTTATAAAAAGTTTGATTGCGAAGTTGATTTTGTCGGGCATCCATTGCTTGATGCGTTGGAGCAAAGAAAGAAAACCAAAGATTCGTTTCAGGAATTTGTAAATAAAAATAATCTGGATGAAAAACCTATCGTGGCAATTTTACCGGGAAGCAGGAGGCAGGAAATAGAAAAAATGCTTCCTGTTATGGTTAAGATGAGTTCCTCTTTTCCTGATTACCAATTTATAACGGCAGGAGTTTCTACGCAGCAAGCGGATTTTTATTCAAAATTAATAGGCGGACATAACGTAAAAGTTTTGTTTAGAAAAACATACGACTTGCTTGAGCAGTCAACTGCTGCTATCGTTACTTCAGGAACTGCCACTCTTGAAACTGCTTTATTCGGAATACCGGAAGTGGTTTGCTACAAAGGCGGAATGATTTCTTTCCAGATTGCGAAGATGCTCGTGAATGTAGATTATATTTCTCTTGTGAATTTAATTATGGAAAAAGAAGTGGTGAAGGAATTAATCCAAAATGAATTTAACGAAAGCGCGCTGAAAAAAGAAACAGATAAACTTTTTAACGATAAAGAATACAGAATTAAAATGATTGCTGGATTAGAAGAACTGAAAAAGAAACTTGGAGGAGCAGGAGCATCAGAGAAAACAGCCCGCCTGATGATGAGCTATCTGAAGAATTAGAATTCAAGAATCCAGGTAGAAATCTTCTCTGCCCATTTAGGACTAAAGCGATTAATAGTCGCCATCGTAATCCAGAAAGGTATTATTGAAATAAGAAACATCAGTGTAAATGTTCCTGCTGTGATGAAGAACAACCAGATGAAAAATCCGAGTACTTGTGCTGTTGTTACGAGTTCCATAGGAAAGATTTTAATTTGTTGAAACAAAAATATACATTTTATCATATCTGCAAAATCCTTTCTTGCCTCTCTTATACACAAAGACCTGCAAGGTTTTCAGAGCATTACAGGTCTTTAGTGTTTAATTAATGGTCGTGGGGAGAATCGGGAGGAGCAGGAGAATGAGGAGCCATTCCTTTTCTCTTTTCGCCATGTGCGCCTTCTTTTCCTTTCTTCCCTGAAATCTGCTCAAGCAGATGATGCGAGAATTGTTCTTCTGCATGATAAAGTTTAGCAACCTTTTTAATTGGTAGGACTGATTTGAATTTACCATGATACTCTTTTTCCAAATCAATATTTTTCTGCCTGAAAGACATTTCTCCATCTACCATCGCTTCCACCTGTTTATCAGATAATGAATCAACATTATCCTTCATATTTTTATGTTCTTCTTTTCTTTTCTTGTGAAGTTCTTCGCGCTTTTTCTTAAACTCATTGTACACGGGCCAGAACTTCTGCGCTTCTTCGGGAGTTAAATCAAGTTTTTGCGTCAGGAAGCCTACCCTCATGGATTCCATTTTTTCCTTTTTAGAAGGATCGGGTGGAGATGGTGGTGTGGGAGGTGTCGGTGGAGTTTGCTGTGCAAATCCTTTCATCGACATGGCAATTAGGAAAATTAAAATAATCTTTTTCATTGTTGTTGGGTTTTATAGTTCGTTAATAATATTGCTTACATCAGTATATTCTTCGAGATATGATTTGATTTCTTCATCCGAAACATTCGTCTCGCTACTCATAGATTCAGTTGGGATATTTAAAGAAAGGTATTCTTCCGTGATAGCCGTTTCATCAATATTATATAGTCCGGGATTGTCAATTACTTGCTGGACTTCGATTTCTGAAAGCATCTCTTCATCAGAAGGAATATCGTTATTAAAAAAGAAGACAAGAAGAAGAATTACTCCTGACAAAACCGCAAGAGATGGAATCAGAATGGATGGTTTGAAAAAAGAAAATTGTTTTTCCTCTTTTGATTTTAAACGAATCTTATCCATTATTTCTTCAGGCAGGTAATCAAAATAATTCTGCGGGACAGAAAAATTGTTTTCCTTATTAATAGAAGAAAAGTGCTTCTCTTCCCTAGGGTGTTCTATGTTATTGTTTGTTTCCATTTCTGATTCTGAATGTTTGATGAATTATAAATCAAATGGTTTAATTGTTCTTTAAATAATTCTCTATCTTTTTTACTGCGTGATGATAAGATGCTTTTAGCGCGCCAACCGAAGTTCCAAGTACTTCCGACATTTCCTGATACTTCAATTCATCATAGTATTTCATATTGAATACAATTCGTTGTTTTTCAGGTAGTATCAGTATGGCTTTCTGAAGTTTTAGTTGAATCTCATCTCCATGGAAGAAGTTATCATCTATTAAGGTTTTTGCTAATCTGTTCTCTACATGAATAAGCGGAATAAAAAACCGTGTTTTCTTTTTTCTGAGAAATGAAAGCGCTTCATTGGTAGCGATGCGATAAATCCAGGTAAATAACTGCGCTTCTTCTTTGAAGTTCTCTAAGTTTTTCCAGACCTTCACAAAAGTTTCCTGAACAACATCATCTGCATCATCATGTCCGATGACAATTCTTCTTACATGCCAGTAAACTTTTTTTTGATATTTCCTTATGAGAAGATTAAATGAATAGTTCCTCGTATCCGGGTTGCGGAAGCGCTCCAGCAATTCTTTATCACTTAAATCTTCAGACACGAATTTTAACCGGTTATGATACTTAGACCAAAAATACCTCAGAAGGTTTAATGTTTGGCAAGGATAAGGAATAATATTTCTAAATTTGGAATCTGATGCTTACTCATCTCTCCATTCAGAACTACGCGTTAATCGAAAAGATTGAAATTGATTTCCCCGAAGGCCTTACAATTATCACAGGAGAAACAGGCGCTGGGAAATCCATTTTATTAGGCGCGCTTTCATTGATTGCAGGCAATAGGGCAGATGCTTCGGCTCTTCAGGATAAAACAAAAAAGTGTATTGTTGAAGGAATATTTGATGTGAAGGATTATTCTCTCAAAGATTTTTTCTCTGCAAACGAATTGGATTACGCTGAACAAACTGTTATCCGAAGGGAAATTTCTCCCGAGGGAAAATCGCGCGCGTTTATCAATGATACTCCAGTGAATCTTTCACAGTTGCGTGAATTGAGTTTGCGGTTGATTGATATTCATTCCCAGCACGAAACACTTACGCTGAACGAAGCCGATTACCAATTATCGGTAACGGATGCGTTTGCAAAAACGACAGAATATGTTTCAAAATATAAAACTGACTACAGGCAATACAAAGAACAGGAACGCGTGCTGAATGAATTAACAGAAAGAGAAAAGCAGTCAAAGTTGGATGCTGACTACTGGCAATTTCAGTTTGATGAATTACAAGAAGCAGATTTTAAGCAGGGAGAGCAGGAGGAAATTGAGAATGAATTGAAAGTTCTGAATAATTCAGAAGAAATAAAATCAGTTCTTGCTAAATGCGCTATCTCACTGAACGGAGGAGACACTTCGACTTCGCTCAGTGTGACAACTATTATTACTTCCCTTTCTGAAATTAAAACCCTTCTTGGCAGAATATCTTCATTTAATCCTGCTTATGCGGAATTGCTCAGCAGGATAAATAGTTCTTATGTAGAACTCAAAGATATTACAAGTGAAATTGCATCTGCCGAAGAGAAAACCCATTATGACCCCTCGCGCGCAGAGAAACTTTCCGAACGCATCGATTTGATATACCGCCTTCAGAAAAAACACCAGGTGAATTCGACAGAGGAATTAATTGAAATCAAAATAAAAATAGAAAACCGCTTGAAAGATATTTCTACGCTTGAAAAAGAAATAAGCGCGCTTCAGCAGGAAACGGAAAAACTCAGGCAAAAACTTTTTCTTCTTGCAAAAAAAATATCTGCAGATAGAAAAAAATGCCTGCCTAAATTAGAAAAAGAAATCAGCATACTGCTTTCCTCACTTGCTATGCCGAATGCGCAGTTCCGTGTGGAGCATGTTTTACTTGAAACACTGACAGAGCAGGGGATAGATAAAATAAAATTTCTGTTTTCGGCAAATAAGGGAAGTGACTTAAAAGAAATCAGCAAGGTGGCTTCTGGCGGTGAACTTTCGCGTCTGATGCTCAGCATCAAATCTCTCATAGCAAAAAACACTTCTTTGCCCTCCATTATCTTTGACGAGATTGATGCCGGTGTGAGTGGTAGTGTGGCGGAGCAAGTGGGTAAAATGATTTTCGGAATGTCAGAAGCAATGCAGGTAGTTGCGATTACTCATCTTCCGCAGATAGCAAGCAAGGGAAATTCTCATTTTACTGTTTTTAAAGAGGAAAGTAAAACCAAAACGATAACGCAAATAAAATCCCTCACTAAAGAAGAACGCATAAAAGAAATCGCAAAGATGCTCAGCGCAGGAAACCCTACGGAGGCATCGGTGAAGAATGCAAGGGAACTTTTGAAACTGTGAAACTGACCTGCATTACTAAAATGAGACAATTTTTTTTAATATTGACAATGCTGGCAATCCACTTTTCTGTTTTTGGACAGCATGTTTGTGGATTAAAAGCAAGCGGTGGATTAAGTAAGATTTCTACAACTGCTGATACAAACCTTACAATTAATAAAGATTGTTTTGCTTTTTCTGGCGCGGGAGGATTGTATTATAATATGCGTCTCAAAAAAAGTCACTTATTCGGAGCAGAATTATTATTTGTGCTGATAAGAGGAAAAGAACGTAGCGAAGTTTATGAATCAGGGCAGGCGGGAAATTTATCAGGGCACTATTCTATAAATGATACCTGGCGGAACGTCAGTTATTTTGGAATTCCAATCTATTATGGTTTTAAATATAAAAAATTGAATATTAATCTTGGATTTCAAACATTATTCACCATGAAAAGCAAAAGCAGGTCAAAGGGATTAAATGGACAAAATTCAGTTTCTGTGCCCTATGAAAGCAGAATAAATATGCCGGATATTGCTACTTATAACTACGGACCAAGAGCGGGGGCAATGTATTACATTTCTAAAAAAATTTCTGTTGAAGCAATATTTTATTATGGTATCAATACTATTTATTCTGCGGTTAATGATAAATGGAGAGCCCGGCAAATAACAATTGGTATCAGGTATCAATTATTTTACCTTGAACCAGACCCTAAAAAATTAAATGCCATTTTAGAATAACTTTGATATATGCTTACATCAAAAGAATTTTTCAGAAAGAAAGAGATGTATATTTGCTTATCGTTTAAAAACAATAGTTATGTCAAACAACTTACTCAAAGGCAAACGCGGAATAATCACAGGTGCGCTTGACTCAAACTCCATTGCGTGGAAAGTGGCTGTAAGGGCACACGAGGAGGGCGCAAAGTTGGTGCTCACCAATGCGCCAGTGGCAATGCGCATGGGCGAAATAAAAAAACTTTCGGCTGCAACTAAATCAGAAATTATTCCTGCTGACGCTACATCCATAGAGGACTTAACGGCATTGTTTCAAAAATCACAGACCGCGCTCGGAGGAAAAATAGATTTTGTTCTGCACTCCATAGGAATGTCGCCAAACGTGAGAAAAAATATTCCCTATACAGATTTGAATTATGAATTTTACCACAAGTCAATTGATATTTCCGCAATATCACTTCATAAAATGCTTAGTGTAGCGATGAAACAAGACGCGCTTAATGAATGTGCAAGCGTAGTTGCGCTTACCTACATTGCCGCGCAGCGCACTTATCCATTTTACAATGATATGGCAGAAGCGAAAGCAATGCTTGAATCCATCGCCAGAAGTTTTGGCTACCATTATGGAAAGAAAAATAAAGTGCGCGTGAACACCGTTTCACAATCTCCGACAAAAACAACTGCCGGCAGCGGCATTAAGGGCTTTGAGGATTTTTATAATTATGCCGATGCAATATCTCCGTTAGGGAATGCAAGTGCAGAAGCATGCGCGGATGTTTGCATCGCGTTATTTTCTGACTTAACCAAAATGGTTACCATGCAAAACATTTATCATGATGGGGGATACTCAAGCACAGGTGTGAGCATTGAAGCGATGGAGAAATTCAAATCATAATAATTAATAAATCAAAATGAAAAAGGCAGCACAACTATTATTTTTGGTTTTTGCCCTGAACTTAATTCAGGGTTCCTTTTTAATTCTTCATGCACAGGTTAAACCTAAACTGAAGAAAACCATCCGCGCGGAATTCCAACTGCCGAGGGCAACATGGGATAGGGCATTTGTGAAAACTTTTTCCGGTGTTTTCAACTCAGGCATCTCCTTGAATTTTGGAGGAAAGCATTTCAGCGCAGGAGGATTTTACAGTTTGACTCAATATCAGGTGTTTCCAAAATATTTTGACGACCCGCATGTTGTACAAACCAATCATACAGCAGGAATAAAACTTCATTACGACATGCTTTCTTCCAGCGGACATGGAATGTTTTCTCCTTTTATCGCTCCGGGTTACGGTTGGATAAAATATACTAGGATAAAATGCCAGGAGAACGGTCATCCCGCTTATGATACCGAAACGTCAGCGTTTAGCACGAATGTCGGAATGTCATATTCTATTATGCTGGATGAATGGACGGGAGTAGGATTAATTATTGGCTTCAATATGATTGACCATGTTTTTCGCCCCGAAAATGTATGCATGGATGAATGGGGAATTGAATACGGTAGTAATGATTCAAAGGGAAGTTTTAAGAATATTTTCTTTGGCTTTAATCTTTATTTCGATCTTGCCAGAAAACCTGACACAGCGGAATGATTTTTTTTCCAACCACCATCATTAGTTAATCACTCCCATCTTCAAGTAAATTTGTTTTTTAAATTCGGGGTGTAGCGAAGCCCGGTATCGCGCCACGTTCGGGACGTGGAGATCGGAGGTTCAAATCCTCTCACCCCGACAATTCAAATTACGAATGAAGGATACTCAATATTGCTCATATTCAGAAATCCTTATTTTTGCCTCCCAATTTGTAGTGCTTAATAATTTTTGCCCGGATGTTGGAATTGGTAGACAAGTACGTTTGAGGGGCGTATGCCGCAAGGTGTGGGGGTTCAAGTCCCCCTCCGGGTACTTCATCAACGAAAAATATCCTGCATGGAAAGAGGTCTTTCGTTTTCGCGCCACACAAAATCTTTCAGTTTAAATTCATCGGGAGTAAATTCGTTCATTGGGAAAAGTGTGGCATCTGGTTTTTTCAGGAAAGTAATTTTATCCACTTTATTTTCTTTAACGCGTATCATCAGGTTGCTGCATTCCGCTTTGTTCACTCCGATTAGTTTTTCTTTATCCTTCACGAAATAAATCGTCTGCCCGTTGCCTTCCACAAATATTTTAGCGAGTTTATTCTTTTTAAAATATCCTGTCATTTGCTTTCCTTTTATCTGGTTGTATTTCACAGAATCTTCCTTCGAAATAATGAATGCTGTATTTTTTAAAAACATATTTGTAATTTCTCCATTGCTCGTTTTTAATTCAACTTTCTCAGCGGTGAGTTGGTTCTCTTCATTCCATAAAACCGGCTCTTTGTAAAGCCGCATGATTGAATCCTTGCCGGAATAAACCAGCGAGTCGCATTTGCCCTGTATGTCCGCCCTGAAAAATTTTACTTTATGATAAGCGTATAATATTCTCCAGGTAACAGAAGTGTCTTTCTCGTTTTTATTATTTACAGGATGTTCATCAATGGAGCGAAGCGTATCAGCATGTAGAAAAAGAGTGTCGGTGTCAAAGTATTGCTTGAGAAGGGCATGACCGGTAATGGTGGATGTTTCCTGCTGCCCGCTGTGAACTGCATAGTCACCCGTAACAATAATATTCTGAGCGGTGTCAATCAGCGCCACATTCCCGAATGCTTTTCCAATATCTTTTGTTTTGTCATAAAAGATGGTATCGCCTTTCATCTTTTGCCCGCTCGTGAGGATATATGCGTTCTTGCTGAATTGCGCCATATCATTATCCGTATTGTACCATCCGCTTTCGCAATAAATATAATTATCTGCATTCTTTATTTCTGTAGGTCCCAAGAAATAAGCGGTGTTTGTTCCCGAAAAATAATTGAGCGTATCGCAGTTCATTACGTATTGCGGGTTTACAAGTGTTACGTTCTTTTTGAAGGAGTAGATACTTTTTTTAGTGTTGAAATATCCGAACTGGCTTATTAGGGTATTTTGTTTACTGATGATGATTCCTC
>Ga0247727_10006384_pt1 | contig 23209 bp, 20 predicted proteins | sample WisWelCaveWW1625_FD_202498 | JGI IMG/M metagenome (GOLD analysis project Ga0247727, IMG submission 202498) | Biofilm microbial communities from Wishing Well Cave, Virginia, United States - WW16-25 | ecosystem: Environmental > Aquatic > Deep subsurface > Groundwater > Cave microbial mat | place...
AGGAACCGGAAGCCGTTGACGGCCGAGACCTCCTCCCCGAACTTCCCGCTCGTGATCAGGTTGTCGCAGATGACCACCCGGCACGGCTTCTTCAGGACGTGCTCGTTCAAGTAGGCGAAGACCCCGACGAAATACCGGCCGAGGAAGCCGGCCCCGCCGCAGAGCAGGATATTCCGGTCCTCAAAGTGCCGGGCTTCGTCGCCGAGCCGCCGGACGATCTCTTCGATGTCGCTCTGTAGGAGGTGGGCCATGGCTCAGCGCATCTCGACCGTCGGCAGCGGCACGATGAAGCGCCCGCCCTGCTCGTGAAACCGCTTGTGCGTCTGCATGATCGACTCCGCGAAGTTCCACGCCAGGATGACGACGGCGTCCGGCCGATGCGCCGCGTCATAGAGGTGCGACGACGGCACGATCGGAATGTGCGTGCCCGGCGTGTAGAGCCCCTGCTTCCACGGGCTGTCGTCGACAATATACTCGACCGTCTCCGGGCCGATCCCGAAATGGTGCATGAGCGTCGTGGCCTTGGCCGGGGCGCCGAAGCCGGCGATGCGCTTACCCTCAGCTTTCAGCCGCACCAGCAGCCCGGTGAGCTCCTGCTTGCGCTGCTCGACGCGCTCGAAGAGCCGTCGGAAGGCGTCGGGCGCGTGCAATCCCAGCCGGGCTTCCAGCGCGATCAGCTCATCGACCCGGGGCTGGCGGGGTGCTGGGCCGCCCCGGAGCTTCGCGACGGCCCGCAGCGAGCCGCCGTGCGGCTCGACGCGCAGGGCATCGATCAGCTCCATCCCGTGCCGCTCGAAGAGGCCGACCAGCGGCTTGACCGTATGGTAGCTTAGGTGCTCGTGGTAGATGGTGTCGAAGAGCGTCTTCTCGAAGACGTCCACGAGGTAGGAGACCTCGAAGACGAACAGCCCGCTCGGCTTGAGCAGCCGTGCCACGCCGTCCACGATGCCCTGCAGGTCATCGGCGTGGGCGAAGACGTTGTTGGCGACGACCAGGTCCGCTTCCCAGCCCTCCTCGCGCAGCCGGCTGGCGAACGGCAGGTCGAAGAACTCCGGCCGCGTCTCGATCCCCTCCGCCGTGGCCGCCTCGGCGATCCGGCGCGCGGGGTCGATGCCGAGCACCCGCAGGCCGGCCTCCTTGAAGAATCGCAGGAGCGTGCCATCGTTGCTGCCGATCTCCACCACCCGGCCGCCCGGCTTCAAGGCCGCCAGCTGGATCATGGACTGGGCGTAGCGGCGAAAATGGTCCACGAAGACCGGGGAGGTACCGGAGACGTAGACGTAGTTGCGAAACAGCGCCTCTGGATCAACCACGTCCAGCAGCTGCACGTGGCCGCATCGGCGGCAGAAGTGCACGTCCAGGGGGAAGCGTTCTTGCGCCTTGCTCCGTTCTTCGGCCGGGACAAACGCGTTGGCCGGCGGTGTGGCCGCCAGCGACATGATCAGCGTCACGTCCCGGGAGCCGCAGAGCCGGCAGTCGGCGCGCCGCCGGAGGAGGGGTGTGGTCGCTGGCATGCTCACGATCCGATCGGGGTCACCCGCACCGTATCCGCTTCGTAGTTGGCCATCTCCCGGTTGTTGCGCGCGAAGACCAGCAGGACGGAGTCCTCCGTGAAGTGCATGGCGTGCTCGTAGCCCGGCGGCGTGTAGAAGAGCTGCCCCGGTTTGATCGTCCAGCGCTGGGGTGCCTGGGCCTCGCCGATCGGCCGGTGCAGATAGACCATCCCGCCGCTCTGCAGCCAGCAATAATGGTAGTCGGTCTTGTGATAGTGGTTGCCGCGCACAGCACCCTTCTTCGAACGGATCACCGCCGCACTCGTAAACGGTGCGTCGATTAAATTCAGGATTTCTCCCCGCTCATCCACGAACGGTGGGCGCAGAGCCATGAGGACCTCATCCGCGCGGCTCATCAGTTCGATCCCTCCGAGGCGGCCGCCTGGGCGGCCTCCCAATACTTGATCCACAACAGGAAGTGCGCGAAGGCAAACAGGCACGAGAACACCACGCCGACCCATCCGTCCCGGTAGCCCTGCTTCTTGACGCAGAACTTCCACCACAGTTTCGCCGGGCGCAGCGCCGCCTGGAACCACACCGCCCGGCCCGGAGCGGGCCCGCGCCGCTCCAGTAGCACCGCGGCCTCGACCGACGTGTAGTGGTTCTGCCGGCCCACGAACTGGGCGATGGAGGCGAAGGGGTAGTGCTCGATCTCCGCGTCGATGAACCCCACGGCGCCCTCGACGCGCAGCTGCACGTGGATGCCCTTCCCGACGCAGCGCGCGCGGGTGCGCCGAAACAGGATGCGGTGCCGATGATACCAGCCGCCGTAGCGCATGCGACGGCCGAGGAAGACGTTGCGCCGCATCAGGTCGAAGGCGCTGTGGCCCTTCGGGTCGCCCAGCGCCGCGTCGATGGCGCGCTGCAGCTGCGGTGTTACCCACTCATCCGCGTCGATGTGGAGGACCCATTCGCTTGAGGCCCGGTCGATGCCACGGTTCCATTGGGCGTAGTGGTCGTCCTCCGAGGGGATCCGGAAGATCTTGTCCGTATAGCGGCGCGCGACCTCGACCGTCCGGTCCGTGCTGCAGTCGTCGATGATGACGATCTCATCCGCCCAGCCCGCGACCCGATCGAGGCAGTCGGCAAGGCGCGCCTCTTCGTTCTTGGTCATCAGGACCACGGCCAGCGTCTGCCGCCCGCTGCGCGTACCGCAGCGGGCCGGCGCGGCCTGGATCGCGTCGGCGCTCATGCGCCCTCCGGCGGGGCCTGGGCCTTCAGCTCGAGGTACTTCGCAAAGCTGAGGAGCTGGTACCAGCCGCCGAACGCGGCCAGGATAAATCCCAGAAAGCCTTCGCGATACCCCGCCTTGCCGATATAGGCGCGGAGGAACCGGTCCACCGTCCGCCAGAGCGCCTTGCGCCACGACATCCGCCGCCCGTCCGTCACCCACTTCTGGGCCTCCAGCGTCGTGTGCCGGTTCATCTTGTCCACGAAGTCGCGCAGATCGCGGTAGGTGTAGTGGATGAGGTCGCAGCGCAGCAGCCCGCTCGGCCGGTCGGAGAGTGCTCGGGGGTGGACCGCCGCCTCTTCCCAGCGGAAGACCGAGCGCTTGAAGAGCTTCACCTGCGCGCTCGGGTACCAGCCGCCGTAGCGGATCCAGCGCGACCCGAGGTAGTTGCGGCGGGGGATCGCGTAGACCTCCGAGGGCGGCGTGGTCCGGAAGAGTCCCTCGAGCTCCTGCGCCAACTCGGGGCTGACCCGCTCATCCGCATCCAGGCTCAGGATCCATTCGTGCGTGGCTTGCGCATAGGCCCAGTTGCGGTGGCGGCCTTCGATGTCCATCTTGCGCCGGAGCACCCGTGCTTCGAGCGACTCAGCCAGGGCAACGGTGTCATCGGCGCTCTCATCATCAACCACGAGCACCTCATCCGCCCACCGCACACTCTCGATGCACGCTCGGATGCGGCCGGCCTCATTCTTCGTCAGGATCACGACAGAGAGCGGGATTTTCGTGTCCATGCCTCGGTCAACCGTTGTTCATCATCCACGGGGACGACATCGGCGCGGTGCCAAAAGCCGAGGCGCCGGATCGCGGCACCCCACAGCCCATTGGGGGTGGCGATCAGGTCGAACGGTTTCTTGACCCGTTTGAGGATGAGCCCCGCGGCCGCCACCTGGGCGGCCGCGCGCGGGATGCGATACCACTGCACATCGACATGCGGTGCGAGCCCCACGGAACGGAAGAGCTCAGGCCCGCTCAGCCCCTGAGGTATCGGCGCGTAGACGTAGACGAGATTGCGCCGGCGGGCCCACCCGATCAACCGCTCAAGCCACGCCTTCAGCTCAGGGGAGCCCGCGGGCGGGGTCTCAAACCGGGGCCACGCGATGCGCAGCCGCCGCCCCCATTTCCCTTCGCACCAGCGCCGGTTGCGCTGGAAGATCGCTTCGCGCTCCGCCATCTGTCGCACGGTCTGGTGCTCCGCGTGGAAGACATAGGAAGCCGACGCCACGGCGCATACGAAGCCCGCGGCTTGTGCTCGCATGGCGTAATCCTCGTCTTCGAAGAAGATCCGCTCCACCTCGTCGGTGAGGCCGCCCAGCCGTTCAACCGCGGGGCGCGCAATCAGCATGCAGAAACCGATGCACATACCGACCTCGGTATATTGGCCGCGCAGCGACCCGAGCGTCTCCGCGAAGCGGTCGATCGGCATCCCACGCGGCGGCACCTTGCCAAACGTGTTGCTCTCCGGATTGAGCACGCCGATCTGCGGGTTCGCCTCGGCCACCGCGAGCAGCTCCTCGAGCCAGCCGGGCGTAAAGCGCAGGTCGTTGTTCAGCAGGCAGACGTAGGGAGCGCTCGAGGCCTGGATGCCCCGGTTCATCCCGCGTGGGAAACCTTCGTTCTTCTCGTTCTGCAGGAGCACGACCTCCCGGATCGCCCCGGCGGGCTTCACACCGGCGAGGAAGCGCCGCACCGGCTCCTCGCTCCCGTTGTCGACGATGAAGAGCCGGCAGGGCGTGCGGGTGGTCGCGAAAAGCGTCTCCAGGCACGGCTGCGTCTGCTCAAGGTGGTTCCAGCTCAAGAGAACCAGATCACACGCTACACTCATCTCTCGAAGTACCAGGTACTTTTCCCGCTTCAGAAAGTACCTGGTACTGTGACTTCGCGCTCGGGCGGAACAGCCGCTTGGACGCGCTGCTCAGCAGCTGCCGCATGCGGTGGACGTAGGTGTGGCGCTCGAGCGTCAGGCGCTGTCCGGCGGCGGCGAGGCGCCGGCGGGCCGGCTCATCCGCCAGGAACTCCTCGATGACGCCGAAGAGCTCCTGCGGGCTTCGATAGAGGACCAGATGCGTCCGGTCTTCGAAGCCCAGCTGCTGGAGGTCATCGCTGTCCAGGGCGTTGGTGACCAGCAGCGCCCCGCCCGCCATCACCTCGAACATCCGCATGTTCACGTCGTCGGCGATCGAGTAGTTGAACCCGATGCGCGAACGGCCGTAGATGCCGGCCATCTCGGTGTAGTCGAACCCGCCGAGGCAGCTCTTGGGATACCGCTCGCGCAGCGCCTGGAGGTAGAACTTCCTTGGGATGCCGCCTTCCGTCCCCACAAATCCGATATCCCACTGCGCCTGCCCGGCTGCGACGCCGTGGATCTGTGGATCGCACGCCACCGGCAGCCATTCGGCCCTCGGCAGCCGGCTTACTGCGTCGGCGTGGCAGCAGAACAGCGCGTCGAATTGCGGCGCCATCCGCCGGATCTTGCGCCAGCTGTGCGGCAGGTGGGTGTCGATGGCATAGAACACCGCGGGCCGGCAGTGCGCCGGCAGCCGCACCCCGTAGCCATCCCCGTTGTCAACCCGCAGATACAGGTCATACCCTCGGGGGATGGAGGCGGCATCGCGCAGTCGCCAGTGGTCGCCGGTGACTCCCAGCGCCTGGCAGGCCCGGTGGAAATAGAAGCCGGTTGTGGCGCCGATCAGGTTCTCGAAAATCAGCGCGATGCGCATCAGTGACCGAACACCTCGTCCAGCGGGGCGACGCGCCGGTGGATGGACAGCCGGTAGCCGTTGCCGTCGGGCTCGATCAGCACCGGGGTCAGCCGGCACAGCGCGCACCAGGGGGCAACGGCGCGCAGCGTCCGTTCGTTATCGACGAGCACCCATCGCAGCCGCCCGGCCAGCGTCTGTCCAACAAGGACAAGCCACAGGACGAGGCGGAACAGGGGCCTCGGGATGCCGGTGAGGCGAATGCCGGGACGCGCCTGAATCATGGCCAGCACCTCAGGCTCGAGCGAGCCCTTGATGAGATGGAGGACGCCCATGCCGCGCCCTGCCAGGACGAGGGAGCACTCTCGGGCACCCCGCCATCCGCGCTCGACCAACGAGAGCACGCTAGCCATGCCCTGTACGCCTGGATGCGTCCGTGACCTTCCGAGCATAGACCGCAATGACCCCGCCCCGCCCCCTCGAGCAGGCAACCATCTCGGCCAGCCGGTCCACCCAATCCTGCCACCATCTGTGCGTTGGCTCATGGCCATGGGCCTGCCGGACTTCAAATCGGCGGCTCTCGCGCCGAAGCCCCCAGGCACCGACGTCTTGCCGGATCCGTTCCACGGCGAACCCATGGCGATGCAGCAGCTCGGTGATCGTCTTGGGATCAAAATGGTAGAGATGCCTGGGCAGGTCAAGCCCGTGCCAGAAGGGGCCGAAGCGCCCCGCCGTCACGCTGGCGATGTTGGGGACTTTCAGGATCGCCAGGCCGTCCGCACCGAGGATGCGATGCATCTCGTCCAGCGTCGCCCCGGGATCCGGCACATGCTCGAAGACATGGGACATATGGACCACATCGAAGGCGCCGTCCACAAATCCCGCCTGCTCGAGCGTTCCCGGCCGGATGTCGATCCCGTAGTACTTGCGACCGGACGCGGCTGCCTCAGGGTTCAGCTCAACCCCCGCCACCGTCAGACCGCACTGACGTTGAAACGCGAGCTCTCGCCCCGTCCCGCACCCGACATCCAGGAAGCGCCCGCGGCCGCGATACGGCACGATCTTGAGATCCTTGCCCAGCAGCTGCAGGCGAACCCAGAGGGGCCAGAGGATCAGCCGAAGCGCCGCTCGCTGCAGCCGCCCGCCGGCAGCCGGGTAGCCGAAGAACGCGCGGCGCAGTCCAAGCCGCACCCACCACTCCAGGCGGCGGCTGATGGCCCGCAGCCCATGGACCGGAATCGCTTCGACCTGCCGGTACGAGTAGTACTGGGTCGGGTAAAAGCCCTTGAGCGTTTCCGGGGAGGGGCGGGGACATTGGAAATGCAACCCGCACCCGAGGCATCGGACCACCTGGAAGCAAACCGTCGGGTCGCCGTTGAGGTACCAGTCGGCGGCTGCCACGACGGGCTGCGCGCGATCGGACCCGCACAGGCTACAGGCCACCGATTCAAAGCCGTTCTTATCCATGGGCCACCTGGTCTGCCGCGGGCTGCAGCATCTCGGCGCAGGCCTCGATGACCTCCTCCGGCCCGATGGTCGTCAAGCATGCCCGCTCGTACGGACAGGGGGGCAGCTTGAACTGGTGGTAGCACGGCCGGCACGGCAGCGCCTCCTTCCGGATCACCCAGTGCCTGTTGGTGTCTTTCGGATACGGCCCGTACACCCGCGGATCGACCGGCCCGAAAATCGAGACGGTCCTCACCCCCTGGCTGACCGCCAGATGCAGGGGCCCGCCGTCGTTGCAGATGACCAGGTCCAGGTGGCCCAGCAGGCTGATGAACTGTCCCAAGTTGGTCTGGCCGCTGACATCAATCGCCGGCCGCTTCATGAGGCCGGCGACGGTCCGGCAGATGAGCGCATCGGCCTGCTCGCCGAAGAGGATCACCTGCGCCCTGCGGCGTTCGATGAGCGCATCGCCGACGGCGGCGAAGCCCTCAAAGCTCCAGCGGCGAAACGGCGCGTCGATGCCCCAGCTGACCCCGCCGGCCGGCACCACGCCCACCAGCGGGTACTGGCGCGTCAGGCGATGCTCCTGCAGCCACACCTCGGCCCAGCGCTCATCGTCCTCGGAGGCCTGCAGCTCCAGCGCGTTCTCGATCAGGTGGATGCCAATGAATTGGAGCAGCTGGCGGTAGTAGTCGACGACGTGGCGGTCACGATAGCCATCGATCCACAGCCGCTGCGTGAGGAATCGGCCGCGCCGGCGATAATCGAATCCGATGCGCCGCGGCACGCCGAGCAGAGCCATCACCAAGGCGTAGCGCTCTCCGAGCGAGAGATCGATCAGCAACTCAAAGCGCTCGCGGCGAATCTGCCTGACGAGCGAGGCGAGGTAGCGCAGGCCGCGCCGACGGGAAGCGCGCCAGAGGCCCACGAACTCGTCCTTTTCATACACGAAGAGCACGTCGAGGTGCGGATTGTCCCGCAGGATCCGCTCGGTGCGCCGGTTGCAGAGATAGCCAATGCGGCTCTCCGGAAACGCCCGGCGCACGGCGCGGATGAGCGGCGTCGTGAAGAGCACGTCGCCGATGCCGAAGGGATTGACGATCAGGATCCGCTTGGGCGCGCTCATTGCAGTTGACACCCCACGGCATCGAGCACCTGCTCCACGGTGATGGCGTCCATCGATGGTTGCGCGATCACGAGATGCCCCTTGCCCCACGGGCCCCATCGTCCCGGTCCCGTCGACGGGTCGGAGGTGCCGAACAGCACGACCGTCCGCGTGCCAACGGCGGCCGCCAGATGCGCCGGCCCGCTGTCATTGGAGATCAGCAGGCGGGCGCGCTGCAGCAGCGCCGCCAGCTGCCGCAGGGTCACGCGTCCCACCAAGTCAACAACTCCAGCTCCTGATCCGAGGATCGCATCGACTGCTTGCCGCTGCTGTGCAGCGCCGATGACCGTCACACGCGGCTTGTGCTGGCCGCCCAGCCTGCGGATCAGCTCCCGATACCGCTCGAACGGCCACTGCTTGCGGGGGTTGGAGGTCCAAGGATGCACCGCAATGAACGGCTCGGCCGGCCGAACACCTTGCTGCTCAAGCAGTTGAACGAGCTCCGCCTGCTCGCGCTCGAAACGAAACGACGGCCATCGACCGTCCACCGCCGACAACCCAAGCGCGCGCACCAGGTCAAGATTATACTCGACCTCGTGACGCTCGCCAAGCGCCTTGCGGTCGGGCAACCGATGCGTGAGCAGGCCGCCCCACTTCCGGCCATACCCGACCCGCACCGGGATGCCCGCAAGCCACACCGCGGCGTGCAGCTCCTGCTTTGGATTGGAGACGATCGCGGCGTCGAAGCGGCGAGCCCTCAGCTGCGCGGCCACGGCGAGCGCTCGCGCCCACCACAGGCCTCGCGGCCCCTGCGCAGAGGCCAGGACGTCGGTAATCTCCGGCACGCCGCGTAGCAGCGGCACGAGGTCGCGCTGCGCGAGGAAGCTCACCTCGGCCTGCGGCAGCGCGGTTTTCAGCGCGACGACCGCCGGCAGGTTGAGCAGCGTCTCGCCAAGCCGGTCAGTGCGGATGAACAGAATTCTGCGAATCTCCGCACGGGCCATGGTCCTTAGAACGGCTTGAACCGCCACTTAAGAATCGTCCAGAGCATCCGCACGCCATGGTGCCATCGAATCTTCTTGCCCTGCGCGTACAGGCGCGGCTTGTACCGGATCGGCACCTCAACGATCCGGCGCCGACGGCGCAGGAGCTTGCAGACGAACTCGTTGTCGAACTCAAAGCCGTCGGCTTCGACCGGCGTCTGCCGGATGACCTCGCGGGTGAACGCCTTGTAGCAGCCCTCGTAATCCGTGGCGTGGAAGCCGTAGAGCAGGTTGGTCAACCAGATAATCAGCTTGTTGCCGAGATAGTGGGAGAAAAAGGGGTCACCGCCGTGCGTCAGGAACTTCGGTTTCTCAAGGAGGAACCGCGAGCCCAGGACCGCCTCAGCGCGCCCCTGGAGGATCGGCTCCATGAGCAGCGGATAATCGTCCGGCTCGTACTCCAGATCGGCATCCTGGATGATGAGGATGTCTCCCGTGGCCGCCGCGAAGCCGGTGCGCACCGCAGCGCCCTTGCCCCTGTTCCGGGCATGGCGGATCACGCGGATCGGCAGCGTCTGCCGGAGCCGCTCGAGGAGCTCCCCGGTGCCATCGGTCGAGCCGTCGTCGACGACGATGACGTCCTTCCGAGGAACCGGCGAGGCCAGGACGTTCTGAAGCACCGTCTCGATGGAGGCCGCCTCGTTGTACGCCGGGATGACGATACTCAGCTTCGCCATGACGCCTCGCGGCGCTGGAGCAATCCCAACGACAGCCCGGCCAGCGCCCAGAAGAGCGCGGCCTGGCGCAGCGAGTAGAAGTTCGTGTCGAGTGCGGCCTGGACGGCGAAGGCCACCAGCGCTCCGATCAGCCCCACGCCCACGGGACGATCGTTCGGCGCCAGGCGGCTCGCGCCCCGGACCAGCGCGCCAAACAGCGCCCCGAGCAACATCAGGAACGCCGCCAATCCGATCACGCCGGTCTCCGCCGCCACCTGGAGGTAGCAGTTGTGGGCGTAGCGGGGCTGCTGCTCTCCCCCGACCCAGTAGGCCAGATAGTTGGCCATGAAGGTGTTGAGCCCGTGGCCGAGGATCGGGCGGTCCCGGATCATGCCGAGCGCAGCCTGCCACATGTCCCACCGGTCCACCTTGCCGATCTCATCCCAGGCGACCACGCTGCCCAGGCGGCCGACCCAGACGAGCGCGGCCGCCGCGGCCAGGGCGACGCTGCCCAGCGCCAGAGCGGCCGCGCGCCGCCATGAAGGATCCAGCGCGACGACGGCCGCAAGGCCCGCCGCCAGCCCGATCCACGCACCCAGCGCCTCCGTCCGGGCGAAGCAGCCGATGAGCAGTGTGAGCAGGACACCGAGCGCCCACCGCAGGCCGCCACGGGCGCTGCGCAGCATGCCGAGCAGGACCACGATGACGACCATGAGGTAGGTCGCCAGATCGATCGGATTCTCATACGGCCCGGTCATGCGCTCATAGGTCAGGAGGGGGTAGCCCCGGATGAGACCCTTGCCCCAGAACTCCTGTGCGACGCTTTCCAGCACCACGAGGACCGAGGAGGCTAGCAGCACCGTCAGACCGCGCCGCGCCACACGCGGTTGCTGCACCGTATCCGCCACGATCACCAGGAAGAGGAGGTACTCCAGCCACTTGCTGATCAAAGCGCGCAGGCTGGCGGCCGGATGCGTGCTGGCCGGGATGGACAGCGCGCAGGCCGCGAGGTAGAGGCCGATGCCGATGAGCAGCGGCCGGTATGGCGGCGACGTCCAGACGCTGGGAACGCGCCGCCCTGCCGCGATTCGCTCCAGCAGCCATCCGCAGAGGAGCACTCCGAAGGCGATCTCAACCGCCGCCTTCGAAAACGGCAACAAAAAAAGCAGCCCGTAGAGGCTGCCTTCCTGGAGAAGGCCTCCAAGCCTCGCGAGGCGGCTCATACGGTGTGCATGACACCCGCCGTCACAACCTTCCAGCTCACGCCCCGAGGCTCGCAGCAGTCCCGGATCTGCTGCAGCAGATCGCCGGGCGGGTCGCTGATCGCCACCAACACCTCCCGCACCTGATGGGCGTCCAGCACGCGGGCCAGCTGGTTGCGCCCGCCGAGGACCGAGACCCCGTGCATCCAGTTGCCGTGCTTGCGCGCGTCGTCATCCAGAAAGCCGATCACCCGTTGCGGCGCCGTCCGCTCATCCCGAAGGTGGCGCAGTACCCGCTCGCCGGTGTCGCCGGCACCGACAATGAGCACGGGAACCGGCCGCGACGCCGATGCCCGAATCCACTCATCCAGCAGCCGCTCCACCACCCGCGAGCCGCTGATCGCCAGGATGCAAACCAGCCAGTCGATAATCAGCACCGCCCGGGAGTAGCCCTCAAACCGCCACAGGTACAACAGGGCCAAGGCCGACAGCGTCGACCCGATGGTCACCGCTTTCACCACGGTCAACACATCCGAGAGGCTGAGGTATCGCCACATGCCCTGGTAGAGGCCGCAGCCGGCGAAGCACGCCAGCTTGATGACGAGGATCATCGGCAAGGATTGCGCAATCAGGGCTTGCAGGTCGCCGGTCAGCACGCCCTCGAATCGCAGCAGGTACGCGAAGACATATGCGCAGCTGATCAACAAAAAGTCGGCCAGGACCTCCACGAGGCGGCGCTTGTGCAGCAGCATCGTCTCGATCCGCGTGGTGGTCGGTCTGACAACGCCGGGTGAGCTGGCAGAGGCGCTCGTGCGCTCCAGCCGATAGACATTGACCCGGGCCAGATAGCCCCCGACCAGGATAAGCCCGGTCACCACCGACAGCCAGAGCGCTGAGAGCGGAAGGGGCTTCAGGCCCACTGAGACCACGCTCAACACCCCCAGCAGCCCGCTGACAAGATAGAGTGCCAGGACCGTCTGCCTGACGCTCAGGCCCAGGACGGCCAGCCGATGCGACACATGGTCGGTGCCGCCGATGAACGGATGCTGCCGGTGCAACAGGCGCTGCAGCGTGACGAAGCACGTATCGAAGATGGGCACCGCCAGCACGAGCGTCGGCACCGCCAGCACGCTGAGCAGCTGCGTCGGATGCTTCCACGTCCCCATGGTCGCCAAGGCGGCCAGGCTTAAGCCCAGCAGGTGGCTGCCGGAGTCGCCCATGAAGATCCTGGCCGGAGGAAAATTGTGGCGCAGCAATCCGGCGCATGCCCCGCCGATCGCGGCCGCGAGGGCGGCCACCGTCCACTGGCCGGCCAGGATCGCGTGGAGCGCGCAGAAGCCAGCACCGATGGCCCCGATGCCCGCGGCCAGGCCGTCCATGTTATCGAGCAAGTTGAACGCATTCACGATGAGGACGAACCAGAGGACGGAGAGCGGGATTGACAGCCAGAGCGATGGCGCGAATTCCACCCGGATCCCCCCGACGACGAGGCCGCAGCCGATGAGCAACTGCGCCACCAGCTTCGTGTAGGGCGGCAGGCGATGGACATCATCGACCAGGCCCAGCGTGAAGACCAGCGAGAGCCCGATCAGCAGGGCGATGACCGATGGAGATCGCGGCACCCAGAGCAGCATGGCGCTGAGAAGCCCGACGCCCATCGCCACGCCCCCCATCCGGGCGATGACCCGGCGGCCCCAGCGATCATCCTGAGGCCTGGACACCCATCCGAAGCGCACGGCAACGGCCCGGACCACCGGCGTCAGCAGGAAGGTCGTGGCGAAGGCGGTCAGGCCCGACAGCCCGGCAGGGGTGAGCTGGTGCACCGTCTCAGGCAACATCGATCAGGCCGAAACCGCCTTGGCTGGCGCGCGGCGACGGCGCGCAGCTGAGGACACCGTCTTGGCTGGCCGCCGCGGGGCCTCCTGGTGCGCGCTCTCCGCGACGCTCTGGATAATGTGATCCAGGCTCATGGTGGGCTCAAAACCGATGAGGGCATGGATCTTGCTGATATCAGGGACCCGCCGGGGCATGTCCTCATAGCCCTCCTCATATGCTTCCTCATACGGAACGTGCTCGATCCGCGAGGTGCTTCCCGTCAGCCGGATCACCCGTTTGGCGAGTTCTTCGATCGTCACCTCCTCCTGGCTGCCCAGATTAAAGACCTGCCCGATAGCCCCGGGATGCGCAGCCAGCTTCACCAGGGCACCCACCACATCCCGCACATGCAGGAAGCAGCGCGACTGCTTGCCGTCGCCATGCACGATGAGCGGCGTGCCGGCGAGCGCCTGGCTGACAAACCTCGGAATCACCATCCCATAGGCGCCGCTCTGCCGCGGGCCAACCGTGTTGAACAGGCGCACGATGATGGTGGGAACCCCCTTCTCCTTCCAATAGACGTACGCCAGAATTTCGTCCACCGCCTTCGAGGTGGAGTAGCTCCAACGCGTTTTCAGCGGCGAGCCCAGCACCCGATCGGTGTCCTCCCGCAGGGGACCATGGATATTCTTGCCGTAGACCTCCGACGTCGAGGCCACCAGCACCTGCTTGCGATAGCGGTGCGCCATCTCGAGGACCACCTCGCTGCCGCGGATATTGGTCATCATGGACTCCAGTGGTTTCTTGATGATCAGCTCCACGCCCACCGCGGCGGCCAAGTGATAGATGACATCGATCCGCTCCACCAGCTTATCCACCAGCGACTCATTCAAGATCGTCCCGATGACGAGCTGGAAGCTCTCCTTCCCATCCAGATGCGCGACATTCTCGTAGCGGCCCGTCGAGAGATCATCCAGCACCGTCACGTGGTCGCCCCGCCCAACCAGGCGCTCCGCCAGGTGGGAGCCAATGAAGCCAGCGCCGCCCGTGATGAGCGCCCTCATTCCCGCCCTCCCGCGCACAACTCTTCGTAGAGTGCCGCCAGATCCCGCACCAGACGCGCTTGGCTGTAGCGTTGCGTCACATGCCTCCGGGCCGCCTCCCCGAGCCGTTGACGCAACGCGGCGTCATCCGCCAGCAGCGTCAGCGCCTTGATCAGCCCCTGGACATCCCCGGGGTTGATCAGAACACCCTGCCCGGTCACCTGACACGTCCCGGGCGCGATGCGCGCTGCGAAGCGGCCATCACTATCCAGCAGGTCGCGGACCCCCCCGACATCCGTCGCCACAATGGGCCGCCCCGCCGCCATGGCTTCAATCAAGGCGACCGGCGTCCCCTCGTTCCACGAGGTCAGACAGGCGATGTCGAGCCCCGCATAGGCCGTGCGGAGATCGTCCTGCCACCCTGTGAACTGCACGGTCTGGCTCAACCCCAACTGCGCGGCCTGGCGTTGAAGCGGCGCGCGCAACGGTCCGTCACCGATCAGCACACCGCGAAGCCGCGACTGGGTCTTGGCCATCCGTGCCATCGCCTCCAAAAAGAGCGCCGGGTTCTTAATCGGCACCAGCCGGCCCACCACGCCGATGGCGATCGCCGCGCCCTGTGCGGCCGGCGGAATCCCCTCGAGCGCGGAGAGGTCAAGGCCCAAGGGGATGACCCGCCACTGCGCGGGTCGGCCGATTCCCTTCTCCAGCAGCTGCTTGCGGATCGCCGGACTGACCGCGATGAGGCGGTCCGTGCGCCTGGCCAGCCACCGCTCTATTATAACAAAGACGCTCGTGATCCCCGGCGCAAAGTAGCCATCCAGCACATGCCCGTGAAAGGTGTGAACCAGGATGATCCGTGTGCCCCGGCGCCCCGGCCCGACCCGGTTGTAGAGCCACGCCGCCACGCGCCCGAGCAGGCCCGCCTTCGCCATGTGCGTATGGATGATGCGCGGTCGCTCCCGCCACAGGATCCGTGCCAGCTTGACCAGCGCCACCGCGTCGCGCACCGGATGGATCGACCGCCTCAGTTCAGGGATCAGCTGGCGAACGATCCCGGCGCGCTGCGCCAGAGGACCCAGGTCGCCCTCGGCATGATCCGGCACGCCCGACACCAAGACCGAGCGGAACCCGATCTCGGGGAGATCGGCGCACAGTGCGATGGCCTGGCGCGCGGGTCCGCCGATGTTCAGACGCGTGATCACTCGCACAATCGTCAGCGGGCGCTCCGCCGCGCGGGTCATCGCCCCCCCTCCCAGGGCACGCCCGCCACGGCCCGCAGGCCGCGCCGGAACTCATACCAGGCTCTCATGAACGGGTGGTGGCGGTACGGCCGCAGCTCATCGTGTCGGCTCACATCGGGCATCCAGCGGTAGAGCTGCGCGTACTCGACCCCCCGGACGGTCATGCTGGGCGCGTACCGGCGGACGAGCTCCGGATCCGCAAGGATCTCTTCCCGCGAAGCCAGCCGGCCATCCGGATGTCGCGCCATCACGCCGTAGTAGGGATCCACGGGACACCACCGCCCCTCCACCCGCACCAGCGTCACGGCGTGGACCGATCGCCCGCCGGGCGGCCCCAAGAACACCAGCTCCGCCGGCACCCCGGCATAGGCGCAGAGCGTCGCCAGGACATCTGCGAGTTGGTCCGCCGTTCCATACCCTCGCACGATGATGTGCCAGACGTGGTCATCCATGACGGGCAAGCCCTGCGGAATTCCGCTGTGCAGATGCGCGCGCACCCAGTCGTACAGCGCCAGGACTCTTGCCTCCTTATTCGCCAGCCCTTTGGTGACCGTGCGGACCAGTGCGCGGTACTCGGCATCCCGATAGATGAAGCGCCCGAGTTTCAAGTGCAAGGGAATGGTCTGCTCAGTCAGCGTGTAGTTAACGCCTTGGCGCGTCCGAACCGGCCAATGGAGCAGGCCCCAGAGGCCGAGGAGGGCGAGTGCCACCGTCAGCACCCGCTTCATCGCCCTGCCTCCGCCAGGCTGATCGGCGCAGGATCGGTCCACGCCCCGCGCGCAGACATCCGCAGCCAGACTTCCAGCGTCAGCAGACTCCACAGCTGTAGACCCAGGTCTCGCTCCCCGTTGAGATGGGCTTGGCAGGAGCGCCGGATCGCGTGCGGATTCAGATAGGCGTTCACGCGCGCCTCGGGCGAGAGCAGCAGATCGCCCAGGGCCTCGCGAAGCTCCTGCCGGAACCAGCTGTCTAACGGGACACCAAAACCCCACTTCCCTCGTCGCCGGATCGTCGGCGGCAAGAGATCCGCGAACGCCTCCTTCAGGATCGCTTTGGTCGTGAAGGCGTTGAGCTTGAAGCGGTCCGGCAGGCCGAAGGCATACTCGATCACGTCGGTGTCGAGGAGCGGCGAGCGCGTCTCCAGCCCATGCGCCATGCTGCAGCGGTCCATCTTCACGTGCAGGTCGTTCGGAAGATACTCATGGAAGTTAAACCACAGCGCCTGATACAGGGGCGACCGGCGCGGAACCTGCGCGAGCCACCTCCGAGCAGGGCTGAGCCATTCGACGGCCTGAGCGCCCTCGGAGAGCTCGGGGCGCAAGAGGGCTGCTGGATCCGGACAGTAGGAGACCCACCGCACCAGCCGCTGCGCCCAAGGCTGGCCGGCCGCTTCACAAAAGCGCAGCGCCTCTCCGACCCTGCGATGACGACGCAGCGCGCGCGGCGCGCGCGCAAGGCCCCAGGCCAGTCCGTTCGTCAGCCAGGGGGGAAGCATCGCGGAAGCCACCGCCGCCTGGAAGCGACGGTAGCCCGCAAACAGCTCGTCGCCCCCGTCGCCGTTGAGGGCGACGGTCACGTGCTCCTTCGCCAGCTGGCAGAGCAGAAACGTCGGGATCGCCGAGGCGTCGCCGAAGGGCTGGTCGTGGTGGTAGACCAACCGCTCAATCAGCTCGAAGGCCTTGGGCTCCACGATGAATTCGGTATGGCGGCTGCGATAGCGCTGGGCCACGAGCCGCGCATATGGTGTTTCGTCGTAGCGCGCATCGCCTCGGAAGCCGATGCTGAAGGTGTGCACCGGACGATCCATCAGCCGGCTCATCAGCCCCACGACGATGCTGGAATCAACACCCCCGCTCAAGAAGGCTCCGAGCGGAACGTCCGACATGAGGCGCTTGTGAACGGCCTGCGTTAGCCGATCGCGGATGCCGCGGATCGCCTCGTCTTTCGAAACTCGCAGCGGGGGCAGCGCGGTGTCAAGTTGCCAGTAGACCGTGTGGCGCGCCGTGCCGTCCGACACATCCATGACCATCTGCATCGCCGGGGGCAGCGAGTACATGCCCTCATAGAAGGTCTCAGGCGCCGGCGGGTAGCCGTAGACCAGATAGGACGGCACGGCGCGGGCGTTGATCGCATGAGGAATCAGGGGGTGCGCCAGCAGCGCTTTGAGCTCCGAGGCGAACGCGAATCGCCGCGGGTCGTGGTAATAGAACAGCGGCTTTTTGCCGGTGCGGTCTCTGGCCAGCACGAGCCGGCGACGCCGGCCGTCGAAGACAGCGAAGGCGAACATGCCGTCCAGCCGCGCGACGCACGCCTCTCCCCACTGTTCGTACGCCTGGAGGATCACCTCGGTGTCCGACCGGCTCACAAAGCGACAATCGTGGGATTCCAGTTCACGCCGGAGTTCGCGGTAGTTGTAGATCTCGCCGTTGTAGACGATCCATGTCATCCCATCGCGGCTTGCCATCGGCTGGTTGGCCGCGTCAGAGAGGTCGATCACCTTCAGACGGGTGTGCCCCAGCCCCACCCAGGGCACCGGCCGGGCGAGGCCGATGGCGTCGGGGCCGCGATGGCGCAGTCGGCCGGCCATCGAGGCCAGCACCGGCTCGTCCACCGGCTCCCCGTTCAGATTGACGATCCCGCAGATGCCGCACATACCGGTCACTCCATGGTGGGGCGGCTTCGCGCAGCCACCAGCCAGGCGATGCCGATCCACAGGAAGCGAAAGTGCATGATGTCGGCGTGGAGGCTGTTCACCAAGAGCCCCACCAACCCTGCCAGCGGCGCGCGCACCCGCCAGTCGCCAGCCGTCGGACCCGCCCGTTGGCCGGCCGCAGCACGGCGTAGGAGCGCTATCCACATGGCGGCCAATCCGAGCAGTCCGATGAGGCCGGTCTCCGCCAACGCCCCGAACCATGTGCTGTGGGGATCCCAGGCGCTATTCAGCCTTCCCATCGCGGCGGCGCGCGCGGACACCGAGGAAAACTCGCCGACCCCGATGCCGATCCATGGATGCTCCCTCCAGGTCTCCCACGCTAACTTGTGCAGCAACCCGTAGATCGCCCACACGTACGAAACCTGGACGGTCAGCTGCTTGCCGCCGTCCACCGGATCGGGAAACACCTGGGGCGGCAGCCCGCTCGTCGTGGCGAGCGGCATCGGGCGCGTCGACGCCCGGACACCCAGGATGGCGGCCGTGGACGCCACCTGGGCGAACAGGAATACCCCCACGACGAGAAGAACCAGCGCCGCCCTTCCGATCCGATCCCAGCGCGTGGTCCGGGGGGCCACGATCGCCGCGGCCAGGCAGCAGCCCACGAGCCCGTTCGATCCCGTCGTGGCAGCCGCCAGCAAACCAGCAATCAGGATAAGCCAGCACATCGTCCGAGGCCGCGAGGATGTCGCCGCGGCGTACGCGGCCAGCATGGGAATCCCCATGGTGAGATAGTTCGCCAGCATGGCGAAGGTTTGCAGTGTCGCCTTGACCCGCACCATTCGGCCGACGTTCGGGATGGCCTCCGCCAGCGCGAACCGCGCAGGGACATGGCCGGAGAGCGTCGCATAGACCCAGACGCCCAACGAGAAGAGGATGATGGCTCCCACGGAGATCACGAACGCCCGGACGAGGCGCTTCCACGCCGATGGTTCAGAGGCCCAGCGCGCCAACGCGAAGGCCACGCATGCCACATACGCCGTTTTGATGAGTTCCGCGCACGAACCGCCCAGGTGCGCGGTATTGAGCAGGGAGGGCAGCATCGCCGCGACATAGACGGCGACCCATCCCAGCACCTGCTGTGGCGCGGTGGTTCGCCACACCCCTGCGGCTGTCGCCGTGACCAGAAACGCGCAGGCCAATACATCGAACCACTCGAGATTCAATACCGCAGGCCCCACGGTGGCCCGAAACGGCAGCAGGAGCAGGGCGGCGCAGATAAGACGCCAGCTCCACCGGTGCCACACGGCCGTGGTCTCCACGGCGCCCGCCCGCACGGCGTGGGGAGCTGAGAGGGTTAGATCCATCCCTTGATCCAGTAGTACACAATGCCGGCATACTCGTGGAGGATACCATGAATCTGCTCAAGGCTGGCGCCGTGGCGATGGACGTAGAAGGCGTTTTTCGTCACGGGTGCCGGGATCACGCGGATCTCCGGGGCAAGCTTGCGCCATGTCCAGACCGCCCGGCGCATATGGTATGGCGAGCTCACGAGCAGGATGGTGCGCCAGCCTTGCCGCCGCAGGCTGTCCCGGACGGTGAGGACGTCTTCTATAGTGTTCTTGGGCCTGGTCTCCAGGATGATAGCCTTGCCCGGCACGCCGTGGCCCACCGCCAGCTCTTTCATCATCTCCGCCTCCTGAAAGACGAAGGTATACCCGGAGACAAAGATCACCCGCGGCGCGCGGCCCTCGTGATACAGATCCACGGCCCGCTTGACCCGCTCCTGGTAGCCTCCGCCGGCCTTGCCCGATTCTCCAACGCCGCCCGCGAAGACGACGATCGCATCGGCCGACGCAGAGGGGCTAGCCATACGCAGTGGTTCAGCCACCCACCACAACAGGGGGCTGTAGAACAGGGCGGCGTAGATCAGGCCGACAGCGAGCAGCGTGCGGGCGAATTGCCACCGGGCGCTGCGGTAGAGCCGGCGCAGCGACTCCTCCCACCGCAGCGGGGCCGCGCGCCGCGCGGCGAGGCGCTCCTCGATCAGCTGCGACATCCGCTCGATGCGCCGGGTCCAGTCGTTGCGCCGGGCGACGTCGATGCGCTCCCGCACCGCCTCCGGCGAGTTCTTCGTCAGCGCATCGCGAATCGCCGCAACGAACTCCTCCGTACCCTGCGCGATGGAGACCACCCCGCCGTGCTCCACGTTGAAGCGGCGCACCTCCGGCAAATCGGTGGAGACGACGGGGATCCCCATCGCCAGGTATTCGTTGAGCTTCGTCGGATAGACGCAGGCGGTGTAGGTACTCGCACGGTACGGCACCAGGCCCACGTCGAAACCCTTGATGTAGCGGGGCACGTCCTCGTGCGACCGCGGGCCAAGCAGGCGGACGTTCGGGTGGCGCGCCAGCTTCGAGACATCGGCCTGGCAGGGCCCGATCAGGACGAAGCTCACCTGCGGCAGGCGGTCGGCCGCGGCCGCTAGCAGGCCCTGGTCGATCCACTGGTGGATGCCACCCACGTAGCCCATGACGGGCCGGGCGAGCCCCCGCAGATCCTCCGGCACCTGGTCGGCGGAGTCGCGCACCTGCGTAAACCCCTTGAAATCGACGCCGCCGGGAATCAGATGGACGTACCGGTTCAGGCTTTCGGCGCGCTGCCGCAGCTTCTCCGACGTGACGAAGACGAGGTCGGCGTCTCGCAAGAGCTGCGTTTCGGTCCGGTTGATCCGCCTGGCCGCCGGCGAGCTGGCAGCCAGATCGTCCACGCAGTGGTACACCGTCAGCGCCGGCTCCAGCTCCTGAATAAGATCCAGGATGAGCGGCGTCGGCAGATAGGTCCACACGATCGGGCGATAGAACTGCGCGGCGCGCATCCAGCGCTGGAGTGCTTGGCGCATCAGCCAGCGATTGATCCAGCGGGCCACCCGCGCGTAGGGAAACGGCAGGATGACCGGCGAGTAGATGAAGAGGCGCTCCTGCTGTTGGCGGAACCCCTTCGTGCCGCGCCACCAGTTGACCAGCCGCTGCTTCACGCGGGGCAAATCCCGCACGCCCGGGGCGCGCACGCCGGTGTTCTCGATGAACAGCACGCGATTGCCCGACTCGGCCAGCGCCGCCATGATCTGCTGGTGCCCCTGCCAGACGAAGTCCCAATCAATCGAGGAGAAGCAGATGATGTCCGCGCCGCTGAGCATTCAGGCTCTCCCGATGCGCGGAGCCGTCAGGGCCGCCACGGCCTGTTTGGTCTCGGCCACTTCCCTGCCGCCCCTGAAGAACGAGACGAGCCGGATCAGAGTGCGCAGGGGCTCTCCGTGCGCGGCCACGATGAGCAGGGGCAGCAGGAACTGCAGCCGTAGCCGGAACAGCGACCCGAGGTTGGCCACCACCAGCGACATCGACGTAGCGGCCAGCAGGATGAACGCCGCAATGAACAGGCCGCCCGCGTCACGCCGCTTCACCAGTCGCAGCATCCCGATCAGCATCGCCGGCATCAGGAGGTAGATCAGCACCATTTCCAGGCCGGCGAAGAGCCGCATGATGCCGGTGCTGCCTGCGAGATCAAACCACTGCCAGGGAAACGGCGCCAGGAAACCGATCGCGAGCGCCCGCGGCAGGTAGGTGAGCAGCTTCCTGGGGCTCGAAATCTGCGCCCAGGCATCCATCAGCGAGTAGCCGCCGGTTGACACGAATCCTTGACGCAAGTTGCCGAGTGACCCGGGCGTCATGTCGTGGGCGATCAGCAGCGCGTGATCGTCAAGCCTGGAGAAGGGTTCTCCGAGGCCGCCTCGTGAGGGCGGAACCCAGCCTGCAGTCGAAGGCGCCTGGGCCGAATCTCCGAGGCCGCCTCGTGAGGGCGGAACCCAGCCTGCAATCGAAGGCGCCGGGGTATGAATAGGAAGAGGCTCGGTCCTGATGGAGATGCCGCCCAACCGATCCACCCATGCCAGAAGATCCGGCGGCACCAACTGGGCTTTCTCATGTTGATCCCCCAACAGTTTCACAAGCGGAACGAGCGGCAGGATCCGTTCGATGAGTTGACGGGCCGTCGCCTGCGCCTCGGCGTCACGCGTATGACCCATATACACCGTGAGGACGGCGATCGCTTCGTTCATACCCCCCTGGCGCAGCATGACGCCGATCAATCCGAAATAGGCCTCGGAGTAGTCCGGGTTGAGGCGGATGGCTTTCCGGTACGAGTTCCCCGCCCCCTCGAACTCACCATCGACAAGCGCCTCGACGGCCAGCCGGACGTGCCCAAGCTCCGGGTGGCGGGGCGAAAGGAGCCTCCAGGGGTCGATTTCCCGAGCCAGGAGCGTCGACGAGACGATCACCAGGAGCAGGCCCGCGCAGACGCCGCTGCGCCGTCCCTCTCTGCGCAGCGCGGCGCGGATCACCGACACGCCCAACCCGATGACCGCCGTTGAAAAGAACAGCGCCCCGAGATAGAAGCGCAACCGCGTCAGGAACATCACGCTGGTACTCAACAGCACGCAGCCGATGACCCAGCGAAGCGGACTGGCCCGGCGCGTCTCGGACGCCGTTGGGACCAATGTCACGACCACCCAGAGTGCGCAGAAGATGAGGAAGATCCCAACCGAATCCTTCAGCAGCTGCGCGGACCACAGCAGCGAGGACGGCCAGAACCCCACCAGCAGCACCGCCGTGAGGGCGGCCCGCTGGCCAAAGAGCCGGTGGCCGATGCGATAGGCCAACAGCGCGCTGGCGGCAGCCAGCCAGCCGTTGAACAGCATGCCGCACAGCGGATGCCGCCCCAGCAGTCCATAGACCCCGGTCACCACGAGGTAGTACTCCATGCCGGTGCCCGGATCCGGCAGCTCGACACCGAAGTGGAAGGCGTCCAGGATGCTGCTTGCATAGAGATGGTAGCCGACCGAATCGGGCCCGAAGAGCCAGAACCCCCTCCCGAGCTGTAGTGTCTCCAGGAAGGGCCAGCCATAATATGAAACGAAAAACAGCAGGACGCCGAGCAGCGCGCGAACAAGAAACGACCCCACCGCGATAGCGCCCAGCCGGCGGTCCTGGCTGAGCCGCCGCGACCACCACCAGAGCAGGCCGGCGCCGACGACGGCGGCGAGCACCACGCGCTGGACGAGGAGGCCGGTCATGCCGATGCGGGCTCAGCACTGTGAGGCGCAGAAGCCGCCGCAGGCTCCGCGTTGGATCCGGCCGCACCATCCGGCAGCCCGGCGGCCCGACGCAGGATGCTGACGTAGGAGGCCACATAGCGGTGAGCGGCGAAGCGCTCCTCGACCGTCCTGCGGCCCGCCGCTCCTAGCCGGCTGCGCAGCGCCGGATCGTCCAGCAACCGCCCGAGCTTCTCCACCCAGTCATCTTCCGAGCCGGCGAGGAACCCGTTGACTCCGTCTTCGACGATCTCCCGGTTGCGCCCGATGTCCGAGGCGACGCACGGTACTCCCACCGCCATGTACTGGACCGTCTTGAAGCCGGTCTTGCCCAGCACCCAGGGATCGGCTGGCAGCGGATAGACGCCGATGTCGA
>Ga0247727_10006385_pt1 | contig 23208 bp, 30 predicted proteins | sample WisWelCaveWW1625_FD_202498 | JGI IMG/M metagenome (GOLD analysis project Ga0247727, IMG submission 202498) | Biofilm microbial communities from Wishing Well Cave, Virginia, United States - WW16-25 | ecosystem: Environmental > Aquatic > Deep subsurface > Groundwater > Cave microbial mat | place...
CTTTTCATTGAGAAAATAACCCGCCTTTTAAAAGGCTTCAAACTGAAAACGAAAATGATAAGAAAAAATTTTTGAGAACGGACTTTTCCAATAAAAAACAGCTCAAAAATGGGGTTATAACTTATTGATACTGAGATAGAAAAAGTGATGTTTTAAGTAAAAATATTTTACAAAACGTTTGTATATACACACGTTTTTTATATCTTTACATCATCAAATAAAATCATAATTAATAATTAAAAATCAACATTTTATGCAAACAAAAACAACAAACGGGACAGGCACTAAAACAGATGCCACCCAACCAAAGGACACCCAACAAGGGGCAAACCTTTTAAAAGCTGTAAACAAGTCAGCACCCAATCCGATGGGAGACCGGATTTTAAAAATCAGCGAACTGCAAAGAAAAGTTATGCAGCTTCAAAGATTGCGTGAAATCGGGGACGACCTTAGAAAATTTAAGGTTGAAAATGAAGAAGGCGAAAACGAAAGTCTTTCAATCCGCATCGGAAGCGGGGGAAGATTTGAAACTGGAAACGGTTACATAGTTGCCAGAGTAGTTGAATGCATACAGACAGAAGTTAACGGAAAAATTCCGGTTCTTGAATCTGAAATTTTAACTGCTTCACTGTAATTCAATTGAACCCCTGCGCCTGGCATTCAGGCGCTGGGGTTTCATAAAAAAAAAGCAAGGTTATGACAGAAAGAAAATTAAAAGTGACAGCAGAAAGCCGGAGAAACAAACGAAACATTTACAGCCATTCCGTAGCAGGGTTAAGAATTTCCGGCAGATGGTTAGAGATGGCAGGGTTTAGAATTGGCGAATGTATCAGCGTTTTAGTTACATCAAATTACATTCAGATAATTAAAGACACAACACCAAAAAGAGAGGAGCAAGCGCAATGATTGACCAAGCCTATCAGGATTTTATCCGGTTCATTGATTCTTTATTCTTTGACGGGTACGCACAGGGGTTAGCAAAAGAACATCCCGACCATTTCAAAACAGAATTTAACCAATTTATCAATAATTATTATGGAAACAACAACAGCAACAGCAACAAACAGCAAACCAACCAACGCAGAGCGCAGAGAGCAGCTTAAACAACTTAGCGAACAGGTAAAGCCATTAGTTAAAGAGGGTAAATTTGAAAAATTGAATGAAGCAATCATTCAAACATTTTATCGAAACGAGAACCACCAAGAGTTTAAAACCTTTTGGCAATGGGTAGGCGATGGATTCAGAGTGAGAAAAGGAGAAAACGCCTTTTGTGTCTGGGCAAAACCTTTGAGCGAACAGTATAAACTAAAAGGCGAATTATTGGGAGATGATCAAAAAGATTTTTATCCCCTCTGTTATCTATTCAGCAACGCACAAGTAGAGCCGATAAAAAAATAAGTTCCCGCACCCTTTATAGCGAAAGCCCGCCATAAGCGGGCTATTCGTGTTTTTGGGCGTTACTTTTCTCTTTACTCCATTGCATTACGCAAAGAGAAAAGTAACAAAAGAGAAAGGTTAATCGGCATGAATGTTTTTATTATAAATCAATTCATCTGCCGTTAAAGCGAAATATAAATTTTGGAGTTGGTGAACGTATTTGAATCTGGCGATAATTATACTATTGCTAACAGCCAAATAATTTTGCGTTGTTGGATCGTAAAGAAAATCAATATAAATATCCTGAATTTTCAATGAGTTCTTTTTTATTCCAAAATTGGAAAGCCACTCTTCGCTTAATGGGATTGGTGATAAATCCGCATTTGAAATTTTGAAAAACTTTTCTTCGTGTGCAGGATTTTCTTCATGAGGTAAAACCTCGCAGTTAAAAAGTTCTATCTGTAATACTTTTAGCGGCACAGTTGCTGGCAAATGAACTTCACTTCTGCGATTAATTCCATAAACCAAATTTCCAATTCTTAATTCAGTTGATTGCATAATCTCTATGATTTTTTATTTTCTGACTTCCATAGTTTTTCCTGCACCACAACCCATCCCGCTTTCTCCAACATCTCTTCCATTGTACTCAGCTTAATTAAATCAGGATTTTTCTTAAACCTGATGCGGAAATTCCGCACAGTGCTTTCATTCATCTCAAGAGTTTTATAAATTCCCCTGGTATTAATCATTTGCCCGAAAGCTTCCAGCGTTGTCATGCCGCAAATATACGTTTGTTTATACAAACGCACAAAAGCGCGTTTTCCTGTCCTTTTTTTCGCTTCGTTCTCATCGTTACTTTGAGACATGATTCCTAAAAATGATGCGCTCAAGTTGATGGAACAAACCGATGAGCGCGGAAACCGGATTCCCTTTTCATTCAAATATGTTACAGCCGACCGCGAAGCTTTTCGCAGAAGAGAAAAATATTTAGCCAGCGGATGGACCGATAAAGCAGCAGGCATTGACATCGGTGGTGATATCCTGGAACTTGAAAACGTTACCATGATTCGCAACAAAAAAATTTCAGATCGGAAAGACCCGCGCCACTACCAGAACCGGACGCGAAATGTCAAGCTGCCAAACGGAGAGCTTCGCAAGTTTCATATTTCGCTGTTAACTGCACTTAAACATCCTTACTTAAATGCGGATGATTATGTAACTGTAATTCACTGATGGAAGAAAAAAAAGTTCTCATAAACGAAACGGCAACCGTTGCATACCTGGCCGGATCAGGAGGCATGGCATTTACTCCTGCAGCAAAAGCCGAAACACCAATTCAAAAACGCCCGCGCGGAAATAATGATATTGCATACTGGGATACCAACAACGATTATCCTCAGAACGTCCGGGACAAATGCGAAAAGAACAGCATCATTCCGGCAACCATCAGCTGGATGGTCAACCAGCTTTGCGCAGGCGGAGTTTCTTACGGGTTCATTGATGGATATAAAGAGGGAATTGAAAAATTTGAACCCATAGAGATAGCCGAAATTGAAGAATTTAAAGACGCAAACGACCTCTCACTTTATTTTGAAGAGGCTTTTTCCGACATAAAATGGTTCAGCCACATCTGGCCCGAGCTGATCACTAACCGCAAGCGCGATAAAATTGTTCGCCTCTGTATCCAGGAAGCCTCATTTTGCCGTTATTCAAAACAAAATGAATCCACCGGCAAAAAGGACTTCACCTATCTCGATGCCAACTGGCCTGCCGGAACCAAAGAAACATGGGACAAAGTAATTAATGTTGATCCTTATGACGATCCGCTGAGCTTTATTAAAGACGGCACCACAGCAAAACGTTTCTTTTACCCTCTTTCGTACTCTTCACCCGGCAGAGTATATTACCAGCAGCCGCCCTGGCATTCTATTATGCTGAGCAACTGGTTTGATGTTGCAAACGCAGTTCCCGAGTTTAAAAAATACCTGATGCAAAATCAAATGAGCATCAAGTATCTTGTTTTTGTTCCTGAAGATTGGTGGACATGGAAGTACCCGGACTTCGGAACGAGGCCTGCGGAAAAGCGCAGAGAAATTATGGATGCTGAGCTTAAAAAATTTGACGCACTGCTTTCAGGCGCCATCAATGCCGGCAAAACGTTGATGATGACTTTTAAAACAGATGAGTTTAACAAAACTTATGCTAAATGGGAAGTAAAAGTTTTGGAAGACAAAACGATGTCGGGCGCTTACATCGAAGATTCGCAGGAAGCCAGCTCTCACATCCTGTATTCCTTAAATATGGATCCCACCCTGAAGGGTGCCGGTCCCGGAAAAAATCAGGGTAGTGCCGGAAGCGGTAGTGACAAGCGCGTAGCAACCAACATCTGGATCATCAATAACAAACTTTACCAGGATAAAGTGCTGAAGCCGCTGGAACTGATCACCAGGTATAACGAATGGAAGTCAGAAAAAGGCAAACGCATTGTGTGGCGATTCAATAATTACCTTATTGCCTCGCTCGACAAAGGCACCGAAACAAAAAAAACACCTCAAAAAGAACCGGCAGACCCAAACAACCCACCTGAATAATGGCAGCAGCATTTATAAAAATACCGGCAGGCAGCAATCCGCGCTTTACAGTTACCGTTAACAACGCTGACGGCTCGCCAATGGACTTGTCTGTTCTGAACGGATATGCCTTCTCAATATTCGAGCAGCCCGGCCGCCCGGTTGCGGTGTTTGCGAAAGTTCCGCCCGCAGGATCAAACTGGCTTTCATTAGACGATTATACCGATGAAGCAAACGGTGTATTTAAAATCATCATCCACTCAGCAGCTACTTCTGAAGAAAAAAACATCAACACGCCCCTGTATGCCGAAATACTTACTCAGGCAACCAGCGGAGCTTATATTCCCTTGCGGAAAAATCCGGAAGGGAAAGAATTTATTATTATAACTGATTCGCCCACTCGTAAATTCACCGGCTTCTGATGGATATAGATTTTGAAATAACACTCGACACCGGTGATCCGCAAATTGAATTTACTATGGAAGTGGATATCACAGCAGAGCCTCCGGTTGATCTCGACTATGGAGGCGAAGATTTTATAAACCCATGATTATTGATCAAAAACGCAGACAGGAAAAAATAATATTCCTCCCGGACAGCACCCCGCCAACTGTTCCCACAGCGCCTGACCATACCACCCTTGGCTGGTTGCTAACCGATATTTATAAAGGAGAAATCTGCTTTTCAAAATTCGGAAACCGTTATCGCATGTATTCCCGCGATGAAGACGGTATTTTTGAAATTCCACGCTTTGCCGATTTGATGAACGTTGACGCTGATGTAAAATCAGTAAAAGCAATGTCAACGGCAACTCTTACCGGCTCTCCGGTTTATGATAATGGTACCGGAGGAGTTGGAGCAACATTAATCCGCACCGGCAATGGAGCTTTGCCCAACATTGATGGCGTCAACCTCAATGTTGGCGATGATTTCGCTTATAACCACGGCAACCAGATTTACAGAGGTATTTACAAAGTAACCGTTAAAGGAAGCGCAAGCGAACCTTATGTGGCAACAAGGCGCGATGATTCGGATGAAACTTCAGAGCTGAATGCTCAGATTGTTTCACCCAGTGCCGGCTCACAGCGCGGACAATTATTTTCCCAAACCACCGTAAACCCAATTCCCGGAACCAGTAATATTGTTTATTCAACATCCATTCCGGCAACATCAGTCACCAAGCAAACGCCCAACGTAGCATCAAATCGCCAGATACCATGGTGGAACTCTGTGTTGCGCCAGCTCTCAAACGGGATTGCCGATTTCATAATGGACACATCCAACAAGCTGCATGTTGGAGTTGACAAGTTTCGCGTTAATTCGGCAGATGGGGATATCGAGAAAATAAAATCGCTGTCCTATGACTTTCCCGCTGCGCATAAGCTGGGATATTTAAAAAATGATGCATCTGGAAATCTTACGTGGGACGATGAGCCGATTTTACATGCAAAAGTTTCGCTTACGGCAGCGCAAATTAAAACCCTTAATAGCCTATCAGTCGAGATTGTTGCAGCACCCGGTGCCGGAAAATTTATAGACCCTCTAAGCGTTTGTGCTTTCTTAAATAATGGCACTGAAGTTTTCCAAAACACAACCCTGATCATCGGTTGCAATGGAATTGACATTCAAAATTTTCCTTTGTTCACAATAGGCTTGTTTTTAAATGATGCAGAAATAGCAAGTCCTATTATAGCAAAACTTCAGCCATCGAGCAACATTAAACACAACATACGTGACAACGAGCCATTGTATGCCACCGCAGAAGCCGACAGCGCGACAGGAGATGGTACACTTGATATCTATATTCAATACCGAATAATTACAATGTAACCATGTAACCATGTTCGTAAAAACAAATAACGATATACAGCAATTTCTGCCCGTCACCGATGCATTCAACCTGGAGGACATCAAACCGTTCCTGCTTAACAATGCCGAGCCGGATTTCCTCATTCCTGCACTGAGCCAAACCCAGTTTGATGCATTGCAAACAAGGTTTGACAACAATCAGGTGCAGCTTACCGACAAAGAGAAAAAACTCATTTCGCTCATCAACCAGGCTTCGCTCAATTATGCACTCGAGCTTTTTCTCGATTGGGCGCAGGTAAATATTTCGCAGGACGGAATTCATATTATTGTTAACGATACCCGCAAAACAGCTTTTCAATGGCAGATTCAGCAGGTGCAAAAGCAATGCAACCAGGCTGCTTACCGCGGATTGGAGCGCATGCTGATTTATCTCGAAACAGAAAAAACAGTTTTCACCGGGTGGGCAGCTTCATCATCTTACACAATCTTCAAACAATGTTTCATCAACACTGCCGAGGAGTTTTCAAAGTTTGTAAACATCTCCGGCAGCCGCAGGACTTTCCTTTCTATTAAACCCATCATGCAACGAGTGGAAGAAAGGAAAGTAAAAGACACCTTGGTTTCCACGTTATACGATGAAATCAAAACACAAATCAACACGGATACCGTAAGCGCAAATAATAAAGAGCTGTTAAAGTTTATCCAGCCGGCTGTTGCCAACCTTACCATGGCAGATGCAGTTAATGAGCTTTCACTCGAAATAACCGATATGGGAATTGTGGTTTCAAGCACCAGCGAAATCATAAGCAACAATGTAAAAACTCCGGTTGATGCTGACAGGCTCAGCTCACTTGAAAATAAATTCCGAAAAAACGGTGAAGCGGAATTGCAATTGCTTGATCAGTACCTGCAGAAGAATGCATCCGCGACAGTATATCCTTTATTCTTCAGCAGCAGCCGGTATGTTGGTCCGCCAACAGAACCGGGAACCTCAGCATCTGGTCAGGGAGGGTTTGTAGGCGTTTAAAAATAAATATGAGTGATACTGAACATCATCAACAAACACATAGTGCCGCTGCTCGGTTACCTGGCAGCTTACCTGGCCCCAATAGGAGGCTTTGTCATTACAATAGTCGCATTACTGTTCAGCAACCTGGTGATTGGATGGCTGCTCGAGCGCAACAAAAAAATTAAAAGCAACCAGTCATGGCGAAAGTTTGGAATAGTGACCGGAATTTACATATGGATTGTGCTTATTATGCGCACAGCCGACCATGTATTCCTGAACGATACACCGGTGTTGAGCAAATTCATTGCCGGATACATGTGCTGGGACCAGTTGAAAATATTAATTAAAAACATTGATTCATATTCCGGAGGGCACCTCTGGCAGCAAATTGAGGAAACACTAAAAAAAATAAAACTCTGATGGCATCATTTGATTCAGCATACATAAAAATCATTTCCGGTCATGAAGGCGGCTACGTAAATGATCCCACGGACCGCGGAGGCGAAACTTATAAAGGCATTGCCAGGAAAAGAAATCCTGCATGGCATGGATGGAGCATCATTGACCGGTACAATAAGAATGTTTCGCTGATGAATGCCGATCCTGAATTGCAAAACGAAGTGTTATTTTTTTACAAAAGAGAATATTGGGACAAAGTTGCAGGAGATCACATTACTGATCAGGACGTGGCAAACGAACTGTTTGATATTGCAGTGAACATGGGACACAATACTGCAGGCAAGTTTGTCCAGCATGCGCTCAACCTGCTAAATAAAAATGCAAAGCTGTGGAATGACATTGCCGAAGACGGAATAATAGGACTCGGAACACTCGGCATCTTAAACAACGCTCCACCGGTTGCTGTTTTAAAGTGCCTGAACGGGCAGCAATTTGAACGCTATATGGAATTGTGCGAAAGCGATCCATCACAGGAAAAGTTTTTAAACGGCTGGTTAACACGAATATGACATGTCAAAACAATTCAAAGACACCAAAGCTTTCTCCATCATTAAAAGCATCATGCCGGCAGCTGCCGGTATTATTGAAAATGTTCCCCTGATTGGACCCTTGGCAGCCGATGCCATACGCAGCACATTAAAAAGTCATGAAGCAAAGCAGATTGATTTAACACCGGATGAAATTAAAGAGTTGAACGCCCAGCTTCTCGAAATTGAAAATTTAGAAAACGAGGACAGAGCCAGCGCCCGTAATCGCGAAATAGAAATGGCAAAAGCCGGAAAAAAAGATTGGTTTATGAGCGTTGCGGGCATAGCAGCGTTAGCCATATTTCTGTTTATTGTTTTCTCGCTTGTATTTCTCGATGTCCCCGAAGCAAACAAAACGCTGTTCACTCACCTCATCGGAATAATCGAAGGAGTTATTGTATCCATCTATGCATACTATTGGGGCAGCTCCCGCGGCAGCCGGGATAAAACCGCAATGCTTAAAAAACAAGACTAAAAAGCCAAAGCGCAAGCGCAACAGCAGCAATCACTATTCCTAAAATTATATTTCTGAACTGATACGATTTACTGAAGCGCATGAGCAAAGATAACCCGAAATGACAACAGCAGAATTTCACATAAAAAACTTTTGGCGCAGGAACAGCATAAAAAAAATCAAGCGAACACTGCCCTCGTCCTATGATGAATTCACAGCAGCGGATTTCCTGAAATTATTTCAGCTCAAAAATCTGAATCTTCTTCCCATTGCGCTTACCGTTTCGTTTATTCACCATCTGCTTTCATTGCGCCCGCGCATATTTTTCAATCTTAAACAGTATGAACTGGACGAGCTTGCCGAAACATTAAAATGGATGGTCCCAGGCAAAGACCCGATTACCGGGACAGACATTCCGCCAATAATGGAAAAATTCCCGCTTCAGAAAATCCGCTGCGGATGGAGAAATTATTATGGTCCGGCTGACCGGCTCAGCAACATCACCGTCATCGAATGGGTGATGGCTGATTCGCTTTACATGAGCTATGCATCAGAACCAGATACGGAAACACTGCACCGCTTTTTAGCCGTGCTGTACCGCCCGGCAAACCCATTTACGCGCATTGCCCGCAGGCTTAACGGAAGGGATGTACGCATTAAGCTTAATGAACACTTCCTCGAAAAGAGAGCCGCCCGCCTGGCAAAATTACCCTTATACGTAAAGCAATCTATAATGTTCGTTTTTGAAGCCAACCGGCACCGGGTTACGCAGGAATTCAATGAAATATTCAAACAGGTTGATAAGAAATATGGTGATGATGATTTTGATTACGCAGCTTTCATTTATGACATGGCTGGTCCCGAGCTGGGAACTGTCGGGCAGGTGGAAGCCGAGCTGGTGAACAATGTATTTCATTTTTGCCAGCGTAACCAGAAAAAACTGAGAGATCCCAATAAAGAAAACCTGTTAAACATGAAGCTATGACTAACAGAGAATACATAGATTATTTCAAAAATCTTGCCGTGCAGCATAAAAAGCTGAAGCATACCAATGCTGCAATTGCATTCATTGACGACCCGAAAGAAATTCCGACACCAACCCTTGCGCGAACAACACTTATTTTATTTCCGCAAATACTTTCTGTCAAAGATGAAAAAAGCGACAATGTTTTCAAATACAAAACCGGTGAGTTCTGGATTTTGAAACCCTGTAAAAAAGACAATAAAAACGAGCAGCAGGATGCCATTGACGAATGTGAACAAATTGGGTGGGACATTCTGCAGCGGCTTTACGAAGAAGCCGGCAAAGCGCAGAATCAAAGACCTGTTATGGATTTTGATTTGAACACTATTAATGGCTTTCCTCTTGGAGAGCAGTTTAATTCGTGTTACGGTTTTGCATATACGTTTACCACCGGCAGCCCCGATTACATGGACACGGACGATCCCGGTGCGCCCGCAATAGAAAACATCTGGCTCGACACACCTTAACCAATGGCATTATCAATACTGCAAGAACCCCATGTGGTCAGCTTTAGCAAGAATCCGGTCATTCTCAGGATTCATTCGGATATAGACGCAGCCTCACCGAATTTCCGCATCAACCTGCAGGTTGCCATGGTTGCGGACTTTTTTCCTTCAGGACTGATTGTTGTCAGGCTGTCCGAGGAACCCGATGCAACTGGTAACGCAGAATTTGATTTAAGCGAATTGTTTGATTCAATCTTCGAACAATTTGATCCGCCACACAATGCCCCCACAGCAATTGAGCGTGTCATCCGGCATCAGTTTCTTTATAGCTGTAGAGCAACTGAAGTATTTGGCGACCCGCCAGTAATAAATGATACCATTAATATCAGCGACAAGACGGCTGTTCATGGTGGCTTGGCAAAAGAACTTTTCCCCGGCAACACATTTTGGCAGGACCAAACCAACCCGGCTATTCTGCTTAAGCAATTTCTCACACGGTGTCCGGATAAGAAAATTGTCGGACCCGAGCAGCCGGAATATTTATATTATTTTCTTCACGACACTTTAGTTTCCGAATTTGAAGTGGAAGTAAAAGTATTTTTTACCGACCTGACCAATCAGACAATTATTGCATACACACAAGCGGTGGCAGACTTTGATTATATCTGGAAAATCCCCTGTGGCTATAAACAGCTTAACCTGGCAGCCGTTAATCCGGCAAAAACAGTTAAGTATTACGAAGTAAAGCTGAACGACACCACGCCTGATCCCAATTCAGCCATTTCGCAAACCCGTACATTCGTTCTCGATTATAAATATTACAAGACGCAGCGCTACATACATTTTTTAAATTCTCTTGGCGGATATGATTCCTTCAGGTGCATTGGCGAAGCATCATTGAGCGGTGAATATACCGACACCTTTTATAACAAGCTGCTGCCTTCCGATTATTTCCCTTACATGACCGAAACCGGTGTCAACAATACCGAAGAAGACCTGCTGCACAAACTAAACACCGGCATGCGCAACCTGGCGAAGAAACATTTGGCATGGCTTCGTGACCTTCGGCTTTCGCGCTCCGTTTACCTGCAGGTTTCAGGCAATGCAACCCTGGGTTTTTACTGGCAGCCGGTTAAGATGACAAATAAGAAACTCGACCTCGGCAGCACCGAAGACTGGACCGTCAGCCAGAATATTGAACTGAAAGCGCTAAACTCCAACGTTGTGTTTACACCATACCCATTCTGATGAGCTTCGCAATAAAACTGAACGATGTTTTTTTAGATAACAACCCCGGCAAGTTGTCTCTGAAATTCAAAAACAACATGTTTTCTGAGGGAGTTATCCTTTCCGATTATTCATTGCCGGTTTCATTGCCGATAAGCCCGAAAAACTCGCGGCTGCTGTCCTTTTCACAGCTTCTGAACATTGATAATGTTACAAAAGAATTTGAAAAAGCTGCGCTCTATATTGCAGGGCTGCGCTATTCGAAAGCAAAACTTTTTTTACGCAGCATAAAAAATCAGAAGGCTGACTGTAATGTTAACTTCGGAATGGGATCCATTCCGCTGTTTACAAAAAATCTCCGCGAAATTATCTATGACCTTTATAACATCGGGGCAACAACAAATGATATTATTGCTGACTGCAATGCCAGGGCACAGCTTGATTACCCCGCAACAACTTTTAATTTCCCTGTCTTGCAGAACCCGGAATTTTACGATGAAGCCAACCCGCAATGGGAAACATTCGTTAATCAATATGAGCCGGGAGTCGGCTTTATTGCAAATGTTGAGGTTCCGGTAAACAACCGCACCAACCTGGTTCCGTTTTTTTACCTCCTGTATATACTTAAAAAAGGTTTTGCAACAGAAGGCTATGCGATGCAGGGTTCATTTGTTGATGATGCCGATTGCAAGCAGCTCATGCTATATAATAACTATGCGCTCGATAAAATCCGCGACAACTTTAATCTGAAAATATTAAACGTTATTGATCAAGGGCCACCCGGTCCCGGGCCAACACCACCAGCATTCGTATATTTAGGAAACCCAACTACTATTAAATGGCAGCAGGCAACCAATGACCAGTACGCAGCCTTCAGCGATCCGGACGACTGGGTTGAAGTAAAAGCTATAGGCGATTACCTGTTTACGGGAAAATTGTTTTTTTCAAACGTCACCTTCGGAGGATTTGCTATAGAATGGTATCTTGATGGAGTACTGATTGGCAGCCAAGCCGGAGGGAATCCAAATCATGATATTTATTTTGCTTATACCACAGTTCCTGGCGACATAGGCAAAAAGCTTACAATGAAAGTTCATATAAACACAGTAATAGGATTTATATACAATCTTTCCGGAAACAGCTATTGCAACATAACAGTTGACACCACCGGCACCTATACGCTTAACTTCAATGAATTTACCGGAGACATTAACCCGCAAAACCATCTGCCCGACAGGTCATTTGGCGATTTGCTCAGCGCTGTTAAAACCATCTTCAACCTCAATCTTGAGGTTGACCATTTCTATAAAACGGTTTCGCTGAATTTTCAGAAAAATTATTTCACAGCAGCGCCACTTAGCTTAGCCGAAAAAGTTTCCGGAAAGCATGAAATCAATGTTGTCAAACACAACATCATGAGCTTTGCTTATGACATTCCCACGGACGATGATCTCACTGAAAATAATTTTCTTCCGTATGACCCGGCAAAATATATCGGTGAATTTGTTTCCATTCCGGCAATTCCTGACATCGTTATTCCGCCCGGGTACTTTGCTTTGATTTTGAACGAAGCAAAAATTTACATTTCATACGAAATTACGCCCGGTGTGATAGACTGGAAACCTTATACCGATGATTATTTTACACAAACCTTAGCCGATGACGGTCAGGAAATAACCGTGGCAGCCGGTCCGCTGTTTATGACCACTGACAAAAATCTCATCATTCCCCACATTTTACAAACAGGCTCATCCGATCCGTTCGCTATCGGCAAAAATGAATTTGGATTGCGCCTGGTTTTCTGGCGGGGTTTACGCGCATCGCTTGGCGGCTCAACATACCCGTTAGCCAGCAGCACCCCCTTTGATCTTACAGGCAATCTTACAGGCGCCCGTTCGTTGCAATGGAATACCGAGCGCGGGCTGATACACCAGCTCTGGCAGGAAAAAATAAATGCACTGGCAGACAATATCACCTACACCCAGAAATTCAATTATAACCATGCTGATTTTTTCAATTTTAATATTTCAAAAAAAATAGCCTTTGGCGGCTGCACCTTCCTGATACTCGATGCGGATGCATCCATTCCGGCAAACACCCATGAAAAAATATCAGAATTCAAAAAACAGCTTTTAAAATTAACCTGATGGCAGAGCAAAAGCAACCGGTAACACAACAGCAGCTTGTAAACGATTGGGCGCGTATAACACTCGAACGTTTCCGCGAAGCCATGCAGCGCGAAGGAATTCACATTGGTCCGCTGTACCAGTCATTTGTTAAAAATGTGCTTACAGGCTCAGGAGGCAACGTTGAGCTGGCAAAACTCAGCTTTAACTTTTACGGACGATTTGTTGACATGGGTGTTGGAAGAGGTGTTCCTTCCGGATCACGCGGTTCACTGGGCAGCAAAAGTTTTCTTTCAAAACGCAATCCCGGTGGACAGCTTTTAAATAAAAGGCGTGTACCCAAAAAATGGTACAGCCGCACCCTGGCAGCCGAAACAAAACGGCTGAATGAATTGCTGGCTGACAATTTTAATATTACAGCCATCACCGTTTTCGAAAACTCACTTAAGGAATCCACTATTGATTTTAAATTTTAATTGAATGGCAGGCAACAGAGAAATAAGCGATATCCTCATACGGCTCAATGTTGATGATGCCAACGCGGGAATTAAAAAGCTTACCGGGGAAATTGATAAGCTGGAAAAATCTTTAAAAGATGTAAAAGGAAATCCGGCAGAGCGCAGAAAAATTATTGATGACATTGAGAAAATGGAAGCGGATTCAACCCGCCTCCGGCAGAGCATTAAAACAGACCTGCGCATTATCATCAATGGAGATGTTGCCGGGAAAAGTTTAAAGGACCTCAACGCAGCAGCTTCGCAACTGAAGCGCGAAATGCGTTTGATAGGTGATGAAACCGATCCGGGGTTCATAAAAAAAGCGCAGCAGTTCCAGGTTATAAAGCAACGCATACACGAACTGGAGCAGCCGCTGAAATTTGTGAAAGCTGAGTTTACCGCAATAGGCGAAGTGGGATCTCTTAATTTTCTTAAAGCGAAAATTGATGCATTAACGGTTTCGGTCAGCAAGCTGAAGCCGCATACCAAAGAATTTAATGAAGAGGCAAAAAAGCTTCAGGCGACACAGGCGCAGTTTGATGCATTGAATAATAAAATAAAAGGCACCGACAACCTGTGGAGCAAATTAAATTCTTCAGTAAAACAATTCGGAATACTGGCAGCCGGTTACCTTGGATTCCAATTCATCACTTCTCAAATTTCCAACGTCATCAGCAAACAGGCAAAGCTCAGCGATCAGCTTGCAGATATCCGTAAGACAACCGGGCTGGCTGCCGAACAGGTTGAACGCATGAACAGCGCCTTCAGCAAAATTGATACCCGCACAGGAACAACCGAACTGCGAAATATTGCCATCGCAGCCGGGCAGCTTGGCATTGCTCAGGATAAAATTTCAGCAGGCAAATTTAACGAAGCCCGCGAAGAGCTTGTAGCATTTACAAAAGCGATTGACACCGCTGTAGTTGCACTGGGCGATGAGTTTACAGGTGGCGCTCAGCAGGTGGCAAGCGAAATGGGTAAGCTCCGGCTGATTTTTAAAGATATTAAGTCGGACAAAATAGACCAGGATATTCTTCACATCGGCAACGCGATAAATGTTTTAGCCACTGCCGGAGCCGCCACCGGTCCCGTTGTGGCTGATTTTTCCAACCGTATTGGTGCAATAGGCATCCCGTTAGGTTTATCAACAAAACAGGTATTAGGCTTATCGGCAACATTACAGGAATTAAATGTTTCTACAGAAAGAGGCGGAACCGCCATTGGGAAAATTCTGCAAAAGATGACTTCCAATGTTACTGAGTTTGCAAAAATTGCAGGGCAGCCGGTGGAAGAGTTTAAGAACCTTTTAAATACCGATTTGTTTGGTGCATTCTCAGCTGTAGTTGAGGGATCGCAGAAGGCAGGCAGCAGCGCCACGGCTCTTGCAGAAATAATGAAAGATGCCGAGCTGCAGGGTTCAGGAGCCAGCGAAGTATTCCTGAAGCTTTCGAATAACATGGGATTGTTGCGGGAGAAAGTAAACCTTGCCGGTGATGCATTAAAAAATACCGACAGCATCACCAATGAATTCAATATTAAAAATGCCACGCTTGGCGCAATAGTTGACAAGCTGGGGAAAGAATTCTTCAGGCTGATCAGCAGCAAAGGAATAACCGAATTTTTTAAGGGAGTAACCGTTGGCGCATTGCAGCTTATTCAGGGACTGCAGCGCATTCCCGAATTCATCAGCAAAAACATTACTGCAATTATTACCCTTGCAGGTGTTACATTATCTTATTACGGCAGTGTTGTTGCCACCACCATTGCCACCATTGCAAACACCACAGCAACACTTGCCAACGCAGCCGCCAACCGTGCCGTTGCCATTGCCACTGCAATAGCACGGGGAGCAACTTTACTTACCGCAGCAGCTTACAACGCTGTAACGGGTAATGCTATTCGTGCCGCAGCCGCCATGCGTTTATTTTCAGCAGCAGCAAGCTTTAATCCCTTTGGAGCTGCATTACTTGCCATTACAGCATTGGCTGCCGGCATTTCATTTTATGTAAACAATACAAAGGAGGCGCTTAAACTTGAACGCGATAAACGCGACCTGGATAATTCACTTGCAAAGGCAATTGATGATGTGCATAAATCACAGGAAAATCTCAACAGGGAAGTTGATAATTTTAATAAGCTCTCTCCAAAAGAACGTGCCGAGATTACTGAAAAAATAAAACTCAAAAAGGAAGAAGCCATTGCAACGCTCCAGGCAATTGAAGCCAAACAAGAGGAAGTCAGCAAAGATTCCGGACGGATTACTTTTCTTGACGCGCTATGGTCAAACATTAAAACCGGAAACAACCAGGTTGCAGCTGCGCAGGACCTTGCGACAAAATCAATGGAACGGCAGAAAGAAACTGCTGATAAGTATTCCGACAAAATTAAAACACTGCGGGAAGAAATAACAGGATACGCTTCTGCCGAAGAAAAAGCAACTGTCCTTTTAAATGCAGAAAAAACAGCAATGGCGCTTGCCACAATCACAACTGACCAGTACGAAGAAAAATTACGGTTGCTTAAAGTGGCGCTTTCAGGAGCAGCAATCGGCAGCGAAGATTATTTGCGCATCACCAAAGAAATTCAGGAGACACAGAAAGCATTCAGTGCAGCAACCGGACCGGCAATTGATGAAGATGCTTTGGAAAAATTAAAGGACCTGCGGAAACAGCTTCAGGACGTAGAGCAGGATATTTTAACAGATAAACTCGGCAAGAATCAGCAGGAGATTGCAGCCATCAGTAAAAAATATGATGAGCTGCGGGAAAAAGCAAAAGGACATGCTGCAGAACTGAAAAAAATAAATGAGCTGCAGCGCCAGGAAATTGAAGCGAAGGAAGCGGAGCATGCTGAGAAAATATCAGAGCTGCGCGACCAGCTTTATTTTTCACGCCTCGAAAAAGACCAGCAGGAAATTGTTGCCATCCAGGAAAAGTATGCAAAGCTGATTGAAGATTTTGCCGGTTACAGCGACAAGATAAAAGAACTGGAAGTATTGCGCGATGAGGAGATTGCCGCCAAAAGAGAAGAGCAGGCGGAAAAGCGTATTGAAGTTGAGCGGAACATTGTAGAACAGGTCACCGAAGTTTACCGCACCGAAGCCGAAAACCAGGTAGCGCAGGAAGAAAATAAGTGGAGAGATTTAGCCAACAAAGCACAAACAGGATCATTATTATGGTTTCAGATAATTGCAGCCAGACACAAAGCGCTTGCCGACCTCGAGAAGAAACAGGCAAAGGACAGGGTTAAGCTTGAAGAGGAGACATGGAAAAAAATTTACAAACAGAAGCTGGAAGAGATTGAACTCTCGCGGGAAACAACCCAGGCGTTTGCCGATGTGTTTCACGGGCTGTTCAACCTGCTGCTTACTGACCAGAAAAATTACGATACCGTACAAAAAACTTTTGCACTGGTTGAAATAGCAATCAGCTCAGCTGTGGCAATTTCAAAAGCCGTAGCAGCAGCTTCCCATGTTCCGTTTCCCGGCAACATTGCAGCAATTGCATCGAGTGTTGCCGTAGTGCTCGCCAATATTGCCAAAGCAAGAGATTTATTAAAGAGTGCCGACAATACAGGCGGACCAACCACGCTTGCAGAGGGAGGATTTATTGCCGATGGACCCGCACACAAGGATGGCGGATTGCAGGTGGTGGATACGGAAAAGAAAAAAGTGGTGAATGAAATTGAAGGTGGCGAAGCGGTGATATCGAAGGAGACTACACGCAAAAAGCAGGAAATAATTGATGACCTGATTTTCAACAAAGGCGAGAACATTACTCTGAAAAATAAAAAGGAGCAAAGCGACAAGGACATCAGCGACAAAAACCTTCAGAAAAATATTGATGTGATTTTTGACTTGATTGCAACCGATGGACGAAACATTGAATTTGCCGGTGGCGGAATTATCGGGGAAAAGAAAATTCAAAAAACGGAAAGCGCTGAGCAGCTTATAAAGAACATTGAAATTAATATTGCATCTGCGGAGGAAACGTTCGTTGATAAAATTATTTCTCAAATCAGCGAAAGCCGCATCCGGTCACTTGAGAAATTCGACAATGCAATTTTGCAGGACCGCCAGATTGAAGTTTCGAATCTTCCCGGGGTTAAATCAATTCAGGAAATACAGGTGCTCGATACGGATAAAATTTTACAGGCAATTCGTTTTGAGAGAATACTGCCTCAGCTAATCATTGAAACACAAAAAGCGCAGGCGCCCGCACAGCAAACAGCCGATACACAGAAACAACAACAGGATTTTGAAAAAATGCAGGAAGCAATAAATAGATTTGAAATTGCTGTTTCGAAGTTTACAGAAACCGCACAGCAGCCAATCCATGTAAAAGCAGCCGTAACCACAAAGGACATAAACGATGCGCTGGACCTCGAGGATGCAATCCTGAAAGACGCTACACTTGGAAGCTGATGACAAAAAAAGAACAGCACATTTTGGAAAAATACCTGAAGCTGGAAAAAGAATTTGAAGAAGCCCGCAGGTATAACGATACGGACGAAGCCGCTGCTAAGATTTTTATAAAGCTGGTACGGCTGAAACCGAAAGCAATGGAAATCAAAGAGCGTTTGGCGCTTTGATTTATTTTTTATCTTGCGGGAAAATTATTCCTATGAAAAAAATAATTTGTTGCATATCCTTATTAATTTGTACCGGTGCTTCCGGACAAAATGATAGTCCCGAATTTTCAGTTGGATACCATTACCTGAATGGAATTACATTCACCGAGCTTGGTGATTACAAATTAGACTCTGAAATTATTAACAAATCAACAGCATTACGTTTCGTTTCTTTTTCGTTTAAGTTTCCACTCTCCAAACATTTTAATATTTGCCCAATTGGATTTTTCAGTATTGGCAACGCACCCTTCTCGGCAAAATATTCAAAAGGAACTATTATGCCCAAGGGCACTACTGTTTATTTACCCTACTCAAATCCTGACAGCGGATGGTCGGTTGATTATTATTCACCCGAATATGTATATTTTGTTAGTGATGTTCAAGTGTCGAAAAAAAGCTATGGCGCATTATTTACAACAAATCTAAACAGATCTTTCGAAGCCGGATTCGGATTATTAATTAATAGAAAGAAAGAAAGGATCACCACACATTTTGCAAGGGATTATTATTTATGGTCACACGATGACTTGAATTTTGATTATTACGATTATGTCGGCACATCCGTTTCAGAACGAATATATAATATCGAAACCCTGTATGAAACCAGTACATCATTATCGGTGGTTCTTAATTATAAATTTTGGATTGACAGGGGCTTCATTGGCGTGTCATCGGCTGCATATATCTCAAAGGATTTCTATTATTCTTTAGGGTTTAATGTAGGGTTTCAGTTTAAATAAATCTTTTTTAGACAGGCGCTTGTTTATTCAAAAACTCTTTGTATGTTTGCGGTGTCCAAGTTATAATTAATTTTTAAATGAAGTCAATTCAATTTAGTTTCACCGCAAACCTGCACGCGCCCCTAAGAAGGGTATTTCATATTTCGACTTCGGTTGATTGTGACTTGGACCCGTGCAGGCGCATAAATAACTTTCAAAATGTCCAAGTCACAAAAACAAACCAAAAAACGCAGCGCTTACTTTGAAACCTTCGGGCTAAAAGATTTATTTGAGGAGCTTGCAGATTTTGCAGGCAACGAGCAAAGTCTATTGCTTTTACACATGCGCCACGCCTTTGCCGCGTATGCAAAAGAGTCGCCTAATTTTACGCAGGATGCGTTTGCAACTTATGGCAGGCTTGTGGAGTTAATTAATGCAATTAACTCCAACGCATCTTACATTGAGAAAAAGGCAGCCGAGTACAGCCGCCTCGCAGAAAGCTTATAGTAAATGGAACTGCCATTTGCTTCGGTTCGCCTCAAAACGGGGTGGCATTTCCTTGTGGAATGGGAGGACGTTGCTTCATACAAGGAGTATTACGGCAATGATTTTAAAAGGGTAACTAAAAACCAGTTTGCCGGGCGCATCGGTTTTTTAAGAAGAAGAAAACGGCTTCAGCGGGAGTCTATAAAAATAATGTAATTGGTTTGCGGATGGTTTTCCTGAAGAGACCCTGCTGCCTTCGGGCGGCAGGGTTATTATTTTTTAGTTGCCAAAATATTTATCCATCTCCTCGCTGTTCTCTATTTCCAATCCTGCAAGATAGGTTTGCATTTCATCGAGCGAATGATGGCGGTTAAGCTTGCGTTGTTTTTCCAAGGGCATTCCGTTCTGGTGAGCCACCTGGTTGCCGGTGTGCTTCCAGCTATACATGCTGTATTCCTGTCCGAAGCCTAACGGACGGATTACTCTCGTAAACCGTTTACTCCAGTAATCCTTGAAGCATCTTTTTTCAGCCACGCCTTTTATTCCAAAAACAAACCACTCCGGGTTGTATTGTTTTATTTCTTTATAACACTTTGCCAGGTGTGTCGGCATGTTCACCGCTTCGCTTTTTTTGTTTTTGGCAATGTCCCGGTTGATATTAATTTTATTTGAAATCAAATCAATATGCTTTACCTGCAGTCCGTGCAGCTCACGCCCCGGTCGCACATAGCAATAATAAATTGTAAGGCAGGCAAGCCATAAATGACGCTCTCCAATGCTCAGCAAATGGTTTAATATAAATTCACGCTGCTCAGCACTGAAAGGTTTCTGAGGTGTACCTTTTACTTTCCGGCTTTTAATTTTATTCCAGGGATTTTTTGAAATCAGGTTTTCAAAACGCTCATCGAGCCAGTTCCATGCAGTGCGGTAAGTCACAATGTAACTGTGCAGCGTGTTGGGATGAGGGCGCTGCGCTTTAATCACCGAAACAAATTCCTGCGCATGGTCAGCACTGAAATATTCTATTGAAATATTATTGAGATTTTTTTTCTCAAGCCATTTATTCAGCTTCCGAATTTTGGCGAGGTATGTGTAAACCGATTTATCCCGCAGCTCTTTTTTCTTTTCGAAAATAAAAAGGTTCAGGTAATATTCAATATTGTAATGCGCCTCCCGGGACCGTACAAATTCCTTTGGCGAAGAAATCTGATCCTGGTAAATGATGCGGTTGTTTTGAAACGGATCCCACCCGTCACGCAGCATGCCGGTATATTTTGCTACCAATGAATCACCATGAGATTTTTTTTCCTCATAGGTTTTGAGTTTAAGAAACCCTTCAGTTTTCTTAAACCGCTGCAATCTTCCGGTTGCTGGATTAAAACAATAGAATCCGATGTACCAGTCACCGGTAACGCTGCCTGCTCCGTCATAGAGCTTCGGCAGTTTAATTTTTATTTTTCCCATGTTGTCGTAAATAACATGGGCAATCCCTGATGCTCGTTTGTCCGAATTGTCCGAGTTGTCCGACACGCAACTCTGAAAGCTTTGATACTGCGGTATCTCAGCATTCAAGCGGAGAGAGAGGGATTGATGCGCAGCAGGGTTGGGGGATTGATTTTTAGAAAATTGCCGTTTGTGCTTTTTGTCCGGACGGTTCATTTGGTATTGTGCGGAGATGCTATTCAGACACGCTTGAGCAGCGAGTTCATTTCTTCGAGAAGCTCTCTGTATTTTTTATTCAGATCAAGCAGTTCACTGCGTAGCTGGTCATTTTCCATTCGTAAATCTTCTATGATTTTATTTCCATAATCAACGGAATGCTCGGCAACATTCTGAGGCATTCGCTTTGGCAATTCATATTTTCCCTGGAAATATTCAGGAGGAATGTCAAAAGCGCTGCAGATCTGAGGAATAGCTTTACGGAATAATCGCTTCTTGACAATATTTTTTTGGAGCCAGGTGCGCGACTTATTAAAACGATCAACAAACTTTTGCTGAGAAAGTCCGCTCCATAGATATAATTCCTCAAGAAGCTCGCCCTGAGTCTTTTTTTTCGGTTTGCTCATTTTCTGTTTAGCCACATTCATCAACAATAAGCCACAATATTACACAATTAACAATATTATGTTGATAACTTTAGTATTATTACAACATTTAGCCACTAAAAGCCACATAATATCGCACAAAACAATTTAATTATAACAATTATCCACAAATGGACAAAACATTCAAAGAATTTTTACAGAGGAATCTTTCATGGGAGGACTATGAACACCTCAACGACCACCTTGGAGAATCGGCCAAAGGCACTACAATGCTCTTAGAAAATCCCCGCAAAGGAAAAAAGCTCCAGCTCGAAAAGATTATTGAGCTGCTTCAGAAGTGGAACAACAGCTTTGATGAAAATTTTCTAACCGAACATTTTCTTTTCGGCATTCCGGAAGAGGAAAACTCGAACGCTTAAACCAACCACACCATGCCCAAAACAAAACTATATGTCCTCGGACCGGTGAGTCCGTGGAATTCGCTGAGGAAAGAAAATTTCGTTATAGCAGTAAACAAGCTCAGGCAGCTTCAGTTTGATGTTGATTGCTGCTATGATTTTCTGATAACGGATACACAGCCGGGAGCACCGGAACTTTTCCGGAAGCGGCTCAATAAGGTAATGGAATGCGACCATGTTGTGCTGCTTACCGATTTTCAAACCGATATGCAGGCAACCTGCATTTACAATGTTGCCAACAACCTGAATAAGCCCATTGACAGCTTTAACAGGTTCATGGATTCTTATGCAAAGGCACCGCATGAAGAAAAAACAACCTGAGCCGGAAAGTTATGCCAACGGTTTTATCATCGGACAAATAACGATCACCATACTCATATTTATACTATACCTGATTATAGCAGCATGAGCCAATCGAGACAGCAGCGCAGAGTGTTTGAGCGCGAAAAAGACAAGCAGGGTGACCGCCTGATGGAAGAAGCCATCGCCTTCCTGATAATGCTGCCTAAGGTTACCGGCACCAGGAACAAAAAAAGACTTTACAAAAATTACTGCAATGCATGGAAAAATTATGCAACGGTTAATAATAAGACCAACGAGAAGGCGCATATCAGCGAAAAAATGTTTCCCCTGTACATGGAGCGCCTGTACCTGATTGGTAAAGCGGCAGATGCTCCTGAACAATGTAAAAAGCACCGGAACGAGTTGAAAAAAGTTATTCCGCTTACGCGAAAAATTGCACTTGTATTTACAAAAGGGAAAGCAACACAGAACGGAATATGAAACAACCGCCACCCGGAACCGAACACCTGTACAGAAAGGATGAACAGGAAATTGAAGACAGGAATGCATCGATAATACTTGGTGTTTTCCTAAGCGCATTGCTCGGATTAATCATGTCCTGCGCAGCTGTATTTTATTTCATAAATAAATAATATGAATGCCACTCTATTGCAAACAACCGGCAAGCCGGGAATATTACCGCCTCGATGGTACGACTGCATTAGTGGTACGGGTTATGAAAACCTTTACCGAAATAAGAGTGGTGAAAGACCTGAGCAAAGAAAACATTGAAGTGATAAAAAAATTTCCAACTGTGAAAAAATTAGAATTTGAAGTTATGCTGATGGCTGCCTTCCAACGATTGAATGCTGAAATTAAAAAATGATTACCGAATTTAAACCCTGCAATCATTGCCACAAAAAAGGGTGGTACCTGATAAAACACCCCAATGACGGGCGTTGTAAATATTGCGGCAAAGCTTCCAGGTGGAGAGGATACCGGAGACCGTTTGTTCCGAAAAACAAAACCAATATTTCAGACGCGGAAATATCCTGTATCAAAAA
>Ga0247727_10006386_pt1 | contig 23206 bp, 23 predicted proteins | sample WisWelCaveWW1625_FD_202498 | JGI IMG/M metagenome (GOLD analysis project Ga0247727, IMG submission 202498) | Biofilm microbial communities from Wishing Well Cave, Virginia, United States - WW16-25 | ecosystem: Environmental > Aquatic > Deep subsurface > Groundwater > Cave microbial mat | place...
CATCCTTCCAGAATTTTGGTTATCCATGCCCAGGAGGCTTCAACGGCGTCGCGCCGCATGAATCGGGAGGCATCGCCGGCCATCACGTCCAAGAGCAACCGCTCATAAGCTTCGGGCGACGGGCGGCCGAAGACATCGCTGTATTGAAAGTCCATTTCCACCGGGTGTGTCTGCGCGCGAGTTCCCGGCACTCGCGAGACGATGCGGAGAGAGAGCCCTTCCTCCGGTTGGATGCGCAGCGCCAACACGTTAGGCGGTTGCGGCTGCTGCGCATTGGCGTTGAACAGGATTTGTGGGATGTCCTTGAATTGCACAGCGATCTCGCTGGCGCGATGGGTGAGCGCTTTTCCGGTGCGCAGATAGAAGGGCACGCCGGCCCAGCGCCAGTTTTCCACGAAGCATTTGAGCGCGACATAGGTTTCCGTCGTGGAGTCAGGATGAATCCCGTTCTCACGACGATACCCTGGGATGGGCGCGTCCTGGGCCGTGCCTTCACTGTATTGGGCACGGACGGTGACGTGCTCGACATCGTGATCGGTGATGGGCCTGAGGCAGCGGAGGACTTCCATCTTCGCGTTGCGCACCACATCCGGATCGAGTGAGTAGGGGGGTTCCATCGCGACCAAGCAGAGCAGCTGCAGCATGTGGTTCTGCACCATGTCGCGCAAGGCGCCGGCTTCTTCGTAGTAACTGGCCCTGGTCCCGACGCCCTCCGTTTCGCTCACCGTGATCTGCACGTGATCGATGTATTTGTGGTTCCAAATCGGCTCGAAAATGCTGTTGGCAAACCTGACGACCATCAAATTCTGAACGGTTTCTTTCCCCAGATAGTGATCGATGCGGAAGATTTGCGATTCGTCGAACACGCGGCCTGTCACGCGGTTGATGGCCTGGGCGGAGGCCAAATCGCGGCCGACCGGTTTCTCGACGATGATGCGGGCGTAGGGCGCATGAGCACCAGGCTTCGTTGCCAATCCGGCTTGCTCAAGCCCCTCGCACACAGGCGCAAACGAACTGGGTGGGATGCTCAGGTAGAAAATCCGGTTGCCGGGTAACTGGAGGTTCCGTTCAATCTCTTCTGCTCGGGACTTCAGTCTGGCATAGGTGTTCGGGTCCTCATTGCCTCCCGACACGTAAAAGAGGTGTGGCGCGAAGTCCTTCCACTTGTCCTCTGCCAAGGCTTGCCGGGAATATGTGACGACGCCGTCACGAACCTTGGCGCGGAATTCCTCGTCGGTCATCGACTTGCGGCCCAACCCGATCACCGCATAGTTTGGCGGAAGGAGTCTGTCGAGGAGCAAGTTGTAGAGGGCAGGAATCAGACGCCGACGTGCCAGATCGCCGGAACCGCCGAAGATGACGAGCGTACAAGGCTCGACTGGGGGAATCGTTTCCTGTGAGGGGCTGATATCGATACGTGGGCTATTCGGTGGCATAGGACTCCGGCGTTACCGGCGGATCGCATGGCCGCCGAAGGCATTCCGTAACGCGGCCAGCATCTTTTCCGCAAAGGATTCGCTTTGCCGCGATCGGAATCGAGTGAACAATGCCGTCGTGAGCGTCGGGACCGGTACATCCTTCTCGATTGCATCGGCAATCATCCAGCGACCCTCGCCGGAATCCTGCACGTAGCCTTTCAACTGCTCCAGCCGAGGATCCTCTTTCAAGGCGCCGGCCGCCAATTCCAGGAGCCAGGAGCGGACGACGCTGCCGTGCATCCAGAGGTCTGCAATCTTTGCGAGGTTGAGTTTGTAGTCGCTTTTTGCCATCAGCTCGAAGCCTTCCGCATATCCCTGCATCATGCTGTACTCGATTCCATTATGCACCATTTTCACGTAATGCCCGGCGCCCACTCCGCCGACATGAGCCCAGCCCTTTTCCGGCGCCAGCGTGGTGAAGATCGGCGCAAGCTGTTTCACAGGCGCTTCGTCGCCACCGACCATCAGACAGTAGCCGATGCTCAGGCCCCAAATGCCGCCGCTGGTGCCGGCATCGACATAGTGAATCTGTTTTCTTTTGAGGTCCCCGGCCCGTCGAACATCGTCGTGAAATCTGGTATTGCCGCCATCGATCACCGTGTCGCCAGTGTGGAGCAGCGCCGCGACGGCTTGAACAGTTTCCTCTGTCGGTGCGCCGGATGGGACCATGATCCAGACCACGCGCGGCGCCTTGAGCTGGCCAACGAGGTCGGCTAACGACGAGGCGCCGACACAACCGACCCCTTCGGCCTGCTTGATCAGATCCGCCGAACGATCGTAGACCACCACCCGGTGGTGGTCACGTTGCAGCCGGGTGACCATGTTCATCCCCATTTTCCCGAGGCCGATGAACCCGATTTCCATAGTGACTCCTTCTAGCAGGATGCTGAAAAAGTCTCTGATCTCACCCACCCAACCCCGGTGCGCCAAGACGCACCTTTCACCAAGCAGCGTTCTCGCATCGTTCAGACCCTCAACGTTGGGAAGGGCTGGCCTGAAGGTCGGAGTGGCTGAAGGGGTTTTTCCGTTCGCCAAGATCCATTGTATGGCCGAACGGCCCACACGAAGTGAAGTTTGTACCTCCTCGGCCCTTCACTCGCTGCGGCCTTGCCTGGGACAAGGCGCGTCTTGCGCGCCGGGGTTGGGCGGGTGAGAAGGCCGCCTTTTTGAGCATCCGGCATGAGTATTCTCCTGTTTTGCCACACGTGCGAACCCTCGAAGTCCTTGTGTGCAAACGTAGTTGCTCCACAACCTGCAGGTGAGATCATGATTGGACGGCATCCGTGGAGCGCCTTCCTCAAGAGGAACCTGTCATCTGTTCATAACTTACCCGCGATGACTGGTGACAAGCCCCATGCGATAGCAGTCTGATAATCGATCCCAGAGCCCTGTCAGTCGATTCTGGCAGGATTCGGTACGTCCTTAAAGAGAGTATCGGCAAGATCGCGGCCAAAGTTGAGCCGTTCCGGCAAAGTGGCCGCAGTCAGAAACCGCCCAGCCAGGTCACCCAGCCCAGCATCGCGGGAGGCGATGAACTTTGGCACGTCGCCCGGCGCGGTCAGCCAGAAGCCCCGTAGCCTGAAAAACGCGTTGACGGCATCATCGAAAAATATCGAGAGCAGATACTGCGCGACCGCCGGCTTGTCGGCCAGATCTCGTGCCTTTCCCAGCCAATGGAAACACTCCGCCTTCATCCGAATCTGTTCATTGATGCTGACAGGGGGCGGCCCCTGTCGGAACCGTTGGTTGGCGCGTTCGATGAGCCTGGCGCCGATGCTATCGTGATCGAAAAGAATGAGGGCTTTCCGCAAGAGAGATGGGAGGCGCGGCGAGTGAGGGAGGTCCTCCTCAAACTCTTGATGTCCGCGATAGCGGATGTCGGCCAGACGATCGGCGACACGGACGATCTCGTGGCCATCAGCCTGGCCTTTCACGAGTGCAATGAGATCAATATCGCTGTGAGTCGTGATAGCGCGTCGAACGCTGGACCCCACCAGGATCACACTGACGAGATCGCCCCCGCGGCGGCCACGAACGTGGCGCAATGCCACCGCGACAAGCTCTTCGAATCCCGGTTCCTCGATCGGGTCCGGTTGTTCCGGCGGTTCCGGCGTCGCCAGGAGTTCTGCCTTCAATTCTTCTGACGTGGGGATAGGGTGGGTGGCGGGGCTATCCATTTTTAGGCTCCCTGTACGAGCTGAATATGTTTCGGGAGCGATCCCAGCCAATCCTCGAACGGTTGCTCCGCGTCAACGACGATTTCCAACTTGCCATTGGTCAACCGCCGGACGGTGCCTGGACTTTCTGGAGACAACGGGATTTCGACCCACTCGCGGTTCAGACCGAGCGAGTCGGTGACCTCAAGTATTCGGCTGATGTGTTTGAACGAGATAACTTCTAACGGCATTGGTGCTCCATCACACGGCATTCTAGATTTCAGTGGGAGACGTGTCAATGAGCGGCGTCTGGCCCGCATTATTCATGAGCGCTTCTACTGCAATCGCCGATACGCTGTTGCAACGGGCGGTCTCGCCGCTCAGTCGGTCAATATACTGCACGAGTATGTTTCCCTCCCCACGGCTCCAAGCGCCCGTTTCACGACGCGTCTTGGCGATTTCGCAACGAACCGTCATGAATAACGCGGGCTAGTCCCCCAACACACGGGCAAAGATGTCGCAGGCTTCTTCAGTCATGGCACTGGAGACATCCAAGTGGGTGACGGCTCGAAACCTGGTGCCGCCGATGGCATTGATCAAGACCCCCGCCTGCTTCAAGGCGGTGACGATCGCCGGTGGACTGAGGCGGTGGCCGATCACATCGAAGATGACGATGTTCGTGTCGACATCTTGATGACTGAGACTGACCGTCGGGATTTGTTGCAGCCGTCGCGCCAGGCGCTTGGCGTGGTCATGGTCCACTTTCAATCGTCCGATATGGTGCTCGAGGGCATAGATGCCGGCGGCGGCGAGGATGCCGGACTGCCGCATCGCGCCGCCATACATACGGCGCAGCCGCTTGGCCTTATCGAGGAGGGTCAGATCATTCATCATGAGGAGCGAACCGGCCGGCGCTCCCAATCCTTTCGAGAGACAGACTGACAGGGTATCAAAGTGCTGGGCATAGGAGGCCGGCGGCAAGGTGGTGGCAGCGATGGCGTTGAATAGTCGTGCGCCGTCCAAATACATCGGGATGCCGTGGGTGGCAGTCGCCGCGCGAATCCGTTCAATCGTCGCCAGGGGATAAATCGTTCCGCCGCCGCTGTTATGGGTGTTCTCCAGACAGATCAGCGCCGTTTGAATCGTGTGCGGCTCTTTGGGACGGATTGCCGCCTCAACCTGATCGGGTGAGATGATGCCCCGATTTCCTGCGACCCAATGAAGTTGGACGCCTGCCAGCGCCCCTGCGGCGCCCTGCTCATACCGGACGATATGCGCCGTGCTCTCGACGATCACTTCTTGGCCCGGTTGCGTGTGGAGGCGAATAGCGAGTTGATTGGCCATCGTGCCGGATGGCACGAAGAGTGCGGCCTTTTTCCCAAACATCGTAGCTGCCATCTCCTGGAGGCGATTCACGGTGGGATCTTCGCCGTAGACATCGTCTCCCACTTCCGCTCGTGCCATTGCCTTTCGCATGGCTTCAGTGGGTTTCGTGACCGTATCGCTGCGCAGGTCGATCATCAAGCGTCCGTAAGAATGCTACAACATCGTAGGCCGTGCGCATTCTAGCAAATTTTCTCCTTGCGTGGGAGAGTCGGTCACGGCAGGATGCTGTTCGTATGGCGCGGCTTCGAGACGTGCTCACGTCGGTGACCGATGCAGAACCGGACGAAGCCGTCCCGGTGGGCTGGGCATTCATCTATTTTTTCTGTCTCCTCTGCGGCTACTACATTCTGCGTCCCGTTCGCGATGAAATGGCGATCGAGGGTGGGGTGCAGCACCTGCCCTGGATGATGACCGCCACTTTCGTGACGCTCCTGCTCGTGACGCCGCTCTTCGGGTGGCTCTCTGCCCGCGTGCCGCGCTATCGGTTGCTCCTGATCGTGTACGCATTTTTCGGTCTCAACTTAGTCCTGTTCTTTGTGGCAATGATGGTCCACCTCTCTCCACAGTGGGCCGCCCGCACGTTCTTCGTATGGCTGTCGGTGTTCAATCTGTTCGTCGTGTCGGTGTTCTGGAGTGTCATGGCCGACCTCTTTACTCCCACGCAGGGCGCCCGACTCTTCGGTGTGATTGCCGCCGGCGGCAGTATCGGCGCGATGGTCGGCCCGCTTCTCACCACCGGGTTGACCTATCTCATGCCCATCCCCGTGCTGCTGCTCATCTCAGTAGGGTTTCTCGTCGCCTGCGGGTTCTGCGTGTATCAACTGGATCGATGGGCGATGGCGCGACCCTCTCGACAAATCAGTCGGCAGGGTGAGCCGATCGGCGGCGGTATTTGGGCGGGGGTCAGGTTGGCGCTTTTGTCGCCCTATCTCCTTGGCATCTGCCTTTATCTGTTCTTCCTGACGACGACCGCAACATTCTTATATCTGGAACAAATGAGGCTGGTGAGCGAGCAGATTCCCTCCCCGGAAGGGCGCACCCGGCTGTTTGCCCTCATCGACCTGGCCGTCAACGTGCTGACGTTTCTGATGCAGGTGACGGTGACGAGCCGCGTGATCAGCCGGTTCGGGTTGGCATCGGCGCTCGTCGCACTTCCCGTTGCGAGCGCCATCGGGTTTGGCGTGATCGGCATCATGCCGTTCCTGGTCGTCTTCGTTCTCTTTACCATCGTGCGGCGAGTCGGTGAATATGCGCTCGCCAAGCCGGCTCGCGAGGTCCTTTTCACGGTGGTGAGTCGGGAGGAGAAATATAAGGCCAAGAACTTTATCGACACAGCGGTCTCTCGAGGAGGCGATGCGACGACCGGGTGGATTGTGAGCGGGGTGAAAGTGTTGGGTGTCACGGCAGGGCAGATGGCATGGGTTCTGGTCCCGCTGGCGCTGCTCTGGGGATGGGTGGGGTGGTTCCTGGCCCGGCAAGAGGAGAAGTTGAAGCTAAGAAGAACCGAGGTTAACCCGCCACCTTTGAAAGCAAGCAACTAAGTTATACCGATATTTCTCTTCCACGCTTGTTCGCTTTTCTTCCAGAGGGTAGCCAGACTGTTCTTCACTGCGCGCAACATTCTCACCCACCCAACCCCGAGCGCGTCGAGGCGCGCTCTTGTCCCAGGTGAGCACAGTTTCATCGTGCGCGGTCTGCGAGCACGAAGGATGGTCTGGCTGCCCCCTCCCCCTGCTTTACGTATAAAAAAATCGTGTGCTATAGTCCCCTGCTCATGACGCTGCATTGATTGTGTGGAATCACGTTTCACGTCTGACGTCTCACGTTATAAGAGGCTCTGGATGCATGAAGTTCCAGTTAAGATCTATCTTGATAAGCTATTGAAACAATGTCGTATTATTGCGCGATCACTCGCGCTTTTATCTGGCCCTGTCAAAGAGAAAGCCTTGCGTGCGATGGCGGATCGATTAGCGGCTGACGAAGAAAAAATTCTGGCGGCGAACGAGAAGGATGTGGACGCGGTCGGGAAGTCTTTCGAGGCTGACGTCATGAAAGACCGGATGAAAGCCGCCGTGGCCCGTCTGCGTATGACGGTGGACGATATCAAGGAGATGGTCGATCGTCTCCGCATGATCGCGGACCTGCCCGATCCAGTCGGTGCAGTCACCTCACGATGGGAACGGCCGGACGGATTGCAAATCAACCGTGTCCGTGTCCCGATCGGGGTGATCGGTGTCGTGTCGGAACTGAGTCCGCTCATTACCGTGGAGTCGATTGCGCTCTGCTTCAAGTCGGGTAACCTTTGTGTCTTTCGTGGCGCGCCGGAATGGGGCCTAACGCAGCAGGCTATCGCGACCGGACTGCGCGAAGCTGCGGAACAGAATGGGGTACCGGCTGGCGCATGGATCATCATCGAACGTCCGGATAAAGAGGTGGCGGTCGAGTTGATTCGGTCCGGCAAGATTCTCGATGCGATTATCCCGCGTGGCGGGGCCGGCCTCCGAAAAACAGTGATTGAACAGGCGAAGATGCCGGTGCTGTGCTACGACGGGGGGCTCACGCATATGTACGTGGATGCTGACACCGATATGCCTATGGCCCAGAACGTGGCGATTAACTCCAAGGTGCAGAAGGCCATGGCATCGAACTCCCTCGACACGCTGCTCGTAGAACAGGTGATTGGGCGACAGTTTTTGCCTCCTCTGGTCAACCGCATGCTCGAAGAGTTTAAGATCGAGGTACGGGCCTGTCCGAAGACCATGGCCCTCATGGGGCAAATGGCGATGACCGGACATGCCTCGATTATCACGGCAAAGGAGGAGGATTGGCACACCCAGTTCCAGTCGCCCGTATTGGCCGTCAAAATGGTCGCAGACATGGACGAAGCCTTGGCGCATATCGTGGCGCATGGACCCTGTCTCACCGCTGTCATCGCGACCACGAACTATGCGTCGGCCTTGCGGTTCACGCGCGAAGTGGATGCCAGCGCGGTGTTCGTGAACGCGTCGTCCCGGCTCAATGCCGGTGATAGCTACGGTATGGGCGCCGATATCGGGCTCAGTGGCTCGCATTTCCATGCCAAGGGTCCGATCGGCCTTGAGCAGTTGACCTGCGAAAAATATGTCGCCTTCGGATCGGGCCAGTTGCGTTACCCGCATCCGGTGCCGGAGGCGTACTTTGACGCGATCATGCTCAAAAGGCCGTAGTCGCCTGCTGAAAACGCTCTCCAGCTTCGTTCTCAATCGTTCGAACCACTCGACGTACCCTCACCGCGTACGCCTCGTGATTCGCATTCCTTGCGGCCTCGCTGGAAAACGTTTTGAGCAGGCGTGCCGAGGCTACATCAATGACCAACAACTCACTGTTGCAATCGCTCCATTCGCACTTGGCTTGGTGGGGCCTCAAGCGGTTCATGTCCGACGTCGACTATTTTGCCTGGCAGCGGAAGCAACTCGCTCCTGCAGATCTGACTCAACTCAGCACACAGGTCGAACGAAAGCGGGGAGGGGAGCGTTGCGATGAAGTCGCTTTCTACGACCTGATTGCTCAGCCGCAGATCCTTCCAGTCCTCTACAGTCAGCGCTTCGAATATTACCGTGAGATTGGTTCACGTGTGGCGGCTCGTTTCGGGGATGCGAACCGCATCCTCGACTTCGGCTGTGGCGTCGGAATTCTGCCAACGTTTTATGCGACACAATGCTCTGAGAAGCAGTTTGTCGGCATCGATCGCTCGCCGGCGTCGATTGCGGTAGCACGGGAGAAGGCGCGAGAACTTGGTCTGAGCAATGTCCGATTCGAGTGCGTCGACGTCGAGTCCGTAAACTTTGCGGGATCGTATGATCTGATTGTGGCCACCCATGCGCTGGTGCAGGCTGAGCAAGATCCGGGGATTCCAAGTCACAGCTGGCAGACGTTCGAACGTGCCCGTGATATGAAGCAGCAGTCTGCGTTCGAACAACGAGCGGGCATCGGCGTACGACTGGATCGGCTCAGCGCGTCTTTGGTCCAGAATGGCCGCATGATCGTGTTTGAGAAAACCCGCCAGTTGGCAAGACGAGTCCCGCTGCAGCGGGCCTTGGCTGCACGAGATCTTGGCCTGATCGAACAGCCAGAATTGATTCGATACCGCGTCGTCGAAGAAATTGCCGACGATGGACCGTTCTATGTGTTGGGGATGGGAGCGTCGCGTCAGATTTTCTGGGATGAATCGCCGGAACTAGACGAAGGCCGTCCGTTCGATCGAACTCAGCTGAAGACTGGTTCACGCGATTCTGACGCGCCGCTCTATGAGAACCATTGGCCTTCCGCGCAGCGCGTCTGGGAACAGCTTCACGATAAGCGCCTCCTCAAAGAGACCACGCGCCAGGAACCAGACGGCCGCCAGCTGCATGTTGAACTCGGTCAGGCTGAGGAGTGGGTTTATCTGTATTGCGCCAACACCTTGGATCAACGCCAGTTGGTGATTGTCGAGCCAGCCCGCACGGTCATACTGGAATCCTACTATCAGGAGATTGCGAGCAGCGCGCCTTAGCAGCATGCTGAAACAGTCCGCCAGCCTCTGTCTTGTTCATTTGATCTATTCGGTCTGTCTGGTCTGTCTCGTTAATTGGTTTGTCTTGTCTATTTGGTTGCACCAGACTAACCGGATAAACCAGATGAACCAGAGAGACCGGGTTTGTCTCAGACATGCGACCATCGGTGTTCAAGCGTGCCAAAATACTTTCTCAACACCATGATATATCTTTTATAAGAAGCCAACCCAGTTTACTTTTTTCTCCGATAGGCGCAAGCTCTTACCGGCACATTCCGTTCCTGTTCTACTGGGATCCGACTGCGCTATGGATACCAGCCCGCTCTCACCCCCTCTCCCTTCCGTGCTCATTGTGGATGATGAGCCGGAGATCTGTATGGCCCTGAGCGATTTCCTGAAGCATGAAGGATATGCGGTTCGCGCGGTACAGGCGGGACATGATGCTCTGCGCGAGGTCGAAAGGGGACAGGTTGGGGTCATGATTTTAGATCTTGGGTTGCCGGATCTGAGCGGCTTGGATGTCCTTCGAGGAGTAAAGAAATTGGACCCCCTCCTCCCGGTCATTGTGCTCACCGCATCCACACAAGAGAGTCATACGGTGGAGGCCCTCCACTGCGGCGCCTTTACCTACCTGACCAAACCCTACAACTCATATGAACTCCGATTCGCTCTCCGTCAAATCGGTGATGCGCAGAGGTTAGCGTCCAAGGTGGCACGTGTCGAGGGTGATTTGAGTGCCAGTGAAGAACGGTTCCGAACTGTGGTCGGGACCACTCCCGACGCGGTGGTGCTGGCCGATCGCAACGGATGCATTCTCTTGTGGAATCAGGCTGCCGCGCGTCTTTTTGGCTATACCGAGAAGGAATTGATCGGTCAGCCGCTCACGTTGCTGATGCCACATCGATATAGAGAAGCGCATCAAGCAGGAATGACGCGGCTAATGACAACCGGCGAGAACCGTCTCATAGGGAGGACGGTTGAATTCCATGGCTTGAGAAAGGACGGCACCGAATTCCCGCTGGAACTTTCCGTCGGAATCGGAAATAGCCCCAAGGGGGTATTTTACAGTGGAATCATTCGTGACATCACGAGGCGGAAGCAAGCCGAAGAAGCGCAACGACAGGCTGAATCGCGCTACCAAATCGTCGTCGAGAATGCGGTGGAGGGTATCTTCCAGATGACACCGGATGGGCGGTTCCTGATGGCCAATCCAAGTCTGGCGCAGATGCTGCACTATGACTCCCCTGACACGCTGGTCTCGACCGTCACGGATATCAGCCGCCAGCTCTATGCCGACCCCAAGAAGCGGGAAGAGATCCGAGCGTTGCTGAACCAGTCAGGGGTCGTCCGGGCATTTGAAACAGAGCTGATATGCCGAGATGGTGGCGTGATCTCAGTGTCGATGAACGCGCGGGCGGTGCGGGATCTGGACGGGACCCTGCTCTACCATGAAGGGACAGTCGAAGATATCAGTGAGCGGAAGCGATTGGCCGCCGATCTCCTCGAGGAAATCAAAATCGCGGAAGTGGCCCGTGCGCTTGGAGATATTGGCCACGATGTCAAGAACATGTTGATGCCGGTGCAGACTGGTGTGGACCTCTTACGAGAGGAAGTACAAGAGATCCTGGGCCGTTTGGCCACGAGTGGGGAGAGAGCGCAGAGCGAAGCAAGCCGGAAGGTGAGCGATGAGCTGATCGAGATGATCGTGAATAATACTCGCCGCATCCAGGATCGTGTGAGGGAGCTTGCCGATGCGGTAAAGGGGGTGACGACGGCACCTGAATTTAAGCCCTGCCGGGTCTCGACTTGTGTGGCCGATGTGATCACATCGCTACACCGGTATGCAGCAGAGAAAGGTGTCGCATTGTATGCCGAAGGTCTTGAATCGTTGCCGGTCACCCAGGCGGATGAGCGCCGCCTGTTCAATGCTTTCTACAACTTGATCGATAACGCCATTCCGGAAGTCCCACCCGGTGGATCCGTCACGGTGCGTGGACAGGTCGATGTCGGAACGGACGCGCTCGTGATCTCCGTCGCAGATACGGGGAGAGGGATGCCCCCTGACGTACGAGACGCGCTGTTCAGCACACAAGTTGTCAGCCGAAAAGTTGGTGGAACGGGGCTTGGAACAAAAATCGTGAAGGATGTGGTAGCCGCCCACAAGGGATCGATCAGAGTCGAAAGCGAACTAGACGTTGGTACGACGATCCACATTCGTCTTCCACTCAACGGAGTCCGCTAACGGATTGTGAGAAGGGCGCGAGCTGAGTCCATTCAGGCACGAGAGACCTCGCCGCGAACACCACTCTTCACGCCAAGCACGATCAGTGCCTTGTCTCGAATCGCATAGACAATCCGACATTCGCCCGCGCGAATCCGATAGAGATGGTCCACACCCTCGATCTTGGTGACGCCGGGGGGGACTGGTGCGGAGTTTATGGAACCGTTTCGCGAGAAGCTTCCGAAGCGGTTTAGCGAATGTGTGGAGTTGCTGCTCAGCAGAAGGGGCCACAAAAATTGTCGAGATTGCCTGGTGCAATCAGAGCCCCAATTCTTTCAACATAACATCGAGCGATTGGATGCCCTTCTTGTTTGCCTGGGCCAAGGTCGCGCGGCATCGACGAGGTCGATGCGATCTTCCAGGGCCTCCAGGAGTCGCAGGTCATCGATGGGCGCCACCGCGGCGACCGCTCGGCCACGTCGGCGCAATAGAACACGCTCGTTGCCAATTGCCGCGCGGTTGATGGCATCGGCGAATCCCTCTCGTTCCTTATTTCCCTCCGGATTCCCCATAGCGCACCTCCATGGCAGCGTCCAGTCAGACGGACAGATGGTTCAAACGGTGCAAGCTGTACAGTGGGTAGGAGGCGAAGTCAATCGACCAGAGCACTTCACATGCCCCATTCCATTTTTTTCGTAATTGGGGTATGAAGTGGGGGCGGCGATTGCGTCGCGGTGCGATAGTACTCATCCACACATCAGAGGAGACACTCAATGGCTAAGGGCATGGCACAGAAGAAAACGACCAAGAAGAAACCAGCCAAGACGATGATGGAAAAGCGCGCCGACAAGATTGTCAAGAGGAGGGGCTAATGCAGCCCGCGGTTCTGCCGTTCTGACCGAAGCAATATCCACTGCGCCCCGCCACGTGCGTCAGCAGCAAGCCGCGCACGTTGATGGTTGGGCTCCGGGGCCTTTGACCTGCCCGTGCCCATTCGTCTGGTTGCACTCTGCCTCCATAAGAATCGAGCCGTCTGGTGTGAACCCCGTCCAATCTGCCGTTTTGATCTCTTGCTTGGCTGGCCGGCAATGATGCGTATCTGCGCGAGAGCGCCTATGCGATGACTACCGTGCGGTGACCGCACGCGCTTCAGACGTCACGAGCGCGATGCAGTGGCGTGTCTCAGCTAGGAGCCTGTCCGACATTGCCTTCGTAACGAGGCGAAGGTGGTTCGACCAGATGCGAGGCCGCAGGCCCGGAAAAACCGGAGGTGTATTCGCTGGATACAGTGAGGATTTTTTCGGGCCGAGCACGACGCAGATGGTCGCAGATCGTTCGCCGCAGTAGAACGGTCAATGTCGGACAGACTCCTAAGATCAAGCTATGGCAATAGGGCCTTCAGTACTGGTCCCTCTCTTTGAGATCATCACAGGTGAGGCTCCGGCCTCCTTCAGTTTATCTCCCAAACCGGACGATACGAGAACCTGTTGGAGGTCTTCGTCCGTCTGACTGCGGAGAAAGTCGAGCCCGATGACAGCATAATGGAGGGGGTGACCGTGCGGCCCATCGACACGGAAGACCTGTGCGCGACTGGTTCCTTCCCGGGAATCGGTGATGTGGTATTGAGGAAACTGCTGGCGCAGGTAGAGGCGGATCGCGTCGAACTTGGCTATGTTGCTCACGTGCCTTGTATGTACCTTTTCAGATATATTTTGTTAAATAAGCCACCATGGCTGGTTTTCCCTGGGGCGCCCAGGGTAATGATCGGGCAACCTGGTATATGCGCTCGGCCCTTGCGAAGTCAGGAGGTCAGACATAATTCCCGCCGCCTGTCCCCGCTCAGAAGAAAAAACTCCTGGCCCATGAATTTCTTCTGATCTCGTTTTCGAGACAACACCCCGGTCACTTCTTCCGGTATACGTTCAGCCCGACCTTCTCCTCGCGGTTTGGAATGGTCACTTTTCCTCCGTCGAGGCAATGATGATCGTCTTCCCCGAAGCAGAGGGTCCGAACTCTTTGGACAGATTTACCGTGATCGTCAATGTTGTTCCTTCGACGGTCATCTCCACATTCTTCATGATGGTGGCCTTTCAGTGATGGACGAAGCGTAAGGACGCCCTGTCCGAATAGTGGTGCAACCTGTACCGCGGGTAGGGGAGGAAGTCAATCGACGGAAGCGCCTCACGCAATGCCAAAGACCGTGGCGCGTCCTTCGACATGGCTCGGGACCCTGAACTCGTCGATGGGTCGAACCGTGAAGCGCGAGCGCCGAGCGATGCGCGACGAGCGGGAAAGGCGGGTCGGGCGAGATGGGCGGAGCATCGTGTCAGGCATGAGCCAACGTGTGATGTTCGAGGTTCGAAGGTCGGAACATCTCGAACTTCGGGCTTCGAACCCTCACCCGCCGTCCCGTCCGTCTCGCACGGCTATGCTGCGTGAGTGTTCTCCTGTATTGCCGCTCGACCGAGCTCGTCGCAGGCACAGATGCGGACCATCGAAGTTTTCACACGCCAACATAGTTTTCCGTAGCCTGTTAGCCCGCATTATTCATGAGTGTTTCTGCTGCAATCGCCAATGTCTGGGCAAGAGACACGGGGCCAGAGGCTAGGGGAGACCAGAAGGAAGGTCTTTCCTCTCGTCCTCGTGCCACTTGCCCCTCGCTTGGCTTCTATGCGATTTCGAGACGAACCGTCATGAATAATGCGGGCTAGCGTATAGCATATAGCACGAACGAGGAGCCACTGGTTTGTAACTCATGGCTGGGAGGAAAGCGCGTATCTCGTTATCAGAAAAAGAATGCCAGGGAGACGAGCAACGAACGACGCTTCACGAACGACGAAGTGGAGGACGGCTATGTCTTGCGCTTGAGCAAGTCTTGGAGCCGGGCGAAGGGCGTGAAGGTCGAAGGTTGATCTTGCTCTCGGCCTGGCGGCGCCTCACCAGATGCGTCAGCCACCTGATTCCGCTGGTGCTCATTGTCATGACAGTAGAGACAGAGCAACTCCCAGTTGCTCCCGTCGGGCGGATTATTATCGTGGTTATGGTCTTTGTGATGGACCGTGAGCTGGCCCAGCTTCTTGCCGTCAAATTCGCGTCCGCAGTGCGCACAGATCCACGGAAACATTTTGAGCGCTTGTTCTCGATAGGTCTGTTGCAGCTGAGCCTGGGTGCGCCGTGCCATGCGAGCCTCGGAGAGGATAGCGACTCGTAACAGAGGGATTCTACAAGAAGTCTTGGACTAAAGCCCCCACGCGCCGCGAAATGGTTTCGTGCATCTGTTCATTTCCACTGGTCCGAGCTGATATGCAAGGTCAACCAATGGTCCCACGCGGGGTTCCGGAGACCAGAGATTCAATAAGCCGTCTCGGGTGCAGGCCCGCTACTAACAGGCTGAGGGAAAACCATTTTGGCATAGCAAGCTCCTCGATACCCATGAAACGTAAGGCGCATCTCGTGGGAAGACCACGCTGATAGCTAATGACATATAGCTTATGGCTTGGACGAGATACCGTGATCTTCGTGATACGTTTCACGATTGTTTACTTGATACAGGGTACCGTGCTAGCATCAGAGCATGTCGGAATTCTTCTGGAAAACCATGGAAAAGGTGTGGCCTTGGATGAGACCACACAGGCAAGTCATTGTTCCTATTTTTGTTGTCGGTTGTGTGGTGGGAATAATTGCTGGTGGATTGTTACTCTATTACTTTGTCTATATCAGGGTTGAAAGTGTAAATAGTCAGCTAGCGGCAGCAAATGCAACCATAACTACCCAGCAAGAGACAATAGGGCGATACGAGATGCGGCTTGGCATTAACAAGGAATCTCTCCTTACATCTTACGGTTATCTTTCCAATGCACAATTAAAACAGAAAGCCTTTAATCTAGTGAAGAATTATTGGTCCATGAAATACGCACATGACATAAAAAACCTTGATCTAAGGGCTAGGCACGACAGAGGGGAATTCCCAACGGACAAATTAACCGAGTTTGTTTTGGGTGAGGAGTTGCGAGTTTCAAATGAATATGAAAGCACGATTCATAGTGATGCAATTCTGACAGTTCTGGAGTTAAGACTTCGGATTCCAGAGCACGATCGCTCAGGCATACTTCATTCTAACCTTAATCCTGCTGATCCCCGAGGTCAAAAAGTCCCGATGGACCAAATCTGGCCTAAAGCAGCGTTCAGAAATTCCGAATACCTAATACAAGAAATGGATCTTTTATCCAAACTGCTCAAGGACTGAGAATAAGTTATGAGGCAATCAATTCTTGATACTCCATCTTCTTCGCGTTAATGAGTTTGATGAGCGTATCCCGAAACAGATATGGATTTTCTCGATTATTAAATCGCCATTCCAGTTCGTCCAGATAGGCGTCCAGATGCTTGATCGAGAGTTTGTGGTAGGTGCCCGTGACGGAGCGCTTCAACAGGCTCCAGACGTTTTCGATGCCGTTCGTATGAATGTTGCCACGGACATACTCCTTCTTCCTATGGTTGACAACCTCATGCTTTGTATCATGGTCTCCGATCCCTCGATAAGCGTAGTAATCATCCGTGATGATGACTTCGGTATCGGGAGCCGTATGGTCATTGATAAACCGATGCAGCGTCTTCCGATCCGTTCGATTAATGACCTGCAACCGAACCTTCCCGCCTCGTTGAATGACGCCGATGACAACGCCTTTATTTTTGAGGTAGGTCCTTTTCCCTCGACCTCGACCCCGCAAGCGTCCACCGACAAAGGTTTCATCGACCTCAACAGTGCCTTTGAGCGGAGTCGGGTCCAGTTCGGTCATAGCTGCGCGGATGCGATGACAGAGATACCAGGCAGTCTTATACGACACCCCAAGCACGCGCCTCATTTGATTGGCCGACATCCCTTTCTTGGATTCCACGGTCAGATAGATGGCAATAAACCATTTGCGGAGCGGCAAGTGCGTATCGTGCCAGATGGTGCCCGATGTCACTGAATACTGATGCCGGCAGGTATCGCAATCGAATTGATCGCGGGCATGGATGCGTGAAGACTTCACGCTATTACAACGGGGGCATCGAATTCCATCCGGCCAACGCAGTTCTTCAAGAATGGCACGGCACTTCTCCTCTGTCCCAAACCGTTCCATTAACTCCATCATGTCCATATTCGATTCCATCTGTGCGCGTGCCATGGGAGACCTCCTATGCCCAAAAAGAAAAAGTCTGTGCGTGAATTAACGAATGAAGAGATTGCAAATCGGGTGTTCCCGAAGAAACTGAAAAGTCAGTTAAAGCGTATTGCAGGAAAGAAGAAGTAACCATGAGTAGGAGAATACAGCATCTCTCTACCATGTGTCAAGTATATAATCATGATACGTTTCACCGTTCACATCTCACGCGTAACGATCTTCGTATGCTGGCAGACTTTTTCAGCATCCTGCTAGATGAGCTGTGTACAAGGCCAGGAGAATACCCGGATGGCTGGTTTGACCCATCCTGAGTGCTGCGCCTCTGCACACCAGGCCTTGACCGCACCGGCGACCTTGTCACGTTGAGCTGGTTCGAGCGAGACCAGGATCACACTGTTCCCCCCTGCATAGAAGGATATCCCTTCCGTCGATCCTGATTGCCCCGTCCCAACCGTCTCGGGAAATTCGGTGTAGGCCATGACCCCGCACGCCCGCAATAACTCATGTACGCGTTCTTTCAGTGAAGTACGAAACACGATCATCAACATGTCCATGGGAGACCTCGAAAAAGGTGAGAGAAGAATATAGCAGGTTCCCAATCGATCTTGAAAGGCAAGCCCGCATTATTTATGACGGTTCGTCGCGAAATCGCTGAGCCGCGTTGTGAGACCGGCGCGCGGAGCCCAGGGGACTGGCTCCGCCGTTTGCGGCAGTGCCTGTCCCGCTCCCAGAACGGGGACAGCACCAGGCAGAAGGGTGCCAGTCCCCAACAGTACGGTGAGGGTCCGAGGGGCGAGCCCGCTGGCCGGAGGCTCGTCGTAGCAGCGGATCGGCGATTGCAGCAGAAGTGTTCATGAATAATGCGGGCTAGGTGAGAGCCACCAGGGAAAAATGACAGCGGGCCCCAATCTTTTCCGGTGGTGGGGCATGGGGAGAAGGACAAACCAGAGGCAGGTGAGGCCAGGAGAGTCTATCTGGTGCGCGGGTCTGTCTTGTCACTCTCGTTCGTTGAACCAAACAGACGAGACAGACCAAACCGACCAGATGAACCAGATCTCCGCCACGCGCAGCGAAATGGTTTCTGGTACTTTCTTCTCTTCCCACGCCACAATGGGTTACGAAGCATTTCGCTTCCGTAGCAGAGCTACGGCTCCGTTTTCTTTTCCCAAGCCTTGAGGAATGGTGCAATGGTGTCGATGGGGATCGGGAAGATGGTGGTAGAGTTCTTCTCGGCAGAGATCTCGACCAGAGTTTGCAAGTAACGGAGTTGCAAGGCAGTCGGGTTTCGGCTGATCACATCGGCGGCATCGGCCAGGCGTCGAGAGGCCTCGAATTCTCCTTCGGCGTGGATAACTTTGGCGCGACGTTCGCGTTCCGCTTCCGCCTGACGCGCGATGGCTCGTTGCATTTCCTGTGGCAGGTCCACATTCTTTACTTCCACGGCATTGACTTTGACGCCCCACGGTTCCGTCTGTTGGTCGATGATCCGTTGGAGATCGGCGTTGATCTGTTCCCGTTTCGACAGCAGGTCGTCGAGTTGACTCTGTCCCAGCACGCTGCGGAGTGTCGTTTGCGACATCATGGATGTGGCGTAGAGATAATCTTCGACTTGAATGATGGCTCGCTCCTGGTCCACGACCCGGAGGTATATGACCGCGTTCACCTTGACGCTGACGTTGTCCTTGGTGATGACGTCCTGGGGCGGCACGTCCATGGTCACGGTCCGCAAGCTGACGCGAACCATTCTGTCGATGAACGGAATGATGATCACGACACCGGGCCCATTTCCCCCGATGAGTCCACGGGCCAGGCGGCCCCATCGAAAGATCACGGCACGTTCGTATTCCCGGAGCACGTTAAAGCCCATGAGAACAAACACCATTCCGAGAATCAGGATTGCAAACTGAATTACGATCAGATTCATATCAGGCCTCTGTCTGTTTGGAGAGAGGTTTCACATGCAGCCGTAAGCCGTCCACGCGTATGACTTCCGCTTTGTCACCAGGCTGGAGCGGCCGCTCACTGATGGCCTCCCAGAGTTCACCATGGACCGCGAGTTGCCCGTGGGGAGTCAGCGCCGTTTTGACAACCCCCACTAGACCGACCATTTCCTCGCGGCCGGTCGCCGGACGTCGTCGCATCGCTCGCGCACCCATTCCGACAATAAAGAGCGAGAACGCAGCGGCCAGTGCGACAACCGGCAGGATGACCGACCAGGAAATCTGAAGGAACTCCACATCGGTCTTGATCAGCATCACCGATCCAAGGAGCATCGAGATGACCCCGCCGATGGCCAGCAAGCCGTAACTGGTTACGGTGGCTTCCAAGATGAAGAAGACAATCCCGAGGAGGAACAACAGCACACCCGCGTAGTTCACTGGCAGTGACTGGAGGGAATAAAACGCGAGGATCAGGCTGATGGCGCCGACGATGCCCGGTAGAATCGCGCCAGGGCTATACAACTCGGCTATAATTCCAACGGTGCCGATTGTCATGAGCAGGTAGGCGATGTTCGGATCGCTGAGAGTCTTCAGGAATTCGAGGCGAAGCCCCATCGGGAATTCGCGCACGGACGTGTCCGCAGTATGCAACACCGCCTGACCGGATTGGAGAGAGATGGTACGGCCGTTTAGTTGCTTCAGCAATGCCGGCATGTCCTCAGCAACCAGATCGACGATCTTCAGCTTCAAGGCCTCTCGTTCCGTCACGGACACACTCTTCCGGACGGCGTCTTCCGCCCAGGCGACGTTTCGTCCCCGTTGCTCGGCGATCGATTTGATGTAGGCCACGGAATCGTTTTCGACCTTCTCCTTCATCGCCTTATCCATCTCACCCCCGCCCATAGCAACGGGATGGGCGGCGCCGATATTCGTACCGGGAGCCATCGCCGCGACATGCGCCGCCATGGTGATAAACACGCCGGCGGAAGCGGCACGCCCACTAGATGGTGACACGTAGACGACTACGGGAATGGTGGCGCCGGTGATGTCCTTGATGATAAGCCGCATCGACGTGTCGAGACCGCCTGGCGTATTGAGACGGATGATCAAGGCCTGTGCACCGCTTTCCTGCGCAGAGGCAAGTGCATCATGCAGGTATTCGGCGGAGACCGGATTGATGACCCCATCATACGTGGCGAGTAAGACAAACGAATCGGCTCTTGCAGGAAGCGGCGTTGCAAACAAGGCGGTGAGGAGCGCAGCAGTCGAGATAATCGGAAGCAGCAGACGGGAACGATTTCTCGGAAAATGCATCGAGGTGTCCCTCCCACAAAACTGAGCTATAGGGAGACAGAACGAGCATGTCGAGCATACGAGCCACCCGATACCCTGTCAAGGAAGGAGAGAGGGGGGGAATGTCCAATGTTGAATGATCAATGGTGAATGTCGAAGGCGTGGTGAAGCGCGAGGGGAGGGGGTGAGGTAGGAATGTTCAATGGTGAATAGTCTGTACGTACAACGAGATACGAGAGACGAACGACGAAACGGCCTGCCCATCACGTGTCGCGAAATAGGGCCTGTTTCTGCCGGTTACCTCGAAAGGATTGGTTTTCAGCGTGGATAGACTTCTTGCGCTCGTAAACACGTTCTCTCTGCGGCCTCGTCGGGGGTCATAACCTTACTTCCTGCCGCCGCTCTTCTGAGTCGTGCTTTGGACTCAATTTACAGACAATAACAAAATCACGTTCATACGGATACGCTGCTGCCATCTCATAGCCGATGCGATTTCGTTCAATCTGGCATTCCTCAGACGTGGTATACGTCTCCAGCTTGATCATTTTATCGAGTCCCGGCACATTATTCAGGAGAACAATGACTAACAACCACATGGGACTCCTTTCAGCCGCTCCAGACAGGGAGTAGGCACGGTTTATTCACTTGGTTAATCTAGAGCCGCGCATGCCGCTCATCTTGGCGCACTTCCAAAAAGTGCGCCAGCATTAGTTGAAAATTGACAAAGCGGCTGCCCTTGTGGTGCGGTGCGGTGATTGGGGATCAGTCCACCACCACCTCACACCACCGAAAGGAGCCGCTTCATGAGCACAGGAGTCCGGATTCAGCGAAAAGGCAGGTGAACGAAGTGGCGCCGTAACCGTGCAGACCGACGTGGACAGCCGACTGGCCCTGATCCAAACACTGATTCCGCTGGGGCTGAAGGCCGTGGCCGAGGCATTGGAGGCGAAAGTGATTGCTCTGGGAGGCGAGCGGTACGGCCGGACCGGGGGGCAGCCAGGGGTGGTGCGGTGGAACCGGCAACAAGGCTCCGTGTACCTCATGGATCAGAAGGTGTCCGTCAGGTAGCGGCGGGTGAGGGATTGTCTCCCTCGCCCGGAGGTGCCGCTCCAGACTTATGAACACTTGTGGGAGCCTTGTATGAAGTGAAGGGAGGGCGATTCAGAGGCAGTCTATCTGATGCGCGGGTCTGTCTTGTCTCTCTCGTTCGTCGAACCAAACAAACGAGAGAGACCAACGAGAACAAATGAACCAGATCTCCGCCGCGCGCCAGGAACGGTTGCGGAGATCATTCTGCCCTCAATGGTGCTCGTTCCGTCGGTGCTCCATTCCCTGCGGAGTCTGTGTCTGGATGGCACGGGTTATGCCTAGGCCTGTCTGAAAAAAATGGATGTCGTCCGTTGACACATTCGGTGAAGAAGAGTAAGGATGAAACAGTCCAGACAGTGGTTCATGCGTGGGGGATGAAAGAGGGCGAGGCTATTTGCATAATCCCCCCGGTCACTCCGAACCAAGGAGGAGGTGGAGATGGCAGACCTTAGTCCACCGGATCACAACGGCCCGCCGAGTCACGGGCGGGCTCCTCGTCAGTCACGCTAGCCGGTTTTCCGTCGGCTGTCGCCTTCCCGCGTAAGGGACATACATACCGATGAGCCGTTGCGGAGAGCCAGAGCAGGCGTGAGGAACACAAGCGCCTGGAATAAAATCGCATCTTCCCTGACGAGTCGCCTTTGATGCCACCCCTCGCACGGGTCTTCAGAATCAGCACAGGAGAGACACCTTCGGCGTCCTAAGCGCCATACACGGGCGACCTCCCACCTTAGTGCAGGGTCGCCCGTGCTGTTTCCTTCTTATTGGTGAGATTGTCGGTCGATGCAGTGTCATGTGGGCGTAGCCTCAGATCCTGACCGTTCCGATCACATCCGCGGTGGAGGAGACTCCCGTGGAAAATCAAGCCGAAGATCAGCCGGTTCTCAATTACATACAGCGCCTCGTCGCAGAGGAACATCGATTACACAAGGGAGGGGCATTTCACAAAGCCGATCGTAAGCGGCTCGATCAAGTCCAGGTCGAACTGGATCAGTGCTGGGACCTCTTGCGCCAGCGCCGTGCCCTCCGCGACGTCGGGCTTGATCCGGACGAAGCGGAAGTTCGCCCGCCGCAGGTCGTCGAGAATTATAAGTAGTAGGGATTGGTGCGGGGTGAGAGGAGGGTGAGGAAGGAGCCGGATCGCCACGCGCCGTGGAATGGCCCGGACACCTTTTTCTTCCCTCAAGAAGCATACGCTATCGGATGTTTCGTTGTGTATCCAGGCCCAAACTTTCGTGCCAAGAGCCTATTAAAGAGGAATCATGGCTAAGGATAAATCTGCTGACCTGAAGTCCTTCCTCGAGATACCGTATGACGAGCTTGAAGAAATGAATCTCAAGGCGGCGCAGCGTGCCGAGAAGGCCGGTGCAAAAGAACTGGAGCAGGAATATGCGGCGTGGCTTAAAAAGGAGAAGCAGATCAAGGCCGTGACGTTGTGTTTCTCGGATATTGAAGGACGTCTTCACATGCTCGATTACGACAAGAAGTTCCTTCTGGAGTCGCTGGGGAATCTTACATTTGACGGGTCGTCCATCCGCGGGTTCACGCCGCAACATGAGTCGGACCTGCGTCTTGAAGTTGACTGGTCGTCCATCCGCTACTTTCCGGCCGACGTGATTGGGGCAGGGAAGGTGATCTTCTTCGCGTCCGTTTTAACCGCTGATCGGACGCCGTATCATAGCGACTTCCGTGGCATGCTGAAATCGTATACGAAGAATCTCAAGAACAAGCGGGGTATGACCGCGTATGCTGCCAGCGAAATCGAAGGCTTCCTCGTGGAAGGGCAGAACGCCGAGCAACGCTACGGTGAGAATGGGTTTAAACTCATCTCAACGGGCGGTTATTATCACTCGCTCCCGATGGACACGCTTCGCCAGTTCATTGATAAGTCGGCGGAGGCACAGCGTGCACTGGGCTTCAAGAACGAAAAAGATCATCCAGAGG
>Ga0247727_10006387_pt1 | contig 23205 bp, 31 predicted proteins | sample WisWelCaveWW1625_FD_202498 | JGI IMG/M metagenome (GOLD analysis project Ga0247727, IMG submission 202498) | Biofilm microbial communities from Wishing Well Cave, Virginia, United States - WW16-25 | ecosystem: Environmental > Aquatic > Deep subsurface > Groundwater > Cave microbial mat | place...
TCACTTCGGCCTTGGCCTCTGGATCAAGAAAGCGATGACGGATAATTTGTGTCACTGTATTTTCGGTCCGCACATGATCCGTTTTCGGGCCGGTTTTTTTAGGGATCAAGGCGGCGCTTCCACCTTCGAGAAAGGCGCTCAGAATCTGAAAGTAACGCTGCTTACTGTAACCGTACTTCAACGCGGCTTTGATGGGCCCGATGCCGAGACACTTGCCTTCAAAGAGCATGGCGAGTTGCCGCGTTAACTTGTCATCGTTCTGAACCGGAAGCTTTCCGGCCGGTCCGTCGATTTGCAAAACCTTCCTGTCTGTCTTAGCCATAAAACAACCTCCGTCGTCGTTGTCTGAGGAGAATAATAGTGGACAGGCAAAAGATAAGCAAATTTTTGGATTCCTGATTTTATACCGCCATATTTATTAGACTAATTGTTGCTCGCGTCTTCGGATGTCAAGATCAGTTTAACCCAACGAGTCAAATAAACTATGCCCAAAAAATCGCTGCTAAGGCGGGACTGGCCGATTTCGATTTCGCCTTTCAACCCCGGCTCAACAAAAAACTCATCCCTGGCCTGCGGCAGGGCAGGCATGGATCTGGCCTCGTTGGCGTTTCTCCAAGCCCACGAATCCATTCTCTTCATCGGCGACTGCGGCGCCGGCAAGAGCCATCTGGCGCGGAGCCTGGCCGTCATCGCTTGTCAGAAAGGCCATCGCGTTTTTTATACCACCTGCGCCGCGCTGATCAGCGATTTGAATCTTGGCGTCTATGAAAAAACCTTGGCCAAACGTCTGCGCCAATACGCCAAACCAGAGCTGTTGATCATTGACGAGATGGGCCATGACCGCTTGGAGTTGGAGGTGACCAAAGAAGCGCACTTGCTCTTTAAGGTCATCGACGAGAGATACAACAAGAACGCTTCGCTGATCTTTACCACCAATGTCGAAGAACAAGACTGGGCGGATTATCTCGGCGACCCGATCTCCACCCGCGCGATCCTGGACCGCATCTTCCATCATTCGATCAAGGTCGAAATCCGCGGTCCCAGCTACCGCGAATACGAAAGCCGCAAGCTGCAGGAGAAATATCATCCCGCCCAAAGGCCAAACGGCGCGGAAGGCCAAGCAGCCTTGCCGAGCCAGAATCCCTAACATCCTGATGCCCGGCTCTGTGTCGATAACCTGATCATCCCGCTGTGGCGGGACCAGGTGAACTCCACAACCGGGCTAGGGGCCTTCTTCGGGAACAATCATGTTTAACTTCTCCGCCAATAATCTCGTCTGGCGCGCCACCAAGACCGCCGAGACGTTTCGCTGCTTCACCATGCTGGACCGCCACACCAGGCGAACCTACCTGCTCTACGATTTCAGCAAGACCCATCACTTTGAGCCGAATCGCCCCTATGTGGTCACGGGCAAAATCAATGCGGCGCATAACCGGCTTTTTTTGGTTTTGGAAACTTCCCGCCTCGACCACAAGAATCTATCATCGCCGTGCTGAGTTAAGCGTGTAGAAATTGTTGTAGGATTTGTACTGCCTCCTTAGGCGCTTTTGGCCGGTAGCGGTATCGTCCTTGTCCGGCTAGTGGTATCGTTTTTCTCCGGCGCCGAAAGCATGTGCTCGATTTCGGTATCGCGCGTTTTCATCTTAGCCTCGCGCAACAATTCCTGGCCGGATTTGCCGGGAATTTTTAAATCCAGCACCAGCAGATCATAATGGGTCCTGTTGAGCAACGCTGCAGCGTGATTGCCATCGGCGGCGACATGAATATCAAAGCCGGCTTTATGAAAAATCTTGACCAGCGACCGCCGGAATTCGCGATCATCATCCACCACCAAAATCCGCGGCGCGTCCAAAGCCGCCCTGATAAATCGGCGTGATCGAAAGAAGAACCGGCACCTCGCTGTCATCCCTGCGGCGATTGACGGTCTCGCCCTGCCATCTTCCTTTTTGGTTAACCGCTTCCCACATTTGCCGGTAAAATTCCGTGAGCCGTTCCATTTCCGTGAGCCATCAATTCTTCTTCCTGTTTGGTTCCGGCTTGCCCGGGTTATGCATTTGTTGTTGACGAAAGCCGGGCGCACGGACTTCAAAAAGCGGCTGGCCGGGTTGCTTGATGGCGAGCTCCAGGGCAGCGGCAGCACGCTGGCGCTGAAAACCATTGCGCAAAACTTGTTGCAGCCATTCCGAAGAGATTGGCTTTCCCACCAGATAGCGCGTGCCGTTTTGAAAATTGCTCTTGTGATTTGCCCACCACTTTTGAATAAGCTCCAGCTCCGGCCAGGGCAGGTCTTCATCCGGATCCATTGCGACGTTTTCATCTTCGGGATTTTCCGTTGGCCCGGCTTCAAAGCCCTCCGGCCATTCGCCCTCCAAATCTTCATACGCGAGATCAACGCCGGTGATCATTGTGAATGCTTCGCCGGCAGCGCGCGCATGTTCGGGAACGTGCATCATTTCAAACAACCACGGAATGAGCGCCGGATCGCCGAGCGCGCCCGCTCCGATGACCGCTTGCCGAAGATGCTCTGAGCTTTGCGCCAGTTCTTTAAGCCAGTCCTGCGCTGTTTTGGGATGCAGCCTGCGCAGCACCATTTTGGTCGCTTCTTCGCGATAAGGGCTATCGGATTGCGTGATAGATTGCAGGATTGGATATGCATAAGCATCACCGAGCAAAGCGGCAGACCACGAGGCATAAAAATGGCACTTGCTATTTTCTTCTCTGAAATTAGCCTGGAGATACGCCAACAAATCGCGCCTGCCGAGTTCTCCAACAGCTTTGAGCGCACGCGCTTTGAGCAGCGCATCTTCGCTTCTCAACGCCTCTTCGAGCGGCTGACCAGGGTCTTGCCGATGGATGGCATGAGCAGCGAGGCCGATGTAACGCAAGTTTGTGGACTCGGCAGTTTGGAATTGCGTGGTATGCTTTACGCCTTGCTCAAAAGGCAGCCAACCCAGCGCCGAAATGACACCCCGGCAAAGCTCCGGCTCCGCGCCACCGACTTCGAGCACTTCATGAATTCTGAGAGCGTCGTCAATTTCAAACGCTAAGAAACTGGCAGTGAAAATTTCACCCGCTTCTTCCCACTTGAGCTCCTGTTTGCAAATTTCCCAGCCCGCATCACCGGCAATGCGCAGGCCGTCGATGTCGGCTTCGAGGCGGTCATCTAATTTGGCTAAGTCACTGAGTGAGTAATGGGGTTCATTGATGGCGCGATCTCGTAGCAGCCAGTTGAATCCTAAATTCTCAGCGTGCTGGAGGACGATGTGCGGTATGATTTTTAATTCTTTTTGTTCCATTGAAATCAGCAGGTCTCCGAAGTGTTTTGCTCCAGCAATCCCCATCGCCCCACAACCTCGAGCGTCTGTTCCACCAACTCCTCGCCGAACTCTCGCCGGAGCTTTGTTCGTGATCGGTCTCCGTTCATCGCGCGCAATAACGCTAATGCCTGAGGTTCGAAAGGGAGCGGCAAGTGGAAAGGAGTGGTCAAAGCCTCCCGATGCTCAATCTCAAACCGGGCCAACGCATGAATCTTTGGATACTCAGGGACGTTCTTGCGATATGCGGGCTCTCGCAAACGAAGATCGATTTGCCCGGCTTCGAAGAGTGTTATCAGTTCGTCCGTGAGCTGCAAGCGAGCGTGCGCCGACACTTCGCAGCCATGCGTAGCGAGCAGCTTCGCAGCCTGCTGATACAATGTTTCAAGCCGCATTCCTGCTGGCCATTGGGCGGCGAGCAATAACACGGCGGCTTTGGTAATCGAGGCATCCAAAGTGATCTCAGGCCCGTTCACGCTAAAGAAGCGTTCCACCACGCCTTCCGTGAATTCAAAAGGGTCAGACTTCGCGTGCAAAGACGTGGCGAGGTGTACCTTCTCCAAGAGTTCCCGATGAGAAGTGGACTCTCGCGGAGCGTCCGCGCGGCAGAGGATGGAAGCGTGGAAGTACCGATCACATAACAGATCGGCGGCTTCCTCCTGTTCGATGGGATCGAGTTCCCTCTTGGCCAGTGCGATCTTCAGTTCCGCAGGTAGGTGTCCTTCCCAACGGCAGAACTGAGCATCAGCGACATACTCCAGGCCGTTCCGGCGCGCGCGTTCCACAAAGTCCCGAAGCCAGAACCCTTCATTGACTTCTGCGAGGTATTCATGGAACACATAGAAGGGCTTTCCGTCGCGAACCCGTTCCAACTCCTCGGCCAACAAAACAGCGAAGGCGTAGTCGCGAGATGGCAGATCTTCCAGAAGTTGGGTAGCAACTTCGCTCGCTCTTGCGGCCTTATGCTCAATGGCGGCCTCTCGAACCGAGCGCGAACGCAGTAGCGTTTCTCTAACCAAGCGCCGCATCGCCCACCCCGGCTGGGCGTTGTAGGAGATGTAGGCCAGCCCATTCGGAGTGAGGTTTTGGCGGCAGAAAGCAAGGATCGCGTCGCGAGCGTCTTCCGGAACCCATGAGTAAAGCCCATGGGCGATGACGTAGTCACTCGGCGCGAAATCCGCTGATTCGAGGTCGCGGACATCTTTCAGCACGAAGCGTATGTTCTCCAAGCCTAAGCATTTGGCACTTTCACGAGCTTGATCTATCTCCGCCCTAGAATTGTCAATCCCGATGAAGGTCGACTCGGGATCGTAGAAGGCCAGGGCTATCAAGTTGGTGCCGTCTCCACAACCTAGCTCAACGAGACGGAAACCTCGGAACGGCTGGCGTGGACCGTGGTGCCAAAGGGAACACACGGCCAGGTGGCTGGCAGAGGTATTTGGAACCACCGTCCCTCGATAGGGGATAGTGTCATATGGAGATTTTCCGTAAGCCATATCGTCTATGAATTCGGATGCCATGCAACGACATTGCGACTTAATTTCGGTAGCCAATGAGAAACGGTAACAAACGTCACGGAGGGTGTGAGGCACTGCCGAAGCATGCCCCTTACCCGGGACCCATAAAGCAGCGAAGCCAACGCGAGTCGTTCGGGAGTTGTCCATTCGATTGGAAAGGATTTGTTTGGCAGTTAGTCGTACGGGTCGGATGAAGAACTCATCTGCGTGGCCCCTAGTCATTAGCCACAGCCTGGGTACCGACCGCGATGCGTTCCCCGCATCGATCTCATTGCCAAAGCGAATATCCTGGTATGGATTGGGTTGAAGGATTATGCGCGGCTATTGTCACCTTGGACTTAGCCGAACTCGTTGCATAACGAAAGAAATTCTCGCTCGATGAAGAATACCAACCCTCGACTTTCCACACGCTCGAAATCTCTGGCCCAAGCGTTTTCTGCGTTGGTGCTCGCGAGCCGCGTGACCTCAACAATATGAACGTCAAACCATAGGTTACGATCTCCGGGATTGGCCAAAAGTTGCGACAGAGTTTGCTGGGGAGGAGCGGGTTTTTGTGCCGCTTCGAAACCACCGTAACCGCCAATAGCCTCGACTAACGCGGCGATCCCGCTAATCATGTCGTAGAAACCAAACGGGATTGCATCCCTGTGCAGTCGGCGCATTTTACTCATATTGATAAAGATATATCCCTCCGCCAAGCCTTGGGCACCCAGATCGAACTGGATACCGAACGAGAACTCTGATGAATAGAACTCCATGTAAATGCTATGCCAGCCTTGGAGGCTCGCCTTCTCTTCGACCAGATCTTTGACGAATAGAGATATTTCTTGTTCGGAATCAGGCTTGTCTTCATGGTTGCTAACAAGGAGTTCGCGGTCACGCGAAAAGCCCAGAGAAAGCAAATGCTGTTCGACACCTTCAAAGAGGGTGTCGAGAGCGATGGCTTCACAAACAAGAACGAACGTAAAATCCATTGGCATTGCTTTTCACCCTTCGTTTTTCATAGAAATTCGGGTTGCAAGTTCCGGCGAGCACACGTGCGCCTCGCTAGATCTTCATCACCAATTTGCAACTTGTCAATTTTCGATATGGTTGTATGGCTCGTACCCTGCATATCGTTCATTTGGCTCTGCACGTCGTTGAGCCGCTTCGCCTGCTTGCTTTTTCGCTTCCCCTCTGTGCCTGTATCGAGATTACGGGCATTACAACTCTGCGCTTCTGCAACCTGTTCGTCACCAAGGATGTCAATTTCGCCTTCTTGCCCACATTCGTCACATTTTATTTTGACCGAACAATCCTGGATGTTCATCTTGGTCATATTTTTATCAATCGCCGTGTTTTCGAACTCCAAGGTTTCGGCCTGGCGGATGTCCTCTTTGCTGCCCTTTCCGCGCAGACGAGCTGCTTCCGCGGCATTATCCTGCTTGGCTTGAGCCGGTGTCTTTCGACTGATAATCAACCAATCGTGCGGCGGACACTTCTTAGGTTTATCCGCATCGGGGTTATCCGCCCCCATCATGGTCGCCCCCGTATTCGGAGGAGTTCCGCTGGGGCCACAGTTGTTCAGCATCTGCTCGCCTTTTAAGTGGACGGCCTGACCCTCAATTTTGACTGTCATGGAGCCAGGGGTGATGAATTTCGCTGGCCCATGCGTGTTGGCGGAAATCAAGCCGCCACCAGTCCCCTTGCTGGCCATATCGCCCATGCTCTTGAAGGTAGCACCCCGGATCGCCACGGTGTTACCTTCGATCTTGACAGTCTTCGAATACCCTTTGGGCGACATACCCGATTTGGCGATGTTGGGCAGCGGTGCGGGAACAAACGGCGCTGGCGGGCCCGGCATCTTACAGATATTGGGAAGCGTGTTCTTGGCAACACCCCCGCTGCCTTTGGTGATCGGAGTTTTCGGCGGATGGATCCCAACGCTAAAGCCCATAAAAGACGTACCTTCTCAGTTTTTGTTCAATATTTCTAACACTGCGGCGCCGCGTAGACCACCTTCGGAACTCGCCCACAGCATGGTTCGTGGACCTTTGGCGTAGCCACGCTCGGCAGCTTGGCAAGCTAGCATCGCAAACAGCACTGCCGACGCGGCGCCCATGTCACCCCAGCAGTCGGCAGGTGAAAGGTAATTGGTCGGGTCGTCGAAGTATTGGGACAATCTTAAGCATACATATCCCCATTCATCGGCACGATAACGTTCACCGTTAATGTCGCAAATCACATTATTGATCTTTTCACCAGCAGTCAGCCCTTGGGTCGCGGCTTGTACGGTTTTCGTCAAGCCTTCGCCGAAACAGATGTCTTCTGTCTTAATGAGGTTAGTCTCCTTGCCGATGGTGACCGCTACCACACGCATCAAGGCAGCGATACCGAACCGCTTCTGGACACGTTCAGACGCCAACAAGCAGAATCCCGCTCCTTCACCTGGTACGAACGCGGACCGCGCATCTCCGCCGGCAAGCTGCCGATTTTTGTCGAGCCAATTCATCGTGTCCGGATGGAAGTAACTGTCCACACAACCGACCAGACACGACTCAAACGCGCCTTGCCGAATTTGTTCGACGGCCGTTGCGAGGGCCAACAGCCCAGCAGCATGCCCTTCGGTGAATACGGTTAACTCCGAGATTTCGATGGGCAACTCATCCAACTGTGCGAGACCGGAGCAGACCGCTTCGGCATCCTGTTTGGTGAATCCCGGTCGGAACTCGGGGAGGCCCAGATACACAGGAAGCCGTAAACGAGATGACTGTGAAACTTTGAGCGGCGCACACGCCTCACACAGCGCAGTTCGGGCCAATACTAATAGTCGATCCGAGCCGATCAACGCAGTACTAAGCTCAGAGTCGAGCGCCGCCTGCCTCAGGGTCCACGGTCGATCAATTAGCAGAGGATACTCGCCCACACCGCTGATCCCAGCTCGTAGAGCCGCAGCGCTCGGCGCTGCCCGCCGACCCAGCGGAGTTCGTGCACCATTGGCAACAATAAACACTGAAGCAGCCATTAATTGTTTGATACCTCACGCACGATAGTTTCTTCAAGATAATCACCATCCTTGCGGCAGAGCAACGAGCTCAACCAAACCATGATCACGCGCGGATGGTCAGGTTCAATAATCACTGTGGAAAGCCGGCTGCTATGCTCTTCAATGCGTCTGCCGAAATGCGTGCTGAAAGTGAGATATGCCTTCGGCAGAGCAAAGCGCAGCAGGCCAGCCGGGGTCAAGTTCGTCAACTCAACGAACTCGCCCCCACGCAGATAGGTATCTGGACGCTGGTCAACTGGTGAGCAGAGCAGCGAGCGCGGATCCCAATCCTCGGGCAAGAGTGGGCGTCGACTCTCTTCCCAAGCTTTATCGTATGTACCAGTCAACTCCCTCCGAGGCGACCAAAAACTATCGAGAGCGCCAAAGCCGGCGGGACCGGCCTTCTCAAGGTTCCCGTCGGGATACTCAAAGTTGGGCGCCGGTTGATCTATCCTATGGTACGACTTGGCCGCGACCCCGCAGCCCACGGGATTGCGGGTGTCCAGGCTCTGGTTCTTCGGATCGGGATCTGTTTGGTCATATCCGCCGTACGCGCACTCGTAGATAATTGGAAGCTCAGTAATGGGTTCCGCCGCCGAAGGCTTGCTGCCGAACAGCCCCTGCTTCCACGTTCGATTACCTATGACTCGGATCACCTTGTGTATCGGACCGATGCGGGCCGAAACCAGAAAGTCGGTGCTTGGGCGTCCCTTCGGGGCATACGCCGTGCTGTTGAGCACCACATCAGTCGTGGGCTTGAGGGCGACAAGATCCGCATCGTAGCGCAGGCTCGATACCCCAGGATCGCCGTTGTACTCTGCCATGAGCAGCGGATCGAGTTGCTCATCAGCAAGCTTGAGACTGCCGTCGGACTTGATGTCGAAAGTCCCCTTGACGGCCACGATCCACTCGTGAACGCCGTCCTTGTCACGCCCCCAGGAACTCTCGGCTTTATAGGGGGTCCGGTTGTCTAATGCCCACATGGTAATCCTTTACCTGCAACCCGGATGGTTGTATTTAAAAGTTTCATATTTCGCCAGAGCCAGAGTTTAATTAATTTGCACCGAACCGCCTTTGATGCGATTGACGCCCGAGGAACGGCTCAGCACATAGGTTCCGCGCAGGAGGATTTTTCCTGCACGGGTCAATGTAATGCTCGCTTCGCCGCAACGCAGAACAATTTCTTTCTGCGCAGTAAAGGTCACTCGTTCGCCATCAACTTCCATATCGATTGGCTTTTCTTCCGTCAAGCGTCCATTCGCTTTCGCATTTTCTTTCATCAGTTTTGGCGGCTGAAGCAGTCCGGTGATGATCGGTTTGTGGAGATCGCTCTCTTCGAACATGAGGACAATCTCGCGGCCGGAATCGTTAGTGCTCAGGGCAATCGTTGAGCGCGCAGCAATCGGCCTTATGCTCGGGTTTTGAGGGAAATCGACCAGGGGCAAGCCATGGTCAGAAATCCTGCAGAGCTTTCCGACAACCACGCCTGCGATTTTATGATCTTCCGATTCTTCCGCCAACTCCTCCGTCAATAAATCAATCAACTGATTTTCCATTTCGTGATACCCGTTGCGTTTTAGTTCGCCAGAACCTTTGAACCCTTGATCACGATATCGCCCGAGCCTTTGATATTAATCTTTTTTCCGTTGATGATGATATCGCCGTTCTTCATCAGCGTAATCGTGGCTTTGCCCACATTGATCGTCAACTCGTCTTTGATGGTGATGACGCCTTTCTTGCCACCGGAGATGCTGAAATCATCGCCCGAGCTAAGCGCCATTTTTTTTCCGGCCTTGGCGCTGAAATCCTGTCCCGCCTGGCAGGAGAAATTCTTCCCCGCGCTCTCCGAAATATTTCCTCCCGCATTGACCGATTTATTCGCGCCTACCTGCTCACTGCTCATTGCTCCGACAGCAACAATTTTCGCCGCGCCGATTTCCTCCATTTTGGCTGCGCCCACGGTTTCATTCATCGCCGCGCCGACGCTGACCTGATAAGCGGCGCCAATCGATAACGCCTTGGCAATCGCAATCGTTTCGGCCTTGTTCGCATTCACCGTTTGCGTCATGTTGCCGGTGATGGTCTCGGAATGATTGCCGCTCACCGTGATGGTTTTGTTTGCGCCAACGCTTTCGGTTTGGTTGCTGCCAACGGTTTTGTCGCGATTGCTGCCGACGTTCAACGTCTGATTGCTGCCAATGCTCGTGCTTTCATTATTGCCAACCGTCTGATTCTTGTCATTAACAATATCAATCGTCCAATCCTTCGTGCCATGCAGATAAATATTCTCGCTGCCCGTCGTGTCATCCAGCGTCAGCTCATTTTGTCCGGCAGTGCGAATCACGCTTTGCGCTTTGTTGCCGCCGGTCGAAGGCGAGGCATTCGAGGGATTCGGCACGGTGGAAAGTCCGAGCGGCCGGTCGACATTGCCATCCACACACGCCCAGACGATTTCGGTGTCGGCGTGGTTGGGAAAATGCATGCCGTAACCCGCGCCGGAGTACGGTTGTGCCAGCCGAATCGTGCGTGAGGCCTCACCGTCGGTTTTCTCCGACAAATCAAACGGCACTTTCATTTTGTAACGGCCGTGATCGTCGATGAACGCATACTCGTCGCCAGCGCCGGATTCGACTTTCGCCGTCATGATCCCCGACAGCCGCGGAATCGGCGTGCGCCGCGGCGGGCGATAGGCGCGATCCGCGGGAATCGCCTCAAACTCATTTTCAAACGTCGGCATTCTTTTTCTCTTGCCGTCGAGCACCACGAACATGCCGCCCTGGTTGCCGCGCGATTTGACGCGGGTCAAAATAAATTCCGCGTTCCAATCACTGCGATAATGCTGGTCCAGCTTATATCTGAATCCGGCGCGAAACAACCGGCAGTCGCTTCTGCCGCGAAAGATTTTGTTGGCGCAGAAAATCTCCTCGTTGCGCACCTGCGCCAGAAACTTGCCTTCACTTTCGTCTTTAAAATGATCGCCGTAATCATAAAACAAGCCCGGCGCTTCCTGGTCAAGCTGGGTTTCCGCGCTCAAGTTCTTGCTGGGAAATTCGTAGTTGTAATCTTTCAGCTTCACCTTGCCGGTCACCACTTTTTCCTGGCAGGTCAATTCCGCAATGGTCTCATATTCGCTCAACGGATCTTTGTTCGGATTGTAGATTATCGCCGCCTCGGAGGCCACCGCCGGCAAATTGTCGATGCTGTCGGTGAACACGACGACGTCGTTATCGTCGCGATGCTCGAAATAATAATAGATGCCGTAATGCTCCAGATGCCGGTTGATGAAATCGAAATCGGTTTCGCGATATTGCACGGTGTAATCGCGCTGCGGATACGATTCGTTCAATTTAAATTCGTAATCGGAGCCGGCCAGTCCCGCGGTTTTCAGCACCTCGGTGACGAGCGCCTCGATGTCCATTTTTTGAAAAACATTGCTGCTGAAGTTCAGCGTCAGCCGCCAAAGTTTCGGCACCAGCACGGCGTAATACGAAACATACTCCGGATTGCTGCCGCGCTGCTCAAAGTGCGAGATGATGCCGCAGAGCTTGATCGGCTCCTCATCGCCGCGCGACAGCGTGAACGTGGCCTTTTTATTGAGAATCTTTTTCGCGTCCAGCGCCGGATCGGCGGACACGAGCTGCAGGCGATATTCAAACAACCGCGAGATGCTCTCTTCGCCTTCGAAGGCCACCACATTCACGGCGTCTTCGGCCAGCTCGCTGAAGTGGAGCTTGTACAAAGGTTCGTTGGAAAGATATTCGATCACCTTGCCTCCTTAGAGCGGTTGGGTCTGCGGAAATGAAACGACCGAATCAAGTCTGCAGTTGCCCTTTGGTCTGAAGGATGTGATGGTTTGGGTGGTTAGGCTAACTGCTAACATCTTGATTCACCCCACTTGTAAGCGTGAAAAGTGTTCATTTTGCTTTCCACTGAAATGGTCTTTTTGAGTGAAGTCTAGATATGCTTTCCGAACCGCCGCAATTTCATCGGCGAGATCGCCTCGGAAGTTTAAAAATTCCGGCTCGAAGCCAAGTGTTTGAATTTTGTCTTGATTCCCTTTGTTGAACTCTTCGATGGCCTCAAAGGCCCTGAGAAATACGACATATGTCTCTTCCGCTGGGGACATTTGTTGATCTGGAACCAAAATACTCCTCATAATTCCCTCAATCTGTTTCTTTTCGAAATGAGCAGGAAACGGCGCAGTAGTTACCACCCAGCGCGGCATGCCGGTTTTTCCTCTCGTGCTTAAAATCTGTGACTTGCCAATCTGCGATTTCCCCCCAAAGCGCTCATGTGCCAGCATGCCTATCATGAGCATAGCGTCAACATCCGGGCATGCCATCAAATCCCTGGCATTACACTTTCGAACCGCAACCCTCTCGATTTTATAAAAAGCCGTTTCCCATTTTTTTCGACGGCTTTCGTTTAATTCGGCTATCAGCAGTTGTATACGCATAATTTTTCTCCTTAGCTTGTTGGAGGCGGGATTGGACCAACAACCACCGGTGCACTCAGTTGATTTAATTGATCATTAGGAACGACGACAGAGGGAATTCCCCTATCGACGGTGACGCCCAGCTTTGGCGTAATTAAACTCGCAGGCATTGAAGTTTCCACTAAAGTATATGGCGAATCACCAAAGCCGCGCACAGCCTGATCAGCATACCCTCTGGAGTTGTGGAGAAATATTTGCCCTCTAATCCGGATGGAGACGGTCTAAACGCACCTGTAGCTTCGATCTCCGCAAGTTCATCAGGCCCAACGGCGCGATAGAGCGTTTGGGTGGTCAGAGTCAACGCGTCATCGATACTGTTTGTAAGTTTTGGAGTTTCCATGTCTCACCGCGCAGATTCGCTACGCTCCAGAATAACGATTCTAATCGACTGTCTCCACCGCACCCCACGAAAGGCATTTTCTTACGGGCGTCAATTGCGCCTTCAGTTGTCGCATGGAAAGACATGGATTATCAAAACCAATCTCAGAAAATTCTGACATCACTTCTTCCACAATACGTTGCGATATTGCAGCATGCTTGACAACGGCCACCAAGTTGAGAATCGGCGGTTGTCCATCCGACCAACGTGCGTAGAGGCCGGGAGGGTGAGGCGTTGAGTCCTTTTGCGAAAGAACCTGCAAAAACACAACATCGCTATTCACACACCAATAACAATCAACTTTTGTGCAATCACTTTGCCGAAGCCCGAGCCTTTTTATAAGCGCGGTCTCGTTGGACATCGGATGGATAGTTATGTACTCCCAGCCCCGATCCGGCACTTGTACCAGGCCCGCAGGATCTGCCTTCTTGCGGCTTTCAAAATCAACTAAACGCAAGATCTGCTCATGAGGTTTGCTATTCATCGTCTCGGTACCTTTCTTATCCTGATGATTCTTTCTTTTGTAAGGTCTCCCTGAATCGGGTATTCGGGCAATCCTTGCTTCGTGATCTTTGTCGGTCCTTGAGGTATACCCATCACGTCAAAATCAACTTGAAACTGCGCAGAACGAGCACCGGTTTTAGCTTTCGCGACATCCTGGTTTTTAGGTGTGAACCTGGTGGTTGTGGTAGGAATGCCGCTTCCTTTCAAGGGATCATACAGTAAGCCATTCTTTCTGATTTGTTTGTATTCTTGTTCTGACATGAAGCGCCGCACTTTGGTCGGTTTATCGCCTTCATTATTTTCGCTGTTACCAAAGCGCCCGTCCTCCTTTATTAATCCAATGGGTTTCATCTTTTATTATGCTAATGTGAATTTACTAAGATTATCATACAGAGTCAAGTCCGTAACACGACATGTAAACCGGCGTGCTGCCGCGCTGCTCAAAATGATATTTATTCCTGTAATTCCAAATTGCTCATCTCCGAGGCATGTCTGATAGCATTCCAATCGATCGCCGCGACCCAACACTTCAAAGCCTCGTTATAGTGAACTGTCCCTTCGACTCGCAATTCATCGGGCTCGCCCTCATCGTTTGCGTCATCACTATAAAAGTCAAGGACAAGCCCTTCTTCCAATTTAATGTCATATTTTTCGAGGTCCTGAATTGTTCCCGAACCGATCAATAACAGACGGCCAAAATCATCCATCTTATGAAAGTCAACATAGATTTTGGGGATGTACATAAGCGTTTTCCTCAACTGCGTTTGGAGCCAAATACCGCTTCTCCTTTTTAGCGCCAACCAGCCATTCTTCTATTTCGTCACCGGTTAAAATAACGGACTTTCCTTTCTCGCCAATATCAAGCCATTCTGCGGAAACGCTATCCAGGCCAATTGCGCCTTTAAGGACGACTCGGAAGAGCCGAGCGCCCGTGAGCGTTACTTTTTCGAGTTGCGCGCCGCTTAAAATCGCGCCCTCCAAATTCGCGCCGGAGAAATTTGATTTTGTCAAATCCGCCTCGCGCAAATCCGCGTCAATGAAACTGGCGCGGATAATCCTGGCGCGGCGCAGACTCGCCTTTGATAAAACGGCGCCATCGAAATTCGATTTATTCAGGAGCGCTTCTCCCAAATCAGCCTGGACCAAAGAAGCCGATGCTAAATTGGCGCCAAACAAATCCGCGCGGTGCAGATTCGTGCCATTAAGATTGGCGCCCGGAAGAAAGGCTTCCGTCAAATCTGTATTTGACAAATCAAGGCTTGAGAGGTTGGCATCCTCAAGCCAGAGTTGTTTTCCGGCTTTACCGGCAGAAGTGACCCACACTTTGTGCAAAGCCAGCATTTCAGCCAGTTGGGTATCGGGTTTAGTTAACATAATAGAGTCTGGGGTCTATCGTCATGGCTTGCCGAACAGGTATACCGACGTGAATACTGCCGCAAAGTTTTCCCTTGTACCCTTTGTGCGCAGCCAGTTTTACAATTCCGCCATTCCTGATGTCGCCGTATGCTTCGACCTCTCCATTTCCGAATTTATATCTGGCTTCGAAAGGCGTAAAAGAATATTCGCCTCGTGTTCAATCTTGGGGTATTTCAGTTTCCAAGCTCCCCTTTCAAAAAATGGTTCGGGAAGAGGCCAATGCGGACAAGCAGCTTGCCAGGTCGCCAGCGCAGCCGCACAGGATATAACATCTTCTCGGGAATCAACAATGCTGCCAACAAGCCGCATGATTCGAACAAGACAACCGTTCTGAATGAAGCCTGCGTTTATTAAATATTCGGCGGCTGCACTCGCGCCTTCCAAAGCTGCGTTTACCCAGGAAGAGGCGGTTTGAGCATCATATTCACCTTCATTGGAATTTGCATTTCTGCCGATAGCATCGACAACCTCCACAATTCCGGAGTCCAGGTCAACCTCGACCCACACGCGGGCAAAATACGAAATTCCATCAACAGTTCGTAGAAATTTATATTTGCTGACCATCGCTTATATTCATCCCGGTCTTCTTCATGAGACGTTATTGCGCAACCAAAGAAAGGGCGTTGTTCGGCATGCCCTGGCTTGATGGTGATTGTGGTCTGATTCTAAATGAAATATCCTTCTTGTTCATAATCTGCACATCGTATAAATCCAGCTTGCCTTCTTCTTCCGTTGTGCACAGATGTAAGCCTTGTGAATCAATAGCCTCCTCGAGATTATCGAGCACGCTAAACACCATCTGGTTCACGGCATCCTCATATTCCGAGAAAAGATGCTGGAGCCGTGAGAATTCCGGTTCTGGGAAAAACTGCCCCAAAACAAGGTTGTCGCGTATTTCCTTTACTCTTATTTTTCCCCAAATGTGCCCCTCGCGATCAAGCAATTCAAATACTCTTGAGCAGGGCTGTATAGCTAACATTCGGTCATCTCCTTAAAAGCTTTTGACAATTTTTCTAATCTCTCGTCCGTAAACCCGGCCAAGCCTTGCGGGTGAATGACACGAGCATGGTTGGGAAATTTTTTCGTCGAATCAGGGATAACTTCGAAACCCGCCGCACGAATCTCTTCCAGTGTAGCACTTCCGATTGTCTCTGCGGCTCTCTGAAGCCTAATTGCGTTCGGGAAGGCATCCTGGATTTGCTTGGCTGCTTCCTGCGGCGTTCCGCCCGTCAGCACTGAAAACCCCGGAGGCGTCAGATGTGTTTCTGCGAGTTTAAGGCGAAGGTTATTGAGAGAACCACCACCAATCCGATGAAACACAGTTCCCGGTTCAAATAACATGTCATTAAGGATTGATACTGGCTGCAGAGTCTGTTGATTAATTTATAAAAATTCGAGTTTATGAGTCAAGTCCATATCTCATGTGATTTCCACCTTCGGCACATCTTCTTCTACGTGCAAAAAATCATCGGTCAAATTATATACGATGTTTTCTTCGCCATCTTCTCCCTGCGCGTGAAAATAACCTGAAAGATTCAAGCCCATGACTTGTGGAAAGTTGTCAGGCTCAACCTCCAACCAGCCACGAAGAGAATAAAAATACGCCATGTTACTCTGCTTGCCAGGAAATCTCTTCAACCTGCTCAAAATGTTGTCTGATCTTTGTTAATGTTTCATTGTCTGTGCTATAAACATCATAGGCCGAGCTATCGACAGCCTGGATGATTATCCAGGGCCGATCTTCGCCCTGGCGATAACCTTTGAATTTTCCGTCAATAACTTGATTGACACCGGCGGCCAGTTGGAGCAAACAGCGACCTGACACTTTGGCCCTTTAATCTGAGAGTTCGTGCAGCTTTCCTGCGGCCTCGCTGCCAACACTTTCAACGGCAGAGATTTCCCATTCGATATTCTTTAAATCTTTTCCGAGCAGGCACAGAATATCTACCAGGTCAACGGCTAAAAGCAGATCGTCGCCATTTTTGTCTGTGATGGTAATGCCACGCATGATATCTCACACTGAGGGTCTGGTGGAAGCTCAACTTCGCTTTTCTTTATCCGACTTCCTCTGCTTGTAAAAATTTTTGCTCAAGCTTTTGCGCACGGGAACTGAAAAAATGAGCTCGAGTCGTTTCATATTGCTTAATGTATTCATCGACTGGAAACGCAGTTCCGAACTCATATATCGAACCATTCTCTTTCTCAACAAGTATCGGGCTATTTCCAGCGATCAAATAGCTGATATCCTCAGTTTCCCAATATCGCCTGGAATTGTAAAAAAATATCCAACCATAATCTTTTTCGATGGTCAGGTCATCGATTATAATCAACTCGTCATCGTCAATATCGTAGTTGGCATTGATTTTTGCCGTGACCAGTGTGTGTGCGGTATGTTTGTCAAGCATATTTTCTCCTTACTAATTCGTTCTTAAGAAGAATAATTTTTTAAACCCTTCAAAGGAAGCCTGCCCACCAATTTGACCATCAAGAAATCTGATCGTTCCATTCTGATTTACACAGTTTGTTGCGCTTTCCGTGGGATTTACATTGCGAATCGTTCCTGCAATTTGTTCACCGATTCGCAAAGACTTCATCCCGTTACTCATTAACGCTGCTCCTAGCCTAGTTTTTTATAATGTAGTGAACTCAGTTGTCAAGATCAATCCTTAAAACAACCGCCTCTCTTTTAGCACGTTACACGTCCCACGTTACACGTCCCACGTTACACGTCCAACGTTACACGTCCCACGTTACACGCTACTCAAACTCATAATGCAACTCCCGCTCCGCATCCATCGTCACTTTCAACTTCGCGGGCGCTTTGCCCTCAGCCATAAAACCCAGCAACCGCGAGGAAATCTCCGGCGCAATGTTGCGGTCGACGATCGCATCGACGTTGCGCGCGCCGGTTTCGGCCTGCGTGCACAACGCCACGATTTCATTGATCACCGCCTCGTCAAATTCCACCGCGAGCTTTTGGTTCATTTCCAGACGTTTGGCCATGCGGCCGAGCTTGAGCTGGACGATGCTCTTCATCACCTCAGCGCCCAGCGGCAGAAACACAATCGGCTTGACGCGGCCAAGAAATTCCGGACGAAAATAGCGATTCATATAAGGCCGCAGCTCGTCGAGCAGCGCTTCCGGATCGGTCAGGCCGGCGTTGTATTTTTCAAACAACACCTCCGAGGCGAGATTCGAGGTCATGAAAATGATGGTGTTGGAAAAATTGATCTGCCGGCGGTCGGCGTCCTGCAACATGCCGCGATCAAACACCTGCATGAACAAATCTTTGACCGAAGGGTTGGCCTTTTCAACTTCGTCGAGCAGCACGACGCAATAAGGCCGGCGCCGCACCGGCTCGCTCAACGCGCCGCCCTCGCCGTAACCGACCAGGCCGGGATCCGCGCCGATCAACCGCGAGGTGTTGTACTCGTTTTGATATTCCGTCATGTTCAGCGTTACCATAAAGCGCTCTTCGCCGAACAGCGCCTCAGCCACGGCGCGCGCCAACTCGGTTTTGCCGACGCCGCTCGTGCCGACCAGCAGAAAGACGCCGATCGGACCTTCCTCTTTTTTCAAGCCGACTTTCGCGCCGCGAATGACGTCGCAGATTTGCTTGATCGCGTGATCCTGGCCGACGACGCGTTTTTTCAATTCCTCTTCAAGGCGCAACAGCGTCGTCATCTCGTCCTGCGTCATGTTGCCCGCCGGAATGCCCGTCCACGCCTCGATCACTTCCGCCACGGTTTGCGCCGTGACGTCGGCGAACACTTGCGGCGTCTCGCCTTGCAACTCGGCGAGCTGCTGTTTCACTTGCGCGACATCTTCATCGAGCTTGCCGTTCTTCCTTGAGATGTCGCTTTTTGCATCTTTGCCCTCGGGCGCCAGCTTTTGTTGGCGCAACGCCGCCAATTGTTTTGTCAGCTCGCATTCTTTTTTCCAACGTTCCTCTTTGGTTTTAATCTCTTCATCAAGCTCAGACTTGCTTACTTGCAATTCTTGCAACTTGCTTCCGTGATCACCAATATTCAAATCCGTATCTTTCTGCAACGAGCCGATTTCCATCTCGATCGCTTTGAGTCGGCTGATGGTCAATTCCAGACTCACCGGTCGGCTGGTGAGCGACATTTTGACGCGCGTCGCCGCGGTGTCGAGCAAATCCACGGCTTTGTCCGGCAATTGCCGCCCGGCCATGAAACGGCGCGAGAGTTTGACCGCCGCGGCGATGGCTTCGTCGGTGATATGAATGCCGTGATAGGCTTCGTATTTGTTTTTGATGCCGCGCAGCATCAGCATCGCTTTGTCATCTTCCGGCTCGCCGACGTGAATCGGTTGAAAGCGGCGTTCCAGCGCCGCATCTTTGGCGAAATATTTGTTGTATTCCAAATAAGTCGTCGCCGCAATCGCGCGCAACTCGCCGCGCGCCAGCGCCGGTTTCAACAAATTCGCCGCGTCACTGCCGCCAGCGGAAGCGCCCGCGCCGATCAACGTGTGCGCCTCATCGATAAACAAAATCATCGGCTGCGTGGATTTCGTCACTGCGGTGATAACGGCCTTCAACCGTTTTTCAAATTCGCCGCGCATGGAAGTGCCGGCCTGCAGCGCGCCCATGTCGAGGCCGTGAATCTGCACGTTCTTCAACACCTCCGGCACTTCGTTCGCCGCGACTTTGAGCGCCAAACCTTCCACCAGTGCGGTTTTGCCGACGCCCGGCTCGCCGAGCAAAATCGGATTCGATTTCTTGCGGCGGCTGAGAATTTCGATCATCTGCAAAATCTCGTCATCGCGGCCCATGATGGGATCGATCTTGCCGGCTTTGGCCTGGCCCGTCAGATTGGTGGTGTAAAGATCGAGCACCGAGCCGCCCGGCGGAATTTCTTTCGCCTGCTCCGCGGGCAGTTCTTCCGCAGCCGCGCCGGAGTCTTCGGCGGAACCGGCGACGATTTGATAAAACTCACTACGCAGCTCTTCGGCTTTGATGCGGCTGAGCACGTCCATCAGGCCGGTGCTGATCACCTGCTCCGAGCCGATAAACACCTCGAACAACGCGCCGGAGCGGATCTTCGTTTCTTTATGATGCACGGAACTGGTGATCCACGCCTGCTCCAAAAACTCCGTCAACAGCGGCGAGAGCTTGGGCTTGCCGGAATTGCCGGCGCGCATCTCATCGAGATTCTTGTTGCAAATCTCCTGCACGCGCCCGGCTTCGACGGCATAATGCTGCAAAATCCGCGGGACGTCGCCCTGTCCGTCTTCGAGCAGCGCCACCAGCAAATGCTCGATGTTGATCTCGTAATGGCTGCGCTTGATGCCGTTGCCCGTCGCCGTGTCGAGATTGCGGACGAGGTAGTTGTTGAGTTTCTGCAATAAGGAGCGGAGGTTTTCGCTGCGCATGAGTGCCTCGAATTTTAAAAACAAATCCCGAACGCCAATTTATCCGGCATAGTTGCCATTTCACAACGAGTTTTGCGTTCGTGTTAAATTACAGCTTTTATATGTTATACATGATTATCGGCTAAATGCCTTTTTCGAGAAATTTAAATGAAACCTTGAGAAAAACCCTGAAAAACCTGGTTTTATTAAAGCCTCCACATGCAGTCAATTAAAATTAGGTATCATTTAAATTTCTCTAGTTTTGAATTTAGCCGATAATCATGTTATACGAATTTGATATCTCTCTCGGAACTATCGTTCTGATAGTAGTTTGCTTAACTCAATAATTTATTCCTTGGTCATTTCCAGACCAAATTCAAATGGATCGCCTGATTTCTCGGCGTTGTGATTTTTAGATTAGTGAGGGGTAAACGCCATCTTCGCCGATATAAGCGTCTTCAACCCAATTGCCTCGGGTATGGCTTCCAAACAGGATGATCATCTCCGGCTCAAATTCTTCGCGTATGATCGTCACTACGCGCTGAAGTTCTTCCTGTTTATCCTTCGGCAGAATATCAAGACTTGTTTTCATGTTAAGAAAGGTCCTACACAGATAACAAATAAAGAATATGGGAAAACAACGCTACCCAAAATAATGAGAATGCTTCTTTCAAATATATTAGCTTCCCCAGTAAGAACTTTTATATATATAATTCCCATTTGATTCCACACCAGTCTGATAAAAAAAATAACAAGCAATACCAAAATGATCGAATAAGCCTTCGAAGGTAAATTAAACACCTTCCCTATAAGAAGTAAAAGTGGTTCAGTTATGAAAAAAGCTATGAAAAAAATAGAGAGCCTTGCAGGTAAAAGAAGTAATAAATATATTTTTTTAAAGTCAAAGATTTTGAACCATGATGCGACTTTCGCCAAGAGCATGTAAAATCCAATCGCAACCTCATCTTTAAAAAACAGACGAAAATATACGCTGTCTTCAAATTTTGTCATCAGACTAAATATTGTAGATTCAGAAAGTAGTCTATCAATGAATTCCATAATATCCTTCATACAACACTCATTACTTTTTCAAGTGACGAGGCTAAATCTGTCGAGGCTTTTGCGTCACCTATCATTGCAACTTTATATTATATTGGAATGATGGATGGTTTTAGAAAATTAGGTGTCACCGAAAAGAGCGGCAAAGTCCAGTTCCCAGATATCAATGACCTTACCTCGTTTGCCGACTGTGGCCAGAACGGGCTCTGTCGGATGAAAAGCCAAGCTACTACACCACCAATTCCATCGAGCAAAGAGTGTACGGGAAATCGGCTCATCCAGAACTGCCACGGTCTTCCATTTATCACAATCCCAAAGCCGGATGGTTTCGTCTTCGGACAGCGAAACGAGGAGGCGGTTATCGAAAGAAAAAGAGATACAGGTCACGACTTTAGTGTGACCTTCAAGTAAATTCTTTTGTTGTCCTGTCTTGGTGTCCCAGAGCCGAATAGTATAATCACCCGAGCACGAAGCTAACGTTTGACCGTCCGGTGACCATGCTACATATAAGACATTATTGTTGTGCCCTTTGAATGTGTGAAGAAGTTTGTTGGTATGACTATCCCAGAGCCGAACAGTCGCGTCATAGAGATGGGAGCACGAAGCGAGCATCCGCCCATCCGGTGACCAAGCCACGCTAAAGACTTTATTGGTATGCCCTTTGAACGTTTGGAGCAGGTCGCCGCTCTGAGCGTCCCAAAGCCGGACAGTTTTGTCATTGGAACCCGAAGCGAGCATCCGCCCATCCGGAGACCAAGCCACGCAGAAGATCAAATCAGATTGTCCTTTGAGTGTTCGGAATAATTCGCCGCTTTGACCATCCCAAAGTCGGATAGTCTTGTCATCGGCACTCGAAGCAAGTATCCGCCCATCGGGTGACCAAGCCACGCTAAAGACCCAACCGGTTTCACCGCAATGTCCTATGAGTTTGTTACGCAATTCACCGCTCTGAGCATCCCAGAGCCGGATGATCCTATCACTTGACGGCACAGCGAGTATCCGCCCATCTGGTGACCATGCGATTCGGTTAATTCGCTTCTTGTGCCCACGTAGTGTGTGACGGAGTTTGAAGCCTGGCAAGATTTGTTTTGCAAGTGTCGGTGATCTTTTTTCCTGTGGTAATAAACTTATTCTGTTTCTTAGCTTTACATTCTCCCAGAGATGACTTGATCTATACCCATAAAAATATAATGCAATGTACTCAGGGATAAGGAAAACATATGAGATCACAACAAACGTTATAGTCAAATTCTTATCTTCAAAACTTATAAATAGGTCATATAAATCCCATATAATAATTAAAAAAAACCATACATTCCATATTTTTATTTTTGATAATGGTGTTTGATAAGCATATCCATACAAGCCAATTAACGCGATCAATGAAATTAGTACATTTGTATAATTATGAATATCCGAATCTAGACGCGTAAAAACATTTACGAATACCAAAGTATAGATGGCTGATAGTACCCAGAAATATATTTTCCAACCTATTGGTGGTTTCTTCTTATCACTCATTTTTTGGGAATCTAAGTTTGTTAGATCAAGGCCTATATATAATAGGACGGAAAACTATATGTTAATTTGCCTACTTTAAGATAACATCATTCAAATAAAGTGTAACATCAGCAGCTACTCGAATAATAACGAAGGCGATTAAAGGAAAGAAAAATTGCTCCAAATAAGCAGTCTTGATTTTTTCTTTCGGAATTAAATGGTGATATCTGGTCATATCCTCAGGAGTAACCAGCCTCGATTTAATGCCAGTGATTTCTTCTCTCTTACGTCTTTCTGCCACTTCTCTTAAGTATGGATCATTAGGATGATTCCTGAAGATATCAGCAAATTCCTCTGAATTCATATCCAACACTCGTTTTTTCAAAGCGTGATAAAAAACAGGCTCTTTTATTGTCCAGATGTCAATTATGCCAACTAAGAAAATTAATGCCATAAAAAGACTTAACGCTAGGATTCCATACTTTTCTGCACTATACGATCTTAGTACCTGAATTTTGCACGGAAATTTGAGAATTTATCAATCCACAGCGTCGCCTAGGCGTAGCTCTGCATCGACGACTTATCTGATGACTCCAACGGCCCACGCTTCGATTCGACACGCT
>Ga0247727_10006388_pt1 | contig 23205 bp, 20 predicted proteins | sample WisWelCaveWW1625_FD_202498 | JGI IMG/M metagenome (GOLD analysis project Ga0247727, IMG submission 202498) | Biofilm microbial communities from Wishing Well Cave, Virginia, United States - WW16-25 | ecosystem: Environmental > Aquatic > Deep subsurface > Groundwater > Cave microbial mat | place...
CGGCTTCGCGGCCCTGCTCAGGATAACCGCCGTAGCCTCCGCTTGCTTGATTGAAGGGAAGATCACCGGTGACGGCGCCATAGACGAGGAGCGACACGGACCCGATCGCGGCGCCAATAGGACCGGCTTGTCCCCCGATTACGGCACCCATCAGCGCTCCTTCGAAGGCGCGGCCCATGCGATCTGAGGCCGTGATACCGCCCGATCCCGAGCCGGAACCGGGACTAGAACCGGAGCCCGGTGCACCGCCGGCCGGCGGGGTTCCGCCAGTGGTGGGGTTTGGCACTGTCGCAGTGGTGGTACAGGCGGCACTGGCAACCGCCATGAGCAAGAACAGCAGCAGAGAAATCAGCCGGAAGATCTTCAGCCGGTGTTCTTTGCTGCGCTTTCGCAAACAGGAGCCCCTTTATTCTCAGCCGAGAGTGGTAGGAGGCCGAAGCTTGCACCGCACGGGAAGCTACTTTGGGGGCTGAGCTTAACCCGGATTATTCATGAAGTGCCTACTGCGACCACGTATCTGCTCGACCTGGCAAACGATTTCAGCATTCGGTTCCTCGACGTACTGTCCAGTACGCCTGCGGTACCGAACACTGAAATCGTTCACCATTCCGAGCATCTCCGCGGTCTCGCTACGGCACTTCATGAATAATCCGGGTTAAGACTGCGGCGGCTCCGACTCTACCCCCAAAAACTATACGGTATTACCGGGAGTTTTCGCTTGCCCTCCCGGCGAATCCCTCATCTCAATTTCCGGGGCACTGCCGGGGTGCAGGAAAGGCTGCACCGCCGCTGGATTGATAGAGCTGTCCTACCGATACGCTTCGATAGACGCCAGGGAGGGCTGTAGCTATTCTGGAGGTACAGCAAGAGAGGGGATGGTGTTCGCTCTGTCCTGTTGCTGATAACCTACGTCTCGCGGGAGAGGAAGAATATCTGCCCGCGAGAGAGGGGGGCCGCCCGTGGGCCTGACATTGATTCGTAAGAGCGAAGGGGCCCCCCGCAAGCAGAATCCCAAGATCGCGCTGGTGCTCGCTGGCGGTGCCGTTTCAGGCGGTTCGTTTAAGGTCGGTGGACTAAAGGCACTCGACGATTTTCTGGTCGGCCGCAAAATCGTCGATTTCGATATGTACGTCGGACTTTCCGCCGGATCCTTGCTCGGCGTTTCCTTGGCGGCGGGCATCACACCCGACGAGATGGTGGAAGTGCTCGAGGGATCGAGCACCCGCATGCAGCAACTGCGGCCGGTCGACTTTTATTACCCGAACTGGCGCGAATTCATCGTCCGGCCCGCCAAGTTCACTTACGACGTGTTGACCTATCTACCGGGAATCACGCTGGACCTGTGGCGAGGGCTGCCCGATCTGCCCAAAGTGATGCTAGAGCCGATTCGCAGTTTTCTGAAGGCGCCCACCTATACGCACGCGGAAGCGGTTGCGATGCGCTTCATTGAACACGTCTCTCCGTCACGCGAAATTCCGGCGCTCATCAATCACATTCCCACCGCTCTTTTCTCCAACGAAAAGATCGAGCTGTGGCTGCGGCGGCAGCTTCAGCACCTGCGCATGCCCAACGATTTCCGCGGTTTTGAACGCCGCCGCAATCGACAGTTGTACATCACGGCCTGCGATTTGGACACTGCGGAGAGGGCCGTGTTCGGAGCCGACGAAAATTGCGAAGCGACGATTTCGCAGGCGGTGCAAGCGTCGACGGCGCTACCTCTCTTCTACAAACCGGCGCGCATCAACGGCATCGACTACGTCGACGGCGGCGTGCGCCACACGGCTAACATCGACATCGCCATCGAAAAGGGAGCCGATCTTATCGTCTGCTATAACCCTTTCCGACCCTTTCTCAATCGCATCGACGCGGAGGACGGCGAGTCCACGTACTTCGCCGACGGCCGCTATCTCTCGGATCGCGGCCTGCGCGTGGTGCTGAACCAAGTGTTTCGCACGCTGTTGCACTCGCGGCTCAAGTTGGGCATTCAGCGCTATCTGACCGACGATCGTTTCCAGGGCGACATCGTGCTCGTGGAACCGCGCGAGCAGGACGCCGACTTTTTCGGTGTGAACCCGCTCGCCTTCTGGAAACGCGCCGAAGCCGCGCAGCACGGTTTCGAATCCGTGCGCAGTACGATCGAACAGAACTTCGATCAGCTCCAGAGCGTGTTCAAACCCTACGGCCTCGAAATGAGTCGCACTGCGGCCCAGCGCAAGGCGAACCGCGCCCGTGCCCTGCGTGGCTGGCGGCGCGAAGGGGAGCAGGAGGCTCCCTCCCTGCGTCTGGTCAGCTCCGAAAGGCGCTAAGACCGGTCTATTTCTCAGCAAACCGCTGTTGTCGCCTTTTGGCGCATCTTGGTAAAAAGCTGAACTAACCCCACTTGCACCCCGCGGGGGCTGTCTGTTATAATGCGCTCTCTTCCGCGCCTATTTTTCGAGCGATTGCCTGGCGGCTGGCTTGCGGAGAGGCGCTGCGCCGGGTTTTTGGCGCGCTGGTCAGCGGAGCCAGTGCGCTGTGTCCGTCGTAAAAAAGTACACAAGGAGGTTTTTGTGAGACGCATCGGCAGCAATATTCGGAAGCAGAACAACGACGTGAAAGCCAACCGGCCCGTCCGCAATATCATTCGCTACACCGATGATGAAAAACCCAGCAACGAATATCCCAAACGCATTGTCTCGCCGCCGCGCCCGTCGGTCTGCTGCGTAGAGGAAAATCGCATCATGGTGGGGCGGGTGCAAGAATTGGAAGGCTTCAAGTTCTGTTACAAGATTTGCAAAGACTGCGGTCACGCCGTCAAATTTTTCTACCCGGCGGTGGAATCCACCAGCACGGCGGTGAGAGAATATCGGCAGTGGAAACGCTACGCGGTGTCTTAGCCCGGATTATTCATGAAGCGCCTACTGCGACTGCGTATCTGCCCGGTCTGGCGAATGATTTCAGCGTTTGGCTCCTCGACGTACTGGGAAGTCAGCCTCCGGTGCCAAACGCTGAAATCATTCGCCAGACCGGACATTTCCGCAGTCTCGCTAAGACGCTTCATGAATAATCCGGGCTAACGCCGTTCACCACGTGCAGGCCATCCATTCGCCCGATCACGCGGCGGCCTTTCTAGCGGGACTGATGAACCTCGAGAAAGAACGCGCACCGCAGCGGCGGGTCGATCTGCAACCCATCCGCGCTCTGCTCGAGCGCTTGGGACATCCCGAGCGCGGCCTCCGTGTTCTGCACATCGCGGGTTCCAAAGGCAAGGGATCCGTGGCATTGCTTGCGGAGGCGCTGCTCACTGCAGCCAGGTTGCGTGTCGGAACCTTTACGTCGCCTCATTTAGAGCGCTGGACCGAGCGCTTTCGAATCGCTGGTCGAGAAGTGGCAGGTGAGACCCTGGCGGCGGCGGTCGAGACCTTGCGGCCCCACGTCGAAGCTCTGCGCATGGGACCACCGGAAACGCAGCCGACGTTCTTTGACGCCACCACGGCGGCAGCTCTGAGCTTGTTTCGCACGCAACACGTGGACTGTGCCATTCTTGAAGTCGGTCTCGGCGGCCGTTTAGACTCCACCAATGTCGTGGCGCCGGCGGTCACTTGCATCACGAGCATTGAACTCGAGCACGTGCAGCGGTTGGGGAGTACGCTCGCGGCGATCGCCGCCGAGAAGGCCGGTATCGTGAAACCCGCTGTACCTATCGCAATCGGTCGACTACTTCCCGAAGCGGTGGACGTGGTTCGTGAACGCGCCGCCGCGCAGGGCGCGCCGCTCTTCCAATTGGGCAAAGACTTCGCTGCCGTTGTGGAGTGCGAGGGTTTAGATGGACTCGTCCTGCGCTTTGAGGAAGAGGGTTTCGCGTGTCGCATGGAATTACCGCTCTTGGGTCGACATCAAGTGGACAACGCGGCGCTGGCGCTTGCCTGTGCGCGGCGCTTGGTTAGCGCGAGCGAGGTGGATTGGAGGGCGGCCGTCGCGCGGGCCGCGCCCGACTTGCGTTTGCCGGGCCGCCTCGAAGTGCTGACGAGGAAACCATGGATCGTGGTGGATTGTGCGCATACGGCGGCTTCCGCGACGGCCCTGGCGGGTATTCTGGCAACCATTCCCCGCCGCCGCGCCCACCTCGTGTTTTCGATTTCGGCCGACAAAGATCTCGTCGCCGTGTTGTCGCCGCTACTCGTTGGAATCGATGAACTCACGCTGACACGGGCCGATCCGGTGCGTTCTTGTGATCCGGAAATCGTGGCCGAAAGCGCGCGTCGCTTGAGCAGTGACGTGAAATTATCCGTTGTGCCGGATCCTGACCTCGCTTTGCGCACGGCACGAGAAAAACTCGCGAGCGATGATCTGTTGTGCGCGGCCGGCTCGGTCTACTTAGCCGGCATCGCCCGGCGCTTGTTCGCTGCAAATCAGGGCTAGTGGACCGGCGCGCTCAGCGCTGATTGCGCAGGAATTGGATCAATGTGCTCGGTTGCATATCTGCCGGCCGGAGGGGCGGCGCGGGAGGTCGGTTGCTTTCTAGCGCGCGCGCGGCGCGCCGCAGCCCGCGCAGGGAGCGATCGATGCGCGCGCCCACGATCTCAAAGTTCGAGGGCGCGCTGCGCGCGAGCCACAGTTGGTGCAGACGGTGTTTTAAGCGGAGCTGCTCTCGCGCCAGTTCGCGCAAGCTGAGCGCCAGTTGTTTGCGTCCGCGGGAAGTGAGCGATTTCGGCCGCCGTCTCCACGCGACGTAATTGCGACCGGCGAATGCTTTGCGGGCGGCGAAGAGCGACGCATCGGCGGCGTACACTAATTCTCGCCAGCTGAGTGGTTCGCCGCGAAAGGCGCGGCGCTGCTCATTCAAATTTCGGCGCACGCGCAATAGCTGTTGCTCCGCACGGCGCAAGCGCACCGCTTTCGCAGCTTGGGTGAAGTGCGCTGCAGCGAGGTCGTCGAAGAACAAGTACTGCAACGGTGAAGCGTTGGATGTCTGGAAACCGACGTCGTGAACGGCTCCGAGCGCGCGATAAATTTGCGCCGCGCCGCCGCCGGTATCGCCGAACCACTGGCGCGCAAAACCGCGGTCGAAGTCGCGCGCCGCGAGGTCTCCGCTCCACGCCTGCTGCGCTGCCCAGGCGAAGGCAAACCAAGAATTACCGAGCAAGTTGTAGTGCCCGAAATCACCCCAGTCCGTGACGATGAGGCCGAGGGCGCCGTGGCGGCGCCCGGCTCGCGCGTAGCGACGGATGTTCTCGAGGCTGTTTTCGACGCGCGGAAACAGGGCGTTCCAACTCGAGGTTCCCGGGCAGACACAGAAATCGAAGCCGTGGCGTTTGAAAATGCGCACGCGTTCGTAATCGTGTCGCGCTTCGTACCACCAATCCAGAAACACGAGGTCGCGCGGAAACTCAGGAATGCGTTTGGGGTGTTGGTGGACCGCGTCCGCCCAGATCATGGTGCGTTTGCCGAAACGGCTCGCCAGCGCACGTACGCGCCGTACGTGCTCGAGGAAGACGCCGCCGGGGCCGAGTCGCTCCTCCCGCGCCTTGGATTTTCCCCGCGCGAGGTCAAAGGGTTCATCGCAATTGGCGTTGAAGTAAGGCGAGCGGAAGAGCGGTAGGTATTCACCGCAGAGATCCCTCAGTAGCCGATAGCTGTTGGGTTCGGCGGGAGAGAGCGTCCAGCCAAGATCGGTTTCAGCGAGCTTTTGGTAGCGCGGGAGCGACAGGATGTGGCTCATGTGTCCAAGAGACTGCAGCGTCGGAATCAGCGCGACATTCCGCTGCGTCGCATAGGCGTCGAGCGCTCGCAGTGTTTTGGCGTCGAGGGGGGAAGCGCCGGCGCCGATCGCGGGATGTTTCCGGAAGCGGAAGGTGTGTTCCGTGTAGAGCATGAGCGCGTTCAATTTGAACTGCGCACAGAAATCGACCAGTTCGCGCAGAGTGCGCTCATTGGGAACCTTGCCCCGTGAAATGTCGAGCAGGATTCCGCGCAGGGCGAAAGCCGGCGCATCGTCAATATCACAGCAAGGAGCGCGACCGCGTGTATCGAGCAACGCGGTGAAGGTCTGCGCGGCGTAATAGAGACCGGAAGCGTCGCTACCCGTGAGGCGCGCGCTCGCGGGCCGCACGCGGATGAGGTAGGCGTCCTGCGCGCGCACGCCTCGGCCGCGCTGCAATGCGAGCACGATGTCTCCCGCGCGCGGTCGGCTGCGTCGGTGAATAGTGGGTGCGAAACCGCAACGGAGGCGGATGGCTTCGCGCAGAAATTCTGCGCTGGCGTTGCCGCCGCGCGCAGCCGTTGTGGCGAGAATGATGCGTGCAGTCGGAGCAAGCACCAGACTTCCGCGCCGCGCGCGAAAACGCCGAGGCTTGGGAACGAGCGGAGGGACGTCGGGCGGTTGTGTGTGTGCGGGCATGGACGCGAGAGCTTCGCATTTCTCAAAAAGGAGCGCCCGGGTCGAGCTCTCGCACATGCGAGGGGAGGGGTCTCGGCCCGGGCGTGGGGAAGTGTTTGTCTGATCAAGGGATAGAGCAAACGACGTGCCAGCGTTGAATCGGGAGGCAGGTGCACTCACGCGGCACCACTGCTGCAGATGACCGGTTACACGCCGGCAGAGATGATGCGTTCTTTGTGTGACTTCGCAGTAAGCTTCCTGGGCACTGACGCAAAATGTGTCGCCCTGGAAGGATCCCTACCGGCAAAAACTCACGGGCCGCGCGACGCGCCCTGCTGAGAAAGGCGGGCTCGCAGCTCGGCGAGTGCGGCGATGTGCGCGGGCGTGGTGCCGCAACAACCGCCGATGATGTGCGCGCCGCTCCGCAGCCAGCTTTCGGCGTATTCCGCGAAGACGTCGGGTGGGTAAGTGTGCGGATCGAAGTGTCCAGAGGTGGGATCGGGCGCGCTGAGGTTGGCGTAAACGCCGAAAGGACAGCCGCTGTTCGCGAGCACGGGTAGGCAGGCGGCAACGCTTTCCGGTGGCGAACAGTTCACCAACACCACCAAGGGTTGCAGAGGGACGATGTATTTCAGCGCCCGCGTGAGCGGTTCGCCGGACAGCAGGCGCGCGTCGGGAGTACACACGAAGCTGACGCCGGCGGGGACGCCGACTGCGCGCGCCGCGTGCAGTGCGGCTTCGGCTTCGCGCGCCGTGTTCATGGTTTCCGCGAGGATCCAATCGACGCCCGCGCGCGCCAAATTTTCGGCGTGTTCTGCGTGTTCGCGTTCGAGTTCCGTTGGGGACGGAACGCGTTCGGGCCGGTAGCAGTCCTCCAGAGGTGGCGCAGAGCCGGCAATCCAAATTGGGTGGGTGACTCCCGCGGCTCGCGCCTGTACGCAGGCTTCTCGCGCTAGCGCAACGGCGAGCTGGGTGAGCTCCGCCGCGCGCTCTGCAAGACCACCGCGGGCCAAGTTGCGCCGCTGGGTGCGGAACGTATTGGCGGTGAGAAGCTCGGCGCCGGCCCGTACGTAGGCGGTATGGATCTCGGTTACGGCCTCCGGGGCCGAGAGCAGCGCGCGGGCGGACCAAAGGGGGAGTTCGCTGGCGACGCCGCGTCGTTCCAGCTCAGTGCCCGTGGCGCCGTCGAGGAGCAGGGGTGGTCCATCGGCCAGGCGCTGCTCTAGGCTGACGCGCCGTTTTGCAGGCTCGCTTTCGAGCTCTGTATCCTGCACGCTTCAAACGTAACCCGGAGGCTTGATGTTGCGCTGCAAGAAAACTGAGGAGCGGCCCGGAGGGTATGGGATTTTTGACATTCGGCGCTGGATTTTTCGCTGGAGTAGTGATTTATGACTTCTCATCCCGCACCGGCTTCGCTGGCGGTGTTTTCCGATTTCGACGGCACCTTCGCGGTGCAGGACGTCGGCGCGACGCTGGCGCAACGCTACGCCGGTGCGCGCCGCGCGGCGCTGTGGGCGCGCTGGCAGCGAGGTGAGATCACGGCCTGGGAATACAATTTGGAATTGCTCGACGGCGCCAAAATTCCCGAAGCGGAGGTCGAGTCTTTTTTACACACGGTGGAACTTGATCCCGGCGCGCGGGAGCTCGTCCATTGGTGCGAATGCCGCGACGTGCCCTTCCGCATCTTGTCCGACGGCTTTGACCGCAACCTTCTGCGCCTGCGCGAACTCACGGGGGTGCAGTTCGCCTTTGACGCCAACCATCTGCGTTATGAGGGCGACTGCTGGCGGATCACTGCTGCCCACCCCGATCCCGCCTGCGGTTGTGGCACGGGTAACTGCAAGCGTTTTCACATCCGTACCTACCGCACGCGGCATCCGGATGCCTTCGTGGTGTACATCGGTAACGGCCGCGTATCGGATCGCTGTGCGGCCCACGCGGCCGATCTCGTGTTCGCTAAAGATTCGTTGGCGAGCGTGCTCGCCGAGGACGGTGTGGCCTTTGCATCTTTCCGCACGTTGCACGACGTCGTGCGGGGCATCGAGCAAGTGCTCGCCGAACGCCCGTTGCTGTTGGCGTCTGCTCGCTCCGATTGAGATCGGGGTGATTGGGAGAAGTCGAAGCTCCTCGCAGAGTTGTTTAGCTCGTCGCTTCGACTTCTCCCAATCACCCCGCGGTGAATTCTATCTGCGCTACGCTGCGCGCCGTGGTGCGTTCGCAGCCTATAAAGCACGTGATCGTCGTCGGTGCGGGAGCGGCGGGGTTGGCGGCTGCGACGCGCTTGCGTGCGGCCGGTCTGCACGTCTCGGTTGTGGAGCGCGCGGCGCATCCGGGCGGTTGTCTGAGCGTTGCTTCTGAGGCCGATTTTTCCGCGCCGGTTGCGGGCCAGGTGGTTGCGTCAACGAGCCGTGTCCTGCTCGCATGGGCACGCGAGCAAGCTGCGGCAGTTGGCCGCGTTTCTCTCGAGCGCGCGGTGCTGACGCAGGTCCATCGGTGCAGGCTGGAGCGTGTCCGCGGCCGCCGCTTAGGTATGCTCGCCCGCGCTCCCGGCATTCGCTTGGACCAAAGTTTGCGTCTCCTGCGGCTCGAGCGCTTGCTGCGGTCCTTTGCCCCGCTGCTCGAGCTTTCTCATCCCGAGCGCGGTGCTCGCCTCGATGACCGTAGCCTCGCGGATTTTGGTCGGCTCTACTTCGGAGCACCGTCACTGCGGCGCGTTCTCGTTCCAGCGTTGCTCAGTACCGCACCGTGTCTTCCGGAAGAGACGAGTCGGATGCTGTGGCTGTTGCACGCTGCTAATGCGCAAGGCGCGCCGGAAGACATCGCGGTATTGCACGGCGCGGAATTCGCTGCGGCTTTGGCCTCGCCGCTGGCGGTGGAGTACGGCGTCGAAATCACGGCGGTGGAGCGCGACGACCGAGCGGTTTACCGCGTGTGCGGGAAATGGCGGGAGCACCGAGCGGCTGTTCGGTCCGGCTCGCTGAGCCGAGCGGAGTGGTACGCCGATGCGGTCGTGCTCGCGACGCCGGCGCCGGTAGCGGCAGCGCTGGCCGCTCCCTGGCTGAAAGAGGTGGAGCGCGAATTTTTGAGAGGCGCTCCGTATCTTCCCGCGTTGGCCGTCGTTTTGCGCGCCGCGGGTTCACTTGGCGAGAGATTTAGCCTAGTCCGCAATTCTCACCAAGCCGTCACTGCGGCCGCGTATTTGCACGACCTCGCGGCGCGGCCTGATAAGAAATTTGGGCTGGTGCGCTTTCCCGAAGGCGAAGATTGTATCCTCGCGCGGCTCACCTGGGAGTCGGCCATCACCGCGCAGGCTAGCGTCTCACCAGAAACGGTAGCCGTTGCGATTCCGACCCCGGCTTGGGCCAGCGCACATTTCGACGCACCCGATGCGACCATCATCCGCTGCGTGCTTGCCCAACTCGAACTCCTTCAGTCGGGTTTCACGGCGCGCGTTCGGAGAGCGTGCGTGCAGCGCTATCGACCCGGCGCGCCTCATTTCCCGGTCGGGCGTTATCGCGAGCTCCAACGCTTCCGTCGCTTAGAGTGCGAATCGCGTGCGGAGGGCAGGCGGCTTTATTTCGCGGGAGACTATCTGGCGGGCCCCTTCCTCGAGGCAGCACTGCACACCGGCCTGCGTGCCGCCGATGATCTGCTTGCCGATGCTGCTGCTGTGGTTTGAACGCCAGTCCTATTAAAAGAGAAGTTCTGTCATCAAAGGTGTTTAGCGGACGTGTTGCAGTGCGCTATCGCGACATCGATCCCCACAGGGGTGGCTTTCCGCAGGAGGCTGCCGAAACAGGCTCTAATGGCGGAAGAATTTCCGACGGAAGCCGTGCTCGCGGCAACGGCTGATCTCGACCAACGCGGCTTTGAAGAAGTCGTGCAGGTGATTCACGCGGAAGACCGCCGCGCCATCGCCGCGGTTGGTCGCGTACTACCGGTGTTGGCGCGGGTTGCTCGCAGCCTCGCGCGGGTGCTCGAACGGGGTGGACGCTGGTTTAACGTCGGGGCTGGAACTAGTGGCCGGATGGGTGTGATGGACGCCGCAGAAGTCCCGCCGACCTTCGGGTTGTCGGCGGATCGCGTACAAGCTCTGCTGGCCGGTGGGCCTTTCGCTTTTGCCCGCGCCGTCGAGGGTGCCGAAGACGACGCCAATGCCGCGCGCGCGCTCCTGCGCGAACGCAGGCTTGGTTCCGGCGATGCCGTGCTCGCGATTTCGGCCAGCGGGCGCACGCCTTTCGCCATTGGAGCGCTGGCCGAGGCGCGGGCCTGCGGAGCCCTCGCCCTCGCACTCACCTGCGATTCGCACTCGCCCTTGGCCGAAGCGGCGGATATCGCGATCGCCACGGAAGTCGGGCCCGAGGTGATCGCCGGATCGACGCGCATGAAAGGAGGCCTCGCGCAGAAGCTGGTCCTGCACACACTTTCGACCACGGTTATGGTTCAGCTCGGGCGCGTGGAGGGCAACCTGATGACCAATCTGAAACCCGCCTCTCAGAAACTGCGCACACGAGCGCAGCGCATTTTGATGGCGCTGGCCGGAGTGGACGCCGAGCGGGCGAGCGCGTTGCTCGATGCTTGCGACGGCAGTGTGCAGCGCGCGATTGAAGAGGCGCGCCGCGGCGGTTCACTGTGAAGGGTACGAACCATCATTCCCCGATAATCTTAATCAACACTCGCTTTTTGCGGCGGCCGTCGAATTCGCCGTAGAAAATCTGCTCCCAAGGCCCGAAGTCGAGCTTGCCGTCGCTGACGGCCACAATGACCTCGCGTTTCTCATCAAGTGAAGCTGCGAGGCGAATTCCCGCTTGCATTTTATCGACTTAGAAGACAAGCTGCTTTTTGTATCGGTTTCACCCTTTCAGGAAAGGAGTGGAGACCGTTCCTGTGTTAGCATTTGAGAAAAATCGTTGCGGTAGAAGTCAAAACGATGCCGCTGTGGAGTAGATGGATGATGAACAAGTGGCTCGGCGTTCATAAAGTTCTCTCTCTCTCTCTCTCTCTCTCTCGTAGGAATCTTGATTGGCATCGGCACGTTCGCGTGTGATCAAAATGAGGATCAAACACAAGGTGCTCAGCTTCTTTACCGCGCGAGCCAAACACCGTGCGGCAGAACGATGGTCGAGACGGGATCTCGAGAGACCGTCGATTATACATTCACCGGATATGAGCAAGACGCCGCGCTCGACATGCTCGATGCAGGCGCGCGCTTCTACAACTCGAGCCTCTGTCAGTTTGCCGGGGTGGATCCCGTCGATCCGGCTGGAATCAGTTCTTATTCCTACGCCAGAAACAATCCGCTTAACTTTTTTGACCCGGATGGAAGACAAGATAAAAAGGCGCAGCCAAAAGGTACAATCGACGCCTCGAATATTGGAGATACCTTCGCCGACATTCGATGGAATTTTGATTATTGGGTCAACGAATTGTCGAGGTGGCTTTCGCCGCAATACGTTCAAGTCGCGTTCGATAGCGTGGTTACTGCAGAGGAGAAAAAAGGAAGACGCGTTTATACAAACGTGATAGCGGACAAAATTCTTTTCAAGTGGGCCCAACGAGTTGATCAGTTGAATCGCTGGGAATTCGAGCCTGGTATGACTTTTGAGTGGGCAGGTTTAAAGGATGAAGACCGAGAGCTCTTTGCTAAAGTGCTTCTGAAAGATTTTTTGGAGCTGCCTAAATCTCCGAAGTCCGTTTCTCATTTTATCTTTGTTGGCAATTATATTACCTGGCTCCCGACTTCGAACTTTGATCCCCCTGATGTCGTTTTCTTCAAGCAAGGTGAGTTGCTGAGTAACAGCTGGGTGACTGCTCAACCCATAGCTATCACAAGACGCTATGGCATATTGGAGCATGAGAGAGCTCACGCGGATTCTCTGCGTTGGCGCTCTGTATTGCTGAAGCATTTTGCAGTCGATTCTTCGAGCGCTCCTCAATACCCAGAAGGTGCAGAGCGCTTCTGGAAAAAAGTCGAAGAAATAGGTGCAGACTTAACTGCAAGCGAGGCAATGAATGCACTTCTCCGCGGCGGTCAAAAGTAGCAAGCCGAAGAAAACTCGTGTTCTGCAACGCCGTGCTATTTCTCATCCATTATCGAGGGGTACGGTTGCTGCTCCTGCGGCCGCACAGAATCACGAAACGGTGCGAGCTGCGCTTCGCGAAGCGCTCTCGCCAGCTCGCCGAGAGCGCTTTCCAGCGCGCGTTTGCGCGCTGCGCGCTGGTGTCGAGGGGCGGCGAGAGGGGTGACATAACGCTCGCGCTGCTGCGCGTGGCGGGTCGTGCAGCCCAGGGAGAGCAAGCGAGGCGGCAGGAACGCGCAGGCTTCTGCCGTTGCGAGCACTTCGAGGTGGTCGCCCGGGATGAGGGGTGTCAGAGGAATCAGTAGATAGAGCGGAGAGAGCCAGTTGGCAGTGCGTGTTTCACGAGTGGCCGTCCGCAGCAGGACGACTAGGAACAGCTCCGCTTTTTCGCTGAGCGCGCGGATTTCCGCGAGAGGTCCGTCTTCGCCCCGGCTGCGGCGTGTCGGTCGCATCAGCAGGAGTTCATGGATCGGTGCACCGACCAGCGCCTTACTGAAGCCTTCCAAGAGGCGGATTTGTTCCTGGTGTAGGTCTTCGCTGGCCTCTGCGTACAGGGCCGGGTCGCTGCTGCGATCCTCGAGCCAGGCGACGCCGGCCCGAAAGGAAATGGGAGGCGAAAAGTTGGGAACCGCCTGCGGTGGTGCCACGGCGAAAGCAGCTGCGGGAAGCGCGGGCCACTCCGCGGCCGAGCGGTTTGCGGCCGCGCTGCAGGCGCAGAGGGGTGCCGCGGTCAGGACGGCGACGAGAAATCCAAGGCCGTTCCATTGCGCCGTCCCGCGCATCTGTATGGCCGCAGTAGCAACTTGGTGAAAAATGCGGGCTAGGTAGTGTCTGCGCGGAATCTGGCCGGCGTGCTGCATCGGAGTTGTTTCTTACAGAGCGCGCTGGCCCGTGATGTACTCACCGACGATCAGTGTGTGGATGTCGTGGGTGCCCTCGTAGGTGCGGACGGTTTCCAGATTGACCAGGTGGCGCATGGCCTGGTAGTCGTCGACGATGCCGTTGGCGCCGAGCAGGTCCCGTGCTTCGCGGGCGATGCGCAGCGCGACATCGACGTTGTTGCGCTTGGCCAGAGAGACCATGGCGGGGTGCAGCTTGCCCTCGTCTTTCAGGCGACCCAGACGCAGTGCTAGGAGTTGTCCCTTGGTGATTTCCGTCAGCATGTCGACCAGCTTCTGCTGGGTCAGTTGTTTGGCGGCGAGCCGGCCGCCTTGTACCTCTCGCTCCAGGCTATAGCCGAGGGCTTCTTCATAACAGGCCATGGCGGCGCCGAGCGCACCCCAGGCGATGCCGTAGCGCGCCTGGTTGAGACAAGACAGCGGTGCGGATAAGCCGCGGGCGGAGGACAATCGGTTCGCCTCCGGAACTTCAACGTCCGAGAGAAACAGTTCCGAAGTGATGGAGGCCCGCAGCGAGAATTTGCCGTGGATGTCGCGGACCTCGAAACCCGGCTGTCCTTTTTCGACGAGAAAGCCCAGCACGCCTTCTTCACTGTGTGCCCATACAACGGCGACGTCGGCGATCGATCCGTTGGTGATCCAGCGCTTGGTGCCGTTCAGGATCCAGACGTCGCCGCGCTGCTTCGCCTGAGTACGCAGGCCGGCGACGTGGCTGCCTGCCTCCGGCTCCGTGAGGCCGAAGCAACCGACAGCACGGCCTGCGGCCAGGGCGGGCAGCCAGCGCTCTTTTTGGACTCCGGAGCCGTAGCTGTGGATGGGGTACATCACGAGGGATCCCTGAACGGAGGCAAAGGAACGCAGCCCCGAATCCCCGCGTTCGAGTTCCTGCATGATCAGTCCGTAGGCCACGTTGTTCATCCCAGCGCATCCGTAGCCGTGCAGATTGGCACCGAAGAGTCCTAATTCCGCCATGCGCGGAATCAGTTTTAGAGGGAAAGAGCCGTCGCGCCGCACGTGCTCTTGTACGTGCGGCAGAAATTCCCGGGAGGTGAATTCGCGCACGCTGTCGCGAGCGAGGCGTTCCTCCTCGGAAAGCAGTTCGTCCAAGTGCAGGAAGTCAACGCCTCGGAAGCGCTGCACGGTTTCCTCCGGCGATTCGCGGGCACGGCCCTGCCGGCGTGTGTGCATCGACAGCGTAGCGTCTGCGCGCATACCGGGCGAAAAACAAAAAAACCGGCGCGAGGGCACCGGATTTTTTGTTCCAGGCTGTGTTTCTTGCTTACTCGGTCAGGCCTTGGCTAGTTTCAATTTCTTTGAGCTTGCGGTTGATTTGGTTCAACTTGCGGTCGATGCGCTGCAAATCGGACTTGGATGCGATCTGAAACGCGCCGAGTACGTTTTCGACTCCGCGCTCGACTTGGCGCGAGGCATCCTTCTGCAGGGCTTCCGCACGCTTGATCACCGGATTTTCACGAACGTCTTTGACGAAGCGGATCAAGCGCTTGCTCGCCTCGCGCTCAAGCACGCGGCGCTGCGTGTCCACGCGCTTTTGTAACTTGCGGAATTCCTTGTCGAGAGAACGCACGACTTCTCGCGCGCGGTCGACGCTGTCCTGTACGACTCTGGCCTGCTCTGTCATGTTGAAAGCCTCCTTGTCGCCGGATTCCGTGGGGGGGAGCCGGCAAGATTTTTTATGGCGCGGGCTTCGCCAAATTAACACGTTGCGTTAATGGGTCAAGAGCGGGCGAATGTTTTCCCGCACCAGTATTTTCAAGTAAATTCTATGCTTGGCAATGAGAGGAGAAGCTGGAGGCCGGGCCTGGACGCGCTGCGGCATATCCGTTGCTGAGCGCGACACTCGAGAACGCACACTGGTCTGGCTAAGGGGCTTGGTTGATCTTCTTGCTGGCCTGCCCCCACCTTCCAGTGGATGTGCGTCTTCAGCGGCGCAGGACGGCACTGCCCCAACTGAATCCGGAGCCGAAAGCGGTCATGGAGACGATCTGGCCGGGGGCGATGAGCCCGCTGCGGTCGGCCTCGGCGAGCAGCATGGGGATCGAGGCCGCTGAGCAGTTGCCGTAGCGCTCGATGTTGTTCAGGCACCTGTGCGCCGGAATTTTCATTTCTTGGGCTACGTGTTCGTTGATGCGCAGGTTGGCTTGGTGAAAAAGGAAGAGATTGACGTCGTCCAGCTTGAGACTGGCGGCGTGGAGCGCTTCCAGGAGCACCTGTGGCATGCGCGTCACCGCATGTTTGAAGACGAAGCGTCCCTCCATGTATGGATAGATACGCCCATCGTCCAACATGGCATGGATCAACCTCACCGGCGTAGTGCCCGAGCCGGGTGCTTCGGTCCACAAGCGCCGCGCGTGGCGACCTTCGGCGTGCAGGCGCACCTCGAGGATGCCGGACGCATGGCGGTCGTTGTCTTCGCTGCGTTCCAAGACGACGGCACCAGCGCCGTCGCCGAAGAGCACCGACACTCCGCGCCCTCGCGTCGTGAGATCCAATCCCGTGGAGTGCACTTCGCAGCCGACGAGCAGCACGCGCCGGTATGTCCCGGCGCGGATCAAACTATTCGTAACCTGCAGGGCGTAGAGAAAGCCGCTGCACTGGGCCCCCACATCGAAACAGGGCGTGTCGGACAGGCCCAGGCGCTCCTGCAGGAAAAAAGAAGTTCCTGGAAACACGGCTTGAGAGGAAAGTGTGGCGACGACAATGCAGTCGATGTCGTCGGCTTCGAGGCCGGCCTGGAGCAAGGCCTCCCGGGAGGCCTTCTCCGCCAAGTCAACCGGTAGTTCGCCCTCGCTCACCCAACGGCGCTCGGTGATACCGGTGCGCTGGCGGATCCACTCGTCGCTGGTGTCCATCCACTGCGTCAAGTCGTGGTTCGTCACGATGCGGTCGGGCACGCACATTCCGGTGCCGGTGATCTTGGCGCGCAGCATCGTCTTTACCTCCCCCCAGTTGCGAATAAGCGGGCGCTCATCGGTTGTTCGCGCCACATGATTTCTTCGATGCGTTCGAGTAACTCGGGTAAACCGCGGGACTTGAGGGCTGATATGGCCACGCCGCCTTCGCGTTCGGCGAGAGCCGCTCCTGCTCCCGCCGGCAGGCGATCGCTCTGGTTGAACACCAGAAGCTCGGGCGTCACATCCAGCCCGAGCTCTACCAGAGTGTGGCGCACGCTCGCAATCCGCCGCGCGTAATCCGGTGCCGCCGCATCCACCACATGGAGTAAAAGCGCTGCGTCTTCCAATTCTTCCAAAGTGGCGCGGAAGGCCGCCATCAAATCCGGCGGTAGGTCGCGGATGAAACCCACGGTATCCGTGATGATGACCTCTCGTTCGCGGGGGAAACGCAGGCGCCTGGAAGCGGGATCCAGGGTGGCGAACATCCGGTCCTCCACGCGGGTGTTGGTGTGCGTGAGGGCCCGGAGCAGCGTGCTTTTGCCAGCATTCGTGTAGCCCACAATCGAAAGAATGGGAATACCGTGGCGGCGACGGCGCTGGCGCCGTCCCTCCCGCTCTTGGCGCAAGTGGCCCAGCTCGCGCTCCAGGCGCGTGATGCGGTCGCGCACGCGCCGCCGGTCGACCTCTAGCTTGGTCTCGCCGGGACCGCGTCCCCCGATGCCACCGGCTAAACGCGAGAGGGAGGTGTCGCGCTGAGCTAGCCGCGGCAGGCGGTACTTGAGTTGCGCCAGCTCCACTTGGAGTTTGCCGTCCTTGGAGGTGGCCTGTTGGGCGAAGATGTCGAGGATGAGCTGCGTGCGGTCGAGTACCCGCAGCTCCAGGCGCTCCGCCAGATTGCGGGCCTGAGTGGGCGTCAAGTTTTGGTCCACGATGACCAGATCGACGTCGTGGCGCAGTGCTTCCAGTGCCAGTGTTTGCAGTTTGCCTGCTCCGACAAGGGTTTTGGGATCCACTCGCTGCAGGTGCTGCGTGACGATCCCCGCCACGGCGACGCCGGCCGAACGCGCCAGCTCCACGAGTTCAGCCATGTGGATGTCTTCCTCTCCCCTGCGCCTGCCAGTAGTGATAGAGACGAGAATGGCGCTGTCCTGAGCGGCGACATCGCGGGCAGGGGTTTCCCGTGCCAGGCTTTCTTCGAGGTCGCGGATCCACGCCTGAAAATCCCAGTCGAGCTGTGCCGGTGGAGCAGGAGCGAGACGCTGCACCATGCTGCCGTCACTGGCGAGTGTGAGGGCGGCTACGTGGGCGAGACCCGGTAGTCCGTTTGCGGTGACGTCGACGACGACCACGGCGTCCAGGCGTAGGCGGGCCAAGTCGGTGAGATCGTCTTGCGTAAGGCCTTCGTCACCGAGGCGCGTATGGATGCAGCGCAGGCCTCGCAGCCGCCCGCGCCCGGCGCGCAGGCGTCCCCAGTCGGGCAGGACAAGCGAGCGCGCGTCTCCCACCATCACATGCGTGATCACACCACTCCGATCCAGCAACACACCCACCACGCGCTTGGTCTCTGCGCTGAGTTCCGTGAGTTGGCGCGCGAATTCGTGCGTTAACAGGCGGTCGCGGGGGAGATTGCGCCGAAACAGGCGTTCGAGGGAACGGACGTGGCTGGCCTTGAGTCCGTGAGTATTTCCGAAGACGCGGATGATGTTCTCCTAAGCGGCGACTGGTACGTTGATGAAGGAAAGATTAAGAGAGAACCTTCAGGGCTGACAAGCGGGTATCCCCTAGGGGCATTTGGGATCTGCCTTAGCTGTGCTGATTCGTCTATAAGAGCACCCGACTTGCCACGCGAAGTCGATCAAACCATTTTCCCGGCGCGCCGAAGAGGAGAACACCCATGAGCACCTCGGCCGCGGAACTCAGCGTGATTATTCTGGCCGCCGGCAAGGGCACCCGGATGAAATCCCGGCGTGCCAAGGTGCTGCATGAAATCGCAGGCTGGCCGCTGCTCGCTTACCCCCTGGCGATGGCCGAAAGCCTGCGGCCCCAACAGATCTTCGTGGTGGTCGGCCGCGATGCAGAAGAGGTACAGGAAGCTTTCGCCGGACGGGCGAACTTCGTGCTGCAAGCGGAGCAGCGCGGCACGGGTCACGCCGTGCTTCAGGCTCGCGAGAAGTTGGCGGCCTTTCGCGGCGATCTCCTGATTTTGTACGGTGACACGCCGTTGCTCACCGCTGCGACGCTCTCGCGGATGCTCGAGCACAAAGCGCGCACACGCGCCGACCTCGTGCTGCTCAGCGCCCGTACGCCATTGCCCGGCCGCGTCGTACGGGCGCCCTCGGGCGCCGTCGAGCGCATTGTGGAAATCACGGACGCGACGCCGGAGGAGTGCGCCATCGAGGAGAGCAATACCGGCGTCTATCTCGTCGACAGCGAACTTTTGTGGCGAGCGTTGGATCAAGTAGGCGACAAAAACCAGCAGGGCGAGATCTACCTGACGGACATCGTCGCGTGTGCCGTCCGCGACGGACGGTGCGTGGAGGCCCTGTTGCTCGCGGACGCAGAGGAAGCGCTGGGCGTGAACACGCGCGCCGAATTGGCGCACGCCGCCGCCGCCGTGCGCCGGCGTATCGCGCAGCGGCACATGACCGCCGGCGTTACAATCGTCGACCCCGAGATGACGTATATCGACATGGACGTCGCTATCGGGCGCGATACGCACATCGAACCCGGTTGTGTCATCACCGGCGCGACGCTGATCGGAGAGGGCGTGCACATCAAGGCCCATTCCACCATTGAGTCCAGCCAGCTCGACGACGACGTAGTAGTTGGTCCCTGCGCCCATTTGCGGCCGGGTAGCCGCCTGCGCCGGGGCGTGCGCATCGGCAACTTTGTCGAGGTGAAGAACAGCGATCTAGGAGAAGGCGTGAAGGCGGATCACTTGGCGTACATCGGCGACGCCGATGTGGGACCGGGTGCGCACTTCGGCTGCGGCGCCATCACCGTGAACTACGACGGTGTGAAGAAACACCGCACCACCGTCGAGACAGGCGCCTTCATCGGTTGCAATGCGAACTTGATCGCGCCGGTTATCTTGAAGCGCGAGGCTTACGTAGCCGCGGGCTCGACGGTGACCCAGGATGTGCCCGAGGGCGCGTTGGCGGTGGCGCGGGCGCGGCAGCGCAACGTTGAGGGCTGGCGGCAGCGCCGGCGCAAGCAGAACGGCTCGGCGGATACCTGAGCCGCGCAGTTCAAATCCGCGCACGGCCCGGACGCTGGCCGGCGCGGCTAAAGGAGCTTGACCCAGGTTCCTAGAAGGAAGTCACGGCTATGTGCGGAATCGTCGGTTACATCGGACGCGCTCATCGGGCTATGGACGTTCTCATCGACGGGTTGCGGCGCCTCGAGTACCGCGGTTACGACTCGGCCGGCGTGGCCATCTACGACGGCAGCACGATCTGCGTGCGCCGTGCCTTGGGAAAACTCGCCGCTCTGGAATATTCCTTACGCGAGCGTCCGATTACAGGCGGCATCGGCATCGGTCACACGCGCTGGGCTACGCACGGCAAACCCTCGGAGCGCAACGCCCACCCGCACCGCGCCGGTGCAGTCGTCATCGTGCACAACGGCATCATCGAGAACTACCTCGAATTGCGGCAGGAGCTCGAGGCGGACGGGATCGTTCCCGAATCGGAAACGGATTCGGAACTGATCGCGCATCTGATTTCGCGCAACCTGGAAGTGGGGGGCGATCTTTTGGGAGCGGTGCGCGATGCCTGCGTTTGCCTCAAGGGTTCCTACGCCTTTGCGGCGTTCAGCGAAACGGATCCGGAACACCTCGTGGCGGCCAAGAACGGCGGCAGCCCCATCATTCTTGGACAGGGAGAGAAGCAAGCCTTTTTGGCCAGCGATATTCCGGCCATTTTGCCCTACACGCGGGAGATGATTTTTCTCCGCGACGGTGAATTCGCCGTGCTCTCGGAAGACGGCGTACAGGTGACCGATGCGCAGGGACACCCCCTCGAACGCGAACCCGTCACGATCCAGTGGGACGCCGTCTCCGCGGAAAAGGGCGGCTACAGCCATTTTATGCACAAGGAGATTTTCGAACAGCCGCGCGCGATCACCGACACTATCGGAACGCGCGTGTCCGAAGAGCAGGCGGACGTTGAGTTAGACGACATCGACCTGTCGCCGGCAGCGGTCGAACGCATCCGCCGGATCTACGTGGTCGCCTGCGGCACTGCCTACTACGCCGGTCTCGTTGGCAAGTACATGATCGAGCCGCTCGCCCGCATTCCTGTCGAAGTCGAGCTGGCCAGTGAATTCCGTTACCGCCGGCCGATGTTGGACGAGAACTGCCTGGTGATTCCGGTGTCCCAGTCCGGAGAGACAGCGGACACCTTGGCCGCTCTGCGCGAGGCGAAGCAACGCGGTGCGCGCGTGCTCGCGATCTGCAACGTGCGCGAAGCCACGATCGCGCGCGAGAGCCACGATGTCCTGTACACCCAAGCGGGTCCCGAAATCGGCGTCGCTTCTACCAAGGCGTTCACGACTCAGCTCGTGGCGCTGTATTTGCTCGCTCTCAAACTGGCCCGCGTGCGCGGGCAGCTCTCCGCGGCCGAGATGCGCGAGCGCCTACACGACCTGCTGCGCCTGCCGCGCGCAGTGGAGCGAGCGCTCCAGTGCGAGGACGCAGTCAAGGCAGTCGCCCACCGTTTTTTTCAGGCGCGCGATTTTCTCTTCCTGGGGCGCGGGATTCACTACCCCGTCGCCCTCGAGGGCGCACTCAAACTCAAAGAAGTTTCCTACATTCACGCCGAGGGTTACGCCGCCGGCGAAATGAAGCACGGCCCCATCGCACTCGTCGACGCGAACGTGCCGGTGGTCGTCATCGCGATGCCGGGTCCGCTCTATGACAAGGTGGTTTCCAATCTCGAGCAAGTGCGCTCGCGGGATGGTTCGGTGATCGCGGTGGCCGCTGAGGGCGATACCAAGGTCGCCGGCAAGGCCGACGCCGTTATCTACGTCCCTGAGTTAGGTCCTTATTTGAGCGCCGTGTCAGCAGTCGTGCCGCTGCAACTGCTCGCCTATCACGTCGCCGTGCGCAAAGGCACCGACGTCGATCAGCCTCGCAATCTCGCAAAAAGCGTAACGGTTGAGTAATCGGTAAAGTCCTAGCGTGCTCACAGACTCGATCCTGGAAGGTTTGAATCCGCAGCAGTGCGAAGCGGTCACTGCCACGGAGGGGCCGCTCTTGGTTTTGGCCGGAGCGGGCAGCGGCAAGACCCGCGTTCTGGTCCACCGCATCGCCTACTTGATCGGTGCCTGCGGTATTGCGCCGGAAGCCATCCTGGCGGTGACTTTCACGAACAAAGCGGCCCGCGAAATGCGCGAGCGGGTCGAGAAACTGCTCGGACCGCAGGCGGGTGAACTGTGGGTGTCCACCTTTCACTCGGCATGTGTGCGCATCCTGCGGCGCGAGGTGGGGCAGCTCGGCTTTTCGCGCGGTTTCGCGGTTTACGACGAAGCGGACAGTCTGGCGTTGCTGAAGGATGCGTTGAGGCAGCATTCCCTCGATCCCAAGGTTCACGATCCGCGCCGCCTGCGCTGGCGCATCGATCAGTGGAAGAACGCGGGTCTGTTGCCGGCACAGGCGGCAGAGATGGCCCGCGATTTGGACGCTGAATTGGTGGCGGACATCTACGCCACGTACCAACGCCTGCTCGCCGAGGCCAACGCCTTCGATTTCGGCGATCTCTTGCTCCAGACCAGCGAGTTGTTCGCGCGTTTTTCTGAGGTGCTCGCTCACTATCAGCGGCGTTGGCAGTACATCCTGATCGATGAGTATCAGGATACGAACCGCGTCCAGTACCGCTTGGTGCGCCAGCTCGCCGCCTCACACGGCAACTTGTGTGCGGTGGGCGATATTGATCAATCGATTTACGCCTGGCGCGGTGCGGATATCCGCAACATCCTCGATTTCGAGCGCGACTATCCGAATGCGCGCACTGTCAAACTCGAGCACAATTACCGCTCCACGCAGCCGATTCTCGACGGTGCGACGGGCGTGGTTGAGAACAACCGCGCGCGCCGCAGCAAAAAGCTGTTCACCCAGCGCGAGGGCGGGGCGCCGATCCGCGTGCTGTGCACTTCCGACGATCGCGAAGAGGCGGCCACGGTGGTCGGAGAAATTCTGTCCGAAGCGCGCGCGAAGAGCCGCCCGTTGGGACACTTCGCGATCTTCTACCGCACCAATGCCCAGTCGCGGCCTTTCGAGGAAGAACTCCTGCGCTACGACGTTCCCCACGCCGTCGTCGGCGGCGTGCGCTTTTACGATCGCGTGGAAGTGAAGGACGCGCTCGCCTATCTGCGGCTGCTCCAGAACCCGGCCGACGCCATGGCGCTGCGGCGCATTCTCAATCGGCCGCCGCGCGGCGTTGGCAAGGGCACCTTGGAGCGGGCGGAGGCGCTGGCCGCGGAGGGCGGGATCAGTCTGATCGAGGGCCTGTGCGCTCTTGCGGGCACGGCCGAATCCAGCCGCAGCGTCCTTGCCGTGCGCCGCTTCCTAGCGTTGCTCGAAAGTTTGCGCGAGCAAATTCGCGACGAGGAGCCCGGCGCGGCGCTGGTTGCGGTGCTCGAGCGCAGCGGCTACTGGCGGGCCCTGGAGATGGAAGACAACCCGGAGGCCCAAACGCGTCTGGAAAATTTGCGCGAACTGATCGCCGCTGCCGAGGATTTCAACGCTGAGAGTGCGGTGGCTCCCGGCGAAGAGCGTTCTACCTTGGAGCTGTTTCTCGACCAGGTCACCTTGGTCTCGGATCTTGACCGCTACGAAAACCAGGGCGACCGCGTATCACTCATGACCGCTCATATGGCCAAGGGTCTCGAGTTCCCCGTCGTTTATCTTGTGGGCATGGAGGAAGGAATTTTTCCCCATTCGGCGTCTTCCCGCGACG
>Ga0247727_10006389_pt1 | contig 23203 bp, 16 predicted proteins | sample WisWelCaveWW1625_FD_202498 | JGI IMG/M metagenome (GOLD analysis project Ga0247727, IMG submission 202498) | Biofilm microbial communities from Wishing Well Cave, Virginia, United States - WW16-25 | ecosystem: Environmental > Aquatic > Deep subsurface > Groundwater > Cave microbial mat | place...
AAAAATATCAAGAGGAAGGGGTAAAATTTTATTGACTTTTAGCGCCGGAGAGCTTATTTTCAAGAAGCATTCAATAAAAGGTTATGATGATGATGAGACGGGTTATGTATAAAACTTCCGCTGCGCAAATTCAAAAAAGCAAAAAAACTTCCCCAGTGCCCCAAGCGGTGGTGATGTCAGGGATTCTTGCTGCCCTTGAGCCTAGTAAAAAACGCTTTCAGTTCAATATAAAAAAGGGTGAAAATATTCTCGGCAAAATTGCTGAGGACATATTGTCAATCAATCAAATACGGAAGTTGCAGGGACAACATGTCACCATCAAAGGCATGTTATATTTAAAAGCCTCTGGGAAGCCGAGATTTCTGGAAGCCGAGATGATTACAGCATGGCAAGAAGGGGATGAAATTTTTGAAACATGGGATGCCTCTTCTTCAACGTCTCAGTTTCACGTTGAGGGACAAAGCGCGTTAGTAAGTCCGAACCTCGGGACAGAAATCTGGGGCAAGTGGCCCGGCGAAGAAAGCATTGAGCAATTATTAGACATGCTCAAATCATCTGAAATGGCGGGCTGATGGCGCGGTATCTTTTGGATACGGGGATGCTGTTAGGTTATCTGCGCGGCTCTCCCTTTGCGGCGTATGTCGACCAACAATATTCTCCATTCGCGCCTGCCAATATTGCGGTGATTTCGATTGTAACGCGTGGTGAACTTCGTTCGCTCGCGCTGCAGTTGCATTGGGGCACTCAAAAACTACTCCATCTCAAAGCTTTGCTGCACAGAATTCCTTCTATTGATATTAACCACGACGTTATTCTTCAAAGATATGCCGAAATCGATGCTTTTAGCCAGAACAAGCTCATGGGAAGAAGTTTGCCGAGCGGAATGTCAGCTCGCAATATGGGCAAAAACGACCTCTGGATCGCGGCAACGGCATCTGTATTGAATGCTACCCTTCTTACCGCCGACATGGATTTCGACCATCTCAACGGCACATTCCTGACGGTATTTTATATTGATCCAACGACAAAGCCCTTGCCGTGAAATGAAAATAGACTTTTGATTTTTCGATTTGGCTTGTTATATTTCTGCATAACTTCGGAGTGATCAATAACACATGGTGAAACGAAAAAGTCAACGTTATGGCAATTTCAACGGCGCACTTGAGCTCTCCGCCGTGGGAGGCTTACCCGCGCGAAAATTTTCTTAAGGAAGAATATCTTCCGGAATCGGATGGGAAACCTATGGCGGAAACGGACGCCCATCGCGATAATATGATTTCTTTGCTGCATGCGCTGAAAGAGCGTTATCGTCATGAACCGATGGTTTATGTCAGCGGGAATATTTTTCTGTACTATCGCGATGAGGCGCGCGAGAGAAAGAGCGTCTCTCCCGATATTTTAGTCGTGTTCGGCATCGAGAAAAAACGGCGCCGCATTTACAAGCTTGAAGACGAAGGCAAAGCGCCGGATCTGGTCATCGAGCTGACTTCGCCCAACACCAAGTCCGAAGATTTGGGCATCAAGCGTTATGTTTATGCCAGCATGGGCGTGCGCGAATATTTTCTCTTTGATCCTTTTGCCGAAGCGCTAAAGCCCGCCCTGCGCGGTTTTCGTCTCGATGGCGGCGAGTATTCGCCGATGATGGGCTCGCATCTTTACAGCGAAGTCTTGGGTTTGGATTTGCGCGTTGAAGACGATCAACTGCGCTTATATGATTTGAAAACCGGCGAGCGCCTGCGCACGCCCGAAGAAGCAGAAGACGAGCGTCGCGCCGAACAAACGGCTCGCCGAGCGGCGGAAGCAAAAGCGGAGAAAGAATTAGCCGTTCGTCAGATTGCAGAAGCAAAAGCTGCGGAAGCAGAGGCAGAAAATGTCCGCTTGCGCGAAGAATTGGCAAAACTCCGCGCGCCGAAAGCGTAATTTTTTAGTGACAAACAATTTGCAACGTCGCCAGCTCTCATTCGCGAGCGGGTGGCGTTTTTTTATTTGGACGGTAAGCGGCTCCGCCCTACGCATCTGCGCTTATCGGCGGTAATTTAAATTGTTAACTTATCTCGATCACCTCACCCAATTTTCATTTGACAATTTCGTAACGCCAGCACCGGACGGCTACGCCCGTCGGGTGGCGTGTCTTTTTGAATTTCTTTTATAGGGAGAGCAACATGAAGACTCGCGACAGACGCTGCAAGTATTTTTTAATCATTTTCTCCGCGCTTCTCATCGGGGCCGCGACCAACCTCGGCGCGCAAACCATCCAGTTCCGCGACGTCACCAACGCCGCCGGCATTCCGCCGATCGATCCCAACGGTTTCGGACACGGCGCATCCTTCGGCGATTTCACCGGCGACGGCCGGCCGGATATTTACGTCATTTCTTACTCCACCGCTAACTTTCTCTTGCGCAACGACGGCGGGACTTTCACAGATATTGCCAGCTCAGCGGGCGTGAAATTTCCAACGCAGAGCGATCGCGGCATGGCGGCGGCGGATTATGATAATGACGGCGATCTCGACATGTACATCGCCGCCGGCTACACCGGCAACGTGCTTTACCGCAACAACGGCAATAACACGTTTTCCGATGTGACTTCTTCCGCCAATGTCAATCTCACCGGACAGGGGCAGGGCGTCGCGTGGGGCGATTATAATAAGGATGGCCGCCTCGATCTTTTTGTCGCGCAAACCGACGGCAACAACGCGCTCTTTCGCCAAGAAAGCAATCAAACTTTTACGGACGCCACCAATTCTACCGGCATCGGAAATTTTTCGCTGAGCTTGCAGCCGGTTTTTTTCGATGTCGATAACGACGGCGACGTCGATCTGTTTGTCGCGCGCAAAGAGAGTCAGGCGAATTTGCTTTACATTAATAACGGCAACGGCACGTTCACCGAACGCGCCGGGAATTGGGGCATCACCAATTCCTCGCCACACGATCAAGGCGCGGCGATCGGCGACTACGACCGCGACGGTGATTTGGATATTTATATCTGCAACTATGACGGCTTCAACCAACTGTTCCGCAACAACGGCAATAGCTTTTCGGAAGTCGCGAATGCGGCAGGCGTGCTTTCCGGCTTTGCCGGCAATCGCGGCGCGTTATTCGGCGATTTCAACGACGACGGCTGGCTCGATATTTATGTGACGCGCAACGACGACAACAAGATGTATCAAAACAACGGCGATGGCACGTTTACGGATGTGAGCAGCGCTTCCGGCACCGCTAATACTAACAGCGGTTACAGCCCGTCGCTGGCAGATTATGACAATGACGGCGACCTCGATATTTTCTTCACCAACACCGGCCAGAACAGCGTGCTTTATCAAAATCTCGGGCCGTTCAATAATTGGCTGCAAATCAAGCTCGTCGGCAATGCGAGCAATCGCGACGGTGTTGGCGCGAAACTCACGGGGTGGCTTGGCGGCCAGCGCCAAACGCAAGTGATCATCGCCGGCCAAGCTTATCTGTGCACCGGCAGCGATCTCACCGCGCATTTCGCGCTCGCTGCGAGCAATAAATTAGATAGCCTCATCGTGCAGTGGCCCTCCGGAACGCGCGATCGCTTTACTAATCTTTCGGCGAATCAAAAACTAACTTTAACGGAAGGCAGCGGCGGCGGGCCGGATACAACGCCTCCGGTAATTTCAAATGTTACGGCCGAAAATTTAACGACCACCTCCGCAACGATTTCCTGGCAAACCGATGAAGCCGCGGATTCGCAAGTCGAATATGGTTTGACCACGAGCTACGGCATCTCGACTCCGCTCGACGTGAATTTGGTAACTTCACATTCTGTGATATTGTCGGGATTGCAAGCTAACACCATCTATCATTATCGCGTCAAATCAAAAGATGCCTCCGGCAATCTTGCGATCAGCAATGATTTCACTTTCAGCACGCCGGCGAGCGATCCAATTTTTTCGGATAATTTTAACACGAGCACGCTCGATCTCACGAAATGGAATAAAGGCAGTAACAGCGGCAATCAGTCGGCAGTGGTCAGTAATCAGTTGCAGTTGCAGTCAAGCGGCTCGGTGAGCGGGTGGGTGATCACAAAAAATTCTTTTGTTGCGAAGAATACGACAGTTAGTGTCAAAGTCACGACGCTCAACAACGACGGCGATCTCGGTATGAGCCCGACATACACGCTCTCTTCGCCATTTGGGGTTTATAATGAAAATAATTGGTATCGTTTTTATGTTTATCGCAGCGGCAGCAGCGGGCCGTATCGTTTATATGCCGAATGGAAAAAGAACGGCGTCAACAACGGCCTGGATGTTACCGGCAATCTCGTAATCAACGGCGTTATCTTTTTGCGGCTGCGTTTTGGCAACACGAATATTCACTTCGAAGCTTCACTTGACGGCGCGGCGTGGACGGACACTTACACCGAAGCGTTCGGCTTGCCGGGATATACTTTAAATTCGGCATTTTATTACGAGCTGTCCGGCTACAACACCAACGCGAACGGCGTGCTCAAAGTGGACGATTTTGCGATCAATGGCAGCGCGCCGATACCCGACACGCAGCCGCCGCAAATCAGTGCCGTAACGGCACAAAACATTTCGAGCAACAGCGCGCAGATCGTTTGGCAAACCGATGAAACTGCGGATTCGCAAGTGGAATATGGCTTGACCATGAGCTACGGCATCTCGACGCCGCTCGATGCAACGCCGCTCACTTCACACTCGGTTGCATTGTCGGGATTGCAGGCGAACACAATTTATCACTATCGCGTCAAATCCAAAGACGCCGCGGGGAATCTTGCGACGAGCGGCGATTTCACTTTCACGACGCTGCCGCCCTCGAGCGCTATCTTCGCGGACGATTTCAATGTCGCGGCGCTCGACCTCAACAAGTGGAACAAAGGCAGTAACAGCGGTAATCAGTCGGCAGTGATCAGTAACCAGTTGCAGTTGCAGTCAAGCGGCTCGGTGAGCGGGTGGGTGATCACAAAAAATTCTTATGCGGCGCGCAATACTGCGGTCAGCGTGAAAGTGACGCAGCCCAACAACGACGGCGACCTCGGCGTCAGCCCAACGTATAACCTGTCTTCAACGCTCGGCATTTTTAACGAGAATAATTGGTATCGTTTTTATGTTTATGGCAGCGGACCGTATCGTTTATTCGCGCAATGGAAAAAGAGCGGCAGCGTGAACGGCGTGGACGTCACCGGCAGCTTGGTGATCAACGGCGCGGTTTATCTGCGGCTGCGATTTGACAACACCAATATTCATTTTGAAGCCTCACTCGACGGCGTGAATTGGACGGACACTTATACCGAAGCTTTTGGCTTGCCGGGCTACACGTTGGATTCGTCTTTCTATTATGAGTTGGCGGCCTACAAAACGACTTCGAACGGCATGCTGAAGGTCGACGACTTTGCGATCAATGGCAGCACGCCGATTCCGGACACGCAACCGCCGCAAATCAGTGCCGTTACGGCACAAAATATTTCGAGCAGTGGCGCGCAGATTGTTTGGCAAACTGATGAGTCTTCCGATTCGCAAGTCGAATATGGTTTGACCACGAGCTACGGCCTCTCGACTCCGCTCGATGCAGCGCTGATTACGTCACACGCGGTGGCGCTGTCGGGATTGCAAACGAATACGCTGTATCACTATCGCGTCAAATCCAAAGATGCCGCAGGAAATCTTGCAACGAGCGGCGATTTTACCTTCACGACGCTGCCGCCATCGAGCGCTATCTTCGCGGATGATTTCAATGTTGCGGCGCTCGATCTGACGAAGTGGAACAAAGGCAGCAACAGCGGTAATCAGTCGGCAGTGGTCAGTAATCAGTTGGAGCTGCGCTCGAGCGGCTCGGTGAGCGGGTGGGTGATCACGAAAAATAATTATACAGCGGCCAACACCGTCGTGCAAGTCAAAGTGACGCGGCCGAATAACGACGGCGATCTGGGCATCAGCCCGACCTACACGCTGTCTTCGCCATTTGGGATTTTTAACGAGAACAATTGGTATCGGTTTTATGTTTATCGCAACGGCGGCAGCGGGCCGTATCTGCTCTTCGCACAGTGGAAGAAGAACGGCGTCGACGGCGGTTTGGACGTCACCGGCAATCTCGTGATCAACGGCGCAGTTTATCTGCGGCTGCGTTTCGACAACGCCAATATTCACTTTGAAGCGTCGCTCGACGGCGCGGTGTGGACGGACACTTACACCGAGTCGTTTGGCTTGCCGGGCTACACGCTCAATTCGGCTTTCTATTATGAGTTGGCGGCTTACAAAACCGGCAGCAACGGCGCGCTGCAAGTCGATGACTTCTCCATCAACGCCAACGCGACGAGCGGCTTGGCGGCGAAATCAGCGGCTTCCGGCCTTGGAACTTCCCTGCTTCCCGTTAGGTTTGCGCTGCAAAATTATCCGAATCCGTTTAACGCGGCAACGCGCATTCGTTTTGATTTGCCGCAGCATAGCGAAGTCGAGCTTAACATATTTGATCTGGCGGGCCGTGAAGCGCTGACGCTGCGCGTTGGGAGATTCGCCGCGGGAAATCATGAAGTGATTTGGAACGGCCGCCATCGCGACGGCGCGGAATTAAGCTCGGGAATTTATTTGCTGCGGCTGCGCTATCGCGCGGATCAAACCACAAATTGGTCGCAGTTGGTGCGGCGGGTGATGCTGGTGAAGTAACCTAGCGCAAAGAGCCTACGGCCGCAGGCCTAGCGCTTAAAAAAACGAAACGCCCCGCGTTGTCATCATCCGAACGCGGGGCGTTTCGTTTTTTTAAGCGCCAGGCGCCATGTTCTTTGCGTCAAGCTACTTTTGCAAAACCATCTTCCTGGTCATCGTGTAAACGCCGCCGGCTTCCATGCGATAAAAATAAACGCCCGAGGCTAAACCACGTCCATCGAAACGAACCGAGTGCGCGCCGGCGGAAATTTCACCGTCGACGAGTGTTTGCACCAGCTCGCCGCGCAGATTGTAAACCGATAATTTGACGCGGCCGGCTTGCGGCATGTCGAAATGAATCGTCGTGGTTGGATTGAAAGGATTGGGAAGATTTTGTGCTACATGAAAAGTGGCTGGTAAAACTGTGCTATTGTCACTCTGAGACAGCGTGTTATTTTTGGAAGCAGCCGTTTTGGAAAATACGCCACTAATGTTGGACGCAAGATACTTGATGGTGACGCAATCTGTCGTTCCGTTAGCGCTCGTGCTATAACCTGTTACATAAACATTTCCTTCGCTGTCAACGGCAATAGCGTTCGCCCCGTCGTGAGATTGTGCCGGTCCATAATATCCCCCAACCCACTGCTCGACCCCTGCACTATTATATTGGACAGTAGTATAGTTTTGAAATCCTGCAAAATCAGTGCTGAAACCCGTCACATAGATGTTGCCCGCTCCATCAACCGTCAGGGCTTTGGCTTCATCATCCTTATTAGTGGGCCCATTATAGCGAGCCACCCACTGTTGATCTCCTGTATTGTTGTATTTAATCGTGGCGTAATCGTAACCTTTTTTCCTGCCTTGACTCCGACCGGTGACGTAAACATTTCCGAAGCCGTCAACCGCAATGGCATAAGCGTCATCATGCTGAGATGCGGGGCCTTGATAACGGGCGACCCATTGTTTAGCCCCAGCGCTGTTGTACTTGAGAGTGGCATAATTATGGTTCCCGAGGAAACCGTCACTACTACCCGTTACATAAACATTTCCAGCGTCGTCAACTGCAATGGCATGGGCTTTGTCATCTTTACCTGTCGATGCACTATAGGTGGCTACCCAATTTTTGATTCCCGCAGCGCTATACCTAATTGTGGCGTAATTATAATTCCCGTTGGAACCATAACTGTAACCCGTCACATAAACATTGCCTAAGCCATCTACCGCAAGAGCTTGGGCGTCATCATGACCATTTCCCGACCCATTATAAGAGGCAACCCACTGCTCCTTCCCAGTACCGTTATATTTGACCGTCACGTAATTTCGATTACCGCCGGCACCTATGCTGCGGCCGGTAACGAAAAAATTTCCAGAGGCGTCAATGGTTAATGCAACCGCGGTGTCGCCTGCGCTCACTGCTCCATTGTATCGCGTAACCCATTGTTGAACTCCAGCGTCATCATACTTAATTGTAGCGTAATCACTCGTTCCGCTAACACCCTGACTATAACCTGTCACGTAGACATTTCCAATGTTATCTACGGCAATGGCATACGCCTCGTCATGATTATTGCCTGGTCCATTGTAACTGGCAACCCATTCCTGAACGCCGTTGTTGCTATATTTAATGGTCGCGTAATTTCGATAGCCATCCAATCCGGTGCGGTAACCGGTAACGTAAATGTTTCCTGAGCCATCGACAACGATAGCTTTAGCGACATCAGCAGCGCTTCCCGGCCCATTATAGCGCGCGACCCAAGCTTGTACTGGATTTGCAGAAAACTCGACAGCATCAAAGGATTGGTGCGATTGCGCATATGCAGATACGCAAGCCGCCAATAAAGATATTGTCAAAAATTTTTGTTTCATATCTCAACTCCCTTCTCTCGGCGTATTCCACACCGCAAACTTTTTGCCGCGATAATGGCTGATAATGCCCAGCAACGAAGCGTAATTCACCAAGCAGAAATAATACGGCACGTAAAATAATTTCGAAATCGCCGGCTGCTGCGATTTCAGCCAGCCGGTTGTGGCTAAAACATAAAACGTGATTTGCAAAGCGAAAATGATTTGGTGCAACAAGCTCGCCTTGAGCAAAAATAGATTGGCAAAAAAAGCGCCGGCCATAAACACCGGCACGAGCCAGCGCAGCAGCTTGTGCGAAATCACTTGCAACGTATAAAAACCAAAGCGCCGCGGATTGAGCACTTGCCGCACGCGCCAGAGGCCGCGCCAGGCGCGATTGACGATGCGCACTTTGCGGCGAAATTCTTTTTCAAATGATTCGGCGCCGCCTTCGAATGAAATCGCCTCCGGCTCATAGATATTGCGATAGCCCTGCGCGACGATTTGCAAAGGATTGACGAAGTCGCTCAAATCCTCCGGCCGCATCGGCTGAAAAAGTTTTTTGCGAATGGCGTAAATCGCGCCGTCGCCGCCGACCAGCGAACCGATTTGGCTCTCCATTTTTTTCAAGGCCAATTCATAACGCCAGTAGAGATTTTCGCTCTCCGTCGAATCCGCGGAGTTTTCATCGACTTCGTAACGCGACTCGCCGGTGACGCAGCCGATTTGCGGATCGGCAAAATTGCGGGCAATGTTGCGCACGACGAGGCGATGATACATCGCATTGGCATCCGAAAAAATCACCATGTCGCCGCGCGCTTGCGGCACCGCGTGATTGAGGCCGACGGTTTTGCCGCCGCGCTGAGGCATGCGGATTAATTTGACGCCGCGATTCTCAAAGGCTTTGACAATGGTGTCGGTGCCGTCATCCGAGCAATCGGAAATCACCATCACCTCCAGACGCGCGCGAGGATAATCCAGCGCCAAGCAGTTTTCCAATTTCTTGCGGAGCACTTTCGCTTCGTTGTACGCGCTGATGATCAACGTTACCGGCGGCTCGTGAGTCGTGGCGCGATTGATCGGTTTACCGCTTGAGAACCGCGTGAGCAACAATAAAAATAAAGGATAGCCCGCGTAGACCCAAAGCACGAGGATGACGCAGAGCCAGAAGAGAAAAAGCATAGTTTAAAAATTTTGAATTCTGTATAGAAATTTTTCTTCGCTACGGAATGTTTCGAATAATCGACGGGCCGACCATGCGGGTGACGAAGAGCGGCAATTTTTGCCAGACGCGAATCGCCAATTGGTATTTGGGATTGGTCGGCGCCAGCTCCGGCAGGGCATTGCCGTTGGCGAGCCAGTATTGCCAGTGCAACGGCACTTCCTGCGCGCCCCATTGTTTTTTGAAATTGTAGGTGCCTTCGCCTTTGGTGCAACGCCCAAAATCAAATTGCTTGAATCCTTGCTTGACGGCGAATTCCAAAATCGCCCAATAGAGCAGCATGTTCGGGGATAAATGATTATACTCGCGCAAGCTCGAAGCCCACGGAATCTCCAACGTGCCGCGAAAGCCGCAAAGAAATCCCGAGGCCAGCGGCTGCGCGTCTTTCATGATCGTGCAAATCCACGCGGAGTCCGGAAAATGTTTGAGAATCGAGGCGAAGAAGCTTCGCGAGTAAACCGGCGTGCCGAGGTCGCGCATGTTGATGGAGAACACGTCGTAAAAATTCGCCAGCTCTTCTTCGCGCCCGAGGCGAACCGTCAGATTTTCTTTCATCGGCTTGCGAATTTGGCTCCGCAGCTTGGCGGGAAATTGATTAAAGAGTTTTTCCGGCGTGTCCGGAAGATCGAGCACCATCGCGATTTTGTGCTGTTTGGTCGGCACGTTTTCTAATTGCGGCGCTTCGTGGCGCAGCTCGACATAGGCGGCGCCGCGATCCGCGGCGAGCGCACGCGCATGATCAAACAACGCTGGCGGCGCGGCGGGATGATCGGAGACAATGCCGCCATAATTCAGAAATGGCACCGAAATCAAAAACGAACCGAAGAGCCGGCTGCGCAGGTGCACGAGCGGCAGAACGCCATGCACCGTGCCGTTGTCCCGCGCCATCAAATAAATGCCGCGATGGCCAAAGCTTTCTTCAATAATTTTCTTCCAGCCGGAAAGGTGCGGGCCCCGCGCCGCGGGCTGGCGCTGCACGAAGTCATCCCACAATTTCGTTTCGGATTCAAGCGTCGTAATCTTCATGCCAGATGAATCTTATCTTTATGCCCATTCAGCGGGGTGCTGACCGGCCAATTATTTTGAATCGACGCCGCCTCGACAACCTCGCGCAAAGTTCCAAAAGAAAATTCGTCCAACATCCGGCGCAATTTGTCTTCGGTCAAACTTAAATTGCCGTAATGCCGGAGTTCTTTGAAGAATCCGACTTTGAGACGAGGCAGATGAGGATCAAGCTCCCACGGATGGAGATAAATAATGGCGGGCCGGCCTTCGTTGTTGATGCGATGCAGGCTGTGGCGGATGAACCAATATGGATAGAGCCGGAGATAACCGCCTCCGGCCATCGGAATATTTTTTCCGCGAATTTGAATGGTGGAAAGCGGCACTTCTACGAGACGCGGCCGATCTTTTAAATTAATATAAAACGGAAAGCGCGGCGCCTCCGGAATGCCGTAGAGATCGTGTTTGACGGGAAAGACGCTCGAATCGCAGGTGATGCCGAGATCGGCGAGCGCTTCCCAGGCCCACAACGAAGAACGGGTGATGGAATAGCTGGGCGCGCGAAAGCTGTTGACCGGCTCGCCCGTCAAGTGTTCCAAAATATCCATCGAGCGTTTGACGTCGGTGGTAAATTCCTGCCGGCTTTGCTCGTAAATCACTTGATGCGAATACGTGTGCGAGCCGATTTCATGGCCTTGCTCTTGAATCGCGATCACGATTTCCGGATAACGCTCGGCGACCCAGCCTAAAATAAAAAACGTGGCTTTGACGTTTTTTTCCGCCAAAAGATCGAGTACGAGGCAGGTGTTCTCCACCACCGTACTTTTCAGCGTGTCCCAATCTTCGCGGCGAACTTGCCGGCGGAAAAGGGAGACATGAAACCACTCTTCGACATCAATCGTCAGTGCGTTCTGAATGCCCATAGATGCAAAATCAAAGATGTTGAGCACTGGAGAAAACAGCAAAAAGCAAACGACAAAAAGCAACAACAACTACTTTACGTAGTATGTGGCTCCTATTTGCAGTATGGTGTTTTCTTTTTTGCTTTTTTAAGAATTCTTTAGGAACCACGCGACCGTGCGTTTCAAGCCTTCCCTGAAGTTGACGGCTGGAGAAAAACCTAAAATCCGTTTCGCCCGGTCGATGGAAGCCAGTGAATGCTTCACATCGCCGGCGCGCTCCGTTTCATAAACCGGCCGAACGTCTTTCCCCATGATTTCGGCGAGGAGCTGCACTAAGGTATTCAAGGTGTAACGATCACCACAAGCGATGTTCATCGCATGCCCCGGCGCCTCCGGCGCCGCGCACGCCAGCAAGTTCGCCTGCACCACATTATCGATGTAAGTAAAGTCGCGCGATTGCTCGCCGTCGCCATAGACCAGCGGCGCGTGGCCTTTCTTGATCGCCATAATGAAGCGCGGGATGACCGCAGCATATTGCGAGGTGGGATCCTGTTGCGGACCAAAAACATTAAAATAGCGCAGGGCTACTGTCGGCAAACCATAAACCGCATTAAAGGACAACGTATATCTTTCGCATGCCAGTTTGGAAACGGCATACGGCGAAATCGGATTCGGCAGCATGCTTTCTTCTTTCGGCAACTGCGGCGTATTGCCATAAATCGAAGATGACGAGGCCGTCACAAAGCGCTTGACGCCCGCCTTTTTCGCGGCCCACAGCAAATTGAGCGTCCCGTTGACATTCACTTCATTGGAGGTAATCGGATCTTGCACCGAGCGCGGCACCGAGCCTAAGGCGGCTTGGTGTAAAACATAATCCACGCGTTCGACGGCGCGTTCGACCGTGGCGAGATCGCGAATATCGCCTTCGATCAACTCGACCTTATTTTCAAACACCACCAAATTCTCGCGCCGCCCGGTGGAAAAATTATCCAGCACGCGAACTTGCTCGCCGCGCGCCAACAGCGCCTGCACGAGATTCGCCCCGATAAAACCGCCGCCGCCGGTCACTAAATATAATGCCATGTGCTCCCTCGAAGAAAATAGTTAGGTGAATTATTTATGTTTTTTGCCGTCGCGAACGTAATACTTATAACCGTAATAAGACTGATCGTAATAATAGGGCAACACCGATTTTTGGTTATTCACCACGGCGCCGAGAATATTAAAACCGGCGTTGCGCATCATATCCACCGCGCGCTTCACCACTTCTTTGTGCGTCTCGCCGGCTTTGACGACCATCAACGCGCCGTCCATCTCCGGGCTGAGAATCAACGTATCGGTGACCGGAATGATCGGCGGCGAGTCCACGATCACGGTGTCGAAATAGAATTTAATCTCCGAAAACAATTCACGCAAGCGCGGCGAATTAAATAGCTCGGTCGGATTATCCACGACGCTGCCGGCGGTGAGCAGCCGCAAATTCTCAATCGAAGTGCGTTTGAAGCAGGTGTCAAGCTTGCGCGTGCCGTTGAGCACGTCGGCGACGCCTTCTTCTTTGGTTATGCCGAAAAGCTGATGCACGCGCGGCCGGCGCAAATCGCAATCGACGAGAATCGTTTTGGTGTTGCGATAGCGCGCGATGGTGCATGCCAGCAGCGCCGAGGCCGTGCTCTTGCCTTCGCTCATCATCGAGCTGGTGACGAGCAGGTTTTTCATCTGCGCGGCGCCGTACAAATTCTTGAGCTTGGAATAAAGCCGGCGAAACTCATTCGCGCCCGGAGACTCATCGACGAAATTCGCAAAATAGGCGCCGCCGCGCGCCGGCGGCGTTTGCAGCGCTTTGGTTTTCACGCCGTTGGTTTCGATGGTCTGCGTTTTGATGGCGTCAGGCGAAACCGTATCTGTTTGTATCATATTGATGGGCATAGATCAACTCCTTCCGTCCCGGGTTATTTGAGAATCGCGTCAAAGAGAAGCTGGATTCCTTTGTGATCATACTCGGCCAATTTTTGATTGCGTTTGGCGCGATCAAAAGCGGGGTTGATTTGTTGCGCCTTCTCAAAATACTGAACGGCTTTGTTGTTGACGTATTTGCTCATCACCACATACGCCACGCCGAGGTGGTTGTACAAATCGGCGTAGTTCGGATGTTTATCGATGATGTCTTGCAACTGGCGGATGTGCCGCCAGATCGCCGCACTGTTGAGTTTCTTGCTATTATAGAGAACTTGCAGGTAAAAATCAATAACAAAACTTAAATCCGCCGGCTTGGGAATATGGCGCTGGCCTTGTAAAAAATCCTCATACGCTTTCTCATATTCATTCCGGCGCAAAGCTTCTTCGCCGCGCGCGATGTGCTCGTTTTTATAATTCGGATTGATCTTCGCCGCTTTTTCCAAATGCTCGACGATGCGCTGCTGACCGTTGACCGAAAGCTGAAAATCTTCTTTCGTCACGCTATTCAAGGCCAAACCCAGCGCGAGGTTGAAGCAGGCCTCGGCAAAATACGGATTGATTTCGAGCGCGCGCTGAAAACGCTCGACGGCTTTGCGGCACTGCTCTTTTTTCAAATAGGCCACGCCGAGATTATTATGGTAATCGGCGCGATCGGCTTTCAGCTTAAGCGCTTGCTCGAGCACGCCGAGGGCTTCATCAAATCTGCCGACCGCGATGTAGGCCGTGCCGAGACTGTTATAAAGCCCGGAGACGCGCGGATCGAGGATGATCGCTTCTTCAAACTCGCCGATCGCCTCTTCGTACAAGCCTTTTTTCAGAAACGCCTGGCCGAGCAAATTTTTCGTTTCGGCGTTGTCGGACTCTTTCAGCTTCTCGGCCAGACGCATCAGCGTCTGAATTTCGGATTTTTTTTGCTCGTGATATTCGCGCGTCCGCGTCAACAACGCTTCGTCCGCCAGCTTCGCTTCGTAATCCTGATGATGCGAAGCGATCAGCGTGCCGTTGCGAAAAAACGAAGAGATGATCTGGTTCTGGTAATTATTGTTGACGGTTTTAAGAAAATATTCGCCTTTTTTGGAACGAACCACATCGTTAAAAACAAAGTCGCCCATAGGTAGAACCTTTTTAAATGTGAATTCCTATTTGCCGCCATGATCGCCGGCCGGCGATCACGACGCAACGTCCTTATTTTTTAATTACGCCTCGAAAGGATGCGCCTGCCGTGCGGCCGCCGCAAACTACGCCGGCTCGGCAAAATCTTCCACGCCAAATTCCTGGCCGGCAAAATCCAGGCGTTTTTTACGCGTGTTCAAATTGGCGTCGCGCAAATACCGATACACCGCCGAGCGCGTAACCTGCACCGGCGGCTCGACGCGCTCCTCGAGAAATTTACAAATCAACGTCGGGCCGAAATGCGGGTAGGCCGCGATGATGCCGCAAATCATCTCGTCGATATCGTCGCTCATCGGAATTTTGGGCAAATCGGGTGGCAGCTCTTCTTCCTCGCCAGCTACCGCTTTTTTCTTGCGGCTGATCTGCGGTTTCGCTGCGGACGCCGGCTCTTCTGCGGCTTCCATTTCGGCCGCCGTCATCTCCGGCTCCGGCAAAATATCCGCGAGCGGCATCTCCTCCGGTTCATTATCTGGCCAGACGTTTTGCGGTTGCAACGCCGAATTTGCCGGCGCATGCCCGGATGGCGTCGCCAGCCGAATGTTGGGCGAAAAAGTCTCGCTCGTTTCGTTCGTCAGTTCAGAAAAATTCTCCGGCGCGATAACGCCGGTTTGGCGAAAATCCGGTTGCTCCGGCGCATATTCGGCGTCGGCGATGGGCTGATACTCTTCCTCGATGCCGCTTCCTTCCATCTCATATTCTTCCGGCAACGTATCGATTTCGTCGAGAATCCACGGATCGCGGATATCTTGCGTCTCAAAATCCTCGTCGCGATTAAAGTTGGTTTGCGGCAGAAAATAAGACTTCGCCGGCGGCCGGCGCGGCGTCGAAAAAATTATGGGCGTAAAATCTTCGCGATCATCGTTATCGTTCGCCGGCAAATCGTCATTCCTCGTCGTTTGCGGCCCGGCAACTTCTGCCGCCGTATTATTAGAGCGCATCGCCGCGGCCTCATTCCCCAACTCTACCGTCTCGTTACTTTCCTCGTCAGCAAAAGTGCGGATAAGGTTGAAGGACGTTTCGCCGGTTTGACGCCCGTGTAAATGACTTTGCAAATCCAAGCTCAATTCGGGAAACACTTCCGCCGATGAACTTGGGGAAATTCTCTGTTCCGGCCCGGCCACGGCGTTCCCGTCTTCTTGCAGAATCGGCTCGTTAAACGGCGTACCGCCCTCGCCCTCATCATGAATCGGCTCATGCCCGGAAAAATGCAATTCCGTCTCCGAAACTAAATTAGAAAATTCTTGTGTCGCCGCATGGCTATTTTCCTCGACCACCGGCTCATGCGCCGAAAAATTAAACTCCGCTTCGACATTCGCCGGCCGGTCGAATGGTTGACCGAAAGTCAATGCACTCTTTTCATCGGCCGGAGGCGCCACGCTTGGCGGCTCGACGGGAGGACGCGGCGGCGAAGATCTGGCAATCGCCGGATCGAAAGTGGGCCGGCTGCTGGACAGCAGCAAATCATACATGTCCTGGCCATTCACGATCGCCGCGCGCGTCGAGGCGGCGTCAATTTCGAGGGTGTCTTCCGTTATATATTCGTTGGCATAATCCCACTCGCTCACGTCCGGTTGGGCGATCCCTTGTTCTTCGGGCTCTGCTTCAATTTCTACTTCCGCGGACTCAAACGAATATTCGTCGTGATCGACAAACTGTTCTTCATCAGGCCGCGCGACGAGAATCGGCAGCGGCGCATGGTAAACCGCCGGCAAGCGGGTTTCAAATGTTTCTGCAAACGGCGAGCGAATCATCTGCGGTTCTTCAACCGCCGACAGCGGCATTTCTTGTTCTATCGGCACGACTTCCGCTTCCGGCTCGGGTTCAGGTTCCGGCGCGATAAAAGCGTTAACCGCTTCTTCCACCGTATCGAACGCTTTGATAAAATGATCGAGCTCGAGCAATAAAAAAACCTCGAAGACGTCTGTGCTCATCCCCGCGAGCTTGAAATCACCGGCATGTTCACGCACGCGGCGCAGCTCGGCCGTAAAAGCGCCCCAGCCGGCCGAAGAAATAAATTCGACCAGCTCCAGGTCCACCACCATCTTGTAGTAATCCCGGGCTGTGAGAAAATTCGTCACTTTTTCAAATTCACTAACGGTCGAGGCGTCAAAAATGCCTTTCAACCGCACGATGTGAATTTGACTTTCGGTGACCTCCACAGCCTCGACCAGGCGTCGCTGCATAGCCAGACAAACCTCGTTTAACGAATAATCGGACGATAAAGGTGATCGCGCTAGAGGCGCATTAGGCGATTACGTCAAAAATTCTCTTTCTGAACACGGATTGTACGAATGAGACGGATTTACACGGGTAAAAGCAAAACTGAAAAATCCGTGAGAATCCGTTAAATCCGCGTTATCCGTGTTCAAAAGTTTTTATTTTGAAACGGCCTGGTGATTAAGCCCGGCTTGCAATTTTACGCCGCAACTTCCTGCCCGCGTTTGCCGGAGCTCGTTTCGTCAAAATCCATCTTCGGCACCGTGCCGAGCACCGTCAGCCCAAGATACTGCTCGACGTCTTCAACCGTTTTAAAAGAGTGATCGAAAAATTCAATCAGATACACCAGCCCAATCCCCAGGCCGATGCCGCCGAACAGCGCCATGCCCAACATCTTCGGTTGATCGGAGGTGTCGGGGAGCAGCGGTTTTTTGGCGCGGTCGGAAATTTTATATCGCGCTTCGGCGTCACTCTCGCGTAAGTTCGCAAGAATTTCCGTGCCGCGTTTTTGCTCTTCAAAAGTCTTAACGATGCTCTCGTAAGTCGCTACGTTATTTTGCAGTTGATTCAATTCCAGGTCTTGCGTCGGCTGCAGCGTCAAGCTTTGTTTATAGGATTGGACTAAATAATCCAAAACCGCTTTTTGCCGATTCAACAAATCCAAATCGGTTAAGATCATCTGCCGTTGCACCGCCAAATCCAAATCCGCGGCGGCATAACCGTTGCTTGCGGCATTAACGCCGGTCGCTTGAATCTCTTGTTGCAGCTCGTCCCGCAAAGCCGCGATATCTTGATTCAATTTGATCACTTGCGGATCGCGCCAATCCGCGCGCACCATCAGCGCGGCGACATTGGAAATTTTCTCCAACATTTGCGCGCGCAAGCCCGTTGCTTTGAGCGAGAGCTGTACGACGATCTGATTTTGCTTTTCCCCTAACTGCTTTTCGAGGTCCAACAAAAGGCTTCTTTTTTCGGAAACTTCGACGGTCAATGATTTAAGCTGCGTCGTGACTTGCGTTTCGTTTTGCATGTTGACGTCGAACGTCCGCCCTTGCGTTTGCACCATGGTCGTGCGGTGGACACGCAATTTTTCGCGCGCCTCTTCGAGCTTTTGCATATACTTTTCGAGCTCGCTGCTCGCAAAGGCGTTGGTCCCGCGCGGCCCCAGGCTTTCCGCCTCGAGCGATTCTTCGATAAAAACCTCCGCCAAGGTTTCCGCTAATCGATAAGCGGTCTCCGGATTGGTGTGCGTGATGCTGATTTGAATAAAGTTGCCGCGTTTCGGAAAAGTGATGCCGGTCTCCAAACGCTTGATCAGCCATTCGATCTGCTGTCGGCGGGTCGCTTCCGTTTCATTCGCGTCCGGCTGGTTTTTTAAAATTTCTTGCGTGCGTTCGAGAATGCCCGAAGTCGGCTTGAGGCCGGTGCGATCGACCACTTTGTTCAACAGCGATTCGGACAAAAACTCTTGCCGGATGTTTTCCGCTCTATCCGACATTTTAGGTTGGCGTTTATCTTGAGCGCCTATAACGTCTTGGATGCCCGGCAAAATGGCTAGGTTCGAGCCGAGCATGATCGTCGTGGTCGAGGTGTATAGCGGCGGTGTCGTCGCCACCACGAAATAAGCGCCAATCAGCGCCAAAATCGGCGGAATGATGAGCAGCCATTTCCAGCGTTTGCCAATTTGTAATAAACGCCGCAGATCGAGTTTTGCCGGTGTTTCTGCCATGATGACATTCCAAGATTTAAACGGAGTGCGAAACTTTAGTTTCGCAGCAATGCTAAAGCCTGCGGCCGTAGGCATTGCACTCCGAATCAAAAAAATCTTACTTCTTCCCTTGTCCGAACTGGAGTGCGAAACTTTAGTTTTGCTGCAATGCTAAAGCATTGCACTCCGGATCAAAAAACTTTTCACTTCTTCGGTTGGCCGAACAACTGATTCAATAACAAATACGAGGTAATCACCGCCGCCGAGGCTCGCACCACTTCCGTCACCGAAGCCGAAATAAAAAATCGTTTATAGCTCTGCTTGCCCGGAATAAAAACCGTGTCGCCCGGTTTGAGAATGAGAGGAACCGGCGCGGCCATTTGCGTATATTTTTCCACATCCACCGAATACACCACCGGCGCCTCGAGACCGCGCGAGATAATTTTGACGCGCGCCAAATCCGGCTCGATCAACGGGCCGTTGGCGTTGAGACGATTGGGATAAGCCGGCCCGCCGGCTTGCACGATCGCTTGCAACACGTCCATATCTTTTTCGATCTGATAAACCCCCGGCGCCACGACGTGGCCAAAAACATAAACCGCTTTGGTGCGTGAAAATAAATTGCCATTGCCGGTCACGCCCGGCGCGCCGCCCATGGCCCCTGCCGCAGCGCCCGCGCCGCCTTGGGTTGACGGCACATAAATGTTATCGCCCGGCGTCAACGCCGGCAAGCCGCGCATATCGTTGCGCTCAAACGCCGCGCTCAAATCCACCGGAATAATTTTTCCGCCCTCGCGAATGAGCTGCACGTTGCTGAGCTGCGCCGCTTGCTGCGGGCCGCCCGCTTCGAGAAGCGCTTCCCAAATCGTCGGCATTTTTTCAAATGAATACTTCCCTGGCGTCCCGACCGCGCCGGTGATGAAAATCTTCTTGCTGCCAAACACGCTAACGACGACCGTCGCCTGCGTGATGTTCTTATTATAGATCGAGATGCGCTCGACGATTTTGCTGCTGAGCTGCGAAATCGTCAACCCCGCGGCGTTGAGGCGTCCGGCCAACGGAATGTTGATTTTGCCTTCGGCATCGATGTGCACGGACGGCACATTCAAGTCCGGCTGTTGCCAAAACGAAATCGCCAAAACATCGTTCGGCTCCAGAATATATTCCTGCGCTGAGGCCGGGCCGATTGCTCCCAATCCACACAGCATCCAGGCGATAAAAATTGCAACCACTCTTGCTCGCATCAATGACTCCGTCAAAAATTTATCGTGTCGTGCCTTCAACGGGATTGCTGCCGGAAAATAAACCGCCGTTGTCGTACACAAAAATTTGATAGATATATTTTTTATTGCGTCCCAGGCCTTTATCCGTATAAGCCGTGTTGTTGGGGTTGCTATTGAGAATCGCGATCGGCTGCTGCTTCGTCGGGTCGATCGAGGGCCCGCCGGAAGGCGTGCGGAAAACGCGATACGACGCAAAATCCGTATCATTGTTTTGCGACCACGACAAGCTCAACGACGCCGTATCCGGCGTGGCCGGCAAAGCCAGTGTCACCGGGGTCGGCGGCAGGTTCGGCGCCGTCGTCACCATCCCCGGATTGCTGCCCGTGCCGTTGCCGGCTTGATCGTAAACGTAAATACGATAAAAATATTTCGTCGCCGCTTTGAGATTTTGATCGACGAACACGGTTTGATTTTGGTTCGTCAGCGCCGAAACCAAAAAGCTCGTCGAATCGATCGGCGTGGTGTTGGCGCGATAAACGCGATAGCTCGCAAAATCGTTGTCCGTGCTGCGCGACCATGAGAGCTGCACCTGGCTCGAGCCGTCGCCGATCAAAATCGGCGAGGTCAAAATCACCGCGGCCGGCGGCAAATTCGTCGTCGTGCGCGCGTTGGCTTCATTGCTTGACAAGCTGTTAAAACCGGCTAAATCAAAAACAATGATGCGATAATAATACGTCGTGCCAAGCAGCAAGTTCAGGTCGTTATAAAACGTCGTTTCCCGCAACGTCACGCGGTCAATAAGATTCGCCAGCCCCGGCGTGAAATTTTGCGTCGTGCTGCGATAGATCGAATAATTCGCAAAATCAAATGTATCTTTGGAAGCCGACCACGTTAACCGCAGCGCATTCTGCTGCGAGCCGACCGAAGTGGGCTGAAACAGCGTAATCGCATCCGGCGGCTGCTGAATCGTGATCAACGTCGCGGCGGACGCGGTCTCGGCGATATTGCCGACGCGATCCACAAAATTGCCGCGCACTTTGGCTTGCAGAACTTGCACGCCTTGTGGAATCGTATAATTCAATTCATAAATGCCGTCGCCGGCCGTCGGGTCGCCTTGCGAGCCGTCGTCAAAGAGCAAAATATTTTGCGGCCCGGCGGCAAGATTAACGGTCGCGCGGCCGCCGGTTTCGTTCGCCTTGAGACGAAAATGGACGAGGTTACCGGCTTTTTTAATTTCGCCTCCGGTATTTTCGGAGACTTCCGTAATCAAAGCGGTCGTGTCCAAAATGATCGCGTCTTTCACGACCTGCGGATATTCGCTGCCGTCGGCGTCGCGAAATTTTGCATAGACGGTTTTAACGCCGTCGCCGAACGAGAGAATCCACGTCGTATTCGGCTCGAACCTTTGCCACGTCGCATTGGCAAAAGTGGAATCGTTGCTCAATTTCATCAACGCCGTGCGCGCCGGAGCGGTGAGCTTCAACAGGACTTGCCGCTTCGCGATAAAATCGGCGCCGGCTTCGATAATGATCGAAGCAAAAGACGACGTGGCATTGACAATATCCGAGCGTCTGCTTTCAAAACCGCCGGTATTGACGGCACTGACTTGATAAAAATATTTCAAATCATTTTTTAATGCGCCGTCGACGTAAAAGCGCCGTCCCATGACGGTGTCGAGCACGGCAAAAACGGCGGTCGAGGTGTCGCGCCGATAAATGCGATAGAACTGGACTAAAGCCGGATTGTCGATATTCCATGACAGGGTTGCAATTTGATCGATAACCGCGACGATCAAATTGCGCGGCTGCGGCGGAAATTGACTGTCTTTCGGAAAGACCGGATTGGTCGGTTTTTTGTCACAACTCCATTGACACAGGCTCACCCACAACAGCAAGGCAGCTAAACCAAGTTTCTGTTTCATCGCGTTCCTAAAATTTAATGCACCTACCAGGTTTTCCACCGTTGCTTAAAACTTTGCCTTCATATTCAGCCCCACCACCGCGCGTTGGGCGTCCGGACTCTGCTGCAACGTGACGCCGGCCTCGACCCCGCCTTTTTGATAAGAGGGAAAGAAAAATAAAACGTCAATCAAATTATAAACATAAACCGCGCCGTTGATCAACAGCCAGCGTTGCCGCCGGTCATAAGCCTCATTCAAATCCGCCTGGCGGCCGCGCAACGCGTTAATCAACGCTTGTTGCCCGTCTTGCGATTGTTGATTAGCGCGATAGTTTTGCAAGGCGACATTATATGCATTCTGCGCTTTGTTGTATTGCGACTGTTGATAAATCAAGACTCCCGCGCCGCTCGCCTGCATCAAACCGAGAAGCACGCCGGTCGTTTTGCGATCGCTGTAACATTGACCCAGCCCCGAAAAGAGCAGCGAGCGCCAAGCGGCTTTGGTGCGCGTCTTCGGCGTCATTTTAATCGTCAGTTTATCGTCGCCCTGTCCGTTAAAAAGATAATCGGTCGACCAGTCTTCAAAGCCCCGATTCTTCGCGCGAATGCGATACACCCCTTTCAAATGATGCGTGATCGTGTAGGGCGTCCGCCCTGCGGTCGAATACTCGCCGTCGAGAAAAACGAAAGCGCCGATGGGGCGGGTGAGAATTTGAATGCGCGCGTCGGTAATGGCGTCATTCACGCTTTCGGAAGTGGAGGCCGTCTCTTGCGCTTCCGCGTTTTGTGCCATGGTTAATTGCGCCCCCGCGAATAGTCCCAGCGCCACGGCCCCGATTTTGAGATGAGGGGAAGAATAGAATCGCTGGCTCAAAAATCTTTGCCGGCGGAAAAACTTATTAAGGCGGGAAAGCACATTTCGATGATGAAACCTAACGGCCGTGGAACAAACTCCCGCGAAATACTCCTTGATGGTATGCACGTCTTGTCGCATTCTTCCTAATAAATTTTCGATGCTTTGGTTCAGTTGTCCGCCCTCGCAGCACGACCAAAGGTCAGACCACATCGCTAACCTCCTTGTCTCACACAATCTGTTGATGAATAATCGCTTTACGACTTGACGACTTCGCGTCCATGCACGATCATCCACAACGTTCTGAGCATAATCTCGATATCGTATTTTAACGTTGAATTTTGCGCATACATCAGATCATAGCGCAGCTTTTCGCGCGCATCATCGATGGTCGCATCATAGCCGCAATAAATTTGCGCGGTGCCGGTAATGCCCGGCTTCACTTGCAGGCGCGCCGGAAATTGCGGGATGTCTTTAATCAGCTTCGCCATAATTTGCGGCCGCTCCGGACGCGGGCCGACGAGGCTCATTTCACCGCACAGCACGTTGAAAAATTGCGGCATCTCATCCACATGAA
>Ga0247727_10006390_pt1 | contig 23201 bp, 17 predicted proteins | sample WisWelCaveWW1625_FD_202498 | JGI IMG/M metagenome (GOLD analysis project Ga0247727, IMG submission 202498) | Biofilm microbial communities from Wishing Well Cave, Virginia, United States - WW16-25 | ecosystem: Environmental > Aquatic > Deep subsurface > Groundwater > Cave microbial mat | place...
AAACAGAACGGGCATCTGCAAAAGCATCGGGAGGCATCCCCCCAGAGGATTCACGCCGTATCGTTTGTGAAGCGCCATGATCTCCACGTTCATGTTCTGTTTTCGCGGATCGTCGTTCTTCATTTTTCCGTAGCTGTCCTGGATCTTCTTCAACTCCGGTTGCATCCGTTGCATCTTTTTCATCGACGCAAAGCTCATCTGCGTGAACGGCGTAAAAATCACTTTCATGAGAATCGTTATCAGAACAATCGCCCATCCATAATTCTTAGTGAACGTGTAAAAATATCGCAGAGTGAAAAAAAGCGCCCTGGTAACCGGACCAAAGAAGCCGAAATCAACTGCATTCTTCAAATCCATCCCCAGAGAGCCAAGAAAAATGTAGTCCTTCGGGCCGATAAACAGGGTCATTTTCAAAGGTTCAGGACGAACCCCGCTGAGAACCAGCCGGACATTGCTTGGATTTTTTTTATCATCGACCAGCCGGGTCATAAACGCATCCGCCGTCGAAGTTTCCGATGGAATAAAAATCGCCAGGAAGTAATTGTTTTCAACTCCCGCCCATCTTACGGTGGAACCAATCTTCTGGTACTCTTCATCCGGAGTCAAATGCTCAACTTTTTCCCCGCTGTTTACAAGTCCGCGCGATGGATTCAAATGTTGAGGTTTCTTGTAATTTGTAAGACTCTCAATCCCGGGAGACCAGCTCGTCTTCACCGGTAACGAAGCCTCACCGTTTTGCACAGAAACAGCAAAACCAATCAGGTAGCTGTCTGCTTTAAACTCAAACTGTTTGCGTATGGTATTTGAGCCGTCTGAGTACAGGAAGTCCAGAGACGCTGTTTCCTTTTCCCTGATTTCAACCGGATCTGTTGATGAGGAATAAACCGCGTCATTTGCCGCTTTAGAAAGCGTCTTGTCGTCCAGTTCGATCTTAAGCGGACTCTCGCTCTGGGATTGCGGCACCATTTCAAGAGGCTTCCCGAAATCATCCAGATATTTCTTCAGCCTGAATGACGTCAATAGCGCGCCTTTGTTTGTGAACTCCGCCCTGTACAAAGGCGTATCAACGACAATACTCTTAGCCTGTTGTGCGGTTATGGCCGGCACGATTGCAGTTTCCAGAACGGCCGGCTTCGGCGCGGGAACGACGGGAACGGGTGTTGCCGGCTGTTGTACCGGGGGATTTGCGGGCGCCGTCACTACAGGAGCTTCTTTTCTGTGCTTTTTCTCGTATGGATCGATAACAAACTTATAGTAAAGAAAATAAAATGCGGAAAATCCGATTAAAAAATAAATGAGTTTTTTGTCCATAATTAGCGTACCGGGTCGAATCCACCTTTGCAAAACGGATTACAGCGAAGTATTCTTCTCGCACCGAGATAAATCCCTTTAAATGCGCCGTACCGCAACACCGCTTCGTATGTATACTCGGAGCAACTTGGATTGAATCGACAGGCTGGAATCAACAAAGGCGAAATAAATTTCTTATAGAATCTGAGCAAACTCAATGCGGCAATCGTAACAGGGCTGTGATTCATCTCAGATTCCAGGAGAGAGCCTTCCGGAATTCATTTACGACCTGAGTGTAATTTAGTTCCAGAATTCCCTTCTCGGCAATAAAAATCAGATCAACCGGCTGTCTGAATTCAGTTTTCATTTTGCGGAAAGCTTCTCGCACGACTCTTTTAATATAGTTTCTTTTGAATGCGGGTCCGAGCTTTGCTCGTACCTGAATACCAAGGCGCGGAGTTAAGAGATGATTCGGCATGGAGTAAACCACAAAATAGCCGGCGGCAATTCGTTTCCCTCTGGCGAACACGCGCCGGAATTCAGCGGATTTACACAGCCGATTTGCTCGAGGAAAAGATTCGTCCCGCTTTTCGGGCATCAAACGGTCAATCGATGTCTTCCTTTGGCTCGTCTTCTGCTCAAAACCCCACGACCTGCACGACTGCGCATTCTCACCAGGAAACCATGAGTTCGTTTCCGCTTCCTGTTATTCGGCTGGTATGTGCGTTTCATGACACTACTGTCCTCAACATCAAAAATGGAAACAAGAATTATAGATAAGCAACACTGTCTTGTCAACGTAAGGTTGGATCTGTATCATTGCTTTGAGAGGAGTCTGATTGAATCCTTCCCCTGTCCTCATTGTTGAGGACAATCCCGAATACCGTAAGCTTCTCGAGATTACGTTGCACGAAGAAGGGTTCTCTGTCCAAACAGCATCCACAGCATCGGAGGCAATAGACATGGTGCTGCGCGAGAAGCCCGTATTTGTTTTGCTGGATCTTGCCCTTCCCGGAATGGCGGGAGATGAATTCTGCCGCGTTATTAAAGAGGATCCCTTCTTGCGCGACATCGTCATCATTATTCTAAGCGGAGCGGCTGATGTGGAACGGAAACTTCTATGCTTCGGATACGGGGCAAACGAATATTTACAAAAGCCAATCGACATGCGGGAGCTCGTCGCGCGAGTCAAAAGCTTTTCCCGGCTGATCGAAGCCTGGAAAATCAACATGTCCCCTTCTTCATCGCCTGTGGAGATTACGCCCAGAGCGATCCGCGAAAAAGAGAAAAGCTTTCCTACCGTTGATTTTATTGGTGTTCCTTCCTCAAGTGATTCCACTGTTAAGATCCGGCCGAGGTACGGCGTTTATAGAGTTGAGACTTTAATCGGCAGCGGAGCCATGGGACATGTATTCAAAGCTTACGATGAGCCGCTGGAACGATTTGTTGCGATCAAGATTTTATCCAGTAAGCTTTCCAGTTCTCCCGCTTTTGTGGAACGCTTTCGCCGGGAAGCCAAAGTACTGGCGGCGATCAATCATCCGGGAATTGCGTTCATTTACAGTTTTGGTGAAGAAGAAGGGGAACATTATTTTGCAATTCAATGGTGTCCGGGCGGATCCGTTGCGGATCTCATCAAGAAAAAACAGCGGATCGATGTCATGCCGGCGCTCGACATCATTCTGCAGAGCGCAAAAGCACTGGAAGCCGCGTCCCGCAAAGGGGTTGTTCACCGCGACATCAAACCGAGTAATATTCTGTTTGACGAAAATCAGCAGGTGAAAATTGTTGATTTCGGATTGGCTTTTTCGGAAAAGATATCCGTTCGAATCACACAGGTTCAGGAACTACTGGGCACTCCGAGTTTCATGGCGCCGGAGCAGGCGCAAAACCAGTCTGTTGATCACCGCGCCGATATTTATTCTCTTGGGATCACCCTGTATTACATGCTGTACGGCAAGCTTCCCTATAATGCCTCATCCGCCATTGAGATGGTGATCAAACACGCTTCCCATTCGTTTCCTCCCTACGATAGCGCTGAAAATAGAATCCCCAGAGAGGCATACAACGTGATCGCCCGCATGACCGATAAAAATCCGGACCAGCGATATCCCGATTATCAGTCGCTGATCCATGCCCTCGAAAAACTTCGAAACGACCTCTTGAGTCAAGCCCAGTGGAAGCTTCCGCGCGCCATCAACATCGCGCCTGTTCCCACGCTTACGGGTCAGAGTCTTTTTCAACTGCTGACAGAGCTTTTTTCCGAAGGCCAAACAGGAGTCCTGACTGTCCGCTGGGCGACTTTGCAAAAGAGATTTCTGCTTCGACAGCGCGAAATTATTCTGTTTGAATCCAGCCAACCGGACGAAAATATCTGGAATTCAATGGTCCAGAAGAATCTACTGAAAAAAGAGCAGCTATCTTCAAAATCCGACAATATCGAAACGAGTTTGAACCGTCACCTGTTTAACCGAAATCTTACGCTTGCCGATTTCAAGACAGCTTATCGTGACTTGATGAAAGCCGCCATCATTCAGGTATTTTTCTGGCCGGTCTTTGAAGGAGAATTCGCAACGGCAACCATCGAACAGGATGCTTTTTGTTCGATACGCCTGACCGAGATCATGCTCGAAGCCACGCGTACTCTCGTTGATATGGAGACTGTTCGGTCTCAGCTACCTAAAGTCGGGTTCCTCGCCCGATCATCGAATTTCGAAAGCATTCTTTCCACGTTGAACTTAAAACCTGAGGAAAGTTTTATCGCATCACGACTGGAAGGTGAAGATACGACGATACAGACGCTGGAGCTGCTTACCGGATTGCCGGAGGAACTTGTGTCCCGTTTTGCTTTTGCTCTTTACAAAATGGGAGCCTTGCAATTCAAGACTTCCACGGAAAAACGACCGCGTCGAACGGAGCCGCCGCCTCCGTCTCCGCCCGTGCCGGCGCCGGCTCCCTCTCCGCCGGTTTCGATGCCTGTTACAGCAGCAACTGTGCCTGATGAATTGAAGAAAGCGCCTACATTTGAGTCCGATAGCGTGCTTCTCGATAAACTGGGGGCCATGGGCCGGTTTGTCAATCCGGAAGAAGAAAAGGACGTTCGCGAGGCAATTGATAAGGCAAAACAGCAGGTCAGGCTTGAAGTGCTCAAGTCAGATAAAACGGTTGAACTGGAACACCATGTAAAAGTAGCTGAACAGTTCTACAAGCTGGCAGAAGAAAAATACGAGACGGGCGACTACTGGAACGTATCTCAATTGTGCAAGCAGGCTATAAAGAATCATCCGACAGATCCCAAGTACTACAACTTAATGGCTAAAGCCTACGCCCGGCACCCCAAGTTCGGAAAAGACGCCGAACAATGCTTCTACAAAGCGCTTGAAATGGATCCATGGAATCCCGATTATCATCTGGATCTCGCACACTTTTATCAGGTGAACGGCCTGGCCAAACGCGCGATTGCCCAGGTACAAAAGGCGGTTAAACTGGCGCCCCAGCACGCGGCAGCCAAACGACTGCTCGCAGAACTCTCCCGGTTGGAAAAATAGAGACGTTCCGGCTTTAAGCTACAATTTTTCTTTTTTCGTCCCGTATCGATAAAGCGAAAAAGCCAGTAATCCAAAAATGATCATGGCGAACAAATCATTCTCCGCAAGAAAACCCAGCAACTGAGGGCCAATTGCAGCGACTTTCTCATCGATTTCAAAACCGGTGAATGCCGCCAGTGCCAATCCTGCCAGTGCGCCGCCTGCAATCAAGCCGGAACTGTACATCGTACCGCTTCCCGAATCGATCTCCTGTTCCGTCATCTTGGTTCTTCTCTGGATGATACTTCGTACAAGACCGCCGGCAAAAATGGGCGCGCTTGTTGAAACAGGCAAATACACGCCGACAGCAAACGACAACGTCTGCAGTCCGCACAGCTCCGAAATTAACGCGATGCATACACCGATAAGAACAAGCCCCCAGGGGAGTTTCTGGCTTAATAATCCTTTGATGAGCGATGCCATGATGGAGGCTTTTGGCGCCGGCAGTTTTGCGCCACCAATGCCGTAAGCTTTTTGAAACTTGATCTGGCCATCAGCCGTATCGACATAATAATCGCCATCGGGAATTCGTTCATCTGCAATCGATGTGTAAAGGACGTAGTCCTTCCCCTCGTGTTTCACCTTGCGCGACATGTCGACAGTGTGCTCAGACATCGCGAACGCCTTGATTTCCACCGGGTTTATGTAAGTATATTTGTCGTTGATCCAGGTCATGGTGTACCCGACAACTGCGACCGAAGCAAGTACTCCAATAATCAGAGCTGTCTGCTGCCGCATGGGCGTGGATCCAACAATGTAGCCCGTTTTCAAATCCTGTGATGTAGCGCCTGCATTTGCGGCTGCGATACAGACAACGGCGCCGATGCTGAGCGCAACGGCTTCATATGCATGGCCAGTCCAGCCGACCGCCAGAAAAACAAGACAGGTGGCCAGCAACGCGCCAATTGTCATGCCCGATATCGGATTCGAAGAAGATCCCAGTAACCCTACCAGTCGGGACGATACGGTGACAAAGAAGAACCCCAGAAAAACAACGAGTATTGCTGAAACAATATTTCCGCCCAGCGCTCCGGGATTAATTCGCGTGTGGAGGATCGCAAAAATCAAACCGACCATAAAAATAGAACCGAATAGAACAAGCGTAATCGGCAAATCACGATGAGTTCTTGTTTTCTCAACCACTTCCGCCGTTTTGCTGCGGGTCATTTCCTGAAAACTGGCCCGGAACGAATTGATGATAATCGGCATCGATTTGACCAGACTCATCACCCCGCCGGCGGCAACGGCGCCTGCTCCGATATAATTTACGTACGCCGCACGGATCTCATCGAGATTCATATCGGCTATGGGCCTGATGCCCGGATAAAGAGCTTCACCAATGTGGACTCCAAAAAACTTGATAAACGGAATGATAACGATCCAGGAAAGCAATCCACCGGCAAACATCTCTGCCGCCGTGCGATAACCGATGATGTAACCGACGCCCAGCAATTCCGGAGATACTTCATTGCGAACCGCCGCCCCGGGATAAAACTTAGGTTGCCATTCAGGATTCTCTTTCCAGAGGTGTAAAGCGCCGTATAAGAATTTATAGACGATCCCGATACCGAGACCCCAAAATATGTTGCTTGCCATCGAACCGCCTTTCTCACCGGCAATCAAAACTTCTGCGCAGGCGGTTCCTTCCGGATACTTCAACTTGCCGTGCTCTCTGACAATCAAATCACGGCGCAAAGGAATCATGAACAGAACACCGAGACACCCACCCGCAAGAGCCAGAAAAAACACGCGAGAGATTTCCAGAGGAAAACCCAGAAAAATGAATCCCGGCATCGTGAACACAACACCGGCTCCAATCGATTCCCCTGCCGATCCGATGGTTTGAACGATGTTGTTTTCCAGAATACTGGACTTTCCCAGTTTCTTGAGTATCGTGATCGCCAGAACCGCAACCGGTATCGATGCGCTTACCGTTAATCCCACTTTCAATCCGAGGTATACGGATACTGCGCCGAAAATGATTCCAAATACTGAACCAAGAATTGCGGCACGTAGTGTTAATTCGGGTAATACTTGATCTGCGGATATGTACGGTTTGTGCTCAGCTTGCGGTTCCACCTGTTCCGCAACAGACACCGAAGAGTTTGCCATGACTCCCTCGCCGAAAAAAAATTTTACTAATGATACCCCCAATGTCCGACAGTGGCAATACAAGGTTTGACAAGGTTCGGGTGTCATATTATATTTATCGATCCTTCGGAAGCCATGTTTCACGCCACAACAATTCTTTGCGTTCGTCATCAGGGAAAAGTCGCTATGGCTGGTGACGGACAGATCACCATCGGCGACATTGTAGTCAAACAGGGTGCGCGCAAAATCCGAAAACTTTACAGCGACAGGATTCTGGTTGGATTTGCGGGCTCAGCCGCTGACGGAATGGCCCTCTTTTCGAAATTTGAATCGAAACTGGAAGAGTTTCGCGGTAATTTGAAACGTGCTGCAGTTGAGCTGGCAAAAGAATGGCGGACGGATCGTCTGCTTCGGCGTCTGGAAGCGCTGCTGATTGTTGCCGACCCTGAAAATTCCTATTTGATTTCCGGCTCGGGAGACTTGATCGAACCGGACGACGGCATTCTGGCCATTGGTTCCGGAGGGGCTTACGCGCTGGCAGCGGCCCGCGCACTACTAATGTATTCGAGTCTTCCGGCAAAAGAGATCTGTCACGAAGCCATGAAAATCGCATCCCAGATCTGCATTTACACAAACAGCAGCATTCTGGTTGAGGAGCTTTAACGCTATGGCCATCCCGCTTCCGGCACGAATGGAACAACCGCGGGAAGACCTGACGCCCAGACAAATTGTACAGGAACTGGATCGATACATCATCGGACAGAATCGCGCCAAGCGAGCGGTAGCGATTGCGCTCCGAAACAGGATTCGCCGGCAAAAACTTCCGCCACACATTGCGGAAGAAATTGCTCCGAAAAACATCATCATGATCGGACCCACCGGCATCGGCAAGACCGAAATCGCCCGGCGACTGGCACGTTTGGTTCATTCACCCTTTCTCAAAGTTGAGGCAACCAAATACACGGAAGTGGGTTATGTCGGAAGAGATGTTGAATCGATGATTCGCGACCTGACTGAAATTTCTGTGGACCTGGTCAAGCAGGAAAAAATGACGGAAGTTCAGGACAGCGCTTCGCGCGGCGCAGAGGAACGGCTTCTGGATTTGCTGCTCCCACCATCATCCTACGCCGGGAACGCTCCCGAAGAAAAGACCGAGATGGAGGCGCGCCGCAAAGAAACACGCGAAAAGTTTCGAAGTCAACTTCGGTCCGGAGTCCTGGATCCACGCATCGTCGAACTCGATGTAAAGGAACGGAATCTTTCGTCATTTTCGGTATTCTCCAATACCGGAATCGAAGACATCGATATCAATCTAAAAGAAATGATGCCCGGTCTGTTCTCCGGTAAAACCAAAAAACGACGGATGACTGTTGAAGAAGCCAAACAGGTGCTCATGTCCGAAGAGAAAGAAAAATTGATCGATATGGATCAAATCGCCAGGACCGCAATCAATCGAGTCGAGCAAAGCGGGATCGTTTTTCTTGACGAGCTCGATAAAATAGCAGGCAAACAAAGCGGACAGGGCCCTGACGTAAGCCGCGAAGGCGTTCAGCGCGATTTGCTTCCAATTATAGAAGGAACAACGGTCAATACGCGGTACGGAATGGTGCGAACAGACCATATTCTCTTCATTGCAGCAGGGGCCTTTCACGTTTCAAAACCCGCTGATTTGATTCCAGAGATGCAGGGCCGCTTTCCGATTCGAGTGGAGCTCGATCCGCTAAGAGAAGAGGATTTCGTTCGCATTTTGAATGAACCGGAAAACGCCCTTCCCAGACAGTACGCGGCATTGCTTTCCACAGAAGGAGTAGATCTGTCGTTTACAGCCGATGCAATTGCCCGAATTGCACATCTGGCCACCGAAGTGAATGAGCGCACAGAAAACATCGGCGCACGCAGGCTTCACACAGTTCTCGAAAAACTGCTGGATGAAGTTTCTTTTGATGCTCCGGAAACTCAGGAAAAGAAAATCGTAATCAATCGTGAATACGTTGACAGGTTGCTGTCAGATATTGTAAAAGATCACGACCTGAGTCGATTTATACTGTAAGGAAAATTCCGGATGCAAGATGCAAAACAAAAAGATTCACCTGATCACTTTCAGCAGCGGTTATGCCTTTTCTTACTGAGCCTTTCTCTTGTTGCCATCACGCTGACCTGCGGCAAGAAAGCGCCCCCGTTGCCGCCGGTTCCCATTGTTCCGCTTCCCCCCCAGGAAGCCAAAGTCATGCAGAGCGGAGATTCTCTTCTTTTCTCTTTCCGTCTCCCGGTAATCAACACTGATAATAAAACTCCCGCCGAGATTGGAAAAATCGTTATTTATAGATTGAAAGCGCCGCGAAGCGCTCAAACCCCTCAACCTGAAACCCAGCCTCAGACCATGCCGGCACAAACACAGACGGCAACGCCACCGGCCGAAAGCACACAGACACAGAGTCAACCGCAAACACAAACTGCGCCACAAACTCAAACCGTTGAAAGCCTGACGCAAACGCAGACGCATCAGGATCCACAGACGCAGACAACACAAACACAGACCGCGCCGCAAACTCAGTCCCAGCCGCTGATTGCTGAAATTCCGCGCGCGCTCACGGCATTCGAATTCGAAGAACAGGCGGAAGAAATTGCGGAAGTTCCACCGGACCAGGTTGACTCCTATATGCGCGGCGAATACTTCATTTTTCAGGACAAGCCCGATTTAGGCGCCGAATCACAGGACCTCCAGAACTGGTTTTATTATGGAGCTAAGATCTACAACAAAAAAGGAAAAGAAAACGAATTCGGACGCCTTCCTGCTCTCTTTCCCGTAATCGTGCCGGAAACTCCCACAAATTTTTTTGCAACCGTATCCGAAAAGAAAATAACGATGCAGTGGAATCCTGTCACAAAAGATATCAGAGGCAATTCTCTGCCTGAAGGTTCTGTCGTGTACACCGTTTATCGCGGAAATAACGCGAACTTCGCTCCTTTGCTGCCGTTGAATCCCGCAATTCTAACAACACCGGCATTCGAAGATACGATATTTGAATTCGGGAATCCGTATTACTATTTTGTTCGCGCTTCGGTCATCACTCACCGTCGTGATCAGGAAAGCGCTCCCTCGAATGTTCTTCTTATTTATCCACAGGACATTTATCCGCCATCCGCCCCACAGGAGTTAAACGTTGTTGCGGCCCGCGAAGGTATGGTTTTGATCTGGGCCCCAAATCCGGAAGAAGATGTGGTGGGATACAACGTTTTCAAAAAAATGGAAGGCGAATCTGAATTCAAGAAACACAACACGGAATTGATTCGGGAAACAACATACACGGACCCGGATGCCAAACCCGGCGTCAGGTATTATTATCAGGTGTCGGCCGTGGATGCCGCTTCGACAGCGAACGAAAGCGAGCGATCGAACGAGGTTTCTGAGGTCACAAGGAATCAGTGAATCTTCAGCTTCTCGAAACGCTTCCGCCGCAAATTTCGTTCGCAAAACTTTCCGCTTCCGCAAACGATTTCGTGGTGCTCGACAATCGCGACCTGTCTTTTTCCGCTACAGCCTCACTGCTGGCACAGCGAGTTTGCGCCAGGCGCTACTCTGTGGGCGCTGACGGATTGATACTTGTCGAGCCTTCGCAGGTCGCTACCGTTCGAATTCGTTACTTTAATCCTGATGGACACGAGTTCAATACCTGCGGGAACGGCGGTCGTTGTGCCGCGCGATACACACAACTTTTCATAAAAAACGAACCGCGAATCACACTGGAAACAAACATCGGCATTGTGAACGCCGAAATTCATGAAACATCTGTAACGCTGCAACTGGTGAGTCCGTCCCGGGTGAATCTGAACATCGAAGCCCGGCTTGATGGAAATCCATTTCGTGGTCATTTCGTACAGGTGGGAGATCCGCATTTTGTAGTTCCATATGAAAACATCCGAAACATCGATTTCGTTTCAATTGCCCGGCGGTTAGGCCACCACGCTGCCTTCGGCTCCGCGGGCACGAACGTGCACTTTGTCGAAATCACGGACCGCACCCACATGAAAATTCGAAGTTTCGAAAGAGGCGTAGAAGATGAAACGCTTGCCTGCGGAAGTGGGTGCGTTTCAGCGGCAGTGTCCACGCATCTGGATGGAAAAACGGATCCGCCGGTTTGCTTTGAGCCTCATTCCGGAATTCCATTGATCGTTCATTTCGTTTCGGGGCACGACAATAACATTCCGGATCCAATATACCTTGAAGGAGAGGCAAGACTCGTTTATAAGGGCGCTCTTACCAGAGAGGCCCTGTTTGGCTTTCCGGAAAAACATTTATGAGCCTGCAGTTATACCGCGTCCAGCACAATGAGGAAACTCGTTATGCCGCGCTAAACGAGAAGACATTCTTTTTTGTCGATCCGACAAATCCGGCGGGGGCCCTGAATCCCGATCGCACGGCCCCTGTTTCTGAGTGCAAGATTCTTACGCCGACCATTCCTTCCAAAATCATCTGTGTCGGTTTGAATTATCGCGATCACGCCGCCGAGCGGAATAAGCCCATACCCGCTGAACCCCTTCTGTTTCTGAAACCTCCCAGCGCGCTGCTTGCTCCCGATGAATCCATTGTTCTTCCCCGCGCAGCCGCGCGGGTTGATCCGGAAGGAGAGCTGGCTATCGTGATCGGTGAAGTTGCCTCAAAACTTGCCTCGCCCGAAGATGCCCCGCGCCACATCTTCGGTTATTCCTGTTTCAATGACGTAACCGCACGCGATCTCCAGGACAAAGACGTGCAGTACACCCGCGCAAAAGGGTTCGATACGTTCGCGCCCTATGGACCCTGCGTCGCAATCGGAATCGATCCTTCTGATCTGGAAATCAGCACCCGCGTCAACGGTCACGTTCGCCAGAAATCAAGAACATCGCAGTTGATCTTCCACCCGCACTATCTTGTCTGGTACATATCGAACATTATGCGGCTTCTACCGGGTGATGTTATCGCAACGGGAACCCCCTCCGGCATCGCTCCAGTCTCATCCGGAGACAGCATCGAAATAGAGATTGAGTCGATTGGAATACTCAGAAACCGCGTTCTGTAGCGCAATTACAACAATCGATCATTTGACTTAACTTCATCCTTCTGATACTCTATTTACAACTTCCACACTAATTATGCTCGTTGATTTAAGAATCGGTGACAAGGTTATCTACCCGAACCATGGTCTCGCGGTTATAGAAAACATAAATACGGGTAATGACGGGAACAGGACCGTCAACTTACGTATTTACTCCAACAATTCCCGGGTGATGATCCCGTTTGAGACCATGCGAAATGTAGGTCTTCGAAAGATCATTTCCCAGAAGGAAGTCAACAAGCTTTACAGGGTCCTCCAGAACGGAGTCATCGATGAATACGACAACTGGATGGGCCGGTACCGCGAAAACCTGGAAAAGATGCAAAGCGGTTCTATTTTCATGGTTGCTGAGGTCCTGAAGAATCTCTTTTATTTGAGCAATCAAAAAGACCTGTCTTACCGTGAGAAAAAAATGTTCACCAAAGCGCGCTACTTGATCGTGAGTGAACTGATGGAAGTACAGGAACTGACGGAGCCGGAAGTCGATAAGAAACTTGATCGCGCGCTTTCCAACTGCGTTAAACGCAAGAAATAATCGCCTTGCAAATCCTATTCGCCGTTTTCATTGCCCTTATTGCCCCTGCTTTGTTCGCGTTATCATTGCTCGATGTATCACTGCGATCGCTAAACTACTACAAGATCAGCTCGATACACAGGCAGGGAAACCGGAAAGCCGAAAAGCTTTTTTCGTTGCTTTCCACGCCTGAAAGAGCCATATCGGTCCTGCTGTTTTTGAGATACACCCTGTCCGCTGCATTCTATCTGATCGCCGGCGCGCTGTTGATTACTCTAAAACTGTCGCTGATATTGAAGCTCCTGCTTGCGCCCGCCGGACTTTTTCTGGCGTTGATTTTCCTTGAATACGTGCCCCGAATGCTTGCCGTTCATAATCCCGAAAGAATTGCATTTACGCTGCTCAAGCCCTTTGAGCTCGTGTTGAGACTGAACCGCTTTTTTCCCATCCCGCAGGCAGGCGAACGTTTTGCGTCTGCCCTTTTACGTCTGTATGGATTTAACGGTCAAAAGATTTTTTCGGAGTACTCGGTAAACGAAATCAAGATGTTCCTGAGTCTGAGACAAAAAGGAGAGGCAGACCTTCGCAAGCAGACCATTGATTCCAAATTCGTAGATTTTTCAGGCCGGAGGGTCCGCGAAGTCATGGTTCCGAGGCCTTTTGTTAAGTCGGTCGACATCAACACTACGTATAAAACTCTGATCAAAACGATTCAGGACAACAGTTACTCCCGAATGCCTGTATTCAGATCGAATTTTGACAATATTCTGGGGGTACTCAACGTTAAGGACATCATCGCCGCATCGGAACCCTTTTCGCTTGAGCAGTATTTGCGCAAGCCGTTCTTTATTCCGGAAACGGCAACAGTGCAGGACGCATTCCACAACATGCGGCGAAACCGGGCCCATCTGGCCATCGTTGTGGATGAATATGGAGGAGTGGACGGTATCGTTACGCTCGAAGATCTGATCGAAGAGTTGCTGGGCGAGATTCACGATGAGTACGATGAAGACGTCGAGATGCTCCACAAAGTGACGGAAAACAACTGGATCCTGGAAGGGAACCTCCCCGTAAAGGAGTTGAATCGCAGCCTGGGACTGGACATACCGGAAGCGCCAAGTTATACGACCGTTGCAGGCTTCCTGCTCTCGATCCTGGATAGAATTCCCGCAGAAAAACAGGAGATCCGGTACGGTGACCTGCTATTTCGCATTGAAAAGATGCAGGTCAATAAAATTGCCAGGGTATCTGTAAAGCTTCCTCAAACAGGCAGAGAAGTTTTATAATCACCGCATGCCGAAAATCTCAAAAAAAGCTCAACTCTTTACTGAATCCGTGATCCGCGAAATGACACGGCTGTGCAATCTGCATAACGGAATCAACCTGTCGCAGGGGTTTCCCGATTTTGCTGCGCCTGAAGAAATGAAAGAAGCCGCATGCAAAGCGATTCGCGATGATATCAATCAATATGCAATTACGTGGGGCTCCAGGAATCTTCGGAATGCCATCGCGGAAAAATCCGCGCTCTACAACGGCCTGACTGTCGATCCCGAAAAGAACATAACGGTTTGTTGCGGATCGACCGAAGCAATGATTGCATCCATCATGGCAACCATCGATCCCGGAGAAGAGATCATCGTTTTTGAGCCATTTTATGAAAATTACGGTCCCGATGGAATTCTTTCCGGCGCGATACCGCAATACATTTCGCTTCATGAACCAGATTGGTCTTTCGATTTTAATGAGCTGGAAGCAAAGTTCAACAACCGCACACGCGCCATCATTCTGAACACTCCGAACAATCCGACCGGTAAGGTTTTTACGCGTGAGGAGCTGAGTTTCATTGCGGCGCTTTGTCAAAAATGGGATGTGCTTGCCATCACTGACGAAATCTACGAACACCTTGTGTATGACGGTCACACTCACGTCAATCTTGCCGCGCTCGATGGAATGGCGGATCGAACCATCACGATTAACGCGGCATCAAAAACTTACAGCGTCACGGGATGGCGCGTCGGCTATGCGATTGCAAGCGAAACTCTGACTTCAGCGATCCGGAAAGTGCATGACTTCCTGACCGTTGGCGCGCCACATCCCTTGCAGGAAGCCGTTGCCGTCGGGATGCGCTTCCAAAAAGAATACTACGAACGCATCGCTGTCGAGTACCTGGAACGCCGCAATTACATGCTTACTGCGCTGGAAAATGCAGGCTTTCGCTGTTATAAACCGTACGGCGCTTATTACATCATGACCGACATTTCCGAATTCAACTTTCCCGATGATACGACCTTTGCCCGCAAGCTGATTCAAAATGTGGGTGTGGCTGTAGTCCCTGGAAGCAGTTTTTATCATCATCCCCGGGACGGCTACCGCAAAGTGCGCTTTGCCTTCTGCAAGAAAATGGAAACGCTTCAACGCGCCGTTGATCGCCTCCATGATCTGAAATCGAGACTCATTCCGTTTTGAGTGCAAGGCTTTGAAAAGAAATTATTGCGGGACGCCTGCGCTCCCCGTAATTTATGTCAAAAACGGATTGTCGCGGCGTTCTTCGCCAATCGTCGTCGCGGGACCATGCCCTGGATACACTTGCGTTGCTTCATCCAGAGTCAGGAGTCGTGCTTTGATCGAATCGATAATCTGATCGAAATCACCGCCCCATAAATCGGTGCGTCCGATCGAGCCCGCAAACAGGGTATCACCGGAAAACAGCAACGAGCCGTCTCCGCTTGCATGAAAACACACGGACCCTGGAGTGTGACCCGGAGTATGAATTACACGAATCCGTCCGCCATCCAGAGGGAACTCCCGGTCGTGCTGCAACGCCGCCTCTCCTGATGCTGGTTGCGCGGCCATCAAATGAGCCGGCGTAACGCCGAATAGTTCGGCCTGCATTGCCAGATTCTGATACAGAAAGCTGTCCCCCTGATGGTAATACGCCTTTACTGGAAACTTGCCGATGACTTCTTCTATCCCACCTACATGATCGATATGTGCATGCGTAATCAAAATCGCCTGCAGATCCAGCTTTCGTTTGGCCAGATGCTGCATCAACTCCTTTGATTCTGCGCCCGGATCAATCAAATAGGCCTTCCTACTTTGCTCCTCAACGATCACGTAACAGTTGCATTGAATCGGACCCACTACAACACAATCAATGTTCCAGCTCATTTTATTTCGCTTCTCTCCAGTTCTTACCGATACTCAAATCTACGGTCAGTGGAACAACCAGTTTGCAAACGGTTTCCATTTTCTCACGCACCATGCCGGCGGCCGTTTCCAGTTCCTCTTCCGGCACTTCAAACACAAGCTCATCATGGACCTGCATGGTCATCTTTGTGCGTAGCCCGTGAATCCGGATCTGCTCCTGCACCGCAATCATTGCCAGTTTGATGATGTCCGACGCAGAACCCTGAAGCGGTGAATTCACCGCAGCGCGCTGCGCAGCGAAAAAAACGTTGCGATCGCTGCTTCTAATCTCCGGAATATACCGGCGACGTCCAAACATAGTCTCTACATAGCCATTCGCTTTAACAAATTCTAATGTCCGGTCGAGATATGCCTTGACTTTCGGATACTTCAAAAAGTAGCGCTCGATAAAAGCCTTCGCTTCCTTTTGATCGATCCCGAGCAACTGCGAAAGGCCGAAAGGGCTTTGCCCGTAGTTGATTCCGTAGTTAATCGCCTTTGCCTGATTCCTTATTTCTTTCGTCATCTCTTCCATCGGCACGCCAAACACTTCCGATGCGGTCCGCGCATGAATATCTTCGTTCTTCAAAAACGAATCGATCAGAGTCTCGTCTCCCGATAGATGAGCCATCACTCTCAATTCGATTTGTGAGTAGTCCGCCGAAATCAACCTGTTATTCCCCTCAGCAACGAAGGCATCCCTGATCAGGCGGCCCCAGGGCGTACGAATTGGAATGTTCTGGAGGTTCGGTTCCACGCTGCTCAAACGTCCTGTTGCTGCAACCGTTTGCTGATAGTTCGTGTGCACTCTGCCGCTGGAGGGATCAATCATCAGCGGTAATGCGTCAACATAGGTTGATTTCAGCTTGGTGAACTGGCGATAGTCAAGAATTTTGCGCGGGAGATCATAATCCTGCGCCAGTTCTTCCAGCACCTCAACGCTTGTGCTGAAATCCTTCGTCTTACGCGTTTTTTTGATCATCGGAAGTTTTAGCTTTTCGAAAAGTATGTCCCCGATTTGACGCGGTGAGTTGATGTTAAACTCCTCTCCCGCCAGCTCGTAAATTTCTGCAACAAGCCTCTCAAGATTCTTCCCCATCTCCTGCGACAATCGATCTAATACATTCGTATCGATGCGCACACCGTTCCACTCGATTTCCGCAAGCACTTCCAGGACCGGCAACTCAATGTCGAAGTAAAACCGGTCCATGTTCTGTTTGCGAAGCTCTTCTTCCAACCGGTTAGAAATCTCGTGGTATAGCTCCGCCCGTTCGCAACAGTATTTGCAGAGATCTTGATCCGAAACATCTGAAACAGCGATCTGCTTTTGGCCGCTTCCAACGATCGACTTTAAATCCATCGTTTGATACTGCAAATATTCCTTTGCCAGATCGGCGATACTGTGGCTGTGTCGTGTCGGATTCAAAACATACGACATGACCATCGGATCAACACGCGCGCCTCGCAGAGCAATATTGCGCTTCCGCAGAGCTATGATCTGCGGCTTCAGATTATGGGATATTTTTATGACAGACTCATTTTCAAAAACCGGTTTAAGCGCCGACAGAACAATGCGTTCTTCTAATTGATCTACGAATCTTGTATGTCCGACAGGTATATAAGACGCTTCATTCGACTCCATGCTGATAGCCAGTCCGATCAACCGTGCCTGCAACGGGAAGGCGGAATCAAGTTCGAGATAAAAGGAGAATTGCGGCAAACGGGCGATTCTTGAAACAAGGTCTTCAAGAGCCTCTGTCGTATTGATGATTTTGTAGGCTGTCTTGCGGGAAGACAGGTCCACAAGATACTGATTGACTATGGAATAAAACTCGAGCTCCAGAAACAGATTGCGCGCGTCGTCCGCGCTCACCGGTCCGGTCTTCAATTCCTCAATAGGCGTTTCGAGCGGAACATCTTTTCGAAGCCGGATCAGGTCACGACTGAGTACGAGATCATTTTTGAATTCCAGGATTTTTTCACGATGGGATTTTTTCTCGATCTTATCGACGTTGGCCAGGAGATTCTCCACTGTTCCAAATCCGGCAATGAGCTCCAGAGCTCCTTTTGGACCAATACCTTTGACCCCGGGAATGTTGTCGATGCTGTCTCCCATGATCGACATGACCTCAACAATCTTGTCCGGCCCCACACCCCATTTGTCTTCAACGGCCTTTTCATCGTAAACCGCGTTGTCCTTCATCGGATCCAGCGTCCAGATTTGATGCTCGTCATCAACAAGCTGCAACAGATCTTTATCCGAAGTCACCACCACTCCGACAAGCCCTTCTGCTTTGCACTTCTCCATCAGTGTAGCGATTACATCATCCGCTTCGTATCCGGGTTTTTCCAGAATCGGCAGCCCCAGAGCCTCACAGATTTTACGAATGTAAGGAATTTGCCGGCCGAGATCATCGGGCATTTTGGGACGATCGATTTTATACGACTCATACGCATCGTGACGGAACGTTCTCTCGGGACCATCAAAGGCAACGGCGATATAATCCGGTTTCTCCTCGCTTAAAAGCTTTCGTATCATGTTGGTAAATCCGTACAGCGCATTCGTGGGAAACCCCTTTGAATTGTTCATCTTCGGCAGCGCGAAAAAAGCGCGATAGATGTAGCCGTAACCATCGATAACATACAGCCGTGGTTTCTTCAGTTTTTGTAAATCAGCTCGAGTCATTGGCGCAACGAAGTACAAGATTACGGGATGCCTTTCCTTTCCGCAAGTGGGCAACTTAAGAAAAAATCGCCCCGGTTAGTAGAGGCCGGTGTCCCTGCCTGCCGTTTTTCTATGTCGCGAGGTCACAGGTGGCTGAGACGCCTGCCTGCATCCGCAAATCAATTTTTCACACTTCTCCCAACCCGCCTGCGCGGCTCCTTTCGAAAAGACTTGACGGACTGAAGCGAAAGCCCTGCCCGGGTGGTCCGGCCGCTCGGCAAAAACATCCGGGGCAGGGTAGATTTTGCTTGAATAAAGACCTGCTTTATGGTATATTTAACCTTACTGCCGATAGGGTAAAAGTCCTTTGCTTTCAAGCATTTAGGCTGGCCTCTTTCGGACCCCTGTATAGAGCCTGAATAAATTTCAACATTTGTGCAAAATTCTGTGGAAATTAGGCCCGTGGGGATAGGTTTACCGCCTGGTGATTTTATGGGAATCTGGAGCACAATTTTACAGTTCCTGAAAAAGAAAGTCAGCTCGCAGGAATATAACGACTGGCTCAAACCGACATACGAAGTGTCTTTTCAGGGAAATCAACTACGCGTAAAGGTCCCCAACGAGCGGTTTAAAGATCAGATTCGTAAAAAATATTTTGCGCTCATTCACGAAGCTATGGAACTCAATGAATGGCAAAACGTAACGATCGATTTCATGCCGGACGGTCCGACACAGTTAACTCTTCCCCATATTATTGAAGAGAAGCGTGAGGAAAAGCTCCGTTTAAACCCGCGATATTCATTCGATCACTTTGTTGTTGGAGCTTCCAATCAATTTGCCCATGCCGCCGCCCGGGCCGTCGCAACAAATTTATCCCGCGCGTACAATCCACTCTTCATTTACGGCGGGTCCGGACTCGGCAAAACGCATCTTCTCAACGCGATTGGTCTCGAAGCAACACGAAGCAACGCTACGATCAAAATGCTTTATCTCAGCGCTGAAGAATTCACAAACGAATTCATCCGGGCTCTCCGCCTTGAAAAGACACAGGCCTTTCGGGATAAACACCGCACGATTGACCTTTTGTTAATCGATGATGTGCAACAATTGTCGGGAAAATCCAGCACACAGGAAGAATTCTTTCATACTTTTAATGCGCTGTATGAAAATGAAAAGCAGATTGTACTTGCTTCGGATCTTCTGCCACGTGAGATACCGGGCCTTCGCGAACGTCTGCATTCGAGATTCCAGGGAGGGTTGATCGCCGACATTCAGCCTCCGGATGTTGAGACCAAAGTCGCAATCCTGCATAAAAAGGCCGCCGTAGAAAATGCTTCCGTTCCGGATGACGTTGCCTGGTTTATCGCGAGTCGCGTAAAAAGTAACATCCGAAACCTTGAAGGCTGCCTGCTCAGAATGCTCGCAATGGCTTCGTTAATGGGAAGGAACATCAACATAGCGCTCGCAAAAGAAGTCCTCAGGCCGCTCATCAATACAGAAGACAGAATCATCACTTCTGTGCTGATTCAGGAAACAGTCGCACAGTACTACCAGTTGAAAGTGGAAGAGCTGAAATCCAAAAATAATTCTAAACCAATTGTCCGGCCCCGACAGGTGGCCATGTATCTCTGCAAAAAACTCACCGCTTCGTCATTGCCGGATATAGGCAAGTCCTTCGGGGGAAAACATCATTCTACGGTCATTCATTCAATAAATCGTATAGAAGACTCCATGAAGCATGATCCTATTTTGCAGAACGAAATCAACACCTTAATCGAAACAATTAAAACGACATAACGCTATTTCAACAATGTATGACGATCACAGGTCTGTGGAAAAGGTATAACGGCGTGCACGCACAAATAAATGCACAAAACTATGGAACAAAAGTAAACCCGTTGAATCTTTTTTCAACATGCGGAACAAGCCCTGGGCGCTTTTCCAGGGTATTTTTCAAGATTTCCACAGGCACTAACACTACTACTCCTTTACATCATGGGAAGGAAAATTCGATGCGGAGGTAACTATGCCGGCCACAACAGAAATGGAAATTCAGGTAATCAAACAACCGTTCCTGAAAGAGCTTCAATTATTGCAGGGAATCATTGAAAGAAAGAACACGATGCCGATTCTTGCTAATTTGATGTTGACCGCGGATGAGGGAGGAATCGAGTTGACGGCATCCGATCTGGAAGTTGCTTTAAAGATCCGGGCGGATGCAGAAGTAAAGAAACCGGGTAAAGCGACGATTCCGGCAAAGAAGCTGTTTGAAATTGTTCGAACGCTTCCTGATCTGAGCGCCCTTACAATTAAGAAACTGGAAAATAACTGGGTTGATATTCGTTGTGGTTCATCGCATTTCAAGCTTGTGGGTTTGCCTGTTGAAGAATATCCGTCCCTTCCTTCCGTTGAGGGAGAAAAGACAATTGTCCTGCCGGCGGCCGTCCTTCGGGAATCGATCAAAAGGGTGATTTTTTCGATTGCACAGGAAGATATTCGTTATGCAATGAACGGCGCGCTTTTTCAGATTTCCGGTAACCGTTTATTGCTGATAGGAACAGACGGTCATCGCCTCGCCTATGTAACCACAGAACTGGAATCAAAGCAGGCCGGCGAAAAACTCGAAGTGATTATTTCCAGGAAAGCCCTGAGTGAACTACAGAAACTACTTGCGGAGGCGAAAGAAGAAGTTCGCTTTGGACGGTTTGAAAATTTTCTATTTTTCCAGGTGGATTCCCGCCTCCTGCTTTCACGAAATATTGAGGCTCAATTTCCCAATTACGAGAAATTTGTTTCATTGCGGAACGAAAAAGCGGCAATATTCAACAGTCTGGATTTGATGAAAACGATCCAAAGGGTCGCCGTGCTCTCAAATGAAAGGTCACGCGCCGTAGAGTTCAGTTTTGAGGAAGGCTCCGCAAAACTTTCCTCAGCAAATCCCGAAATGGGCGAGGCTTCCGATTCCATGGATATTCAATACAGCGCGGAACCTATGAAAATAGGATTCAATTGCCAGTACGTAATTGAATTCTTGAGTGGAGTTACTTCAGAGGAAGTGGTTTTTGAATTGAACAGCGAAAGCACTGCCGTATTAATGAAACCTAAAGGCGTTGATCAATTTGATTATCGTTATGTGCTCATGCCCATGCGTTTCTAGAGGAGAGCGTGAGATGAAAAAAAGATCAGGAGATGCGGATCGATCTAAGGGACTCGTGTAGAGGTCATTACATTGTAGGGCGGGCAGGGATGCCCTGCAGAAGAATCAGGAATTCAGTGGAGTTACAAAAATTAGACGCTCAAAACTTCAGGAATCTCGTTGAGCTCGAGATGGTTCCCGGAGCCGGAATGAATGTGATTTTTGGCGAAAACGCACAGGGCAAAACGAATCTTCTTGAAGCTATTTTTGTTTTGTCGACAGTGCGATCTTTTAGAACAAGACATCTATCGGAGGCGCTGCAGTTTGGAGAAACAAATAGCCTTCTCCAGGGGTTGGCACAGATTGGTCAAGGTAAGCACCACTTCGGAATTTCCATTGGTGAGCAGGACCGGCATTTGATGCTGGACCGCAAGAAGGTCGATGCGCTGCAGTATATCGGCACATTCAACGTTTTTTTATTCAGTTATCCGTTGCTTGAAGTAATACGCGGCGGGCCGGAAGAGCGCAGGCGTTTTCTGGACCGTTCAATCTCGGTAAGCAAATCCGGATACCTGCAGGTGCTGATGCACTATCACCGGGCCATGAAGCAAAAAAATGTGTTGATACAAAAAATGCAAAGAAACGGGATGAATAGAAAAGAAGGAGTTGAAGAAATACGTTCGTTCAACCAACAGCTAATGCAGCAAGGCCTGGAGATCGTAAAACAGAGAGCTTCTTACGTTGATGATCTGCAGGCATTGCTGCGCGAAAAACAATCTCTATTTTTTGATTCGGAGATTCGACTGGGTGCAACGTTGCGCAGCGCATTTCTGGCTCCAGAGCAGGAAGTTGAAGCTGCTCTTGAAAGAAATATCGAGCGTGAAATAGCAACCGGTTCGTGCATGCTGGGAATTCATCGTGATGAGCTGCGACTGACTGTGAACGACCGCGACTTGCGTAAATTTGGCTCTTCCGGTCAGCACAGGGCCTTTTTGCTTTTACTGTTGCTGGCCCAGTTAGAGATTTATGAGCGCCGCCGTCAGGATCGTCCAGTTCTTTTACTGGACGATCTGGATTCGGAATTAGACAGGCGGCGCATCGAGGCTTTTCTGGAAATAATCCGGAATCGCTATCAGACATTTATCAGTTCTTCCCGACCTGAGCTTTTCTCAACAGGCGGAGAGATGCGCTCGTGGGAGATTGTTTCGGGAAGATTGCTGGAGAGGTAATGAGGAAGTGAGTATGGAACCATTGAATCAGATGCCGGACGGAAGCGACTACACGGCAGAAAGCATTAAAGTTCTGGGTGGTCTGGAAGCCGTACGCAAACGACCCGCGATGTATATCGGCACCACGGGTCCGTCTGGGTTACATCATCTTGTTTACGAAGTTGTGGATAACAGTATTGATGAAGCGCAGGCCGGATACTGCAATGAAATCGAAATTGAAATTCATATCGATAACAGCATAACGGTTACAGATAACGGCCGTGGAATTCCCGTGGACTGGCACAAAGAGGAGAACAAGTCGGCGGCCGAAGTGGTTATGACAATACTTCACGCAGGCGGCAAATTCGACAGCGGCGCGTACAAGGTGTCCGGCGGCCTGCACGGTGTCGGAGTGTCGGTTGTGAATG